>Ga0265314_10002445_pt1 | contig 19010 bp, 16 predicted proteins | sample 4126metaG_FD_203106 | JGI IMG/M metagenome (GOLD analysis project Ga0265314, IMG submission 203106) | Rhizosphere microbial communities from Carex aquatilis grown in University of Washington, Seatle, WA, United States - 4-1-26 metaG | ecosystem: Host-associated > Plants > Roots > Rhizosphere >... | reverse complement strand
CGGCTCGGCGGCTCCGGCGGGCGGAGCGGCCACCAGGACCAGCAGCGTCAGGACCAGGGCGAACAGACGTCTCATTCCCCCCACTCCGTCTCGATATGGGGGCCGGCATGATAGGCGAAGGACAGCAGGGCGAACACCGCCGCCAGTCCCAGCACCACCCAGCCCAACGCCACCACGGCGCCCTCGAAGCCGTAACGGGGCAGCAGCGCCGCCGCCAGCAGCGGCCCGGCGAAGCTGCCGATACGCTCGGCCAGACGCAGGAAGGCCAGCACGTTGGTCTGGCCGATGGCGCGGCATTCGGTCCAGCACAGGTCGGGGATCATCGCCAATTGCGGCGAGGCCGACAGGCCGTGCGAAATACCCAGCAGCAGGATGGCGACCTGCACCGCCTGGAACGGGGTGCCCCAGAAGGCCGGCAGTACCAGACCGGCGCCGCCGATCAGGCCGCCCACCGCCACCAGCCCGGCCCGCCAGCCCACCCGGTCGGCAAAGCGGGCCACCAGCGGCGACAGCAATACCACAGACACCGGATAGGCCATCATCATGCGGGCCATGTCGCCCAGGTCGATGGAGGGATCGCGGCTGAGCGTCAGCGGCACCAGGAAGAACAGAAAGCCGGTCAGCGCGATCTTGGAGGGAATGGCGGCAAAGACCACCAGCGCCGAAAAGCGCCAGTTGCGCAGCAGCCGCAGGAAATCGCGCTTGCGCGGGCTCGGCCCCTCGGCCACCGGCTGGGCGCTGCCCAACAGGCGCCAGATCAATATGGCGGTGATCACCGTCAGCAGGCCGGCCACCAGGAAGGTGACCCGGAACCCCACCCGCTCGGCCAGCACGCCGCCGATGCCGGTGCCGCACACGCTGGCGGTCAGCACGGCCCCCACATAGACGCCGAGGCCCTGGGCACGGGTCCGCTGCTGCGACACCTGGGCGATATAGCCCTGGCAGGCCATGGTGATGAAGGCATAGCCCAGCGCCGTGGCAACCCGCCAGACGATCAGGTCGTAAACCGTGAAGGCCAGCCCTGACATGACGAAGCCGATGGTGGCCGGCACCAGTCCGATCAGAAACACCCGGCGCGCCCCCAGCCGGTTGGCCAGCAGGGCCGCCGACGGCGAGGCCAGGGCGATCACCAGCATGAACAGCGCGATGGGCAGGCCCATGACCATCTCCGGGCTCAGGCCGGGGATGGGGGCATAAAGATCGCGGATGTAGAGCGGCATGAACGAACGCGAGATTTCCTCGGCGAACACGAACAGGAACAGCGGCAGGCGGATGTCGGTGGCCTGATGCTCGTTGACGATCTCGGGCTGGCCGTTGCGGGCGAAACGGAACAGGAAGCGGACCCGGGATTCGATGTCCTTGACCTTCTCGACCACGCCGGCGTCGAAATGGGCGGCCTTGACCTCCTCGATATAGGCCTCGAGCCGTCGGAACAACTGGTCGGCCAGCCGGATGGCGCCATTGAAGCCGTGCACGAAGCGTCCCACCTCGTCGTCGGAGGTGACGCCGGCCGAGCAGCTGAAATCGCCGCGCCGCACCCGGTCCATCACCGTGCCGACCACCCGCATGGGGCCGGTGATGTTGAAGGTCACCACGAACAGCAGGATTTCCACCGCCACCAGCAAGGCCACCAGGGTGACCACCGCCAGATCCACCAGGATTTCCTGCAGCCGGCCGCGGACGTAATCCTGATCCATGCCCACATGGATATGGCCGATGCGATTGCCCTTGACGCTGAGCGGCTGCACCAGATCGATGAAGCCGCCCAGGGCGAACTTGCGCGGCTGTTCCGAGTCGGTGCCGAAATCGACGCCGCCATAGACCAGGTCCAGCGCGCCCCGCTCGGCGCCCTCGGTGAACAGCACCTTGCCGGTGCGGTCGGTGATGGACAGATAGCGGAGTTCCGGGTTGGCGGCCAGGACGGGGGCGAAGAACTGGTCCACCCCCTGCAACTGGTCGAGCGGAATGCCGTAGCCCACCGCCCGCTCGATGGACAGTTCCAGGTCGCGGCCGATGGCCTCGGCCTTCTTGTCCATCTCGGGGACCAGACCGCGGGTGAACTCGCCCATGGCCTGATAGGAAATCCACGCCACCGGCGGCACCAGCACCAGCATGACCAGCACCAGCAGGCGGATGAACAATGGGCGGGTCCGGTCGATGATCATGGCCGCCCCCTCACATCAGCCGGTCGAGACGGCCGACTTCGTCGGTGGCGTCCTTGACATGGTCGATGGTCTCGCGGGTCTTGGCGACGAACTCGGCGAAACGCGCCTCGAAGGAATCGCCGCCGCTCTCGGGAATGGCCTGTCCGCCCACGGCGAGGACCTCGCCCATGGTCTTCTCCATGCTGCCCAGCTTGCGCCCGACGCCGCCGAACAGGGCGTAAAGCCCGACCACCGCCACCACCGAGGCCCCGACCAGGGCGACGGCGATGCTTTTCAGCAACTGGGTGAGCAGGCCGGAAACCCCCTTCTCCACATAGGCGATGGGATAGCGCAGCACCACGCCGCCCTCCACCTTGCCCAGGTTGTTGACCAGGGGCAGGCCGACGATCAGGTTGTCCTCGTCCACCACGCTGAACGATTGCTGCATACCGCTGCGGATGGCCTCGGCCAGGGATTCCGACACCTTGGTGCCGATGGCGCCGCGATCGGTATCGAACAGCACCTCGCCCCGGTAGTCGTAGACCTCGACGGCCAGAATCTGGGAGTCGCGCGATTTCTCGCGCTCGATGATCTCCTGCACCTGCCGCAGCTGGCGCAGGGCGAACCCCAGGTTGAGGCTGTCCTCGACCTTCTTCTTGATGGTGAACACCACGAAGGAATAGCGGGACTGCACCTGGGCGGAATAGACGCTTTCGAACTTGTAGTAGGCGAAGAAGGCGGTCACCACCAGGGTGAACAGCAGAATGGAAAGCAGGGCCAGCGACACCTTGCGGGCCAGCGACCAGCGCACCGGACGGGCCGGAGGCAGGCATGCGCCCGCGCCGCCCGCGATACTGGATTGCCCCATCAATTCCAAGACCCGTATCCTTCCCACCGGGCGACGGTTGAACCAAACCGCCGAAGCGATTAGAAGCAGGCTCTGTTTATAGGATATTTACTGATGCTGTCCAAGGGCGCGGCGGTGGAAATTCCCATGAAATCCGGAGATACGCCCCTTTCCGTTCAATCATGCGCCATCTCGGTCAAAAGATTCCAATGACTTCGCAACAAGGGCATACAGTGTTCACCTCACCCGATGCTATACCTGCGACATACCCGGTAGGAATTTTCGACTCTGGGGTGGGCGGACTGACTATCGCTGCAGCCATACGGCGTACCATGCCCGACGAACGGCTGCTGTACCTGGGCGACGTGGCGCGCCAGCCCTACGGCACCAAATCGCCGCGCACCGTGACCCGCTATGCGGTGCAGGCGGCTGAATTCCTGGTTGAGAAGGGCATCAAGGCCCTGGTGGTGGCCTGCAACACCGCCTCGGCGGTGGCGCTGGACGCCATCGCCGAGCGTTTCCCCGGCCTGCCGGTGCTCGGCGTGGTCGAGGCGGGTGCGGACGGCGCGGCCCGCGCCTCGGCCGGCGGCCGCATCGTGGTGGCGGCCACCGAGGGAACCTGCCGCTCGGAAGCCTATGAGCGGGCCATCGCCCGGCGCCGCGAGGGCGCCCGGGTGCGCTGCGTACCCTGTCCGCTGTTCGTCGCCCTGGCCGAGGAGGGCTTGACCGACGGCCCCATCGTCGAGAGCGTCGCCCGCCATTACCTGGGCTCGCTGTTCGACGGCAGCGAGGCCGGCGACTGCCTGGTGCTGGGCTGCACCCACTTCCCGCTGCTGGCCCCCGCCCTGGCGCGCCTCGCCGGGCCGGGCGTCACCCTGGTGGACTGCGCCGAGGCGACTTCGTCCATGCTGGTCCATCTGCTGGAAGGACGCGAGGCCCCCAAGGGCACCGGCGGCGGCCTGCAGCTGATCTCCACCGACGCGCCGGAACGCTTTGCCCGCATGGTGGGCAAGCTGTTTCCCGCCCTGGGTCCCTCGCCGGCGGTGGAGCTGGCCGATCTGTAAACTTCACCGACCTGTCACTTGAGCGGCAGGGCGGCGCGGCCTAGGCCTTCTCCCGAGATTTGCGGGAGGACATCATTCATGCGCATCGCCCTGGTCACCGACGCCTGGACACCCCAACGCAACGGCGTGGTGCGGGTGCTGGCCACCCTGGCCGGCGCGCTGGGCGATCTGGGCCATCTGGTGCGGGTGATCGAGCCCTCCTCCTTCACCACCCTGCCCTGCCCGTCCTACCCCGAGATTCCGCTGTCGCTGCTGCCCCGTCGCCGGGTGGCCCGGATGCTCGACACCTTCGCCCCCGATGCCGTCCACATCGCCACCGAGGGGCCGCTGGGCTGGGCGGCGCGGGCCTGGTGCCTGAGGCATCACCTGCCATTTACCACCGCCTACCACACCAAGTTTCCGGAATACATCCGGGCGCGAACCGGTGTGCCGCTGTCGTGGCCCTATGCCCTGATGCGCCGCTTCCACGGCCCGGCGGCGGCGGTGCTGTGCCCCTCGCCCTCGGTTCACCGCGAATTGCGGCAGAAGGGCTTCGGCAACGCCGTGCCGTGGTCCCACGGGGTGGACACCGACACCTTCCGGCCCGGCTCCAAGGATTTCCTCGACCTGCCCCGGCCCATCTTCATGTATGTGGGCCGGGTGGCGCTGGAGAAGAACCTGCCCGCCTTTCTCGGCCTCGACCTGCCGGGTTCCAAGGTGGTGGTGGGCGACGGTCCGGCCCGCGCCGGGCTGATGAAGCGCTTTCCCGACGCCCATTTCCACATCGTCCATGGCGACCAGGAGCTGGGGCGGGCCTATCGCGCCGCCGACGTCTTCGTCTTTCCCAGCCGCACCGACACCTTCGGCCTGGTGATGCTGGAGGCGCTGGCCTCGGGGGTGCCGGTGGCCGCCTTCCCGGTCACCGGGCCGCTGGACGTGGTGGGCGGCGCCCCCATCGGCGTGCTGGACGAGGATTTGCGCGCCGCGGCGCTGCGCGCCCAGGCCATTCCGCCCGAGGAATGCCGCCGGCATGCCTGCCGCTTTTCGTGGACACGGGTGACGGCGGAATTCCTCAGCCATCTGCGGCCGTTCATCCGGCGCGCACAGGCCGGTTGATCTTTGCATGGCGAGGGGAGCACACTGCGCCCCTCGTTTCCTGACGTGGATGGCCGCCTTGTATTTTCGCCCCGCCGCTCTTGCGCTCGTTCTCGGCCTTGCCGCCCTGCCCGCCCTGGGAGCCAGTTGCGGCACCCCCGAGGAGATCAAGGCGGCCCAGCTGCGCCAGTTCCATTATCAGCTGCAGGTGGCGGCGCTGAACTGCCGGAATGACGATCCCTCGCTGCCCGGCAAGTGGAGTTCCTATATCCACCACCACGGCGGCACCATGAGCGCCAACGCCAACGTCATGCGCGGCTATTTCACCCGTACCGGCAAGGGTGTGGCGGGCTTTGACCGCTACAACACGGTGCTGACCAACCGGGAATCGGTGCGGGTGCACGAGACCGAGGGCTATTGCGAGATGCACGTCCCGCTGTTCGAGAAGGCCATCGCCGCCAATGGCCCGCAGTTGATCACCCTGGCGGGCGAGACCGTGGGCCGGCCGGTGGATATGAGCCCCTGCACCGAAACGAAGAAGGCCGAGGCGGCGACCGAGAAAAAGGCCAAGAAGGTCGCCACGCGGACCAACTAGAGTCTTTCGCATTCAAGCTGAATCGCAAAGGAGTGCTTCAGCTTGAAGCTGATGCACTCCAGCGGCCCTACTCCTCGTCCTCGGCCTTGCGCCGCGCCGTTTCCCAGTCGCGGGGCAGCACCATGTCGGCGGCCCACAGACCGCGCTTGGCCGCCACCGCCTGCTTCTGCGCCTCGGCATAGGGACCGTCCTTGGCGGCGCGGGCCAGACCGCCCTGGACCAGCAGGCGCCCAAGATCGCCCTCGGCCACCCGGCACCGCCCCCAGAGCTGGCCCGAAGCCACGTCGACGATCTCGCAGGCCACGCCCTTGCCCACCAGTTCGCCCATGCGCTTCCTGGCCGGACGGGCACAGTCGAATTCATCCTTGGCGGATTTGGAGCCGCACAGGTCGCGGCGCCCCGGCGCGGCGATACCGGCCAGGACGATGTGCAGGCCGCGCACCTGCAGCGACCCGGCATCGAAGCCCTCGGCCCGGCCCCACACGCAGGCGCCGCCCTCCGCGTCCTCGGAACAGCGGAGCGGCGGAGCGGCGGGTTGGGTCGCGGGCGGCGAAGGCGGCCCGGCGGCCCAGGCGGGGGCCGACAGGACCAGGGCGATCAGGGCGAAAGCGATTGCATGCATTCGCCCACGATACGGCACTTATTGCGCGACGTCGATCCTGAAGCCCGCGTGACAGACGGTGCAGCGGTCCAGTTGCGCGATCAGACGGGTGTTGAGCTGGGCGGGGGTCTCGCCCTTGGCCGCCGCCTCGGCCATCTCGTCGAAGCCGCCGTGCAGGGTCATGGCCAGACGCTTGAAGTCCAGGGGCAGCTTGGCCAGCAGGGCCGGCGCCCTGTCGTGGGCCTCGCCCATGCCCATGGCCCTGGCCGCCACCGCCACCTTGGCGGTATCGCCCTCGGCCAGGGCGGCGGTGATATCCCTCACCGCCACCAGCAGACCGCGCATCTCGGTGAAGACGAAATCGCGCTCGGCGGCGCTCATGAGAATGGCGGTACGCCCGTCCGGGGCCTTCTCGGTCCGTCCATGGACGAACAGCACACCCAGGCCGACGGCCGTCACCAGCCACAGGACAAGGGCGATCAGCCCCAAACGGTTTCTCATTACCAGCTTCCTCTCTCAGACGGTCCGGGAAATGCGCACCCGCCACACGTCGGGGCCTTCCTCCAGATATTCCCAGCCGAAGGTACCGGCCCGCTCGGCGTTGAAGTGATAATAGAGCGGCTTGGGGTCGTGGTCATTGACCAGGATGAAGGCGCCGCCCACGGCCAGGGACTCGAAGGTCCCGAAGATCTGCGGGTGGCGGTCGCGCGGCTGGATGGCGCGGACGTCGAGCTGGGGTTCGGACATGGCGGTCGGGACTCCTTGGAATTGGGGAGGCCCCGATACGGCGGGAGGGGAGTGGGGAGGGGAGGGCCTGCCGCACCGGGGCTCTGACGAAATACATAAGCTGTCCACTAAGTCTTTACCTTGAGCCTGGTCAAGCGCCTCGGTCCAAGCACAGGTAAAGACCATAATGCGGCATAAGGTATTTTCCGCCACCCTCCCGGCCACCCCTGGACAGCCCGCCGCCCCACGGGTTAAAACCGCCCGTTACGCCGCACCTCTAGCCCACGATGGATGCCATGCAGACCGCCAACGAGATTCGCCGCACATTCCTCGACTTCTTCGAGAAGAACGGCCACACCGTCGTGAATTCCAGCCCGCTGGTGCCGCGCAACGATCCCACGCTGATGTTCACCAACGCCGGCATGGTGCAGTTCAAGAACGTCTTCACCGGCATCGAGAAGCGCGATTACGTCCGCGCCGCCTCGTCGCAGAAATGCGTGCGGGCCGGCGGCAAGCACAACGACCTGGACAACGTGGGCTACACTGCCCGGCACCACACCTTCTTCGAGATGCTGGGCAACTTCTCGTTCGGCGATTATTTCAAGGAACTGGCCATCGAGCTGGCCTGGAACCTGATCACCAAGGATTTCGGCATCAACAGGGAGCGCCTGCTGGTCACCGTCTATCACGACGACGATCAGGCGGCCGAGGCCTGGAGGAAGATCGCCGGCCTGCCCGAATCCCGCATCATCCGCATCCCCACCGCCGACAATTTCTGGGCCATGGGCGATACCGGTCCCTGCGGCCCGTGCTCGGAGATCTTCTACGACCACGGCGACCATATCCCCGGCGGCCCGCCCGGCAGCCCCGACCAGGACGGTGACCGCTTCATCGAGATCTGGAATCTGGTGTTCATGCAGTTCGAGCAGGTGGACAAAGAGACCCGCGTCCCCCTGCCCAAGCCGTCCATCGACACCGGCATGGGCCTCGAGCGTCTCGCCGCCCTGCTGCAGGGCAAGCACGACAATTACGACATCGACCTGATGCGCGCCCTGATCGAAGCCTCGGCCGAGGCCTCCAACACCGATGCCGACGGCGCGCACAAGATCAGCCACCGCGTGGTCGCCGACCACCTGCGCTCCTCGTCCTTCCTGATCGCCGACGGCGTGCTGCCCTCCAACGAGGGGCGCGGCTATGTTCTGCGCCGCATCATGCGCCGCGCCATGCGCCACGCCCACCTGATGGGCTGCACCGAGCCGCTGCTCTGGAAGCTGGTCCCGGCTCTCACCCGCCAGATGGGCGAGGCCTATCCCGAACTGGTGCGCGCCAACGCCCTGATCACCGAAACCCTGAAGCTGGAGGAGACCCGCTTCAAGGCGACGCTGGACAAGGGCCTGAAGCTGCTGGACGACGAGATCACCCGCATCGGTTCCGGCCAGAAGCTGGCCGGTGAGGTGGCGTTCAAGCTTTACGACACCTACGGCTTCCCCCTGGACCTGACCCAGGACGCGCTCAAGGCCAAGGGCATCGGCGTCGACACCGACGGCTTCGCGTCCGCCATGGAGCGCCAGCGCGCCGAGGCCCGCAAGGCGTGGTCGGGCTCGGGCGAGGCGGCCACCGAATCCCTGTGGTTCGAACTGCGCGAGAAGCTGGGCGCCAGCGAATTCCTCGGCTACGACGCCGAGGAGGCCGAGGGCAAGATCATCGCCCTGGTGGAGAACGGCAAGGCGGTGGAAGCCGTCCATCCCGGCCATCAGGTGGCCATCATCGCCAACCAGACCCCGTTCTACGGCGAGTCGGGCGGCCAGATGGGCGATTGCGGCATCGTCACCGTGGCCGGCGGCAAGGCCGTCGTGACCATTACCGACACCCAGAAGAAGCTGGGCGACCTGATCGTCCATTTCGGTACCGTCGAGGGCGCCCCGCTGGCGGTGGGCGAGGATGCCCATTTCGCCGTGGATTCCGAACGTCGCGACGCCACCCGCGGCCACCACTCGGCCACCCATCTGCTGCACGCCGTCCTGCGCGATATCCTGGGCGACCACGTGACCCAGAAGGGCAGCCAGGTCGGCCCCGACCGCCTGCGCTTCGACTTCGCCCACACCAAGGCGCTGTCGGCCGGGGAATCCCGTGCCGTCGAAGCCGAGGTCAACCGCCGCATCCGCGTCAACGCCGAGGTGGCCACCAAGGTCATGACCCCCGACGACGCCATCAAGGCCGGCGCCATGGCCCTGTTCGGCGAGAAGTACGGCGACGAGGTTCGCGTGGTCTCCATGGGCGACCTCTCCACCGAATTGTGCGGCGGCACCCATGCCAGCCGCACCGGCGATATCGGCGGCTTCAAGATCGTGGCGGAAAGCGCCGTGGCGTCCGGCGTGCGCCGTATCGAGGCGGTGACCGGCCCGGCTTTCCTGGCCTGGGCCCAGGCGCAGGAAGACCTGCTGGCCAAGGCCGCCGACACCTTGAAGGCCGCGCCCGCCGACCTGCCGGCCCGCATCGCGGGTCTGATGGACGACCGCCGCAAGCTGGAGCGCGAACTGGCCGAGGTCAGGAAGCAGCTGGCCACCGGCGGCGGCCAGGGTGCCGCCACCAAGACGGTCAACGGCATCACCTATGCCGGCAAGGTGCTGAACGGCGTGCCCGCCAAGGATTTGAAGGGCATGGCCGACGAGATCAAGAAGCAGATCGGCTCGGGCGTCATCGCCCTGGTCTCCGACGCCGACGGCAAGGCCTCCATCGTGGTCTGCGTCACCGAGGACCTGACGGGCAAGCACAGCGCCGTCGATCTGGTCCGCGTCGGCTCGGAAGCCCTGGGCGGGAAAGGTGGTGGTGGAAGGCCGGACATGGCCCAGGCCGGCGGCCCCGACGCCGCGGCGGCCCAGGCGGCCATCGACAGGATCGAACAGGCCCTGGCGGGATAGGGCTTAGCCCCCCTGCCCGTCCGAAGATCGTCATGCCCGGACTTGTCCCGCTGGTGTCCGGTTTAACTTTCGGCGCGGGACTCGAAGGGCGGAGCCCACGCGGCTTTCAGCCGTTGATGGACACGGATGGACGCGGATGCCGCTTCGCGGCCACGGATGAGCACGGAGAATAGAAAATCCACATCATCGTTCCGGGGTGACGGCCGGAAGGAAGCGTATATCCATGTCCATCCGCGAGCGGTGCGAAGCGCCGCATCCGTGTCCATCCGTGTCTTGCGGCTCCGTTCCGGCCGCGTCGGATTAAGCCGGGCGGCCTACTTCTTGACGGGCGCCGGAACGGCGCCGGCGGTCTGCTCGTTGCGCTTCAGCACGCCGGCCTCGACCAGCTTGTTGACCAGATCGCCCATGGTGTTGAGCGAGTGCAGGAAACCGTCCACCGGCATGGCGATGCGCTGACGGACTTCCATCTTGCCCTGGCCGGATTCGGTGGGCTCCAGCGACACCAGCTCGATGCGCACCACGCCGCTGACGAAATCGACCCGGCCGACGCCGTCGGCGAAAATCTCGGAAACCATGTCTCAATCCCCTTCCTGTTGCGGGAAGGACGGCGCGTCCGCCTCCCCGGCCCGGATGGTGGGCCAAGCCAACTCCCGGGTCAATCGGTCAAAGCCCGGATCATGTGATCGGTATTGCGCAGCCGCTCGGCCAGTTGGCGGGCCATCAGGCGATGGAAGGCGGCGGCCACCGCGGGCGCCTCGTCCTCCATGCGCTCCAGGTTGTGCGCCGTCAGGCGGTGGATGACGCAGTCGCTGTCGGCCACCACCGAGGCCGAGCGCTCCTCGTTGAGGTAAAGCCCCATCTCGCCCACCACGGTGCCGGCATGCATGGTGCGCAGCCGGATGGACGAGCCGTTGTCGCCCATCAGCCGCACCGTCACTTGGCCCGACTCCAGGATGAACAGGTCATGGGCGGCACTGCCCTGTTCCAGCACCACGCTGCCGGCCGGCACGCTCAGCGTCTCGACGAAGGACATCATGCGGGCCACCTGCAGCGGTTCACCCAGATCCTCGGCCAGATCGGCCATCAGCGAACGCGGCCTGGCCCCGGCCTCCACCGCCAGTCTGGCCAGCAGCCGGTTCTCTGACCATTCCAGCGCGTGGTCCAGATCGGGGGCGGTGCGCCAGGTGGCGCCCTCGGCCCCGACGAAGCCGGCGCGTTCCAGCACCATGCCCACCTCGTCGTTGCACGAGGCGAAGACCAGGGACAGATCCCGCTTCTCGGCGAACTGGCGCAGCTTCACGAAGCTCATGGCCGCCGAGGTATCGATGCCGGCCACCCGGCGGAAGTCGAACACCACCACCTCGACCGGCTGGCCGCCGGTCTCGCCGCCCACCGGCCCGCATCGGCCGATCACCCGGGTCAGCAGCTTGTTGGCGGTGCCGAAGAACATGAAACCCTGCAGGCTGAACACCAGGATGCGGCCACCATATTCCTTGAGCAGGCGCACCTCGTCGCGCGGCCGGTCCACGTTGGAGGACACCTCGGCGGCGGTCAGTTCGTGCTTGGCCACCGCGACGCGCGAGTAGTTGACCACGAACAGCACCACGCAGGCGACGATGCCCACCGCCGCCCCCTGGAGATAGCCGAAGGTTCCCACCACGCCGACGATCATCAAGATGATGGCGTAATCGGCGGCCGGCATCTGGTGACGCCCCTCGACCAGCCATTCCTCGAGGAAGCCCAGGCCGATGAACATCAGCAATCCGCCCAGCACCGCCTTGGGGAACAGGGCCAGCGGCTCGGTGCCGATCACCAGCATGGCAAGGCAGACCAGGGCCGAGATCAGCCCCACCAGCCGCGAGCGCACCCCCATCTTCAGCACCATGCTGGACAGGCCGAGCGTGTGGAAGCCGATGATGCCGCCCCCCGCCCCCGACACCAGATTGGCGATACCGGCGATCTTCAGTTCGCGGTTCAAATCCATGTCGCGGTTGGCCGCCACCTCGATACCGCTGGAATTGAGCAGCAGGCCGATGGCGCTGATCAGCAAGATGGTGGATACCGAACCGGCCTGATCGGCGATCATCAGCCAGTCGGCCGACATGGCCCGCACCACGGCGTCGGGTCGCCAGCCGGCGGCGGCGGGGAAATGGCCGAGCAGGTAGCCGCCCTGCTCCAGACCGTCCAGACTCATGCCCATCAGGCGGGCGGCCAGATGATAGAGGGCGATCCCGCCGCCCAGCAGCAGCGGCAGGGTCGCCACATGCTTCCAGCGGCGCATGCCGGCGATCAGCGCCACGGCGAACAGCAGCCCCGGCGCCCACTTGATCAGCTCCCCGGCGGACAGCAGATGGTGGGCGGTCTCCAGGGTAGGAGCATGGCCGGTCATCACCTTGATGGCGCCCTTGACCAGCAGCCAGCCGGTGCCGGCCAGGAAGCCGCCGATCACCGGATAGGGAATGAAGCGGATGAAGCCGCCCAGGCGGAAATAGCCCAGCGCGAACAGCAGCAGGCCGGTCAGCGCGGTGGCCAGCATCAGGGCGGTGGCCACGGTGGCGAACAATTGCTCGGGATCGGTGCCGGGCGGCGTCTCGGCGACGATCATCGAGGCCATCAGGGCGAGGATGGGGGCGATCTTGTCCTGGGGAAAGGCGATGGTGCCGGGATAGGACCCGAACAGCGCCACCAGCCCGCCGACCACCACGGCGGTGAACAGCGCCATGCCGATGGCGGTGCCCACATGCCCGGCCAGTTCGCCCGAAAAGATCAGCACGGCGAACGACAGCGACAGGATGACCACCACCAGGCCGGTCACCGCCCCCGCCACCAGGGCGGCGGGCAACTCTTCCTTACGGATCGTCACCATCCCTCTCCCCGGCAATGAACCATACGGGAATGGTAATCCGATCCGCATAGGCTGTTAAGCGATATCGGAGCGATATGGAAAGGAGACGTCAGGTCTTGGGAAGGGCGATCAGGAAGGTACTGCCGGTGCCCAGTTCGGACTCGACCCAGATACGCCCGCCGTGGTGCTCGGCGATCTTGCGGCATACCGCCAGACCGATGCCGGTGCCCTCGTACTGCTCGCGGGCGACCAGACGCTGGAAGATGCCGAACACCCGCTTCAACTCCTCGGCGGGAATGCCGATGCCGTTGTCCCTGACCCCCAGCACCCATTCGCCGCCCCCGTCGCGGCAGATCACCTCGATGCGCGGCTGGCGCCCTTCCGGCATGTACTTGATGGCGTTGGCGATCAGGTTCTGGAACAGACGCAGCAGCTCGTTGGCGTCGCCCGAGATGGTCGGCAGGGTCTCGGGCACCACGATCCCGGCGCCGCTTTCGGCGGCGGCCACCTCCAGGTGGCGGATGCTGTCGGCCACCACCTGCCCCAGATCGACCGGCGCCATGGGGGTGGAAATACGGCCGATGCGCGAGTATTCCAGCAGATCGACGATCATGCGGTCCAGGCGCTTGGCGCCGTCGAGGGCAAAGCCGAAGAAGTCGCGGGAATCCTGGTCGAAGCTCGCTCCCAGCTTCTTTTCCAGCAGGCCGAGATAGGCGCTGATCATGCGCAGCGGCTGGCGCAGATCGTGGGAGGCCACATAGGCGAACTGCTCCAGCTCCTCGTTGGAGCGGCGCAATTCCTCCACCAGTTCGGCCAGCTTGGCGGCGGCCTGCTTCTGCTCGGTGACGTCGGTCTTGATGGCCAGATAGTTGGTGATCACCCCTTCGATGTTCTGAATGGGCTGGATGGTGGCCATTTCCCAATAGAGTTCGCCGTTCTTGCGGCGGTTGGCCAGTTCGCCTTCCCACTTCTCGCCCATGGACAGCGCTGCCCACATGGCGTCATAGACCTCGGGCGGGGTCCTGTCGGATTTGAGGATGCGGGGATTGCGGCCGATCACCTCGTCCATGGAATAGCCGGTGACCTTGAGGAAGCTGCCGTTGACGTACTGGATGTCGGCCTTGAGGTCGGTGATGACGATGGAGACCGGGCTCTGCTCGACCGCGCGGTTGAGCATGTGCATGCGGTGGGCGTTCTCCACGGCGGCAGTGATGTCGCTGCCGGTGCCGCGATAGCCGATGAACACCCCGTTCTCGTCGAAGCGCGGCAGGCCGTTGACCTTGATCCAGCGGGCCCGGCCGGTGCCGTCCTCCAGCCAGTACTTGAAGTCGCGGAACGGCCGCTGGGCGGTCAGGTCGGCGATGTGGGCCTGCCACTGGTCGGAATCGATCTCCATGCGCTCGCTGACGATGTCCCACGAGCGCTTGCCCATCAGTTCGTCGGACGAGACGTTCATCACCGTCTCGAACGACGAGGAGAAAAAGGTGAAACGCTGCTCGGCGTCGCTTTCCCAGAACCAGTCGGCGGCCGCCTCGGAATATTCGCGATACCGCTCTGAACTCTCCTTGACCACCTCGGACAGCAGGCTCAGGCGGTCGCGCTCCTGGCGCAAGGCCCGGCTCTCGATCCGCAGGCGCTCGGTCTCGGCGGCCTCGGCCCGGCCGCAGCGGGCCGCCAGCCACAGGGTCGCCGCCGCCGCCAGCCCGGATGCCGCCAGCGCCCAGACGGGCAGGCCCAGCCCCCACAGGGCCAGGACCGCCGACGCCTGGATCAGGGCGATCAGGACGAGGATGGATTTGCGCTGGTTCATCGCCGGGGATCAGACGATCCGGTCATCATGGACATCGATTGAATTCCGCCCCCTTCCCCGCGCCCGCCGGTTTCGGCAACGCGCCCGCCATGCACTTGCTTCATGGCGGCATGATAGCCAAGTTGCCTGGACAAGGCACCAGGGATGATGACAATCACCTTATCCCCCGGCCAACCAGGAGAACGGCCATGAGATACCTCGCCACCGCACTGTTGTTGTGTCTGCTCGCCGCCTGCGTGGCGCCGCCGGACCAGCCGGCCCACTACGCCCGCATGGGCCGCTTCATGGGGTTGGTCGCCAATTGCGGCTGCTCGGATATCGGCCCCGAGAAGATGATCGCCGATTATCGCAAGGCCCTGGGCGACCGCTACTCGGCGAAAGATGTCGCCGCCATGGAGGGCTACGTCAAGCTGGGGGCCGGCGAGGCGTGGGGAAACATGACGCAGGTCTGCGCCGAGGTCTGCGGCCAGCACTGCATGGTTCAGGCGGTGGTCGAGCCCCTGGGCGGGCGGAGCATGGGCGAGAAGTCCTGTTTCGTCAGCGAGCGCGACCTGCACCTGACCGACGGCGCCCCAATCTATACCGGCGACCCCGGCCCCAACTGAGCCGTACCGCGATGCCACGAATCCACGGTATGTTACGAATACTTGCGGTCTGGTTCACGACCCATTGACAAGACGCATGAATCAGGGACACACCTAGACGTTAGTCTGTAGTAGTTATACCGACGCCAGGCATATCGGAGCGAGAAGATGAATATGGCGAACAGGGGAGGCCGACTGATTCGCTTGCCCAGCCGCACCGGTGGCTGGCGCACCGACCCTGAAGGCGGGGAAACGGCGAATACGGCGGGAATCGGCGGAGCCCGCGTGGTCAAGGACACCCTGCACGTCCTGCTGGTCGAGGACGAACCGGGCGATGCCCGCCTGGTGGAATACGCGCTGCGCATGTCCAGCGCCCCGGTCTTCATGGTCAAGCACGTGGGGACCCTGGCCGCCGCCATCGACCACATCAACGGGGGCCACCCGGTGGATGTGGTTCTGCTGGACCTGAGCCTGCCCGATTCCACCGGCATCGCCACCGTTTCGCGCATGCAGGAGGCGGCGTCCCGCACGCCCATCGTCATCATGACCGGCATGGACGATCCGCGCTTCGCCTCCTATGCGCTGGAAGCCGGCGCCCAGGACTATCTGATCAAGAGCGACGACCCCGAACGGACGGTGGGCCGCGCCATCCGCTACGCCATCACCCGCATGGCCGGCCAGTTGGAGCGTCAGGCCCTGCTGGAGCGCATCGCCGAGCAGCAGCGCCATCTGGTCGACGAGGTCAATGCCGCCCGCGCCATGCAGTTCGATCTGCTGCCGCGCCCGGAGCGTCTGGACGAGCGGTTGGGTACCCTGGGCATCGAGGTGGAATCCTTCTTCGAGCCGTCGTCGGGCATCGGCGGCGACCTGTGGGGCTGCCTGGATTGCGGCGGCTCGCGCATGAGCTTCTATTGCTTCGACTTTACCGGGCATGGCATCGGCGCGGCCCTGAACGTCTTTCGCCTGCACGCCCTGATTTCCGACCATTGGGACCCCCGGCGCCAGCCGGGCGAGATGCTGACCACGCTGAGCGGCGCGCTGAAAGGCCTGTTAGGCCGGGGGCAGTTCGCCACCATGTTCCTGTGCACCATCGACGTGGATGCCGGCGAGATCGAATGGGCGTCGGCGGGGGCTCCCGCCCCGGTGATCATGCGGGGCGAGGATTACCGCTTCCTGGACGCCAGGGGCATTCCGCTCGGACTGTCCAAGTCGCCCGAATATCGCGAATACCACGAGCCCTTCCCGCCCGGCGCCGCCCTGTTCATGTATTCCGACGCCATCACCGATTCGCCGGTGGAGGGCGAGACCCTGTTCGGCGAGGCCGGACTGGGCGACGCCATCCAGGACTTGCTGCGCCGCCACGGAGAATTGCGGGTCGACCACCTGCTGGACGAAGTCTGCCGTCAGGTCCGGATGCCCTTCGAGGACGACCTGACCGCCGTCTGTATCCGGCGGCTGAAGGGGGAGGCATGAGCATGGCCACGGTGATGAGCCCCCAACCCCGCGGCGGCCATGCCGTCGACCGGCGCCCCTGCCTGATGGTGGACGCCCCGCCCTCCGAGGATCTGGCCGCCCAGTGCCGGGCCCTTGGCATCGACCTGTGCGACGGCGGCGATCACCTCGCCCCGCCTCCCGCCGCCATCCTGAGCGGGGTGGGAACGACGGAATCCGTCCGGACCGGTCTGGCCGCCCCCTATTGCGGCTTCATGGAACTGGGGGCCGAAGGGGTGCTGGGCATCGGGCTGCGCTGTTTCGAGACGGTACGGGGCGGCGGCATGACGCTGTCGCTGCAGACCGCCACCGTCTACCGCCTCGAGACGCTGGAACTGGTGGCCCAGGCCATCCGCGCCAATTTCGGCGGTATCTCGCAAGACACCGCCGACCTGATGGAGATTTCCCTGGCCGAGGCGCTCTCCAACGCCGTCATCCACGGTAATCTCAGCATTCCCAATCACCTCAGGACCACCACCGAAGGCTTCGTCCAGTTCCAGAAGCTCATGCATGCCCGCATGGCCGACCCCGCCCTGGCCAGCCGGCGCATCGAGATCAACGTCCAGGCCCGGGGCTCCGATTTCGTCTGCGTGGCGGTTTCCGACCAGGGCGGCGGCTTCGACCTGAACGAAAAGCTGGCCCACACCGCCAAGGCCACCGCCAAGAACGGCCGGGGCCTGTCCCTGATCCGCAAGGCGACCCATTCCCTCCACGGAGAGGACGGAGGGCGCACCCTGGTGATGACGTTCTGTCGGTAGAAAACGTTACGTTACACAACGACTTTTTTCGCCTGATCGAGATACTCGCCTCTTGCAATCTCCCCGGCCCCGGAGGTAAGGCTTTCACCCTAATACTCGACAGAGCGGCACGCCCGTGACGCCATGGAGGAAAGGGCGGCGACGGGCGAAATCAGGTGTCGAGACGAGGAGGACGGTAGTATGCAGTTTCGTGTCAAGGACGAGGGAACCAGTGTCCACGTGTCGCTTGAGGGACAGCTGAATTTCGCCGCCAACGAGGATTTCCAGTCCCTGCTCTCTCAATTGAGCAGTTTTAAGAACCGCAAGGTAACCTTTGAGATGTCTGGCCTTAGCCATATCGACTCGGTGGGGCTTGGCCTGCTCTATATCGCCCGCGAGGATCTTGCCGAGGGCGGTTCCTCCATCAGCCTGGTCAACCCGCGCGACAACGTGTTCCGCATGCTGGAACTGACCGAGGCCCACAAGACCTTCGAGATCAAGCGCTGATTCCGGCCGCCCGGGGAAGGCGGCCGATCATCAGGCGGAAGACGCGATGGGGGAAGTTCGCATGTCCGACGGTGTCTGGCAGAATCTGAGACTGCGCCAGCGATTCATGATCGTTGTCGGCCTGGGCGTCATCGTCATGGCCGCAGTGATCGTCATCTTCATGGCCCGGTTCGAGGAACGCGCCCTCGAGCGCAAGCTGCACGAACTCTCCGTCAACGAAATGACCTCGCTGCACGCGCTGATCGTCAACGTCATGGCCACCCGCCCCGAGGACGGCGACAATATCGGCATCAAGGTCTTCAACAAGTGGTTCGACTCCCGCAACATCCATTACGCGGGCAAGGTGTGGAGCGTGTGGGGCCCCAAGGTCGCCGCCCACATGAAGGACGTCGAGCCCGACCGCGCCCCCAAGACCGCCCAGGACGACATCGACCGCGAAGCCCTGGCCACCGGCAAGCCGGTCGGCCGGCTGGTGGGGGAATCCTACCGCTATGCCATGCCCATCGTGCTGGGCGTCACCGACGGGGCCAAGGACGAGGTCTGTCACTCCTGTCACGGCGGCATGGGAATGAACGACGGCGAAGTCATCGCCGTGCTGTCCTCGTCACTGTCCACCGCCGCCGAAAAGGCCGAGCTCAACAACATCCTGATGGGGCTGGTCGCCTTCGGCGGCATCGCCACCCTGGTGTCGGTGTTCGGCGTGCGCTGGATTCTGACCAGGGTCATCACCCGGCCCATCGGCCGCATGACCGACCTGATGGGACGCCTGGCCGACGGCGATACCTCGGTGGAGATCGAGGCCATCAACCGCAAGGACGAGATGGGCGACATGGCCCGCACCGTCCAGGTGTTCAAGGAGCACATGCTGGAGGCCGAGCACCTGCGCTCCGCCCAGGAGCAGGAGCGCCTGCGCGCCGCCGAGGAGCGGGCCAGCAGCATGCGCGAGATGGCCGACCACTTCGAAGCCACGGTCAAGGCCAAGGTGGCCGAGGTGGAGGTCTCCACCGCCGGCATCCAGAAGACCGCCCACGCCATGGCCACCCGCTCGGGCCAGAGCGGCTCGC
>Ga0265314_10002444_pt1 | contig 19011 bp, 9 predicted proteins | sample 4126metaG_FD_203106 | JGI IMG/M metagenome (GOLD analysis project Ga0265314, IMG submission 203106) | Rhizosphere microbial communities from Carex aquatilis grown in University of Washington, Seatle, WA, United States - 4-1-26 metaG | ecosystem: Host-associated > Plants > Roots > Rhizosphere >... | reverse complement strand
CTCGAGCGTCGTCCAGTAGTACGAGTGGTCGGTGTCGTTGAGCACCACCTTGGTGCCGTCGCTGAGCATGAGGGGGTTCACCGGTGAGATCCAGTCGGCGTGGCTGGCGATGATCGACGGATCGTCGCCGCCGCCCGGCGTGGTCATGCCGACCGGGTGCTGGAAGGGCTTGCCCGCCTCGTACTGCTTGACGAGATCGATCATGTGGTACTGCCACGGCTCGGCGCCGCCGGTGGTCTCGTTGGCGATCTCGTAGAGCACGTTGTCGAGATCGTTGACGGTGTCGATCACCTTCTTGACGTAGGTGTCCTGAATCTGCGTCACAGCGGGAATCGCCAGCGTTTGGATATCGGTACAGGAGGTGGCGGAGCTGCCGACGGAGATGCCGTTGACGTTGTTGCCGGCGCCGTAGGGGAAGCCGCCGTCGGTGGGGTTGCAAGCATTGGCGACGTCCCAGCCGTCGAACAGCATCACCGACACGTAGACGCCGCGCGCGGCCGCCGACGTCACGCGCGCGCGCATCCGATCAAAGAAAGATTGATCGAACTTGGTGAAATCGAATTGCGGCTTGCCGTCCGTCGCCGTGCCCGGTCCGGTGCGCTGCCAGGGAAACGGCGTGAAGTAACGCTTGAGCTGGTCGAGGTTGTTGTTCCAGCTGTGCGGTTGCTCCCAGGCCCACAAACGGATGAAGTTGTGATTGTGCGACGCGAGGAAATCGAGGTAGAGGCCGAAATCGAACGGCGCGGGCGGATCGGTGAGCCCGCGATCGCGGAAGTTTCCCCACGTGTGCGAGCCGGTGAGATAGACGATCTTGTTGTTGCGATCGGCGAAGTACCGCGGATTGACCGTGCTCACGTGCAGGGGGCCCTGAGTGGTCGCGGGCCCGGTTCCGCCGCTGCCGCCCGCGCCGCTCGTCATGCCGCCGGCGCCGCTCGCCAGTCCGCCGGCGCCCGACTTCATTCCGCCCGAACCGGACGAGGTCATTCCGCCGCTGCCGTTGCCGCCCACGCCCGTGTGGCCGGCGGCGCCGCCGCTGCCGCTGGCGCCCGCTCTCCCGCCCGCGCCGCCGCTGCCGGCGTCCTGGCCACCCACGCCCGTGCCGGCGCTGCCGCCCGAGCCGGCATCGCCGGCGTCGGGGGTTTCCCGCACCGCGCCACCCGCGCCGTCACCTCCGTCACGTGAGGCGCCGGCGCTGCCGTTGCAACCACTCGCGCCGCAGGCCGCAGCCAACAACGTCGTTACGAGCCCGGCCGTGCCCCTTCGCATCGGAACTCCTTGAGCGAGGGGCGATTGTATCAGAAGCGCGTGGTCGCAGCGATCGACGGCACCCCGTTGCTGTCCACGATGAACAGCATGTAATAACCGGGCGGCGCGAGATTGCCGTTTGCGGGCGCAGTGACCGTCAACGAACCGCTTCCGGCCGCAAACGTCAGGGGCAGGAACACCTGAGCCATGTTGATCGAGTGGGTCACGGCCCCATATCGGATCAACGAGACCGACGCGATCCGCGCGGCGTCCGGCGTCTGCACCGTGAACACCTGGCCATACGTCAGCGTCGCCGGCGCCGACGTGATGGACGGCCGCGGTCCCTTGAACAGGTATGGCGGCGAGTAGAACTCGGCGTTCAGCTGATTGGTCGGCTCATTGATACCGTTGAAGCGGCCGCCGCCCATCACCAGCACGCGCGCGTCGGGCATGAGCAGAGCTTCCGAGTGGTAGAGGCGCGGAGCCGCCTCCGCTGCCACGGTCGTCCAGGTCTCGGTGGTCGGCGACCAGATCTCGGCCGCGAGGACCGCGTTGCCGATGTCGGTCGCGGCGGTGGTCGGGCCGCCGCCCGTGCACAGCACGTTGCCGTCCGGGAGCATGGTCAGCGTGTGGTAGGTGCGCTTGAACGCCATCGACTGCACCTGCCGCCAGGTCGCCGACGGTTGCGTCGTGTCGAGCACGTACGCCGTCGAGACCGACGGCACCACCGGATCGTCGGGGTCGACCGACTTGCCGGTCTTGAGCACCTTGCCGGGCCGGTACATCGCCGACGAGCCGCCGTCGACCGCGGGACCACCGATCGGCGTCCAGGTCTGCGCGTTCACGTCGAGGATCTGGCTGACGATCGGCGTCTCGGTGGTGTTCGACACCAGCATGCGGCCGTCGGGCAGCAAGTACATGTGCGGGTAGTACGTGAACGTGAACTGCGCGTTGTTGAGCGCCGACCAGGCGTTGGTCGCCGGGTTGTAGATCTCCGGCGTCGGAACGTCACACTCGTCGCACGTGCTCTCGCCCGACACGACGATGATGCGCCCGTCGGGCAGCGTCATCGTGCCCGGATACCAGCGGCCATTCTGCATGCTCGGCCCCAGCGTCCACTTCTTGGTCGCCGGGTCGAAGATGTTCAGGTCGGGCAAGCCGATGTGCGTGTCGATGTGGCCGCCCACGACCGCGATCCGGCCGTCGGGCAGCTGACTGGGACCCGCGCAGAAGAGGTTGGCGGGCGCCGTGATCGCCGTGAACGCCTGCGTGGTCGGATTCCACACGCCGGTGCTGGCCCCGAGCTCCTGGCCGTCCCACATCAACACCTCACCGGTGTGCATCAACGCCGAGTGAACCGGCACGATCGGCAGCTGCACCACGCTCGACCACTGCCCGCCCTGTCCCAGGCTGTTCGAGAAGGTGACCGAGACCGCGGTCGCATTGCCGACGTTGTTGGCAAAGTCGATCGCATAGGCGCCGATCGAGTGCACGTCGTTGGTGAACTGCGTGGTGTCGAGCGTGATCGCGAACGGCCCGATCGTATCGGGCGAGCCGACCGGTGAGCCATCAACCAGCAGCTGAACGCTGGCGACGCCCGAGCCGGTGTCGACCGCGTCGACGTTGACGCTGACCAGACCGCTCAGCGTCGCGCCCGACGCCGGGCTGGTGATCGTCACCGTCGGCGGCGTGGTGTCGGGCGGCGCTCCGCCCGCCGCGCGGAACGCGACCATCTGCATGATCCAGGGCCCCGAGCTCGACAGCGACTCCGTCGCGTCGTAAGAGCCGACGGCCGACACCACACGCTCCTCGACCGAATCGCCGTCGGGCGTGGTCACGATGCGCTGGGTGAAGCCCGTGCCGGGAGCGACGCTCGCCGTGTAGACCATGTTCGCGGCGACGAGCAGGTCGTTGGCGTTGGACGTCTGCAGCGGGCCGCTGTCGCTGACCGAGGTGCTGCCGGTGGCCGCGGCCACGCGGTCGACGGCGATCGACGTATCGATGCCCGCGTACTCGAGGATGCGTACATCGGGGAACGCCGCCGCGCCGGTGAACTTCACCGTGACGACGTTGCCAGCGGCCGCGGCCGCGATGTTCTTCGCGTAGTAGATCCCCTGCGACAGGAAGCCGGTCAGCGCCGTCGGCCCGACGGCCAGCGTGTACGAGTTGCCGGCCGCGTCGGTGATCGCGTTGACCGTGGAGGCCGTGTCATTCCAACCGACGATGACGACGTTGAGGTCGCCGGCGGTCTGCGCCTTGGTGAAGGTCGCGGTCACCGTCGACGACGGCGCCTGCGGATCGGAGAACGCGCTCTGCACGAAGGTCGGGTTCGGCGGCGGCGGGGGCGCCGCCGGCGTGGTGGCGCTGGCGGTGCCGGAGTACGGACCCAGGTTGTTGGCCGCGTCGCTCGCGCGCACCCGGTAGCTGTAGCTGGTCTGCGCGGTCAAGCCGGTGTTGCTGAAGGCCGTGGTCGCCGTGGTCCCGATCTGCGCGAAGCTCGAGCAACCGGCGCCCGAGCAGCGCTCGATCAGATAAGAGGTGACCGCGACGTTGTCGGTCGCGGCGGTCCACGACAGCGCAATCGCGCTGCTGGAGGTGGCCGTCGCGGTCAGGTTCGACGGCGCCGTCGGTGGCTGCGTGTCGACGAACGGCGTCGACGCGGTGGCGGTGTTCGAGTACGGCCCCAGATTGCTTGCCGCGTCGGTGGCACGCACCCGATAGCTGTAGCTGGTCTGCGCGGTGAGGCCCGTGTCGCTGAACGCGGTCGCCGGCGCCGTCGCGATCTGCGCGAAGTTGCTGCAGCCGGCGCCCTGGCAGCGCTCGATCAAGTAGCTGGTGACGCCGACGTTGTCTGTGGCGGCGGTCCAGGCGAGGTTGATCTGCGTCGCCGAGGTCGGCGTCGCAGTCAGGTTCGCGGGCGCCGTCGGCGCCTGGGTGTCGGACAGCGTCGTGGCGCTCGCCACGTTCGAATACGGCCCCAGGTTACTGGCCGCGTCGCTCGCGCGCACCCGATAGCTGTAGCTGGTCTGCGGCAAGAGGCCGGTGCTGTTGAACGTGGTGGTCGCCGAGGTCCCGATCTGCGCGAAGTTCGAGCAACCGGCGCCCGCGCAACGCTCGACGAGATAGCTGGTGACGGCGACGTTGTCGGTGGCGGCGGTCCAGGACAGATTGATCTGGGTCATCGACGCGGCGGTCGCGACCAGGTTCGCGGGCGCGGTCGGCGCCTGCGTGTCACCGCTGAGCACGGCTGCCTTGAAAGCCGCCAGCTGCATGACCCACGCGCCCGCGCCCGAGAGCGGCGCCGTCGCGGTCTGCGAGCCCGCGGCCGTGACCACGCGGTCCTCATAGATGTCGCCGTCAGGGGTGGTGATGCGCCGGCTGGTGAAGCCGGTGCCCGCGCCGATCGTCGACGTGAACACCATGTTGGCGCCCACGATCAGATCGCTGGCGTTGGTCGTGGTGACCGCGCCGCTGCTGCTGCTGTTGGTGGTGCCGGTGGCGCCAATGGCCACGTCGAGCGGGTTCGTGGTGTCGATGCCGCTGTACTCCGCGGTGCGGACGTCGGCAAAGCTGGCCGCGACGCTGAAATTGACGGTGATCGAGTTCATTCCGCCCACGATGTTCTTGGCGTAATAGATCGATTGCGTGAGCAGCGTGGTGCGTTTGGTCGGACCGACCGCCAGCTGGTAAACGTTGCCGCCGGTGTCGACAACGGAATTGACCACGGCTTTGGTGTCGTTCCATCCAACGACCACCACATTGAGGTTCCCGGCGCCTTGCGCCGCGCCGAACGGCACGGTGACCGCCGTCTGCGCCGTCTGCGGATCGGCGAAATTGCCCTGGACGAAGGCAATCGGAGCCGTCACGGCGCGTTGAACGTCGACGAGGTTACCCGCGTTCTCCCCGTCGGGGGAACGGCAACCAAGCAACGGAAGAGCGGAGACCGAAAACAAGAATGCGAGCGTTGTGGCCGCTGCGCCTCGCCAAGCAATCCGATTCACAATGCGCCGTTCGCTCAGACCTGTAGCCATATGGATGACACCCCCCTGCAGCTCTACGGTTATCACACCACCCATCTAAACGTCTAGCAAATGAAAGATTCCCCACAATCTAATAACGATTTTGAAGCGGGTTCCCAACCCGCGGAGATTCAAAGCGTCCAGGGCGGTGGACGAGCAAGCACCGCATCAATCGTGGTGCCGAGGCGCGTTGCGCGGCGCAATTGCCGGGTGCGCCAAATCGTGTAAAGCACCGGTAATACTTCCAGAGTCAGGAAAGCGCTGCTGGTGACGCCGCCCACCATCGGCGCGGCGACGCGGCGCATGATCTCCGCGCCCGCGCCCTCGGCCCACAGCAGCGGCAGCAGGCTGACCGCCATCGTCGTGATCGTCATCAACTTTGGCCGCAAGCGTTGGACGGTCCCCTCGGCGTGCGCGGCGACGATGTCGTCTCGGGTGCGCAACTGTCCGTCCCGCACCCGGCGATAGAACGCGCCATCGATATAGACCACCATGACCACGCCGGTCTGCATGGCGAGCCCCACGACGGAGAGCAGCCCGACCCACACCGGCGCCGACAGCGCGTACCCGAGCAGAAACAGCGTCCAGAAGCTCCCGACCAGCGCGAACGGCACCGACGCGAGGACGATCAGCGCGCCGACCACGCTGCGAAACTGCAGGAACAGCAGCACCATCATCGAGATCGCGACCGCCGGAACGATCCATCGCAGCCGGCGCGCGCCCGCGGCGAGTAATTGATACTGCCCGGCCCACTCGACCCGCTCACCGGGCCCGAGCGCGACGCGGCCGGCCGCGAGCTGGTCGTCGAGCGCACGCTGGGCGCCCTCGACGTAGCTCTGCGGATCGACGCCAGACGCGAGATCGACATAGACGTACGCGCACGGCTCGCCGCGCTCGGTGCGTATCATCGCCGGGCGGATCACGTGGCGCGCGTGCCCGACGAGCGCCAGCGGTACCGGCTGCGACGGCACGTCCGCGGACGGCGACGATCGTACGGTCGCGTCGCGGATCTGGTCGGCCGGCCCCTCGACGTTCTCGTCGGGGATCACGCGCACGGGCACGGCCTGGCCGTTCTCGAGCAGTTGCCCGATCTCCCCGCCCGCCAGCAGATGATCCGCGATCGATCGCGCGACCGCACCGTCGACTCGGTGGAGGCGCAGCGCCGCCGGATCGATCTCGAACGCCAGCCCCGGCTCGCCGCCCAGCGACTCGAAGACCGCGCTGCGCGTCCCGGGAAGCGCCGCCGCGAGCGACTGCAGCTGCGCGCCCAGCGCATCCAGCCGCGCGACGTCGCGCGCGACGATCCGGATGCCGACGGGCGTGCGCACGCCGGTCGCCATCATGTCCATGCGCGCTCGGATGGGCGCGGTCCAGGCCCCGGCCCAGCCCGGGAGCCGCGTCGCGCGATCCATCATTTCGATCAGCTCGCTCGTCGTGGGCGGCGTCTCGTCGGGCCAGACGATCGCCAGCGCGCGGCGCACCGGTGCCGGCGCCCAGCTGCTGTACCAGCGCTGGCGCGCCACGGTCGGCCACGCGGCGCGCGGCAACAGGTGGATCGTGGTCTCGATCATCGAGACCGGCGCGGGATCGGTGGCGGTGTCGGAGCGCCCGAGCTTTCCCATCACGCTGCCGGCCTCCTTGAACGCCGCCAGCGCACGATCCTGGCGGCGCAGATCGTGCTCGGCGCGGTGAGGCGAGACGCCCGGCAGCGTCGTCGGCATGAACAGCAAGTCGCCCTCGTCGATGCGCGGCAGAAACTCTCCCCCCAGGCGAGACAGCAGCGGCAGGCACGACACCACGGCCAGGAGCGCGGTCACCAGCGTCAGCGCCGGCCGCGCCAGCGCGAAATGCACGAACGGGCGATAGATCCGCACCAGCCCGCGCGTGAGCGGGTTGGCCATCTCCGGCGTCACGCGGCCGCGTAACAGCCGATCGCGCAGCGCGGGCGCCAGCGTCAGCGTCACCAGCGCGGCCGAGATCACGACCAGCGTCTTGGTCAATGCCAGCGGTCGCAACAGCCGGCCGGTCTCGCCGGTGAACGCCAGCACCGGCAGGAACGTGAGCGCCGCGATCAACAACGACGTCAGCAGCGCGGGCGCGACCGAGCCCGATGCGGCGCTCAGCGCCGCGCGCCGCTCATTGTCGGCGACGCCCGCGCTCAGCGTCTCCAGCCGGCGATGGCACGCCTCCAGCGCCACGACGTCTGCGTCGACCGCCATGCCGAGCGCGATGCCGATGCCGCCCAGGCTCATGATCGTCGCGGGCACGCCCAGCAGCCACATGGCCGCGAACGTGGCCAGCAACACGACCGGCAGCGTGATCAGCGGAACCAGCGCGCTGCGCGCGTGCAGCAAGAAGATCAGGATCACCAGCACCACCACGGCGACCTCTTCGGCCAGCGCCTGCACCAGCGTGTGACCGACGCGATCGATCAGGTCGAGCCGATCGTAGGTCACGATCAGCCGCACCCCCGGCGGCAACCGCGCGCGCTCTTGGTCCAGCGTCCGGCGTACCGCCTCGATCAGCGGCGGCAAGCGTGCGCCCCGCTCCGCCAGCACGACCCCGCCGATCGCAGTCCACTGCCCGTCCAGGTTGGCGGCGCCGACAGGGTCCATCTCGTCGCTGCGCCGGAAGCGGGCAATGTCGCCGACATGCATCGGGGGCTCCGCCGGCGCCACCAGCGACGAACTGGCGATCGGTTGCGCCTCGAGCTCGGTCACGCTGTGCGCATGCCCGTCCGCGAGTCCCGCGTGGACCGCCGCCACGACCTCGGAGAACGCCAGCGCATGCGCCGCCAGCGCCTCGCTGTGCACCTCGACCAGCAGGTCCTGGACGCCGCCGCCGACCGTCGCCACCTCCGCGACGCCGGGAATCGCGGCCAGCGCCGGGCGCAGCACGTCGGTCTGCAGCCGGCGCAGCGCGCGCACGGGCTGACCGTGCGTCGGATCGATGAGCGCGTACTGAAAGACCCAACCTGTGCTCGACACCGTGGGCCCGACGTGCACGCGTACCGTCGCCGGCAGCCGCGCGCGCGTGGCCTCGACACGCTCGATGATCGCCGGCCGCGCCGCGGCCAAGGCGTGCGCCGACGCAAACACCACGTCCAGGTACGCCATGCCGGTCATCGACGACCCGCGCACCGCCACCAGCCCGGGCACGCCGTCCAGCGACCGTTCGAGCACACTGGTCACCTCGCGCGCCACGTCACCGGCGGAGTGCCCCATCCAATCGCCGAGGATCGCGATCTGCGGATCGGCGAGATCCGGCACGACGTCGCGCGAAAGGGATCGCCGGGCGAGGTCGCCGACCAGCGCCAGCACCAAGGCGGCGGCGACGACGATCCGGCTGTGACGCGCGCTCCAGGCGACGAGCCGCGCGGTCACGGTCCGCTCCGGCGGCTCTCGGGCGGCTGCGCGCGCAGGCGCTCCTCGACGTCCAGGAAGAACGCGTTCGAGACCACGACGCGCTCACCGGCGTTGAGGCCCGCCACGATCGCGCTCGCGCCGAAAAACCCGCGGCCGACCCGCACCGGCCGGCGGGTGAACGTGCGGTTATCGGCGCCGGCCACCAGGACGAACGGCCCCTCGAGCGCGTGCACGATCGCGGGGTCGGGCACGACCAGCGGCGGCGGCGCGTCGGGTGGCAGCTTCAACCAACCGACGTCGCCCACGTGCGCAGCCGACGCATCGCCGGCGAGGCGCAGCTCGACGCGGGACGTGGCCTCGTCCCAGGTCTGTGGCGGGCGGCCCGCTCGGCGCACCGGCAGCGATCGTCCCGGCGTGGCCGCCGGAACGAAGGAGAGCGTCGCGGCCGCCGACACCGTCGCGATCTCGTCGTCGTAGAGCAGCGCGACGACCAGGCCCGGGCTCTCGACCCAGGCGGGTGCGCGCGTCTCACGCGCCATCGCGCGCGGCCGCACGGTCACTATCTCGTAGTCGAGAATCCTTGGGCCACCGCTGTCGGGTGCAGCTGGTGGGCGTTCGGACGACATCGCCCGCCATGGCTCCAGCGCCATACCGCAGATCGGGCACGCGCCTGGCAGCTTCGAGCGGACCGCGGGATGCATGGGGCAGACGTAGCCGGCGCGCGAAGCCGCCCCCTGCCCGTCCGACTTGCGTAGAAAAAACGCGGCGATCGTCACGGCGGCCACGATCAACAACACGGCGAGGCGCCAGACGAGCACCGACCCGGAGCGCCCGATCGGCGCGCTGCCGGGCGGCTCTGATTGGGCGGTTGGATTGGGCACGACGCTCCCGAGAAATCCCACAACGACGCACGAGGCGCCTTCCGCGGACGGGCGACCGACCTTAAGAGTTTTTGCGTCGCCACGCAATCATCCTACGCAAACGTCGCACGCGCGATGCCCGACGCGCGCAATGACGTGGTAAGAGAGGCCCCCATGGAAGAGTCCGTCCCAGCCCCACCACCTGCCGCCGAGGCACCGCTGCCGTCTGCTTCCGCGACGCCGGCGCCCGAGCGCAACAGCAAATCGGAAGGCGCGGTCACGACGATCGCGAGGAACTCCTTCTGGCTGCTGATCGACAACTGCTCCGCGCTGGTGGCGTCGCTCTACTGCTCGATCCTGGTCGCGCGCAAGCTCGGCCCGGAGCTCATGGGCCACTACAACTACGTGCTCTGGTTCGCGACCGTGCTGAAGATGATCAGCGATGTCGCCATTCCGGCCACGTTCCGCAAGTTCTCCGCGGAGTTCATGGGGCGCGGCGACTATGGCGTGCTGAAGACGATGGTGCGGGTCACGCTGCGTCTCCAGTTCAAGCTGGCGATCGCCGGCGTGACCATCGGCCTCACGATCGTCCATTTCCGGTTCGCGCCGGAGCAGAAGCACCTCGCGACTCTCGCGGTGCTGACGATCGTGCCGGCGCTGCTGCTGAGCGTGCCCGCGGGTGTCCTCTACGGCACCGAGAACCTGCGTTACAACGTCATCTGCTCGACGCTGTCGATCGCGGTGAACCTGATCGGCGTGACCGTCTCCGTGATCATGCAGTGGGGCTTGCTGGCCATCGTTGGCTCGCTGCTGGTCTCGCGCACGTTCGATTGCCTCCTGCGTTTCGCCATGTTCAAGCGGCTGGAGCGCAATCTACCGGGCGAGGCAGCCGACCACCTGGATCCACAGCTGCGCGCGCGTCTGATCCGCTTCGCCGCGCTGCAACTCGTCCCGACCCTGCTCTACGCGTTTCTGTTCGACCGAACGGAAGTGGTCTTCATCAACCGGCTCGCGGGCCCGAGTCAGATCGCCTTCTTCTCCATCAGCTTCACGCTGGTCCAATATCTCCTGATCGTCCCGCAGACCCTGGCCGGTTCGGCGAGCGTCACGATCATGGTCAAGCAGGGCCATGCGCCCGCGGAGGCGGCGCGCATCGCGGCGTCGGCGACCTGGCTGACCATCCTGTTCGGCGCACCCGAGCTGTTCGGTGTCGCCGCGCTGGCCGGTCCCTTCCTGCAGGTGATCTACGGGACGAAGTACCTGCCGGCGATTCCCGTGCTCGCGGCGCTGTCGTTCTTCGCGCTCGGATTGGCGGCGTCGCAATCCGCTCAGTTTCTGCTGGTCGCAGCGGAGCGGCAGATTTTCTACATCGCCTGGCTCTTGGTGGCCGCCGCGATCGACGTCGTCGGGTGCCAGCTCCTGATTCCCTCGCACGGCGCGCTCGGCGCAGCCTACGCGAAGGGGATCAGCCAGCTGGTCGCCGCCGCCGGCTTCCTTGGATTCATGGTCTTGAAGTTCGACGTGAAGTTGCCAGTCTGGCGAATCGTCAAGGTCATTGGCGTCTGCACGATAATGTACGTGGGCGTGCGCTTCGTCGTACTCCATCTCCCGCCGCTCCTGGCGATCATCGTCGGCATTCCGTTCGGGGTCGCAATCTTCGTTACGCTCATGCGCTGGCTGCGCTGCCTCGACGGCACGGATCGCGAACGGTTGCGCATGATCGCGTCGCTGCTGCCGGCGCGAACGCGCAGGCTCTACCGTACGATCCTGGACTTCGTCGTGCCGGACCGGCAGAGCGAGCCCGTGGCTGTCGCACGGACCTGATCCGCAAATCGGACGTACGAAAAAGCGTACGTGACCGAAAAAGATCGTCGGTTGCGACGCAGGTAAAAATCTCGCAATAGGGCTGTTCGCCCTATCTTGTGAGGGATCTCGTTTTATACTGGCCAGGCCCCCCGACGCTGAGGCCGCCCCCGCGACCCATCGGTTCGCGATCGGCCGTTTGGCCAAAAGTGGTCCAAGGAACTGCCGATGAATCGCGCGATGAAACATTTTGTGTTTTTGATTTGCCTCCCCTTGGCAGGCGCGTGCGCGCCCCCAGATTCACCCTCGGTGAAGGATTCGATGGATCCCGACGGTTCCGCATCTGATGGAGCGGGCGCTGGGAGCGGGGGAAATCATGCAAACGGGGACGCGCGGGGTGGTGGCGGCACGCAGGGCAGCGGCGGCACGCAAGGCGGAGCAGGAGTGACCGGGAGTCAGGGCGGTACGCCGGGAGGCCAAGGTGGCGTCGGCGCCGGCCAGGGCGGTCGTGGCGGCACGGCGGGCACTGGCCAAGGCGGCACACCCGCTGCCGGCGGCTCGATCGCCGGGCCTGTGACGCTGCCCCTGACGGTCAGCCCCGACAAGCGCTACCTCATGGGGAGCAACGGCGCGCCGTTCATGGTCGCCGGCGATTCGCCGCAGTGCTTGAGCGCCAACCTTTCGACCGCGAACATGGACGCCTACTTCGCCGCGCGCGCCGCGCAAGGATTCAACGCCTCGTGGGTGAATCTGATCTGCACGACCTACACCGGCGGCCGCGCCGACGCATCTACTTATGATGGGATCCTTCCGTTCAACGGCACGATCTCCGGCGGTCTCTACGATCTGACCAAACCGAATCCGACCTACTTCGCGCGCGTCGACGCGCTCTTCGCGGCGGCCGCCGCGCACGGGACCGTAGTGTTTGCCGATCCGATCGAGTTCGGCGGCTTCTGGCAAACCATTCAGGGCAACAGCGCCGCCGCCGCGAGCTCGTACGGGCAATTCCTCGGCGCGCGCTATCACAACCAGGCCAACATCGTTTGGATGAGCGGCAATGACATGGTTAGCTTCAACATGGTCGACAAGTTCGTCGACGTCGCAAAGGGAATTCAATCGGGCGGCGCCATGCAGTTGCAAACGGCAGAGCTGGATTGGCCGGCGCTTCCGAGCACGCTGGACGATCCGAGCTGGGTCCCCGGTGCCTCCCCGACCAGTATTAATTTGGCGTACACGTACAATCCCACTTACGCTCTGCTACTTTTCGATTACAATCGGGCCGGGCATCTGCCCAACATCTTCATCGAGGGTAATTACGAGGCAGAGAATCTCGAAGCCGGGCCACACGCAACCAATGCCCACGACATACGGGCCCAAGCCTTCTGGTCGGATCTGAGCGGTGCGACCGGATGGTTCTACGGAAACCACTGGGAGGTCTTCGGAATGGACAACGCCACCTGGGCGTCCAACCTGGCGGGCGACAAAGGCGCCCCGCAGATGTCTTTCGTGAAAACACTGTTTGAAGCGCGTAAATGGTGGCAACTGGTCCCCGACGATGCGCACGCGGTCGTCACGTCGGGGTTCGGGACCTGCATGGCGTCGACCGCCACGCAGGGGGTGTCGAGCCCGAATGCCCAAGACAACACCTGCGCGACGACCGCACGAACGGCCGATGGCACGCTGATCATGACGTACATACCGCAAGCGCGCGCCATCGCCGTCGACATGACCAAACTGAGCAGTACCGCGACCGCGCGTTGGTTCGATCCAACGACGGGCGCGTTCACCACCGTAGCTGGATCGCCGTTGGCAAACACGGGGACAAAAACGTTCACGCCCCCGACGGCGACACACAGCGACGGCTATACGGACTGGGCCCTCGTCCTCGAGACGTCCCCACCGTGACAGGGCGACGAGGCGCTTGCCTCCCGCTTCCTTGATCACGCGTTCGTAGCCGTTCACGCACTCCTCCCCTGGAGGCTGTGTGGACGCCAAGCAACCTGACCCGCAGGCCATACGCCTGTGTGAGTCAAGTATTTCGACGATCTGTCGACCAGGACGCCCGACCCACCAACAGGGGGTTGGGTTACCGCTATTCGTCCACCCGGAAGGGGCATCTGACGATGACACTCATGCGCCGTGTTTTACTGCTCTCCAGTCTGATCCTTTCGACGTTGTCCGCGTGCGAACCCGACCCGGATCCCGTCAATCAACGGGAGGCGGCGCTGGTCGGCCCCGCGTATCTGCAGGGAGGCTCCGCGACGCCGCAGACGAATCAGACCGCGGTCGCCGTGACGCTGCAGTCACCGCAGAGCGCGGGAGATCTCTTGGTGGTGTTCGCTGGCTGGAACGATGCCACGGCCACGGTGAGCTCGGTGACCGACTCGGTGGGCGACGTCTTCTCTCTCGCCGTCGGTCCGACCAAGCGGACCACCGTGCTCTCGCAGAGCATCTACTACGCGAAGAACATCGCGGGCGGCGCGAACACCGTGACCGTCCGCTTCTCCCGAGCGGCGAAGTTCGTCGACCTGCGCGTGCTCGAATACGCCGGCCTCGATCCGGTGGCGCCGTTCGATTCGGCCGCCGCGGCCAGCGGCAGCAGCGGCCTGGCAGACACCGGCTTGCTGACGACGCACGCGGCGAATGACCTGCTCGTGGCTGGTGACATGGTCATGACCGGATCGCCCGCGGCCGGCTCCGGCTATACGTCGCGGCTGATCACCACGCCCGACGACGACATCGCCGAAGATCGCGTTGCCGGCGCCGCAGGGACGTACAACGCGACGGCGCCTGTCGTCGGCCCGAACGGATGGGTGATTCAAGTGGCGGCGTTCAAGCCGGCCAGCGGCGGCCTCCCCGGCGCGGGCGGATCGGCCGCGGGCGGTAGCGGCGTCGGCGGCGCGGGCGTTGGCGGCGCGGCGGCCGGTGGTTCCGGTGCCGGTGGCTCCGGCGTTGGCGGCGCGGCGGCCGGTGGTTCCGGTGCCGGTGGCTCCGGCGTTGGCGGCGCGGCCGCGAGCGGTTCCGGCGTGGGGGGCAGCAGCATCGGCGGCTCTTCGGCCGGCGGCTCCAGCGCTGGTGGCGCGGCCGCGGGCGGATCCGGGGTCGGCGGCTCGTCGGTCGGCGGCAGCGGCGCCGGCGGCTCCGGCGTCGGCGGCAACACGGGCTGCACGTCGCGCTTTCCACTGCACGCCAGCGAGCGCCTGCTCGTCGACGCGTGCGGTGTTCCGTTCTCGGTTGCGGGCGATTCCCCGCAGTGCTTGAGCGCGAACCTTTCGCCGGCCAACATGAACGCCTACTTCGCGATCCGCGCCGCCGAGGGCTTCAACGCGGCCTGGGTCAACCTGCTCTGCACCACCTACACCGGTGGGCGCACCGACGCGACGACCTATGACGGCATCCCGCCGTTCACCGGTACCATCGGCGGCGGCTTTTACGATCTGACCAAGCCCAACCCAGCCTACTTCGCGCGCATCGACGCGCTGGTGTCCGCGGCCGCCGCGCAGGGGACGGTGATCTTCCTCGACCCGATCGAGTTCGGTGGGTTCTGGCAAACCATCCAGGCGAACTCCGCGGCGGCTGCAACGTCGTACGGCCAGTTCCTGGGCGCGCGCTATCGCGGCCAGGGCAACATCCTCTGGATGAGCGGCAACGACATGGCCGGCTTCAACCAGGTCGACAAATTCGTGGATGTCGCGGCCGGCATCAAGAACGCGGGCGCGACGCAACCACAGACCGCGGAGCTCGACTGGCCCGCGCTACCCAGCACGGTCGACGACCCGAACTGGGTGCCAGCGAACGCGCCGATATCGGTCAACGCCTCGTACAGTTACAATCCGACCTACGCGATCCTGCTGTCGGACTTCGACCGCAACCTGCACCAGCCGAGCGTCTTCATTGAAGGCAACTACGAGGGCGAGAACCTCGAAGCCGGTTCGCACATCACCAATGGCCACGACGTCCGGACCCAGGCCTACTGGTCGGATCTCAGCGGCGCCGCCGGCTGGTTCTACGGCAGCCACTGGGAGGTCTTCGCGCTCGACAACAACACCTGGAGCTCGAACCTGAACACCGACCAGGGCGCACCGCAGATGGCCTACGTCAAGTCGCTCTTCGAGGCGCGCAAGTGGTGGCTGCTGGTGCCCGATGAATCGCACGTCGTGATGACGTCGGGCCTGGGGACCTGCATGGCATCGAGCGCGCTGCAGGGTCGGACGAACCCCAACGCGCAGGACAACACCTGCGCGACCGCGGCGCGCACCGCCGACGGCACGCTGGTGATCGCGTACATGCCGACCGCGCGCAGCATCACCGTCGACATGAGCAAGCTGGCGGCGACCGCGACTGCGCGCTGGTACGACCCGACGACCGGCGCGTTCACGACGGTCGCCGGATCGCCGCTCCCGAACAGCGGCGTCCGCACGTTCACGCCGCCCGCGAACCAGCACACCGACGGCTACGCCGACTGGGCGCTGATCCTGGAGACGTCACCGCCGTAACCCGGACCCGTCTTCGGGATCTTTTCCCATCCGAACCCGATCGGTTAGACTGCGCGGATGCTTTCCAATTGCGGTGGCGCGCGATGAAGGTGGTTCTGTTCTGCGGCGGCCTCGGAACCCGGCTGCGCGACTACTCCGATCAGATCCCCAAGCCGCTCGTCGAGATCGGGTCGCGCCCGATTCTGTGGCACGTCATGCGCTACTACGCGCACTTCGGCTTCAAGGACTTCATTCTCTGCCTCGGCTATCGCGGCTCGTCGATCAAGGGTTACTTCCGCAACTACGACGAGTGCCTGTCGAACGACTTCGTGTTCTCCAAGGGCGGGCGCAACATCGATCTGCTCCAGAGCGACATCGAAAGCTGGCGGATCACCTTCGTCGACACCGGCCAGCGCTCGAACATCGGCGAGCGCCTGCGCGCCGTGCGCAAGTACGTCGAGCCCGATGACGTCTTCCTGGCCAACTACTCGGACGGGCTGACGGATCTCGACTGCGCCGCTTACGTCGAGTCGTTCTTGAAGGGCGACAAGATCGGATCCTTCCTCAGCGTGCGCGTCCCGCAGACGTTCCACATCGTGCACGCAAACCGGGAGCACGAGCTGGAGAAGCTGGAGTACGTCGGCGACGCCGCGTTGCGGATCAACGGCGGCTACTTCGCGTTCCGCAAGGAGATCTTCAACCACATCAACGAGGGGGAGGAGCTGGTGAACCAGCCCTTCCAGCGCCTCGCGGCCAAGCACCAGATCATGGCCATCCCGCACGACGGCTTCTGGCGCAGCATGGACACCTTCCGCGACAAGATCGAGCTTGACGAGCTGGTCTCCCGCGGCCGCGCCCCCTGGCAAGTCTGGATGCCGTAGCGCAGGTCGCGATCCGATTGACCGCCGGCCGACGATCCGGCCCGCTGGCTATGCCGGGCCTGCGCTCCGGTGCTCACGTAGGAAAAGACTACGCTCCGCTCCGGTGCTCGGCCCGGCTACGCCATCGGGCCGGCTTGTCGGCCGATTTCCGCTTGGCGGGATGGGGCCAATTCAGAGCACGATCTTGTTGGCGTGAAAGGCCTCGGCCAGGCCTTCGGGCGCGTTGCATTCGATGCCGCGCAGGCGCATCACCGCCTCGAAGGTCTCGGCGCGGAACCAGCCGCGCCCCGCCTGCGTCTTGAAGTGGCGCAGGATCGAGTCGATCTTCTTCTGCGCCGTCGCCGCCGGCAGCGGCGCGAACAGGTTCGGCGTTCCCAGATCGCCCTCGTACTTGGGGATCTCGTACTCCAGGACCAGGTGATTGCGGAAGGTGTTCCAGGTCATCTCCGCGATCAGGCGGTGGTCCTGGTGCCGGTCGTGACGATGATGGGTCAGGATCAGGTCTGGCTTGGTGCTCGCCTTGATCGACTCGAAGAAGTCTTTGACCTCGACACCTTGAAACGGCAGGTAACCATCTCTAAACGAATTGATGATGATCTCCTTGCTGGCCGCCGCCTCCAGGAACTCCGTCGCGCATCCGCGCGCCTCTTGCTCGCGTTCCGGGGTCGACGCCAGCGCCACCCACTTCACCGACGATCCCGGGCGCTCGGCCAGCAGCCGTAACACCGTTCCACCGCACCCGATCTCGATGTCGTCGCAGTGCGCACCGAGGCATAGGATCCGCAGTGGGCCTCCGCGCTCACCGAGAATTGCCGACAGCATCGGGCTAGGCTATCACGCGTCGAGATCGGGTACTATGTGCGGCGCCAAAGCCCACGAGGCGCGAAGCCGTGAGGCGCGAAGCCGTGAGGCGCGAAGCCATGAGGATCGATGTGATGAGTGAACCGAACGGATCCTCAGAGGACAGGCCGACCATCTTGTACTTCGGCAACGACTGGGCGGCGGAGAACCGGACGTCGAGCCACCACGTCGCGCGCTGGCTGGCCAAGCGCTACCGCGTGATCTACGTCGAGAGCCCGGGGCTGCGCGCGCCCAAGAGCACGGGGCGGGATCTGAAGAAGCTGCTGTCCAAGGTCGGCCTGGCGCTGCGCGGCCCGCGCCCCACGCCCGAGGGCCTTCAGGTTCAGACGCTGCTGCAGATCCCGCTGCACGGATCGAAGCTGGTGCGGCGCGCGAACCGCGAGCTCCTGTTGCTCACGCTGAAGCTGCTGATGCGCCTGCAGGGTGTGAAGCGGCCGCTGACCTGGTTCGTGGTGCCGCACCTGGCATCGGTGGTCGGCGAGCTCGGCGAGCGGATGTCGGTCTACTACTGCATCGACGACTACGCCGCGCTGCCCGACGTCGACGTCGCGGCGGTGCGCGACATGGACGACACGCTGACGCGCAAGGCGGACCTGGTCTTCGTCGCGTCGGGCACGCTGCTCGAAGGCAAGCGCGCCCTCAACGCCAACACCCACGTGAGCGCTCACGGCGTCGACTTCGATCACTTCGTCAAGGCGCAGGACCCGAAGCTGGAGATTCCCGCCGACGCGGCGTCGTTGCCCCGACCGATCATCGGCTTCTTCGGCTTGATCGAACGCTGGATCGAGCTGTCGCTGGTGCGCTACCTGGCCGAGCAGCGCCCGAACTGGACGTTCCTGATGATCGGCCGCATCGCGGTGCCCGAAAACGAGGTACCGCGCCTGCCCAACATCCACTACCTCGGCCGCCGCCCCTACGAGACGCTGCCGGCGTACGGCAAGGCGTTCACGGCGGCGATCATCCCGTATCACCTCACGCAGCAAGTGATCAACTCGAACCCGATCAAGCTGCGTGAGTACCTGGCGATGGGTAAGCCGATCGTCTCGGTGAGCACGCCCGAGATCGACAAGTTTCGCGAATTCGTATCGATCGCGCGCACGCGCGAGGAGTTTCTGGCCCACCTGGATCGGGCGGTGGCGCAGGGGTTGACGGCGGAGCAGATCGAGCGGCAGACCGCGCTGGCCGCGACGATGACCTGGGACGCGAATCTGAAAAAGGTGATGTCCATGGTCGAGGAACAACTCGCGGCAAGGAATCGAAGCCCATGAGTCAGACTAACGGCAAGAGTGAGATCCGTTTTCGCGCCGCGCTGGTGGGCGCGGGCCACATCAGTGAGTTCCACGTCGCGGCGCTGCGGCGGATTCCGTTCGTCGAGATCGTCGGCGTGCACGATCTCGACCGCAGCAAGGCCGAGGCGCTGGCGACGCGCTTCAACATCCCGGTCGCCGAGTCGCTGGCCGCGCTGCGCGCGATGGGCGCCAACGTGATTCACGTGGTCACGC
>Ga0265314_10002443_pt1 | contig 19012 bp, 18 predicted proteins | sample 4126metaG_FD_203106 | JGI IMG/M metagenome (GOLD analysis project Ga0265314, IMG submission 203106) | Rhizosphere microbial communities from Carex aquatilis grown in University of Washington, Seatle, WA, United States - 4-1-26 metaG | ecosystem: Host-associated > Plants > Roots > Rhizosphere >... | reverse complement strand
CATCATCGCGTCGTCGATGGCGAGCCGCCCCGCGGTGTCGACGATCAGCACATCGTGATAATGTTTGCGCGCGAAATCGAGCGCCGCCAGTGCGATCGCGACGGGTTGTTCGCCAATGGCCGAGGGAAAGAAATCGACTTCGACCTGCGCGGCCAGTGTCTTCAATTGCTCGATCGCGGCCGGCCGGTACACGTCGCAGCTCGCGACCAGCACTTTCTTTTTCATCTGCTCGCGCAAGAGCTTCGCGAGTTTGCCGCTCGTCGTGGTCTTGCCGGAACCCTGCAAGCCGGCCATCAGGATCACCGCGGGCGGCGTGGTGGCCAGATCGAGCGGCGCGGCGGCCTCTCCCATCAATGCCACGAGTTCGCGATGCACGACGCCGACGAGCGCCTGCCCCGGCGTCAGGCTGCCCATCACCTCCTGGCCAAGCGCGCGCTCGCGCACATGCGCGACGAAATCCTTGACGACCGGCAGCGCCACGTCTGCCTCGAGCAACGCCATGCGCACTTCGCGCAGCGCGTCCTGGATGTTGGTTTCCGTGAGCCGCGCTTCGCCGCGCAGCGTTTTCATCACCTGCGACAGCCGGCCGGTCAGACTTTCAAACATTGAAATGCACCTTTAAGCGCACGGACGAAAGGCCGGGATTGACTGGTGTAAACTTGCCGGCTGAGCCCATGCTGAACTCGATATTCTATCCGATCACTTCGCTGATGTACGCGGCGCTCGCCGCGTATTACTGGCGGGTGCACTGGCTGCCCGCCGCCGTGCCGACTGGCCCCGTCGGCGACACGCGCGCCGTCGAGAATGTGCTGGTGCTGGTCCCGACATCGTTGCACGCGGCGCTGCTCTACCAATCGGTGTTCGCGGATGCGGGCATGCATCTGGGCATCGGCAACGCGATTTCGGCCATCGTCTGGCTCACGGTTGCAATTTACTGGCTGGGCAACCTCGTCTACAAAGTCGAAGGCCTGCAAGCGATGGTCATGCCGGTGGCGGCAATATGCGTATTGCTGCCGGCACTTTTCCCGTTACCCCGCGCGCTGCCCAATACCGAGCTCGTGGTGTTCAAGGCGCATCTCGTGATCGCGCTGCTCGCGTACAGTTTCTTCACCATCGCGTCGCTGCACGTGCTGTTGATGGCGCTGCTCGAGCGGCGCCTGCACGGCGGCGACCTGCCGTTCGGCCTGCACAAGCTGCCGCCGTTGCTGACGATGGAAACGCTGCTGTTTCGCATCATCACCGCGGGGTTCGTACTACTGACGCTGACGCTCGTGAGCGGCATTGTGTTTTCCGAAGAATTGTTCGGCAAGGCGCTGCGCTTCAATCACAAGACCGTGTTCGGCATCCTGTCGTGGCTCATTTTCGCCGCGCTGCTCGGCGGCCGGCGGCGCTACGGCTGGCGCGGCCGCATCGCCGTGCGCTGGACGCTCGCCGGATTCCTGATGCTGGTGCTCGCCTACGTCGGCAGCAAGTTCGTGCTCGAAGTCGTGCTGGGCAGGGCCTGACAAGCGGGGTCGCAGATCACAGGACGGCGAAACCGCGCCAACCGGTTTGGCTCGACCCTCGATCCTGAAAGCCGAATCCAGACTTCATGGACAACATCCCCATCTCCGCGCAGTTGATTGCGCTCGGCGTATTGCTCCTCTTGTCCGCGTTCTTCTCGCTGGCCGAGACCAGCATGATGGCGCTGAACCGCTACCGGTTGAAAGCATTGGTGCGCCTCGGCAGCCGCGGCGCCAAGTTGACCGCGAGCCTCCTGCGCGAGACCGACAAGCTGCTCGGCGTCATCCTGCTGGGCAACACGCTGGTCGCCGCCGGCGCCGCGACGCTCGCCACGCTGATCGCGCACACGCTATGGGGCGATCACCGGTGGGTCCCAGCTCTCAGCGCGGTCGTCGTCACGTTTGCGCTGCTGATCGTGTCGGAGATCACGCCCAAAGTGATCGGCGCCGCTTACGCGGAAAAAATCGCGCTGCCCGTCGCGTTCGTGTTGAAACCGATGTTGAAAGCGCTCTATCCCGTCGTCTGGTTCGTCAACCTCTTCGTGCAAACCCTCTTGTGGGTGTTCCGGCTTAAAACAACGAACGCCGCGGACAACAAGATGACACCCGACGAATTGCGGACACTGGTGCTCGAAGCCGGCAACTACATTCCGAAAAAGCATCAAAGCATCCTGCTCAACCTGTTCGACCTTGAAAGCATCACCGTCGACGATGTGATGACGCCGCGCAACCAGATCGAGGCCATCGACATCGACGCGCCCACCGAAACGCTGCGCCAGCAGATCGCCACGGCCTATCACCGCCGGTTGCCGCTGTACCAGGGCCAGCCCGACAACATCATCGGTATCATCCTGCTGCGCAAAGTGCTTGCGATCAGCGCGGACAACGAGATCAATGCCGCGCGCTTGCGTGAAATCATGCGCGAGCCTTACTTCATCCCGTCGGGCACGCCACTTTTCACGCAACTGCAGCAATTCCAGGAACACCAGGACCGTCTGTGCTTCGTCGTCGACGAATACGGCGAACTCATGGGCCTGCTGACGCTCGAAGACATCGTCGAGGAACTGATCGGCGAGTTTGCCACCCATTCGCCGCTGCAGCCCGCGCACTTTCATCGCCAGGACGACGGCTCGTACGTCGTCGAAGGCGGCAGCCTGCTGCGTGAATTGAACCGCAAGCTCGGCTATCACTTTCCGCTCGACGGCCCGAAAACGCTCAACGGCCTGATCCTCGAACACTTCCGCGACATTCCCGAACCCGGCACCAGCGCGCGAATCGCCGGCCACCGCATGGACGTCATGCAGACGCAGGACCGCGTCGTAAAAGCCGTGCGGCTGGCACCTTCCACCGAGGCCGCTACGACAGCGCCGGCGGGTGCCTGACGCGGGCCAAAGTGCCTTTACAAAGCAGACGCACACGGGCATGATTGTGCAAGATTGAGTTTGGAATCTAACCGATTGGTTAGATTGGATTTATGGGAGAAAATTAATGGCGACCACAGCCGCGACTGCCACCAAGAAGGACGTCAAGGAATTCACTTTTTCCTGGACCGGCACCGACAAGGCTGGCAAGACGCTGCGCGGCGAGATGAAAGCCGGCGGCGAGGCGGTCGTCAATGCGATGCTGCGCCGGCAGGGCATCAAGGTTCTCAAGGTCAAGAAACAATCGGTTCGCAGCGGCGGCAGCATTACCGACAAAGACATCACTTTGTTCACGCGCCAGCTCGCAACCATGATGAAATCCGGGGTGCCGCTCCTGCAGGCGTTCGATATCGTCGGCAAGGGCCACAGCAACCCGGCCGTGCAAAAACTGCTGATGGACATCAAGACCGAAGTCGAAACCGGATCGAACTTGAAGTCGGCGTTTGAAAAACACCCTTTGTACTTCGACGCCCTGTTTTGCAATCTGGTCGGCGCGGGCGAGCAGGCCGGTATTCTCGACAGCCTGCTTGACCGGCTGGCGACATACAAGGAAAAAGTGCAGGCGATCAAGGGCAAGATCAAGGCCGCATTGTTTTACCCCGTGGCGATTATCGTGGTGGCATTCGTCATCACGGCCGTGATCATGATATTCGTGATTCCGGCGTTCAAGCAGGTGTTCGCGAGTTTCGGCGCCGATCTGCCGGGCCCGACGCTCGTCGTCATGGCGATATCGGAATTCTTCGTCAAATTCTGGTACCTGATTTTCGGCGTCGTTATCGGCGGCGTGTGGGGATTCATGTACGCGTGGGCACGCTCCAAATCCGTGCAGATTTTCATGGATAAAATCGCGTTGCGCGCACCGGTTTTCGGCGACATGGTGCGCAAAGCCACGGTCGCGCGCTGGACCCGCACGCTGGCGACAATGTTCGCGGCCGGTGTGCCGCTGGTCGAGGCGCTCGACTCCGTTGCCGGTGCGGCCGGCAATCACGAATATTATCTCGCCACCAAAAAAATCCAGGCCGAAGTCTCCACCGGATCCAGCCTTACGGTGTCGATGCAAAACGTCGAGATGTTTCCCAACATGGTGTTGCAGATGGTCGCCATCGGCGAGGAAGCCGGCTCGCTGGACGGCATGCTTTCGAAGGTCGCCGACTTCTTCGAAGCCGAAGTCGACGACGCGGTAGACGCGCTCTCGAGCCTGATGGAGCCGTTGATCATGGTCGTGCTGGGCACGCTGATCGGCGGCATGGTGATCGCGATGTATCTGCCGATCTTCAAGCTCGGCCAGGCAGTCTGAAGGGCGCGGTTGAACGGTAAGTTGTCAGGCACGGGACGCTCCCGCGCACCTCGTCCGCACGCCATAAAATGTCGCTGATCGAGGCTTTCCAGGCCTTTCCCGCGCTGTTCGTGACCGCGGTCACCGTGATGTCGCTTGCGATCGGCAGCTTTCTCAACGTCGTCATCCACCGGCTGCCCAAAATGCTCGAGCAGCAATGGCGCGACGAGCTCGCCGAACTCAACGGCCAGGAAGCCGCCGCGGCGCCCCGCTACAATCTCATGGTCCCGCGTTCCGCGTGCCCCGCCTGCGGTCATCAGATCAGCGCGCTGCAAAACATTCCGCTTGCAAGTTACCTCGCGCTGCGAGGTAAATGCGCGGCGTGCAAGGCAAAGATTTCGCCGCGCTATCCGCTGGTGGAAGCGCTGACCGGCACCCTCTCGGGCTATATCGCGTGGCGCTACGGATTCGCCTGGCACACACTGGCGATGCTGGTGTTCGTGTGGTCCATGATTGCGCTGGCCTTCATCGATCTGGACACTTTTTATCTGCCGGACGATATAACGCTGCCTCTCGTATGGGCCGGGCTGCTTGCGAACATGGGCGACCTGTTCGTCGATCTCCAATCCGCGGTCATCGGGGCCGTCGCCGGTTACCTGGCGCTATGGCTCGTATTCTGGGGCTACAAGATTGCCACCGGGAAAGACGGCATGGGCTATGGCGACTTCAAGCTGCTGGCCGCCATCGGCGCGTGGCTCGGCTGGAAAATGCTGCCGGTTGTGATTCTGCTGTCGTCACTGGTCGGCGCGATCGTCGGGATTTCGCTGATCGTCTTCGCGCGTCACGGGCGCAATGTCCCCATTCCGTTCGGCCCCTACCTTGTTTTGGGCGGCCTGATCGCGCTCTTCTGGGGCGACCAGCTGCTCCAGTATTACCTGCAAACACTGTGATCTTATGGCGCTGGTGATCGCGCTCACCGGGGGCATCGGCAGCGGCAAAAGCAGCGTCGCCGACTTGCTCGCCGAACTCGGTGCGTTTGTCATCGATACCGACGCGATCGCGCACGAGCTTACGGCCGCCGGCCAGCCGGGTGCGCGCCGGATAAGCGAGGAATTTGGCGACGAATACCTCGATACGCGCGGCGCGCTCGACCGCAAGCGCATGCGCGAACTGGTTTTTTCCGATGCATCGGCGAAGCGACGGCTCGAATCCCTGCTGCACCCGATGATCCGCGCCGAAGTTAAAACCCGCATCGAAAACATCGCGAAAAAAACGCGCAACGAAGTGCCTTATATCGTGATTGTCGTCCCGCTTTTGATCGAAACCGGCGCCTATCGCGAGCTCGCGCGGCATGTGCTCGTCGTCGACTGCGACGAGCAACTCCAGATTGCGCGGGTAATGCAGCGCAGCGGCCTCACACCGGCCGCCGTCAAGGCGATTATGGTCAACCAGGTGAGCCGCGGGGAACGGCTGCGTCATGCCGACGATATCGTGAACAACGACGGCGACCTGCCGGCGCTGCGCGCGGCCGTCGCGGCGCTCCACCAGAAATACCTCGTCCTTGCGCTAAAGCCGGTCCAAGCGCAATGATTTCGGGTCGAATTACCTCCAAAAACCGAATTAAGGTCTTTATTTTTTTCAGATTATGTAGAACAATTGGCCGCAGACCAATAACGATAGCGCCTCCTCACGCGCCGTGATCAGCTACGAATACCCACTAAGCGAGCGGATCCGTACCTTGTTGCGGCTCGAGGATCTGTACGAGCGAGCGCTATACTTCATCGCGAAGGCCGATCCGCAGGAACATCACGTAGCGCTTCTGTGCATGTTCGAGATACTCGAAGTCGCGGGCCGCGCCGATCTGAAGTCCGACTTGCTGCAGGAACTGGAGCGGCAAAAGCAATCGCTCGAATCGCTGCGCGACAACCCGGACATATCGCAGGAGGCGCTCGATAATATCTTGTGGGAAATCGACCGCACGTCGTCGCGTCTCTTTCAGATGTCGGGCAAGGTCGGCCAGGAATTGCGCGAAAACGAATGGCTGATGAGCATCAAGCAGCGCACCAACATTCCGGGCGGCGTGTGCGAGTTCGACGTCCCGTCTTATCACTACTGGCTGCATTTAAGCGCCGAGCAGCACCGTCACGATCTCGAAGGCTGGCTGGCGCCTTTTCTGCCGATCCGCGACGGGATTGCGATCGTGCTGCGCCTCCTGCGCGAGAGCGGCAAAGCGTCGAACCAGACGGCAGTGCAAGGCGTCTACCAGCAGATGATGGCCGGACGCATCGCGCAGATGCTGCGCATCCGGCTGAAGCTCGACTACCACTGCGTGCCCGAAATCAGCGCGAACAAATACGCGCTCAATATCCGATTCACCACCCAGGAAGCCGCGCAACGCCCCAAGGTATTCGAATCGGATGTCGATTTCGAATTGACCTTCTGCAATCTCTGAAGCGGACCTTTCGGACATGAGCGCGCGCGTCGTCAATTGTCCGCAGTGCGGCAAGCCGGTCGAATGGAGTCCCGCCAACCGCCACCGCCCTTTCTGTTCAGAGCGCTGCCGCGTGATCGATCTGGGCGCGTGGGCGACCGAAAGCTATCGCATCCCGGTGCAGGACAACAAGGACGATATCGAGTCGGAACCGGGGACGGACGAACCGCAGTAAGCGGCGGCGCGCACGATCTTAGCAATATTGCGCGCCGGACCAGGCGTCGCGCAGCAAGCTGACGCCGTGCGCACCGCATTGCCACGCGCGCTCGAGTTCGACGGCCTGCAGCCCGCCCAGCGCATATACAGGCACCGGATAGTCGCGGATCAGGCGTGAAAATTCCGACCATCCCAGCGGCATCGCCCGCGGATGGGTCGGCGTCGCGGCAACCGGACCCAGCACGACGAAATCCATTTGGAGTTCGCGTGCGCGTGCCAGTTCGGCGGCATCGTGGCAGGACGCTCCGCACCAATCGCAATCGGGTCGCGCCGTAGCCGTCATCAGGCGCGCCGACGTCAGATGCACGCCATCGGCGCCCGCAGCGCGCGCGATTTCGACCGGCGCGTTGACGACGACCCGTGCACCATGCGCGTGCGCAAGGGCAACGACCTCCGATGCAAAACCGCGCAATTCCGCCTCAGGCATTTGCTTTTCCCGTAACTGGATTAGACGCAGCCCGTGGCGCAATGATTGCCCGAGCCGGCCGAGAAATGCGTCGCGGCCGATTTCGCCCGCGCACGTAATGCCGTACACGCCCGGCAACGCGAGCCCGCGCAATATCGGTCCGTTGGCCGGCAATACCGGCGCGACGGTGATATTGCGGATCGATTGCCACGTAAATTGCTGCAATTCTTTGCCATGCAGCTCGCCGGCCCACCCGTAAACGCGGAAAAAGCGCAGGCGCACGTCCGCGTGCGGATAGTCGAAATCCCGCGTGAGCCAGGGATAGACGAGCGTCACGTCGATACCGAGCTCTTCGTGCAGTTCGCGCTTCAATGCGGTCGCCGCATCCTCGCCGCTCTCGACCTTGCCGCCGGGAAATTCCCAGTAACCAGCATAGGCCTTGCCCGGCGGGCGCTGGGCTAAAAGGAATTCGCCGCGCTCGTTGAAAACGACCGCCGCGACGACTTCAATGCGCGCCCGTGCGGGCGCCGTGGCGTCGGCCGCGGCCATCGGGTGCTACGACTTGCCGCGCGCGATCCGGGCGCGGCCGGCCCAATCGCGTGCGAATTGCCACGCGACGCGGCCGCTGCGCGATCCGCGTTGCAGGGCCCACTGCAACGCCGCCTGGCGCACCGCCTCGGAATTTGCGCCCGCGACCTTGAAATGCGAAAGCCACTGGGCAACGATCTCCAGATACTCGTCCTGGTCGAACGGATAAAACGACACCCAGACGCCGAACCGCTCCGACAGCGAGATTTTTTCCTCCACCGTCTCGCCCGGATGAATTTCATCGTCGACGCGTTTGGCCTCGAGGTTTTCCGACATGAATTCCGGCATCAGGTGGCGCCGGTTCGACGTCGCGTAAATCAGGCAATTTTCCGAGGCGGCCGCGACCGAGCCATCGAGCACGACTTTCAAGGCCTTGTAGCCTGGTTCGTCCGCCTCGAACGACAAATCGTCGCAGTAGAGCACGAACCGCTCGGGCCGCAGCGCGATCAATTCCACGATTTCGGGCAGGTCGACGAGATCCTGCTTTTCCACTTCGATGACGCGCAGGCCGCGCGGCGCATATTTGTTGAGCAGCGCCTTGATCAAGGACGATTTGCCGGTGCCGCGCGCGCCGGTCAACAACACGTTGTTGGCGGGATAACCCTCGACAAACTGCCGCGTATTCTGCTCGACCAGCTTTTTCTGGGCGTCGATGCCGCACAAATCGTTGAGGCTGATCTTGTGGACATGCCGCACCGCTTCGATTGCGCCATGGCCGTTGCGCTTGCGCCAGCGAAACGCGATTGATTTCCATTCGGTCGCTGCCGGCACCGCGGGCAGCAGCTTTTCCACCTGGGAGAGCAACGCTTCAACACGCTTGATCAACCGGGCCCACTCGCTCATGACCTGTAGTCCGCGTTGATGCTGACGTAATCATGCGACAGGTCGCACGTCCACAGCGTCGCCGCCGCGGCGCCGCGATTGAGGGCGACGCGCACCGTGATTTCGCTCTGTTTCATGACGCGCTGGCCGTCTGCCTCCTGATAAGCGGAATTGCGCCCGCCGTGGCGCGCGACGAGTACGTCGTCGAGATAGAGATCGAGCTTCTCGACGTCGAGATCGGCCACGCCCGCGTAACCGATGGCCGCGAGGATGCGGCCGAGATTCGGATCGGATGCAAAGAACGCTGTTTTGACGAGTGGCGAATGCGCGATCGCAAAACCGATCCTGCGGCATTCGTCTTCGGTGCGACCGCCCTCGATGCGGACCGTTATGAATTTGGTCGCGCCTTCGCCGTCGCGGATGATCGCCTGCGCGAGACGCGCTGCCACCTCGGTCACCGCGTCGCAAAACGCGGCGAATTCGGCGCTGCGCGCATCGGTGATCTCATTCATTTTCGCGGTCCCGCTCGCGATCAGCATGAACGAGTCATTGGTCGACGTGTCGCCATCGACAGTAATGCAGTTGAACGATCTTTGCGCAGCGTGCGCGACTGCGGCTTTGACGAGCGGCAGGCTCACGCGCGCATCGGTTGCGATAAACCCCAGCATCGTCGCCATATTCGGATGAATCATGCCGGCGCCCTTCGCAATGCCCGTCAGCGTGACCGTGGCATTGCCGATGCGGCTTTGTTGCGACACGGCTTTGGGCAGAGTGTCGGTGGTCATGATCGCGTTCGCGGCGTTAAACCAGTTCGCTTCGCGCAGATCCGCGATACATGCGGGCAGCCCGGCGGCGATGCGGTCAATCGGCAGCGGCTCCATGATCACGCCGGTCGAAAACGGCAGTATCTGGGAGGCGTTGCAGTTGAGCAGGCGGGCCAGATCGGCGCAAGTCTGGCGCGCGTGGGCGAGGCCTTCCTTGCCGGTGCCTGCGTTCGCATTGCCGGTATTTACCACCAGCGCGCGGATCGACACGGCCGGGTCGAGCGTCGACAAATGCTGGCGCGTGACCACGACCGGCGCGGCGCAGAAACGGTTCTGGGTAAACACCCCGGCGACTTTCGCGCCGTCGGCGAGTTTGATGACCAGCAGGTCCTTGCGTCCGGCTTTGCGGATGTTCGCTTCGGCTGTGCCCAGCGCGACGCCGGGCACCGGCAGCAGGCGAGCGGAATCGGGTGCGGAAAGATTTACGGGCATGGCGGCTGGTTCACTGAAGGTCGCTCGCGATTATATCGTGCGCCGCCGGTGCCGGCCGGCAGCGCTTGCGTGACTGAAAAAGAACTTTGACTGCCGCGCCGTACCCGGCGCGCCCTAGGTCAGCCGGCCGTGGCAGTGCTTGTATTTCTTGCCGGACCCGCACGGACACGGATCGTTGCGTCCGACCTTTTGACCCGGGCGCACGAACGTCTGGGCGTCCGACGCCGGCTGGTCGGCATTCGCCTGCTCGAGCGCCTGTCCGTAGTCGGCATGATGGTACTGCACGTTCTTGGGTGCTTCCGGCTCTTCGACCTTTTGCAGTTCCGCCTCGCTGCGCACCTGCACGGTCAGCAGGATCTTGGTCACCTCGGTGTTGATCATGTCGAGCATCAGCGAGAAGAGTTCGAATGCCTCTTTCTTGTATTCCTGGGTCGGCGTCTTCTGGGCATAGCTGCGCAGGTGGATGCCCTGCCGCAGATGGTCGAGCGCCGCCAGGTGTTCGCGCCAGTGGGAGTCGACGCTCTGCAGCATGATTGCGCGTTCGAACTGGCGCATCGCCTGCGGATCGACCTGCGCGATCTTGGTCTGGTACTTCTGGTTAGCGAGGTCGATGATGCGCGTGCGCAACTGGTCCTCGTCCATATCGGTCTCGTCGGCGAGCCACTGCTTGATCGGCAGATCGAGCTGAAGTTCGGAGGCCAGCGTTTTTTCGAGCCCCGGGACGTCCCATTGCTCTTCAAGGCTTTCCGGCGGGATGTGTTGCGTGACGAATCCGGTGATGACTTCGGCGCGTATCGCCGTGATGCGCTCCGAGATGTCGGTCGATTCAAGCAGCTGGTTGCGCGATTCGTAAATAGCTTTGCGCTGATCGTTGGCGACGTCGTCGTATTCGAGCAGGTGCTTGCGCATGTCAAAATTGCGCGCCTCGACTTTGCGCTGCGCGTTTTCGATCGCGCGCGTGACCCACGGATGCTCGATCGCTTCGCCATCCGGCATTTTAAGGCGCTGCATGATCGCGGCGACCCGGTCCGATGCGAAGATTCTCAAGAGCGGGTCTTCGAGCGACAGGTAGAACCGGCTCGATCCCGGGTCGCCCTGGCGTCCCGACCGGCCGCGCAACTGATTATCGACGCGCCGCGATTCGTGGCGTTCGGTGGCGATGATGTGCAGGCCGCCGGCGGCGACGACCTGGTTGTGCAACTTTTGCCATTCGTGCCGCAAATCCTCGACGCGCTTCTGTTTGGATGCGACATCCAGGCTTTCATCGGCTTCGATTTTCGCAATTTCCGGCTCGGGATTGCCGCCCAGCACGATATCGGTACCGCGCCCCGCCATGTTGGTCGCGATGGTAATCGTCTTGGGGCGGCCCGCCTGCACCACAATTTCGGCTTCGCGCGCATGCTGCTTGGCGTTGAGCACGTTGTGCGGCAGCTTCTCTTTTTCCAGCAGCGTCGACAACAACTCGGAATTCTCGATCGACGTCGTGCCGACGAGCACCGGCTGGCCGCGCTCGCAACAGTCCTTGATGTCCTTGATCACCGCCGCGTACTTCTCGCGAAACGTCTGGTAGACCTGGTCCATCCGGTCGTCGCGGATCATCGGCTTGTGAGTCGGGATAACCACCGTTTCCAGATTGTAAATATGCTGGAACTCGTAGGCTTCCGTATCGGCGGTGCCGGTCATGCCCGCGAGCTTCGTGTACATGCGGAAATAATTCTGGAACGTGATCGAGGCGAGCGTCTGGTTCTCGCGCTGGATCGCGACCCCTTCCTTTGCCTCGACCGCCTGGTGCAGCCCGTCGGACCAGCGCCGGCCGGGCATCAGGCGCCCGGTGAACTCGTCGACGATGATGATCTCGCCTTCCTGTACGACATATTGCTGATCGCGATGAAACAGCGAATGGGCGCGCAACGCCGCATAGAGGTGGTGAATCAGGTTGATGTTGCTCGGGTCATACAAACTGCCTCCATGGGGCAGCATGCCCGCCTCGGCGAGCAGCGCTTCAGCGCGCTCGTGTCCCGCTTCGGAAAGCAGCACCTGGTGCTGCTTTTCATCCACGCTGTAGTCGCCGGGGCCGTTCTCGTCGGCCTGGCGTTTCAGACGCGGCGCGATCTCGTTCATGCGGTAATACAATTCGGTGGTGTCTTCCGCCTGCCCCGAAATAATCAGGGGCGTGCGCGCTTCGTCGATCAGGATCGAATCGACCTCGTCGACGATCGCGTAATTCAACTTACGCTGAAACCGTTCGCCCGGCGTGGCGGCCATGTTGTCGCGCAGGTAATCGAAACCGAATTCGTTATTGGTGCCGTACGTGATATCGGCCGCATAGGCACCCTGCTTGTCCGCATGGTCCATTTGCGACAGAATCACGCCGACCGTCAGGCCGAGAAAGCCGTAAATCCGTCCCATCCATTCGGAATCGCGCTTGGCCAGGTAATCGTTGACGGTGACCACGTGCACGCCCTTGCCCGACAACGCGTTCAGATACGCGGGCAGCGTCGCCACCAGCGTTTTGCCCTCGCCGGTGCGCATCTCGCCGATCTTGCCGTGATGCAGGACGATGCCGCCGATCAACTGCACGTCAAAGTGGCGCATGTTCAACACGCGCTTGCCCGCCTCGCGGACCACTGCGAAGGCCTCGGGGAGCAGTTTGTCGATCGATTCGCCCGCGGCGTGGCGCTGCTTGAATTCCGCGGTCTTGGCCCGCAATGCGTCGTCGGTGAGCGCCGCGACCGCCGGCTCGAGTGCGTTGACGGCGCGGACCGAGTGCGAATATTGGCGCAACAGGCGTTCGTTGCGGCTACCGAATATTTTCTTGAGCAGGCCTGAAATCATGAATAACGTTACACCTAAGGAATTTAGGAACAAGCGGGCCAGGCCCTCTTGTATATCCCCCACTTCAGAGGACGCCCTGATTAAATTAAGACCTCAATCAGAGCTTCCCTAAATAAAAAAGGGTGGGGAAACACCCCACCCCCTCTAAACTGCAAACTAGACGTGCGCTAACTGGGCAAGCGGAGAAAACGCACCGGATTGAGCGGCGCCCCGTTCTGACGGACTTCGAAGTGCAGGTGCGGTCCGGTCGCGCGTCCGGTACTGCCCACCTGTCCGATGATTCCACCACTGAGCACCACGTCACCAACCTTGACCAGACGTTTCGATAAATGCGCGTAACGCGTGATCAAACCGTTGCCGTGATCAATCTCGATCATATTACCATATTGAGGGTGGAAATCGGAGAACGCAACCACCCCGCCGGCCGCCGCGTGCGCCTGCGTTCCGGTCTCCGCCATGAAGTCCATGCCTTCATGAAAGGCCCGCACGCCGTTGAACGGATCGATGCGCCAGCCGTAGTTCGACGAATACCACCCGCCCTCCACCGGCAATATCGACGGCAGCAATTTTTTCTTGGCACTGTCGACGATCATCAGCGAATCCAGAACACCGAGCTTCTCGGTGCGATCGTCCATTTGCTTGGTGAGCAGGTCCACCTGGCGGTTAATGTCGCCGAGCGACAAATCGTAAGTGGGTAAAGTAGACACTGCGCCGCCGCGGCCAGGAGCCTGGTCGAACATGAAATCCTGCGGTTTGAAACCGGCGGTTTTGGCGAGCCGCTCGCCGAGGGTGTCCAAACGCAGCAATTGCGCCTGCATCTGGCCGAGCTTCGATGCCAGCGCATTCAGGTTTTCGCGCAAATAGCTTTGCGTTTTTTCGTTCTGCTCATGCTGGGCGCTCAGGATCAGCGAATTGAGCAGCGGGCTGTTGAGACTGGGCGCGTAACGCAGAATCAGGTACTGGAGCGCAAATGCGAGAACCAGCAGCCCGAGCAGGGCGGTGGCCGCGCCGCAAACCAGATGAGGCAGCGAGAGCGTGATCGTGCGCGCCCTGGCCAGTTTCCCTGAAACTAGAATTATGTTCATGCTTGCTCCACAATCTCAGCCATGTCCGCGCGCAAGATCAATTTCTATCTCAACACGTCAGACCGCTTGCGTTCGTTGACCCGCGAGGCCCAGCGCAATGCCGAACTGCATCAGGTACTCGTGAACATCGCGCCACCGCAATTGACACAAGCCTGCTGCGTCAAGCAGTTACGTGATGGAACCCTCACCCTCTTGGCTGAAAATGCCGCGATTGCCGCTAAACTTAAACAGCTCGCTGCTAGATTGTTAGTTGCTTACCGGAAACAGCGAAGCGAGGTTACTTCAATCCGAATTGAAGTGCAAGTAAGCAAGGTCACGGCGCCACCGGCAACGACACGCGAGCCTAAGCGCTTAAGCATTGAAACGATTGAGAATATAGAGAAATTAGCGGGGGGGCTGGAAGACTCCCCCCTAAAGCAAGCGCTAACTTCAATGGCTGCCCGCCAGCGCAAAGACTCGTAGCCTGGCAAGCATTCAAATAACGAGGATCAAGCGCTCGAACAGGATGAACGTCAGCACGATGATCGCCATCATCATGCCATATTTGAGTACCTGCCACGCGAACGTCACATAGCGCCGGTTCTTGGTGACTAGGGACATCAGCAACGACGCGCCGATGGTCGCAACTACGAAAAACCCGACGATCCGCAGTACGAACATGGCGCTAGGCGACGCCGGTCAAAATGTCACGCCAATGCGGGTTGGCCGGATGCGACAAAGGCGGGGACGTCTTCAGGCCGGTCGAAGGTCACGTACTCCCAGGCGGCCTTTTCTTCAAGCAGGCGGCGCAACAGCAAATTGTTGAGCGCGTGGCCCGACTTGTGTGCAATGAACGCGCCGATCACCGGGTGACCAAGCAGGTACAAATCACCGATCGCATCGAGCACTTTGTGCTTGACGAATTCGTCGTCGTAACGCAACCCGTCGTTGTTGAGCACGCGGTACTCGTCGAGCACGATGGCATTGTCGAGCGAGCCGCCGAGCGCCAGGCCCTGGCCGCGCATCCATTCGACTTCGTGCATGAACCCGAACGTGCGGGCACGGCTGACTTCCTTGATGTACGAGGTCAATGCAAAATCCACGCACACCGACTTCGCGGAGTTCTCGAACACCGGATGGTCGAAATCGATGCTGAAATCTATTTTGAAGCCGTTGTGCGGTTCGAAGCGCGCGGACTTGTCGCCGTCGGTGACCGCGACGGTTTTCAAAATGCGGATGAAGCGTTTTGCCGCGGACTGCTCTTCAACACCCGCCGATTGCAGTAAAAACACAAACGGCCCGGCGCTGCCGTCCATAATCGGGACTTCCGGCGCCGACACGTCGACATACACATTGTCGATGCCGAGCCCCGCCAGTGCCGACATCAGGTGCTCGACCGTCGACACCCGCACACCGTCGCGTTCGAGGCACGAAGACAGCCGTGTATCACCGACAAAATACGGGTCGGCCTTGATGCCGACAGGTTCGGGAAGATCGATGCGCCGAAAGACCACGCCCGTATTCGGCGCAGCCGGACGCAGCGTCAGGTAGACCTTTTCGCCGGTATGCAATCCAACGCCCGTGGCGCGGATGATATTTTTGAGCGTGCGCTGCTTGATCACGAATTAACTCTTTGATTCTTATATCTAGTTAAAAAGCATTTTATCACGTTTTAGCGCCGAGGCCGGCAAAAAACCGCAAGGATTGCCGGCACGCGCCGCGATGATGTTAGAGCCCGCCAGTCATTAATTAACGAAATCAACCTCCATTAAGGTACAAAGTAATCAGGCCGCCGATAGCTGAAGCGGTCGCCGCCCGGCCTGCCACGTCCGCGTCGTCAGTCCGCCTGCTTGCGCAGGAACGCCGGAATATCCAGCATTTCGACACCCGACTGGCGCATCGCCTCCACGGTCTGATTGCGATTGCGGCGCATGACGGCCGGTTGGTCGAGTTCCTCGTAATTCACCGCGCCCTGCGCCATCGCACCGTCCGTACCGGTTGCCTGCACGACCTGCAGCGGCTTGGGTTGCATCCGCGAATGCGCTTTGCCCAGCCCGGTCGCGACTATCGTCACGCGCAATTCGTCGCCCAGCGCATCGTCGTACACCGTCCCCGCGATCACGGTCGCCGATTCCGCGGCGAAGGCCTTGATCACATCCATCACGTCGTACATCTCTTGCAACTGAAACAACGATTTGCTCGCCGAGATGTTGACCAGCACGCCGCGCGCGTCCGCGATGTCTATGTCCTCGAGCAGCGGACACGCAACTGCCTGCTCGGCCGCCATCCGCGCACGATCGGTGCCGGCAGCTTTGGCCGAACCCATCATCGCCATGCCGGTTTCGGACATGACGGTTTTGACGTCGGCGAAATCGACGTTGATCATGCCGGGGCAGCTGATGATCTCGGCGATGCCGGCGACGGCGCCGTGCAGCACGTCGTTGGCAGCCCGGAAAGCCTCGTCGAGCGTCACCTGATTGCCCAGGACCTGCATCAACTTGTCGTTCGGGATAACGATCAGGGAGTTCACATGCTGCGACAGCGCTTCGAGGCCTTCCTGCGCGATGCGCTGGCGCTTGCCCTCGAATGCGAACGGTTTGGTGACCACTGCGACCGTAAGTATGCCCAGTTCGCGCGCGATTTCCGCGACCACCGGAGCGGCTCCCGTGCCGGTGCCGCCGCCCATCCCCGCGGTCAGAAACAGCATGTCCGCACCGCCGATCAGGTCGATGATGCGTTCGCGGTCTTCGAGTGCGGCACTGCGGCCGACATCCGGATTCGCTCCCGCGCCCAATCCCTTGGTAATTTCCGGGCCGAGCTGCAGTTGCGTGCGCGCCTGCGAGCGTTTGAGCGCCTGCATATCGGTATTAGCGCAGATGAACTCCACGCCTTTGACGCCGTTCGCGATCATGTGATCGACCGCGTTGCCTCCGCAACCGCCGACCCCGATTACCTTGATGACTGCCTCCTGCGACGGAACTTCCATGATTTCAAACATAGTTGCCTCCTGTGACTAAGGTAAAAACAAAAACTGCGATTTGCCGAACCTGGTGTTGCCGAATTCCCGCGCGCCTTCTGTGTTGCGCATGCCCCTCAAAAATTTCCCTTGAACCAGCTCTTCATCCGGTCGATCAGTCCCGCCAGCGAACCCAATTGCGCCTGCGCCAGGTTGTGCTGCCGCTGCTGCTGCAATCCCAGCAGCAGCAAACCCACCGCAGTTGCGTAGCGCGGATTGCGCACGACCTCCGCCAAGCCGCCGTGATACTGCGGCTGGCCTATGCGCACCGGCATGTGAAAAATCTCTTCGCCGAGCTCGACCATCCCCTGCATCGAACTCGAGCCGCCGGTAAGCACGATTCCCGACGACAGCAATTCCTCATAGCCGGAACGGCGCAGCTCGGCCTGCACCAGTGAATACAGTTCCTCGATCCGCGGCTCGATGACTTCGGCGAGCGTCTGCCGCGAAAGCTGGCGCGCGCCTCGTTCGCCGATGCCAGGCACTTCGACCATCTGCTGCGGATCCGCCAGCTGCTTCAAGGCGCAGCCATACCGGCGTTTGATGTCTTCGGCGTCCTTGGTCGGCGTGCGCAACGCCATCGCGATGTCGTTGGTGATCTGGTCGCCGGCGATCGGGATCACGCCGGTGTGGCGGATTGCCCCCTGCGTAAATATCGCGATGTCGGTGGTACCGCCGCCGATGTCGACCAGGCACACGCCGAGGTCCTTTTCGTCTTCCGAGACGACGGCGGTCGCCGACGCGAGCGGCTGCAGAATCAGGTCGTTCACTTCGAGGCCGCAGCGTCGCACGCACTTGATGATGTTTTGCGCCGCCGACACTGCACCCGTGACGATATGCACGTTGACCTCCAACCGCACGCCGCTCATGCCGAGCGGTTCGCGCACGTCGCCCTGGCCGTCGACGATGAATTCCTGGTTGAGGATGTGCAGCACCTGTTGGTCCGTGGGAATCGGGATCGCCTTCGCGGTCTCGATCACGCGCTCGACGTCCTGTTGCGTAACTTCGCGGTCCTTGATCGCCACCATGCCGCGCGAATTGATGCTCTTGATATGGCTGCCCGCGATGCCCGTATAGACCTCGGTGATCTTGCAGTCGGCCATCAGCTCGGCTTCCTCGAGCGCGCGCTGGATCGCGTTGACCGTCGCCTCGATATTGACGACGACCCCTTTACGCAAGCCCTTCGACGGATGGCCGCCCATGCCGATGATTTCGTAACCTCCGTCCGGCTTGATTTCGGCGACTATCGCCGCGATCTTCGACGTGCCGATGTCGAGGCCGACGATCAGGTTCTTGGTTTCTTTCGCCTTGCTCATTTATCCCTCTTCATTTTCATCCTGTCGCGCCGCGGCTCTTGCCGGATCGCGGTTTATCCGGCTGCGCATGCGCAAATTCGGGTATGCCTACGGCAAATCCGTTCGGGTAACGCAAATCGACATAATTAAGCCGGCGCTGCAAACGTCCGACCGTGCGCTCGTAGACCGCGACGAAACGATCGAGCCGCGCCTCGACGCTCTCGCGCCCGAGCTGGAGCGTGACGCCATTCGTCAGCCGGACCTGCCATGCGCGACGCGGCGATACCTGCACATGGACGGGCGTCAAGCCCAGCGTCGCCAAGCTGCGCCTGAAGTAGCCATATTGAATGGCGATTTCCTTGGCGCTGCCGGGCGGCCCGACGAATGCGGGCAGGTTTCCATCGTAGGCGGCGGCAAAGAGCTCGCCATAGGTATTGACGAGCGCGGCCGTACCCCAGCGTCCGAGCGGCACGTGTTCTTCGAACGAGACTTCAAGCCGGTCCGGCCACTGGCGACGCACGTTCACGTTGCGCACCCACGGCAGCTTTTCGAATCCTGCGCGGGCGCGCTCGAGATCGAGCGTGAAGAAATTGCCCTTGACCTCGCGCACAACGATGGTCTCAATCTGCTCGGGCGTGACGTGCGCGAGTTCGTTCGTGACGCGCACTTCGCGCAATGGAAAGGCAGGCAGCCGCACTGCGTAGTGCACGGCCGCATAGGCGACGAGCAGCAACGCCACCGCGAATAGCGCGTTCGCAATTCCGTTGAGCACGGCGGGCCTATCCCACATGGGCGAGCTCCAGGATTTTCACCACTAGGTCGTC
>Ga0265314_10002442_pt1 | contig 19040 bp, 16 predicted proteins | sample 4126metaG_FD_203106 | JGI IMG/M metagenome (GOLD analysis project Ga0265314, IMG submission 203106) | Rhizosphere microbial communities from Carex aquatilis grown in University of Washington, Seatle, WA, United States - 4-1-26 metaG | ecosystem: Host-associated > Plants > Roots > Rhizosphere >... | reverse complement strand
ACGAAAGCTCGTCGAAGAGAAGCCATATAACGCGCCGGTTGATTTTGGGGGCAGACTGCGCTATCGAGTGCTCGAAGTCCGGTGTCTGGTGGAGGAAAAATGCGAGGTGAAAGAGTTGTGGCACAATCCATAAGCTGCAGAACGAGATTGCGGTTAGCCCCAGGCGCACGCTCCGCACAATGTAGCGAAGTGTTGGTCTGGACAGAAACGACAGCGCGATGAGCCCGCCCAATCCGACCAGCAGGACCTTGTGCGAGTAAGTCGGCCACAAATTCTCCAAATGGCTCAGGAAGGAATTCTGAACGGCCGACCATGCGCTTGGGGTGGGTGGCTGAATCGAGGAAGCGAAAAGCGCAATCGAGACCGCAGCGACTCGATATAAGAGAATCCCCACAAGGATCGCGCCCGCAAAGAACCGCGGCATCTCGGGAAGTTTTGGCAAGAGCGCAAGAACGGCCCAACCCAAAATCGTGAGGAACAGTAAGTCGAGCAGCGCTCCGCCAACGAGGTGCGTCAACGCAAGTCGCCGGTGGAGCAGCACAATATTCCCGGGCAGGATGAGAGGGATAAAGTACGGGAGCATCCACACCAGAGCCGCTCCCGCGGCTTCAAGAATCCGCTGCCACCTCATAAGCTCTTCTCGACCAGCCAGATACTGCGGCCATTGGACAGATCCTCGCGACGCACCACTGCGAACAGCCGCGAAAGTGCCTCGGTAAAGAAGTCTTCAGTCAGGTGCCCATATAGCGCTTCACGTCCCCGGCACAACCCGGCGAATTGCGAATCCTCTTTTGGAATCCACTCGAGAATTGCCCAGCGCCTCGAAATCCGCGCCACCTGCTCCAGAATGGCATTCAGCGGAATCTGATCCGCAAGCAATAGATGATGCAGCACTCCAAGCATCAGCACACAATCGAATTGCCCCTGAGCGCGTGTCAGCAGGCTGGCATTCTCACCATTACCCCAACCCACTGCCGGCGTGGGCCGCGCAAAATCCGCCACCATCGGCAGGATTCGCGAACTTTGGCTGTGAGAAGTTTTCCAGTTTGCGTCTACCGCCTGCACATCGCTGTCCCACGCCACAACTTCAGCGCCAGCTTCCGCCGCAATCCGCGAATACACGCCGGTATTTGCGCCCACATCCAGCACGCGCAACGGCCTTATCTCTTCAAGGCAGCGGTGCACAAAGCTCCGCTTCGCGGCGTGGTCGTCCGCTCGATAATGGCAGGCCGTCTCGGTGTAACCGCTCCAGCGCGACACCCGCTGCGGAACATCCAGCGCCTCCAATAGCCGCCGCGTCTTGCGCAGCGTCCTGGACACTGCAAACGCAGCGGCATCCGGCGCCATGTGCGGCCGATACTCCCGCGCTCCGGCGCTCTTCTCATAAACCCGCTTCTGCAACAACAGCGGAAGCGCTACCAGCGGACGCAGCGGATATCTCCAGCGCCTCGCCCAAGGAAGCCACGGCGCCAGGTCCGCGGCTTCGTAGCCGTCGCGGCGCTGCTGGGTCGCCGATAACGGCCAGCCAAGATGAATGTGGGCAACCAATGGCATCAGGAATGTGCGCACAAACTGCGCATAGGCAACCCACAATGGGCTCTGCGGGTCGCGCGGCTCAAACGAAAGCACATCCACAAAAATCGCCCGCGGTCCTGTGAACAGAACATTCAGAGGCGTTGCATCCTTCAGAATGAAACCGCTCTCCAGCGATTCCTCGCACATTTCGATCGAGAGCAAAGCGGCCTGTTTCCATTGGCCCGGCGTCCACTCCCATGGATACGAAGGGAAGAAGATGCGAGGGTGCGCTAAAATCAGGCGCCCGCCGGACTCTCCCGGCAGTATCTCCGTGGAGACCATGCGGCCTTCTTGCATCCATCGTTGCGCGAGGGGCGACCGAATCCACGACAACACAGCATCCGCGTGCTCCGGATAAATCTCACGGAGCATACGATCGCCACTCTGATACAGCCGGCCCTGGGGATCTCGAAACGTGCCCTCGCGCGGCGCGGAAATTACCTCAGCGCTGGCCAACTTCTTTGCCTGCCTCCCCGTGATTATGCCCAAACCGCGCAAAGAAAAGGCGGATGTGTTTGCGGAGTATGAAGGTCATTCCAGCAAACGTTGAGCCAATGATTTGAATCAGCAGCAGACCAGAACCCGGATCCACGTAGGCATAGGCTGTCTTTGCGATGGAGTTCAACGCGATCAGGCCCCAAAGAAGCAGGCAAAGCCCGTAGAGGCTTCTTGCCAGGACGCACTTCATGATTACCCTCGATAGACTAAAGATGTTTACTTTTGTATTAACAGCAATTTAATACCCCTTTCACATTAAGTTGTTTGTGACCATGATCACGTGCATTGCCCATACACGCTCCGGAAGGCAAACCTGTCCCCTGAGTTCCCACAGCCTGGGATTCACGTATCGCTCGAGTTGGATGGGGCGACCGACTGGTTTGGCCCGGATTCTGAGGGTCTGGAGACCCTGGGTACCGCCGGTCGGGAGACCGACGGTACAAGCGGCCTCCACCTCGGGCTACCACCCCAGCGAATACAAATCATTCGCCGGGGACCCCGGGCTGGAGCCCTTGCCCCAGGTTTTCTGTCTATCCCCAGGTTTTTCAAAAAGGGCGCAGGCAAACCAGTGAATCAAATAAAAGAGGTAAGAAATTTCCCACTCTTTCCGATATAGAAAGAATGCAATCTCAGGTGAAGACTGGAAATGGGCAAGATTCAGCTTGGGACGGTATCGCAGCGGCCTATTGGTTTATTCTCCGCCCGACAGGCTGGCAGATGAGGAAGATGCAGGCTAGCGACACGGAGAAAGGCCAGGATGCCCGACCGAGTTGAGACCTCACGCTCGACGCTGACGGAAAGCACGGATGACGTTGCTGAGCGCAACTGCGCGATCGGAGCATTGGCCGAAGGGGATGCCCGGTTACGCAGGTTCTTCACTGAGAACACCTCAGTGATGCTGCTTGTGAAGCCATCGGGAGGGACAATCACCGCTGCCAATCAGGCCGCCGCGACGTTCTACGGCTACAGCCTGGAGCAGTTGATTGGCATGCCGATCGGGCGGATTAACATGCTGCGTCCGGAAGAGGTGGCGCGGGTGCGGGAGCGGGCTCTTCGCGAGGAATGCATTTTCTTCCAAACTCGGGATCGGCTTGCCAACGGCGAGATCCGGAATGTGGAAGTCTATTCTTCGCCCATCGACATTGGCGGCGTGTCAATGATGTTGTCGATTGTGCACGATGTTTCGAGCCGCGTGAAGGCGGAGCAAACCTTGCGCGAGAGCCTTGAACTGGTGAGTGAGTCGCAGAGGATTGCGGGTATCGGGAGCTACGACCTGGACATTACGACGGGTTGTTGGACCAGTTCGGAGGTGATGGACGAGATATTTGGGATTGGGAAGGATTACACGCGCACGGTGGAGGGATGGACGGCGCTGATTGAGCCATCAGACCAGGCCATGATGGCGGCGTATCTTGCCGAAGAAGTGATGGGTAAGGGCCAGGCATTCGATAAGGAATATCGCATTGCCAGACAAACGGATGGGGAAGAGCGCTGGGTGCACGGCCATGGACGGCTGGAAATGGACTGTGACGGTAAGCCGGTACGATTGCGGGGCACGATCCAGGACATTAGCGCGCGCAAAAAGGCTGAAGATGCGCTGCGTGATAGCGAGGAGCGTTACCGCGCAACGTTTGAGCAGGTCGCAGTGGGCATCGTTCATACAGCCTTCGACGGAAGATTTTTGAGGTGCAACGCGCGCTTTGCTGAATTCATCGGTTATTCGCAGCAGGAGATTCCGGGCCTGAACTTCCAGCAGATCACTTTGCCGGAGGATCAGCCCCAGAGTGAGAGCGTGAGGCAACTGGTGGCCGATGGGGCTGCCCGACCATCGACATGGGAGAAACGTTATATCAGGAAAGACGGCAGCCTGACATGGGCGAGAATCACGGTTTCGACGCAGCGGGATGCGGAAGGGCGCCCGCTCCACTCCATCGGGCTGGTGGAAGACATCAACGCCCGCAAGAGTGCGGAAGAGCGGCTGGCGGCCAGTTCATTTGCACTGCGAGGGAGCGAAGTCCGCTACCGGACGGTGTTCCGGACCAGTCCCGATGGGATCTTGATTTCGAGGTTGAAGGATGGAGTGATCCTCGATGCCAACGAGGCGTTCCTTGAATCATGTGGCTTCAAGCAGGAGGAAGTGATCGGCCGGACGGTGGAGGAACTTGGCTTATGGGTTAATCCTTCAGAGAGGCAAGCGTTGGTCGAGTGCGTACGCCGCAACGGTATCGTACGAGAGATGGAGGTTCTGTCAAAAAGGAGCACCGGCGAGACCTTCTGGACACGGTTATCAACAACTTTGGTTGAAATTGAACGAACAGAGTGCTTGTTCACAATTGCGCGGGATATATCGGAGTCAAAGGCGGCGGAGCAGAAGCTGGCGGCCGTGCAGGAAGCGCAAAGAGCCAGCGAATTGCGCTATCGAACGGCATTCCAGATGGTGCAGGACGCAATTGATATTTGCCGTATGGATGATGGGACGTTTCTGGATGTCAATGACGAGTTTGTGAGGATCACCGGGTTCACGCGGGAAGAAGTGATTGGCAGGACCGCGCAGGAAATCGGCATCTGGGCTGACGCCGCGGACCGTCAAAAGCTGCTGGAGGAATTGCACCAGAACATGTCCTGTAGAAACCTGGAGATTCCGTATCGAACCAAGGCTGGAGCGTTGCGCTGGGGATTGCTGTCTGTATCGAAGATCGATCTTGACGGCGTTCCCTCGATTCTGTCGGTTACCCGGGATATTACAGAGGCTAAAGCCGCGCAGGACGAGATTCGGAACCTGGCCTTTTACGATCCGCTGACGGGACTGCCTAATCGCCGATTGTTCCATGACAAGCTGCGCCAGACCCTCAGCGTCAGTTCCGGGATGGCGCGAAAACGGGCACTGTTGTTTATTGATCTGGATAACTTCAAAAACCTGAATGATACGCTGGGCCACCAGACTGGGGACCTGTTGCTGCGAGAGGTTGCCAGCCGTCTTAGATCTTGCGTGCGCGCAACCGACACGGTGGCGCGACTGGGAGGGGATGAATTCCTGATCATGCTCGAAGAGCTGAGCCAGACTCCCGAGGGGGCGAAATCCCAAGTTGAAGTGGTCACCGAGAAGGTGCTCGCCTCAATCGAGCAACCTTACACGCTTGAAGGCCGCGAGTGCTGCAGCAGCGCCAGCATCGGCATCACGATCTTTGGAGATAGTCGCGAAACCCCGAATGAGGTGATGCAGCAGGCGGATATCGCCATGTATAACGCCAAAGCTGCTGGACGCAATACAGTCCGATTCTTTGCGCCGGCACTTCAGACTGCGGTAGTTGCGCGCGCCGCTTTAGAGGATGAGCTGCGCCACGGAATCAAAGCCTACCAGTTTGTTCTCTTTTACCAGCCTCAGGTAGATTGCAACGGCCTGATTGGAGCCGAAGCCCTTGTGCGTTGGAATCATCCCGGCCGCGGGCTGCTTTTGCCCGTTGAGTTTATTTCACTCGCCGAGGAGACAGGACTCATTGTTCCTCTCGGCAATTGGATTCTGGAATCAGCTTGTGCCCGAATCGCGGCGTGGGAAGAGAGGAGTGTGGATGGCTCAATCTCCGTCAATATCAGCGCCCGGCAATTCCGCCAGCCGGGTTTTGTGCAGAATGTGATCTCGTCTCTTGATTACACCGGGGCCAGTCCTCATCGACTCACCCTGGAACTTACCGAAAGTTTGCTGTTGGACGATGTGGAGGAAACGATTGCCAAGATGGAGGAGCTGAAACTACTCGGGGTGCGATTCTCGCTGGACGACTTCGGCACCGGCTATTCGTCTCTCTCATACCTGAAGAGGCTGCCGCTGGACCAGTTGAAGATCGACCGGTCGTTCGTGCGCGATCTGCTGGGGGACATCTCGAACAACGCCATCGCACAGGCTGTCATCTCGCTCGGGCGGGCAAGGGGTTTGTCGATCATAGCCGAGGGCGTAGAGACCGAAGAGCAGCGGGACTGCCTGGCGAAGCTGGGCTGCCATGCCTATCAAGGCTTTCTCTTCGGCCGTCCGTTACCGGTCGAGGAATTCCAGCGCTTGTGGCTTGGAGCCGGCGTGGGTACGGCCTTGTCGGTTAAATAAGCCTGCCCGCAATCATTCGTTCGACATGTTCAACTCCTGGCGTCCAGGCGCCTTGCGGCAAGTCACTTGGTGAAGGTTATTTCGCCATAGAAGCTGCGGCGGATTCCTACGGCGGGGCCGGGGTCGTAGCTAAATTCGACATGGTGAGGCTGGAAGAGATTCTGGCCTGCGGCGGTGAACCGCACATGGCTGGTTGGTGCCCAATGCGCGGTCGCGTTCCCGGTCCAATATGAATGTACGGCGAGGGCGGAAAGCGCGCTGACGTATCGCACCTGAAAGTCTGCGCTGACGGATTTGGGCAGATCGAATCCGCTCTGGATCAGCGTGCGGTATTCCGGACTCGATGCTTGTACGGTGGGCGCGCTGCCGATGTCTTTTGAGTCAGTGCCCTTTTCGACGTGCATGTCGAGGAAGGAATACGAACCGCTGAGGCGCCACCACGGCTGCGGCTTGAACTGCGGCGCGATCTCAACGCCGGTAGTGGACGCCACCAGCCCGTTGCCGAATTGTGCGAGTATCTGCACGTGAGGCGAGGGCGGGGTGGTTTCGATGAGCGGGCCCGCTACAAGGTCCTCGCTAAAAAGGTCGCCGTAATGGTTGTAGAAGCCGGCGATATCGACGTAGAACTGAGATGCTTCAAGGCCTCGGTAGCCCAGTTCGTATCCATTCAACTGCTCAGATCTGAAATTGGGATTGGCATTAAAGCTTGCGAAGATGGGTAGCCCGCTGGATGTATCGCCAAGGAAACTGGAGAGGTTGAAATCGCGTTCCACGTCGGCAGGGGTGCGCAACGCGTGCGTGTAAGCTGCCCAGATGGTTTGAGTGGCGGTCGGCGTATACAAGAGCCGTGCGCTCGGTTCAGCCAGGACCGATGTGTAGTTGGTCTTCAGCACCTTTGTGCCGGCTACGAGCGATAGCCGGTTGCCGATGAGCGAGACTTGATCCTGAACGAATCCCTGGTAGAGCTGATCGGTCCTGCTGGATGGCGTAAACGTGAGCCCGGAATATATCTCGACTTCAGTGCCATGGCTCCATCGGGCGGTGAGGCCCCAGGACAGTTCCTGGTGAGGCAACCGGAAGCGATCGAGGAAATCAACGTTCACGGTGTTGCGAATGTCGCCGAAGTTGAGCTCATTACGGGCGTCGTGGGCGTAGTAGGCTGCTAGCTGAATGTCTTTGCCTTCTCCCTGCACTCTTGTCCAACTCCAGAGGACGTTTCCTCCGTAGAGAGGCGCGTCGCCGCTCTTGTCGTAGTTGGCGGGGGGGGCGAAGGTGGAAGCAGCGATCCTTTCGCCGAAGCTCTGGCGGTATGCGTCACCCTGCAACCGATAGGTGTCGTGGCCGTGCGCGTTCCAGTCCATACGGAATCCGCCCTGGCCGCTCTGCCAGTCGTCGTAATTGTTGCCGTCGGAGTGGTATTGTGGCGCCCATGCAAATCCTTTTGCATAGACCCGGTATGTAAATCCCTTGCCGTTGCCGGAGCCGTAGCGGACGTCTCCAAAAAAGTGTTCGACATCGCCGCCGCCGGCTGAACCGAGCGCGCCCTGAGTGTCTTTAGAGTTTTTGGTAATGATGTTGATGACGCCGTTGACCGCATTCGGTCCCCAGATGGTGCCGCCGGGGCCGCGGATGACCTCGATGCGTTCAATGTCGTTGATCAACACGTCCTGGGTTTCCCAATAGGTGCCCGCGGTAAACGTGGAGTAGACCGTGCGCCCATCGATCAGCACGAGGACGGATCGCGAGAGGCGGCTGTTGAATCCGCGAATACCGATTGCATATTCCCCTGAGGTGATGCGCGCGACTTCAACGCCGGGGGCGAGCCGCAGGGCCTCAGGGATATTGGTAGCGCCCGAACGCTGAATGTCATCCCCGGTGATTACATAAATCGCTGCTGGGGTGTTCCAGACCTGCTCCGGTTCTTTAGAGACGGTAGTGACTTCGATTTTGCCGAGATCGTCGATGGACATGGTCTTGAGGGGATTCTGCTGACGGGGGCCGGCATCAGGCTGCTCGGAGAGAATAGGCGCGGGCAGCGCAATAAGGGCAGCGATGGAGGCGGCAATTGCGAGGGAGCGCAATGCTTCCGGGCGACAGCGAAATGCCGACACGGGAGCCTTGATGAACCCGGAGCCCAAAGGGACCAATAGGTGGCACGGCGCTTTCTGCCGACTTTGACGATCGAACGACACCAACATGCCTTTCCAGTTTCTCAATTGCAATATATGCACACAGAATCTGCGGGCCCGGTAACAGGAAACGAGAGTCGGAGATATTGGGGGCGGGTGATTTCCAGACCATTGGATGCCACCAAATCGAAAAATGGTTGTTTGGGGTGAACAAGCGAAAAATTCAAGCCGAAGGGGTGCAGTTTTGATTCGCCTCGAATTTGATCTGAGGCAGGGTAAAGCAGAATTCGGCGCCTTTATCCACTTCACCGGTGGCCCAGACGCGTCCGCCGTGGCGCGCGATAATCCGTTGCACGGTGGCGAGGCCGATGCCGGTACCGGGGAAATCGACTTGCGAGTGCAGGCGCTGGAAGGGACGGAACAGCCGGTCAGCATTTTTGTTGTCAAAGCCGGCGCCGTTGTCTTTGACAAAGAAGACTGTCTCTTCGCCCTGGTTGCGGCAACCGAATTCGATCCGGGCGGGGTCTTTCCGCGAAGAGTATTTCCATGCGTTGCGCAGCAGATTCTCAAGGGCGACGGTGATCAAGCCTTTGTCGGCGAGAGCCGAACAACCGTCGGCAACAATGGTTTCAACCTTCCGGTCATTGCCCTGCGCCAGACTGTCGAGGAATGACCTGGCGATAGCGCTGAGGTCGACCGAGACATGCTGCAGCGGCGTACTTGCCGACTGAGAGAGGTTGAGCAGGTCCTCGATGATTGACGACATTTTCATGGTGGCGGCGGATAGCTTGTCGAGTAAAGGATCCTGCTCTCTTTCGGGGGCATTGACCTTCAACAGGAAGGCAATGTTCGATACCTGCTGCAACGGTCCCCTGAGGTCGTGCGCCACGGTATAGGAGAAAGCCTCAAGCTCGCGGTTTGCCACAGAGAGTTCCGCGGTGCGTTCCGCAACTTTCTGCTCGAGGACTGCCCTGCTCTGCTCGATTTCGTCGAGCATTTCGTTGAATGACTGGGCGAGGAAAGCCATTTCGTCGCGGCGATGAGGCACCGGGGCGCGCACCGAGTAGTCTTTTTTACGCGAGATAATACCCGCGGTAGCGGCGAGATTCTCAAGCGGGCGGATGATTGACCCTCGCATTACCGTGGTGGCAAGCAGAGCGATGATGAAACATACAATCAGGATGACTGCCGAGAATAATCCGAACCGCATGGCATTGTGAACCACGTCGCGAGTTTCAGCCAGGATGTACACCGTGCCAATGCGCTTGCCATTGGACGTAATTGCGTGGCCTACGAGTAAGGTCCCGTCCTGAATCCACGATGCGGAGGTTTTGCCAGGCGGCAGCATCGGCACAATAGGCCGGCCTGCATCAGCCCCCTTGCGGGTGTAACGGGCGAAAGGAGTTTTATCGGCTGCGAAGATTTCGGCTGACAAAATAGCCGGCGCGCCGCGCAGGGCCGAGAGCGTGGTTTCAGCAGCCTGCTGGTCATCGAAAAGCAAGGCAGTTTCGCTGTTGATGCCGATCAGATTGGCCTGTGAATCAATTGATTCGATCAGATGGCTGCGGAGGCTCGAGTAATCGTAGGCGAGATATGACACGTAAGCCAGCAGCAGGGCGATTCCGCTGACGAAGACGACGAGGGCTGTGAGCCTGCCGGAGATGGACTGTGCGGACCAGGGCCTCATTGCAGCACCTCCGCCGAGGGCTTGCCGGTAACGGAAATTGCCACCCTGAGCAGCTCAGAGCTCAAGCCGAGCCGCGCACTACGGACCGCATCGAGATTGACGGCGAAGCGGACGTGGTTCTGCTGGGTTACGAACTGAATCATGCCGCCATTCTGAATAAATTTGTCAGAGTCGCTGACTGTAAGGACCGGCTGCCCGCGCAGGGCGTCAAGATCGTTTTTGACGCGGGAGCCTTCAGAAGCGCTGATGTAGGCGATGGCACACTGGCGTGCCTCGGCTGCGGTTTTGAGGCGCAATACGCGAACGGGTTTGCCGTCGAGCTGCTCGTTCTGAGTAAGATCATCGAGCGTAACGCCGAGCGGATCTTCACCCACGATACAGATATCGAAATTCTGCCGTTCGCCATTCGCGTCAGGCGGGGTGAAACGAACGAATTTTCCAAAATTGAAGAGGTAGGCCGCCTTCACATCGTATTCAGGCATGCGGTTCTGAGCGGAAGCGAATGCAGCGAGCGCGCAAATAGCGAAAATCGCGATGGCCGCGATACTGCGACCGGCCGAAGACACACCAGGCCAGGCGGTGCTCCACTGAAATGGAGAGTTAAAAGCGCCGGTCTTGGACGGACGAGACGTCATCTTGGCAACGTGTTTTGCTTTAATAGCCAGGGAATTCGGGGAGGAACGGTGGGACTGACCTTCGATCGGCGGAAGAGCCGGACAGCCACGAGTCTCCATTTTCGGGAGAAGCGTTCCGAATTCCGCAGATCAGCTTAGCACGCTCAGAGCTTATTTGGCTGGTTTGATGCAGGAAAAGCCGCAGGAGGCTGTATCAGTTTGCGGAAGAAATTCAATTGACATAGGGGATTCCCGAACTATCCCTTGACCATGTCGCGGTGCAGGGCCTTGACGAGGTAGCCGGCCTTGACGAGGCGCTTTTTTACTTCTTCGGCCATCATGACGCTGCGGTGCTGGCCACCGGTGCAGCCAAACGCCACGGTCAAATAGCTCTTGCCTTCTTCAACGTAATGGGGCAGAAGGTAGAGCATCATTTCGGTCACCTTTGTCAGGAATTCCTTGCTCTGCGGAAAACCGCGCACGTATGCAGCGACCCTGGGATCGAGGCCGGTTTTTTTGCGGAACTCCGGGACAAAGTGAGGATTGGGCAGGAAGCGCACATCGAAGACCATATCGGCATCGAGGGGTACGCCGTTCTTGAAACCGAAGCTGAGGCACGAAACCAGCAGGCGCTTTGACTCGTCTTCGCGGCCGAAGCGCGACTGGATGTGCGCGCGCAGCTCATGCACGTTGAAGTTTGAAGTATCGATGAGTGTATCAGTGACGTTGCGAATGGGGTCGAGGAGCTGGCGCTCTTCAACTATGGACCGCGATACGGTTTCAGAGCGACCGAGGGGGTGCGGGCGGCGCGTTTCAGAGTAGCGGCGGACCAGCACGGCGTCTTGCGCGTCGAGGAATACAACGCGCGTGGGCAGAAGTTTTTTTACTTGCTTCAGGATTTCAGGCAGGCGATCGAGAGTGGGCCCTTCGCGCACGTCAACGACGATGGCGGCGCGCTGTACTTCAGGAGACTTACTCACCAGCTCAGAGAATTGTGGCAAGAGTTCAAGCGGCAGATTATCAACGCAGTGGAAACCGAGGTCCTCAAAGGCTTTCTGCGCCGAGGCCTTGCCGGCCCCGGAGATGCCGGTAAGAATCACCAGCTCTTTGGGCGCTTGCTTTTTCTTTGGATGGGTACGCGTCGCGGGCTTTCTTGAGGGCGCCATGCGCTCATGCTACAACGGACGGCGGCAGTTCTGCGCGTACAAATTGAAGGCGGCGGGTGGCGCATGTCGGGTCGCGAGAATCAGGTTGCGCGAATCAGGGAAAGGGGACGACGCTTGCGGTCCTGTAATTCTCAAGCCCGCCGGTGAGCTGCCAGCTTCCGGTTCCGTCCTGCTTTGGCGCTTCGCGGAAAGTGACCACGCGGCCAGCGAATTCGCCGTTCACCACGAGTGGTGCTACGTCAACATTCAAATTCATTACCGGTCCGCGGACTGAGGCTTGAAAGCTGTGGTGGGTTTTCTCTTCGAGCAGCGCGGCCAGCACCGCGTTCTCAAAAGGATGGGCTTCGATCATCGTCAAATCGCTCATGCTTTTTCCTTCGGCCTCATCAGCCCTGGTCCCAAACATCCGGTTAAATGCAGAGTTGGTGTAGAGAATATGATTTCCGTGCTCGATGGCTACGGCTTCAGGGAGGCTGTCGAGTACATCTTCAGTGAAGTTCGATTTCGGGGCGCGTTCTGGACTGATGGGATGGGCCACAATCACTGATTCATTCCATGAGTCGCCCACTACTGAGTAGGTGCCCTCGACCGGCATCATGCGGCCGCCGGCTATCGGCATTGTGGCGTGGAAAGGCCGGCTGCGGTGCGTGCCTTTAAGGCGCGTCTGCGGCTCAGCCGTTCCCGGCAAAAGCCCCCACAGAACCTCTTCCATAAGACATTCAACCCAGTCGCCCTCGACTTCGTTGATGGTCAACCTTGCCGCCCGATTGGCAAACACGATTTTGCCTGCGCGCTCGAGAAAGATGAGAACCGGCATTGCGTCCAGAATTGCTTTTTGCTCACTGGAGGCGAAGTTATTAACAAGGTTGAGCGCAAGATCCCCTGCCGGATCAGAGACCTGAATGCGGTGACGAGCCCATACTGATTCCAGATACGTGTTGACAGCAGCAGCGGCCATATCCATGAGATTAGGACCAGCCGGAATGCGCATCCATCCCCTAAACCGGGTACCTGGAGTATCGAAAGTAGATTGATGAAGCAGGCAACCCGATTGGAATGTTCTTTTTAAAGACGCTATTGGGTACTATTGGGCTGCGAAGTAACCGGCTGTGCCGCCGGAGTTGCCCTAGCGTTGGCGATCTCAGGATCTTTGAGCAATTTGCCGGCGTCTTTGGCGTGACGACTGCCTGGATCGTAATCCATAACCCTCTGGTAGTTCCCGCGGGCGTCAGCAAAGCGGCCCAGGTGGCGCTCGCTCTCTGCCAGACCCCAGTAAACATCAGGATTATCCGGGTCAAGCACCAGGGCTGACTCGAAACGGCTGAGGGCAGCCTTCCAGTCTTTAGTGTCGAGATAATATTTGCCCACGGTTTCGTCTTCAGCCGCCGTCTCCTGATGTTGCGGCACCTCTGCGTCGTGGCGGCCATGCCTACCGGGCGGCGGAGTGTCAGGGTCGGCATCGGGGTCAAGGGCGCCAATGCCGGAAAGGCTGGAGCTGAAGTTTGATGTCGAACCGCTGGCCGGCTGTGCGTTGTCCTCATCGGGACTGTGGACCGGATCGAGATCGAAACCTGGAAGAGCGAGCAGACCGGTGGCCGACCCGGCATCGGGCAGATTGATAGTGTTTTTGTTGGGCATTACCGGGACAGTGTTGTCATCTTCGGGGAATGGATTGTTGTTGCTGGAAGACGGCGCGGCCGGCTTGCTCTGGTTGTTGGCGGGCTGCGCTGGCTGCGTGGAATGGTTCTGGGCCGGGGCAGGTTGTGACTGCGCACCGGCTCCAGGCGACGCTATCGCGCACCAGGCAAGAACCATCGCAACTGCAGCCAGCAACTTCACTGTCTATTTTTCCACCCTCTTAATTCACCCACATAAATGGTACGATGCGCCATACGGCAAATTTCATATCCCAAGTTAAAGGATACGACTGTTCAACCGATGGCCCTCATGATTCGTTCTTCGGCAATCCACGCCGCCGGCTGCTATACGACTTCATCCATACGCAAAGGCAGCCGCGTGGCCGAGTACACCGGCCACCTGATGACGAAGGAAGAGGCCGACACGCGCTACGAAAACTCGCCTGTGACCTACCTATTTGGACTGGGCGACGGGTCGATGGTGATCGACGGCCACTCCCTGACAATGTTCATCAACCACAGTTGCGCCGCCAACTGCGAGACTGAGGAGATTGGCGGCCACGTCTACGTTACTGCCATTCGCAACATCAAGGCCGGCGAAGAGATTACCTACGACTACTGCCTTTATGACGGCGGCGATGAGGAGGCCAACTGCAACTGCGGAACGAAGCATTGCCGTAAGACCATGTATTCGGCTACAGAGGTGAAAAGCCGCAAGAAGAAGGCCGGGCTGGCTGGGAAAAAGGCTGCGAATAGGTCGAACGGCGCAACCAATTCCAAGGTCCTGCGTCTTAAATGATTATTTCAAGGGTGAAGCGCGTCGCAGCCGGTGAAACTTTGACCTGGGGTCGTGCCGTGATACAAGACTAATTAAGAGAACACTTCTGAAACCACAATGCAGCTGAAGAAAGAATCCGAACTGCCCGCGCTGACCGAGGAACAACTCGAGATGCTGCGGCGGTTTGCGCTTTTTGAGGCTACCATTGACGAGTTGCGCGCTGCCTTGGCGGGAGTGTTCGACATTGAATTTGAGTCAAGGCTAGGTACAGCCGACGGCATTACGCAGAGGCGTCGCACAAGCGGCGAATTCAGAGTCCCCGAGCCGGGCATTGTGATTACCCGCGAGCACATTGCCAATGCCCTCGAACGCAAGCGCTTTGAGCTGATAACGGAACGTGACCTGGTGGTTTGGGCCACGGTTCTGTTGCTGAATGATGCCTATACGCTCGATCCCGGAGACGAGGATTTGATAGCCGACTGGCTCAACGACATCAGCATCACTCTTGCGCTGGTTGAGCCTCCCCGCATCCAAAGCCGGGAACGATACAATCGCCTTTAAATTCCTTACGGTCTGGGTAGCAGGCACAAAGCAATCGAGACATCGAACAAGTCCGTATATCACATTCATGATATATTACATACATGGCATATGAGGTCGAGGTCTCCGACGAGTTCAAGACCTGGTATGAAGACCTCACTGAGCCTGAACAGAACAGCATTGAGCGTGTAGTGCTTATGCTGATGGAGGCTGGTCCGTCTCTTGGATATCCCCAGAGCACCGGCATCAAGGATTCGAAATTCAGCCACATGCGGGAGTTGAGAATCCAGCATGAAGGGCGCCCATATCGCGTCCTTTACGCCTTCGATCCTATCCGTGTGGCATTGCTTCTGCTCGGGGGAGATAAGGCAGGCGACGAACGCTGGTACGAGAAGATGGTGCCGAAAACAGACGCCATTTACGAAAAGCATCTGAGGACGATCAAAAAATAGCGCGGGGATACCCGTACCCCCACAGCAATCGAAAGGAGTGCAACGCTATGGCGACCAAGTGGAACGATCTGAAGCATAAATCTTCTCCCGAGATTCGCGCGAATCTGAAGCGGGAGGCGAACGCCGAACTCGAGCGCATCGGGTTTCACAAGCTGCGGCAGGCGCGCCAGCAAACACAAGTCGCAATCGCCGAAAGACTCAATATCGCCCAGGGAGCTGTCTCCCGTATGGAGAAGCAATCCGATTTCCTGCTGAGCACGCTACGGGAGTACGTCGGCGCTCTCGGAGGTCAATTGGAGCTGCGAGTGGTGTTCCCGGATGGGAACTTCGTGATAGAGACCTTGGCGCCGGCGACAAAGAAGCGCACACGCCGGGTGCGGTCAGCAAATCTGCGGACTGTGGCCAAAGCACGTTGATGCCGTCAGCGGCCCTTGTCACATTCGGCATCCCCAAACGATACAATCGCCTTTAGGCCCTCAAGAAATTCCCCCGGCCTCAAGGAGAGCAAGCCACTATGGGTTACCAGGTTCTGGCGCGAAAGTATCGTCCGCAGCGCTTTGCCGACGTGGCCGGCCAGGATCACGTTACCCACACGCTGCTGAACGCGCTGACCCAGAACCGCATCGCCCACGGCTACATTTTCTCGGGCCATCGCGGCATTGGCAAAACGACCATTGCGCGCATTTTGGCGATGGCGCTGAATTGCCGCAAAGAAGTGGGAAGCCCGGAGCGGCCCACGCAGGAGCCTTGCGGCGCGTGCGACAACTGCCGCGAAATTTCAGCGGCAACCCGCGCGGAAGTTAACCCGTTTGAAGAGTCGCACAGCTTTGACGTGGAAGAAATTGACGCGGCCACCAATCGCGGCATTGACGATGCCAGGCTGCTGACTTCAAAAATCCAGGCCCGGCCGCTGAAGAGCAAGTATCGAATCGTGATTCTGGATGAGGCCCATCAGATCACTGACGCTGCCTGGAATTCGTTGTTGAAAACGCTTGAGGAGCCGCCGGAGTGGGCGGTGTTCATGTTCGCCACCACCGAGCCCGAAAACATTCCGCAGACCATTCGATCGCGCTGTCAACACTTCAGTTTTCATGCGGTGAAATTTGACGACATTCTTGCGCAGTTGAAGATGATTTCGGAAGCCGAACAGGTGGGCGTGGAAGATGAAGCGCTGGCGATGCTGGCCGAGGCCGGCGATGGGTCAATGCGCGACGCGCTCAGCATTATGGACCAGGCGATTGCCTCGGCTCCGATTGAAAATGGCCGGCCCGTTCTTGCAGCCGCGCAGATTCGCGAGCTGATGGGATCGGTTCCGAATGCGATTTTTGAACGGCTGCTTGAGTCTGTGGCTGCAGGGCAAAGCGCCGAATTGATGGACCAGTTGAATGTGCTGGTGAACAACGGCCACAGCCCGCAGGCACTGGCCCGGCAGTTTGTGCGCTACCTGCGCAGCGCCCTGATGGCGAAGCTGGGCGGCGAGCAGACTGAGCTGCTGCAGATTTCGGCTGACGAGCGGGCCCGCGCCGCGCGTTCTGCGCTGTTGTTTACTGAAGAAGAGTTGACGCGCAATTTGCAAATTGTTTTGCGCACCTTTGACGATTTGAATTATCGGCAGGAGCAGCGGCTGCATCTGGAACTGGGACTGCTGAAGCTGATCCACGCGCAGCGGCTGTTGCCAATTGAGGAGTTGTTGAGCGGTGCGAACCCGGGCAGCTTGCGCGGCGCTCCTGCCGCTTCAGGAACCGCACGGCCGCCGGTGAGCGCTCCGAGATCTGCGCCTTCGGCAGCGGCGCCGGCACAGGCTGTTTCAGCTTCGCGAAGCATTTCACCGTTTGAAACTAGCCAGACGAGTTGGAGCCCTGGGCCGAGTCTCAAACAGAGCGTGGCGGCGGAGCCGGCATCTGCAATTGCTCCGCCTGTTCCAATGACCGAAGGCGCATTGGCAAAGGCACCTGAAGCGCAGCCAGCCAGCGTTGGCGCACCTGACATCGACACGTTGCGCACCGGCGTGATTGCGGCGCTTGCCAATGCTGGGTTGGGATCGGCTGCGGAGTTGCTAAGTACGGCCTCTTGGTCAATGGAAGGCACGAGCTTGCTGGTTGAAATCCCCGGCGTTGGCAAGAAAATGGTTAGCCTCACAATCAATCCGGCAGCCGAGAAGATTATCAAAGAAGAACTGCGACGGCTTGGCGGTCCGATGAAATTTTCCGCTGTGCCGGGCGCGGGTTCGAGTTCGAGTTCAGGTTCGGCCTCGGCAACTTCGGCGGCGCCGATGGTTGCTGTTGGAAGCATTCATGAAACCGCTCTCGCCAATCCAATGGTGCAGCGCGCGCGTGAGATTTTTCATGCCGAGGTGCGCACGGTCGTGGATATGCGCGAGAAACCTTAGAGACAGGAGCAGGCACAATGTTCAATCCGCTCAAAATTCAGGAAATGCTTTCGCAGGCCGGGCAGATGCAGGAAGAGATGCAGCGCAAACTGGCCGAGACCGTGATCGAAGCATCGAGCGGCGGCGGCGCCGTGACCGCGACCCTCAACGGCAAAAAAGAGCTGCTGAAACTGCGCATCGATCCATCAGCGGTAATTGCGCTAAGCGGCGGGCAGGCCGACGTGGAGATGGTGCAGGATTTGATTGTGGGCGCAGTGAACGAGGCCGGGCGTAAGGCCGAGGACGCTATCAAATCGAACGTCCAGGGCATGCTGGGCGGGTTGAAGATTCCGGGATTGAGCTAACGAACAGTTACGGAGGCGCACAGCGTGTCACGTTATGCCGAGCCGATGGCGCGGCTCATTGAAGAACTGAAGAAGCTGCCCGGTGTGGGCGCGAAAAGCGCGCAGCGGTACGCTTTTCATATTCTGCGTTCAAGCGAGGAAGATGCGGCCGCGCTGGCAGAGGCCGTGCAGAACCTTAAAGCCAGCCTGCGCCTTTGCTCCATTTGCAACAACGTTACCGATGTCGATCCCTGCGCCTACTGCGCGAGTCCCACGCGAAACCTGCGGGTGGTTTGCGTGGTTGAAGAACCTACCAACATCGAATCCGTTGAGCGCACACGCGCGTATCAGGGCGTTTATCACGTGCTGCACGGAACGCTTTCCCCTTTGCACGGCGTTGGTCCCGAGCAGTTGCGTACCAGCACGTTGATTGGCCGCGTTGAACGCGGTGAAGTGGATGAGGTGATTCTTGCTACCAGTCCTACGCTGGAAGGCGAGGCGACAGCGGATTGGCTGGCTACTGCGCTGCGCGGATTTTCAGTGAGAATTACCAGAATAGCTACAGGCGTGCCCGCTGGCAGCGACATTGAATATGCAGATGAGGTGACGATGGCGAAGGCGATGGAAGGGCGGAGAGATGTTTAGCAAGTCAGCAGGTCAGCGAGTCACCGAGCTAGCGACCAGTGACACCGAGCGGCTACCGTTCGACGCTACGCGAACAGCAGACTCGCTGAAAAGAGCCCAAGGGCGAAAATCGAGCCCCAAAGCATTTTGCGTCGATTCATCGGGAAAACCTCCGCAAAAAACCATACTGAGCGGGGCCGAACTGAGGCAATAACAATTTTGGGGTAGACAAAAAAACGGGAAGGGCCTGGCCGCCCTTCCCGAAGTTGCTCATGGCATTTAGGGGAGCCGCATCTTTATTTCGATAACTGGTCGAGTGCGAGGTTGAGTTCCAGCACATTCACGCGCGGTTCGCCCCAAAGGCCCAACTGCCGCTGGGAAATGTGCTGACTGATGAGTTCGCGGATTTTGTCTTCGCTGATTCCGCGCGCCTTGGCCACGCGCGGTGCCTGATAGAAAGCGTTGTCGGGCGTCACGTCCGGATCGAGGCCCGAGCCTGATGTGGTGACCATGTCGATGGGCACCGGCTTGC
>Ga0265314_10002441_pt1 | contig 19044 bp, 17 predicted proteins | sample 4126metaG_FD_203106 | JGI IMG/M metagenome (GOLD analysis project Ga0265314, IMG submission 203106) | Rhizosphere microbial communities from Carex aquatilis grown in University of Washington, Seatle, WA, United States - 4-1-26 metaG | ecosystem: Host-associated > Plants > Roots > Rhizosphere >... | reverse complement strand
CAGATCAACCTGCTCACCCCCGACGGCAAGGTGAACGAAAACGGCGCCGGCGAATTCATGGGCACCAAGTACAGCTACAGCGGCCTGAAATTCGCGACCGCCGCCCGCAAAAAAGTGCTCGAGGATCTGGAAGCGCTGAACCTGATCGCCGACAAGAAACCGCACGAGCACGAAGTGGGCCACAGCGATCGCAGCAAGACGCCGATCGAGCCGTATCTCAGCGATCAATGGTTCGTCCGCATGGGCGACATCGCGGGGCAAACCGCTCCCACCACGCGTGATTCCGAGACGCGACCGCCAGGGAGCGTTGCACCGACGCCCGAAGAAACGCTCCCTCACGGTTGCGCCACGGAGGCTTCACCGGGCACCGGCATTTCCCCGCCTGCTCATTCCAATGCGCTCGCATATTTCGTTTCCTTTCACACGTATGCGACATGGCTCCACGGCCGGGAGCAAGGCTCCGTCGATCCGCAACACAATGTCCCCGGCACACCTTTCATTCCGCCCGATCCTGAGCTCTTAGAGCGCGATCGGGGCAATGCGCAAGAAGCGCCTCTCGCATTGTCCGTGGAGCAGCGTCAAATCGTGCTCAAGACAATTCAGGAAGTCGCCGCCCATCGCGGGTGGACATTGCATGCCGTCAACGTGCGCACCACGCATGTGCACGCGGTCATCGCCGGCGATCACGCGCCCGAACGCATGATGAATGATTTCAAATCGTACGCGACGCGCCGTCTGACCGAAGCGGGACTCGTAGCGCACGACGCGAACGTGTGGGCCCGCCATGGCTCAACGCGCTACCTCTGGAAACAAAAGGATGTAAACGCCGCAGCCCATTACTCTCTGCACGAACAAGGCGAAAACACGCCCGGTACATTCGCCCCGGCGGCAACTTCAGAGACGCGACCGTCAGGGAGCGTTTCTTCGCCAGTTCGCGCAACGGCCCCACAAACGCTCCCTTACGGTCGCGTCTCGGAGTCGATTGTCCTCGGGGACGGTTCTCGCGCAGCGGGTTTGGCGCAGGCGGCCATTGACGCTGTCGCTGATGGCCGCGTGAAAATCACGCCGGAACGTTACGCCAAGGGCTACACCGATTGGCTCAGCCAGAAACGCGATTGGTGCATCTCGCGGCAGCTCTGGTGGGGGCATCGGATTCCAGTATGGCACGACACCGGCGCTATTAGCGGAACGCTTCAAGTGATCGAGAAATGGAAATCCGATGTCGAACGACTTAAACGAGAAAATCGCATCGCCGAAATGCGGAGGAGTCTTACAGATTATGGCGCCGAGGGTAATCAGGACTATCGGGTGACCGGCCAGTTCCTCTGCGTCAGAAGTGCCGACGACTTGGAAGCAATTCAGATCTTAGAATCCGGTGGCTTCACACAAGACCCCGACGTCCTCGACACCTGGTTCTCCTCCGCGCTCTGGCCGCTTTCCACGATGGGATGGCCACACACGGCGACACCCTCAGAGACGCGACCGTCAGGGAGCGTTGTGTCGCCGCCGGATGAAACGCTCCCTTACGGTCGCGTCTCTGAAGGCCGCATTTCTGATGGGATGCCGCCCGAATCGACGCTTCTTCCCTATTTCTATCCTACGTCTGTCCTCTCCACCGCTCGCGAAATTCTCACCCTCTGGGTCGCCCGCATGGTGATGTTCGGGCTCTACCTCAATGGCGATGTGCCGTTCCGGGATGTTTACATTCACGCCGTGATTCAGGACGGCGAAGGCCGGCCGATGAAGAAACATTTGGGAAACGGCGTCGATCCGGTTGAGATCGTGCAGTCTCACGGTGCCGATGCGCTGCGCTTCACGCTGACTTCGATGGTCACTGACACCCAGGACATTCGCATGCCGGTGGTCAAGGACGCCAAGACCGGCGTGAACACCAGCCCGAAGTTCGACCTCGGCCGCAACTTCGCCAACAAAATCTGGAACGCCGCGCGGTACATCCTGAGCAACCTCGGCGATGGCGACCCCGCCCGACTAGCCTTGCCTGGCAACGCAAGGCCAAACGCGCTCGAAGACCGCTGGATTCTCTCCCGCCTGAACGCCGCGATCTCCGCCGCCGCCGCGGCGATCGAACACTACCGCTTCGCCGAGCTCGCCGACAGCCTACGCAGCTTCTTCTGGACCGACCTCTGCGACTGGTACCTCGAAATCGCCAAGGCCCGCATCAAAGCCGGCGACGCCACCGTGCAATCCATCCTCCTGCACTGCCTCCGCACGAGCCTGCAATTGCTGCATCCGATGATGCCGTTCATCACTGAAGAATTGTGGAGCAAGCTGCCGCAGGAGAAGGGCGCGACGTTGCTGATCACTACACCCTGGCCGAAGGCAGATGCCGCAGCGAACGACCCCGCCGCCGAGGCGCAGCTCGCGTTGATTCAATCCGTTACTACGGCGATCCGCGAAATCCAGAATCGCTATCCGGCCGCCAAGGGCAAACCGGTGATCCTTCAGCCGCAAGATGCCACCACGCGGCAGACGCTCGACGCCTCACGCAGCATCATCGAGGCGCTGGCCTTCACGACCATCGCGGAAAATGCGACCACCGCCCAAAAGCCGGAGAACGCCGCCACGCAGGTCCTCTCCGAAGGGGGCGGCGTCCAGATTTTCATCGGCGGCGTGATCGACAAAACCGCCGAATCCGCCAAAATCACCAAGCGCCTCGGCGACCTCGAAAAGCAAATCCTCTCCAGCCGCAACAAGCTCGGGAACGAAGCGTTCGCCGCCAAAGCGCCGGTAAATATCATCCAGGGCCTGCGCGACCAGCTCGCCAAGCAGGAGTCCGAATACGCGGCGCTCAAGAAGAATCTGGAGGAACTGAAGACATAAAAGGGTTTTGGGTCCAGGGTATGGGGTTTACCGGCCCCTCCTTCTCCCTAAACCCCAAACCCTATACCCTAAACCCTCGTTTTCGTTTCGCGTTCTGAGTTTTGAGATTTCCCATGGCCGTCCCCACCTCTCCGCTCCCGGTCCTCCGCTTCGCCGGCTTGCTTGCCGGGTCGGAGGAGCAGCTCGCCGCCGCCCGCTTCGAACTCGGCCAGTGGTATGGCAAAATCGAAGACGCCTCCGAAATCCTCCCCTTCACCTTCACCGATTATTACGCCGACGAAATGGGCCCGAACCTGCTGCGGCAATGGATCCGCTTCGACGCCCTTTTCAACCCCGAACATCTCGCCAAGTGCAAGTTGGAAACCAACATGGCTGAGACGCTGCTGGCCAAGCAATTCCGGCCCGCAGGCGGTCCCGCGGCAGCGGCAGGGGGGCGACCGATCAACATCGATCCCGGTTACGTCCACCGCTACAAGGTGATCCTCGCCACCACCAAGGACCACTCCCATCGCGTCTACATTTCCGAGGGCATCTACGGCGAGGTGACGCTCCACTGGCACCAGAACCGCTGGACCCCCTGGCCCTGGACCTATGCCGATTATCAGTCCGATGCCGCCCAGCAATTCTTCCAGAAAGCCCGTACAGCGTACCTGGAAAAACTGCAGCGCATCACGGCGGGAAAGTGACCGTAGGAACGCTTTGAACATTGCGTGTCGGCGCTCGTACAATCTCTGGCTACGCATTTCCGTATAAAGGCTCGCATGATCCTCGCCGGTTCCCTGCTCTTTCTTCTCGCATTCGTCATCAGCCTCATCGGCACCGGCCTCGCCAAGCGCTTCGCCCAGCGCCTCGGCCTGATGGACGACCCCGGCCATCGCAAGGTCCACACCGTGGCCACGCCGCGCAATGGCGGCATCGGCATCTTCTGGGGGTTCGCGCTTCCACTTCTCGCCGGCATCGCTGCGGTACCGTTTCTGCAAAGCCACGTCACGGTCCATCTTCCCATTGACTGGGTTTTCACCGGAGCGCCCGCGACGGAGTATTCCCTCCGCGTGTTTCACGTGAACGTCGCACGCATCCCCGAGGTGATCGTCGACAATCTTCCCGGCATGCGTGCCCAAATTCCCCTCGCCCTCCTCTTCCTGGGCGCCGCGTTCCTCATCCACCTTCTGGGCCTTCTCGATGATCGCAAACCAATGCGCCCCTGGCCCAAGCTCCTTGCGCAGCTCGCCATCGCCGCCGCCCTCGTCGGCATCTCTGAGTGCCTCCCCCACGGCACCCTGCGCGTACTCACCTTCCTCGGCAATTTCCCTTCGCCCGGCTTCTTCATCTCGCTCCTCCTCTCCATCCTCTGGATCGTCGCCCTCACCAACGCCTTCAATTTCCTCGATCACATGGACGGCCTTTCCGCCGGCGTTGCCTTCCTCTGTGCCGCCGCATTTCTCATCGCCGCGGTTTTCAATCAGCAATACTTCGTCATCGCGCTCCTGCTGCTTTTCATGGGCTCCGTCCTGGGCTTTCTCTTTTTCAATTTTCCCCCAGCCACCATCTTCATGGGCGATGGCGGCTCCATGCTGCTGGGCTTCATCCTCTCGGTCCTCACCATCCGCACCACTTATTTTGACGCCTCCCACCCGCTTGCCCAGCATCACTGGTATGCCGTCTTCATGCCGCTGTTCGTCATGGCTGTCCCGCTGTATGACTTATCCATCGTCTCCGTGCTCCGCCTCATGAAAGGCCGCTCCCCCATGACCGGCGACACCAACCATTTTTCCCACCGCCTCACACGCCACGGTTTCTCCAAGCGTGGAGCCGTGCTCCTCATTTACGGTGTCACCCTCGCCACAGGTTTCTCCGCGCCGCTGCTTGCCCGCGTCGATGATGCCTCCGCCCTGCTCCTTGCCGGCCAATTGCTCGCCGTCCTGATCGTGATCGCCGTCCTGGAGCGCGTCGGAGAGCACACGCAGTAGAATGCAGAACGATGAACCCTGAACCCACATCCCCGCCCGCCCCGATTCGCCCCATCTCCCGCGTCGCCTGGGCCGTCTTCGCGGCGCTTCTCCTGTTGCTTGCCTTCCGGCTCTCCGCTCTCGAATCCTTGGGTGAAACCCTTTCCCAGAAGCAGAACCGCCTCGCCGCGCCCTCCGATCTCACGCAGCTTCCGGACATCGGCCCGGCGTTCATCGTTTTCTATGCGACGCTCTCGTTGCTGCTGGCCGCGATCGCCACGTTTCTGGCGGCCGCCGCCCGCGCGGTCTCGTGGAAGCGCCTCGCAGAGTTCCTTCTCATCGTCCTGATTCTCATGCTGGCCTTGACCTCCACGTTTCATGCCGCCAATCGCTTCTCTGCCCTCGTGGGCACGGCCGATCTCGCGGCTTCCCTCGCCGGCGGGTGGACAATTCTGCTTTTATGTAATGACCGGCTCCTGGGCGACCGCGCCCGCCGCATCCTCGCCGCCGCCATCATCGGCCTGTGCACCATCGCCATCGCTAAATCGCTCATGCAGTATTTCATCGAATTCCCCGACCTTGCCCAGTTCGTCAAAGACCACCGCCAGGAAGTTTTCCACGCCCAGGGCATCGACAACGACCCCGTCCAGCAGGACCTTTTCCTCCACCGCATCGCCAGCAACGAAGTCTCCGGCTTCGCTCTCGATTCCGACGTCCTCGCCTCAGAACTCATCCCCGCCGCCGCTCTCCTGACGCTCCTTATCGCCGCGGCTATTCGCTGGTTTGCGTTTGCCAAAGTATCCGCCCCGCTACAAACCGCCCGCACACGGGACACCGCTCACAAAAAAGCCGGGGGAGCAACCCAGATTCCCCCCCAGGCCATCGCGCTGGGGTTGCTTTCATTGCTCGCAATCGGCGCGCTTCTAGTCCTCCGATTCACAGACAGCAAGGGCGGCATCGCCTGCGCCCTGCTGGCGATCCTCGCCGTCGCCGTCGGCCTCACCGCAAAAAACTGGCTCACCCGCCACCGCCGCGCGCTGATCATTTCCGCCGCCGCCCTCGCATGCCTTGTTCCCGCCGCCGTCATTCTCTACGGCCGCGCCCACGACGCCCTCCCCACCAAAAGCCTCCTCTTCCGCTGGCATTACTGGACCGCCACCGTCCCGATCATCAAGCAATCTCCCGCCCTGGGCGTCGGCCTCAACAACTTCGGCGACTATTACACCCAGTTCAAACGCCCTTCCTCTCCCGAAGATGTCAAAGATCCCCACAACTTCTTCATCCGCCTCGCCGCCGAAACCGGCCTCCCCGCCGCTACCCTAATCGCCATTTTGGTAATCAGCTTCCTAGCGTGTGCCATGCTCAGCAAAGCAAGCGCCCCGAATGAGCCGCCTGTTCCGGCGTATAAGAACCTTCTCCCCATCCTCCTCACATCCGTCCTCCTCGCCGCCGCGTGGGCCGCCCTCCACATCCTCCTCGCCGAACCCATCAACACCTTCACCACCCTGCTGACCACCTTTTATGCACTACTCGCGTGGACGTTTTTCGTTGCCGCGCACATCCTGCTCAATCTCCGTCACCCGGTATCGGATGCCCCCCTCGTTTCCGCGCGTACGCTCGCGGCCGTCCTGGCCGTCGCCGCCATCGCAATGCTCCTTTACGACCAGATCAACATTGCCCTGGTCACCGGCCCGGTCGCGATGCTTTTCTGGATTCTCCTCGCCTCCGCCGATATTCAGCCGCCAGCCCGCCCATCCTCATCCGCGGCCAAGCATGTTTTCGCAGGTGTCGCCGCTGCGCTTTGCCTCGCCGCCTCCATCACGATGTTCATCGTCGTCGCCATCCCCTGTTTTTCGCAGTCATTTCCGTGGGATCCCGCCCAATATGAAACCCGTTATGTGAAGGCCGCCGCGCAGCAAGATACAGCCGCCGCGTCGCGCGCCCTTGATGCCGCCATCGACCGGTCGCCGCGCGACATTGAGCTGCTCCTGCAGCGGATCGAACTGAACCGCCGCCTCGGCGTCCCTGCCGCGCCGGAAATGCGCAAAATTCTCACCCTCGATCAATCCAACGCCGGCATCCGCGTCAAGCTCGCGCTGGGCGACCTCGGCCTCCCGCCCGCGGAGCGCCTCCGCGCCCTTCAGGAGGCCCTCAAGTTCGATGCCGCCCTCGACCCCGCCGAAGCCAAGCGGCTTCCTCCGCAAACCATCGCGGCGATCGAATCAAATATATCCGAGCTCCAGCGCTCATCGCCTTGACCAGGCCGCGACGCTCAAAGCGTTCTCCGGCCCGTCTCTTTTCGGAAAAATTACACTCCGCGGTCCTGGTATTGCACCAGCCCAACCGTGTTCCTCGTAAGTGGGATTTCCATGCCGCACGTTTAGGCAGTCGCGCACCCTGCGCTCCATGAACAACAGTGCACTGGCGCCCTCTCTGACCGGATTTCCGAAGCCCTTCGTCGCGGGAAACGATTCTCCGATGCGGGCTTCATCGACATCTTGTGGGGTTATATCCATGAAGCTCAAACACGCGTGGCTCTTTTGCATGACAGCATTGGTATTCCTGTTTGCCGTCAGTTGCCAGAGTTCCCCAACCTCCGTCAGCGCCCCTGTTTCCAAATCACAGAAGGCGGTCTTCATCTCCGGCGGCAACGGCGGCGGTTATACCGTCTTCGTCCCCGGCGACACGCCCGGCCAGGTCGTGACGCTCTCCGATGGAAAGTCCCCCGCGTGCGCTGATTGCAAAGCCGCCGCCATGAAATATTTCGAAACCGGCGTCCTGGAACCCAAGTGCCCGACCTGCGGCGCCACGCGCTCCGCCTTCACACTGCGTGACTTCGGCACCAACCACAACTGAGCGCCACGCTGTTCCACCTGTTTCAACTGTTGCGTATATGGCACGCTTAAAGACCGCGCAATCCCGATGCGCCGTTGCCACCTCTGCTCATGCGCCCATCGCTCGGTTGCTTCTCGGCGCCTCGTCGCACCGTTAAGATGCCCGCGTTCCCGCCGTCCTTCGCAGGGGTCCGTGCCATGGACATTTTCCGCATCGGTTCACGTCCATCCGGCAAGGGTCCGGCGGATTGGTTCACCGGAACCGTCCGCATCGATCCTCTTTTGGACACGCCAGCCCCCGCTCGCGTCGCCGGTGCAGCCGTTACCTTTGAACCCGGCGCTCGCACCGCCTGGCACACGCATCCCCTGGGCCAGTCCCTCGTCGTCACCGCCGGCTGTGGATGGGCCCAGCGCTGGGGAGGACCCATCGAGGAAATCCGCCCCGGCGACGTCATCTGGTTCGCCCCCGGTGAAAAGCACTGGCACGGCGCAAGCCCCACCACCGCCATGACCCACATCGCCATTCAGGAAAAACTCGATGGCAATGCCGTCGAATGGATGGAAAAAGTCACCGACGAGCAATACAAGAAGTAAACGTTCGGTCCCGACCACTCGGCGGCGATTAAATCCCCGAAACAATCCCCGCAACAAAGCCCGGAGCCTTCACCATGTATAAAGCCAAAGCCTACGCCGCCTCGAGCGCCACGTCGCGACTTGCCTCCACCACCATTTCCCGCCGCGAACCCACCGACCGCGACGTGCAAATCGAAATCCTCTTCTGCGGCATCTGCCATTCCGACCTTCACCAGGTCCGTAACGAATGGTCCGGCGTCATGCCGACCGTTTACCCCTGCGTCCCCGGCCATGAAATCGTCGGCCGCGTCACCAAGGTAGGCCCGGGCGTGAAAAAATTTAAAGCCGGCGACCTCGCCGCCGTCGGTTGCATGGTCGATTCCGATGGCACATGCCCCAATTGCCGCGAGGGCCTCGAACAGTTCTGCCCCAATATAACCCTCACCTACAACTTCCCTGACAAACACACCAACGCCGTCACCTACGGCGGCTACTCCGACAGCATCGTCGTTCAGGAGCATTTCGTCCTCCGCGTTCCGCCGAACCTTTCCCTCGCCGGTGCCGCCCCGCTCCTGTGTGCCGGCATTACCACCTATTCCCCCATGCACCACTGGGGCGTCTCCCAAGGCAAAAAAGTCGGCATCGTTGGCCTCGGTGGCCTGGGTCACATGGGTGTCAAATTCGCCCGCGCTCTTGGCGCCCAGACAGTGGTCTTCACCACCTCGTCCTCCAAAATCGAGGACGCCAAGCGCCTTGGCGCCCATGAAGTCGTCCTCTCCAAAGACGCCAGCGCCATGCAAAAACACGCCAGCTCCTTCGACTTCATCCTCGACTGCGTCTCGGCAGACCACGACATCAACGCCTACATCGACCTTCTGAAGCGCGACGGCAATCTCACCCTCGTCGGCGCTCCCGAAAAGCCCCTCGCCGTCTCCGCCTTCGGCCTGCTCATGGGCCGCCGCAGCCTCTCGGGTTCCCCCATCGGCGGCATCGCCGAGACCCAGGAAATGCTCAATTTCTGCGGCCAGCACAACATCACCTCCGACGTCGAAGTCATTCCCATCCAGAAGGTAAACGAAGCCTACGAACGCCTCCTCAAATCCGACGTCAAATACCGCTTCTCGATCGACATGGCGTCCCTAAAATCGGAGTGAGTCGGAGAACCTCATGTTGGACAATGCCGAGCCCGTCGCGTTTATCCCGTCGCAGAACCTTGCACGATCGCGCCGGTTCTATGAGCAGACCCTCGGCCTGGCGCTTGCCGGTGAGGATTCCTTTGCCGTTGTCTTTCGCATCGGAGGCATCACGCTCCGCGTGACCAACGTCTCTAACGTAAAGGACTTCAAGCCCCACTCCTTCACCGCGCTGGGCTGGCATGTGCCCGACGCGACACTTGCCGTTCAGGAACTCACCAACCGCGGCATCGTCTTCGAACGATTTCCCGGAATCGAACAGGACTCCCTGGGCATCTGGTCCGCACCGTCCGGAAGCAAGGTGGCCTGGTTCAAGGACCCGGAAGGCAATATCCTCTCCATCAGCCAGTCGTGACAGTGTCTGCCCAGACGTTTGCTCCCATGTGTCCTGCGGCAAAACAAGGGTCCTCTCATGTACATCCGCATCCCCTGGCGCACCTGGACCGGCCGAAACAAATCACACGTCTCCTCCGAGAAATATCCGATTTCCCGCGTCTGCCCCAAATGCGGCTCCGGCGGATTCCGCGTCATCGGCGAAAGCATCACCGTCCCCTTCGGCCGGGACCGCGAGTGTGTCAATTGCTCTACACGTTACGCCCCGCGCCAGCGCAAATCCGCCGGCATCGCCTTTATCCTCCTGGGGCTTTTGATATTCCTCCCTTTCGGATTCGCTGCGGGGGACGCCATTCTGGCGCTCCTCCACCTGAATCGCGATCCAGACTATCACCCCTCGTTTTCCTCCGCCCTTTGCCCCGGCTGCATCGCTTTGTTGGGCGGATGGTTTGTCTTTCATGGCTGCCGCGCCTTCGCCCGCACCAGGCACGCACACGGGCACCGCAAATCGCCGCCGCGCCCGGAGAGGGCTTAATCTTATGGGCGGCCGCCACCCTGTATTCTCGAATTCCCCTTGCCCGCCTGCGCCACCTGACATAGCGTGATCTCATCGCGCAACGCTCCAGACGCTACGCCCTTCTTGTCGCCGTGAATTATTGTCACCGCGGATTATCCTGCCTCCGGTTTGACGCCCCGCCCGCCCCCTCGCGATAATCTTCGGTTTCTTACCGAAAGGCTTTCATGTCCGCCGTCAATCTTCGCCACGACTGGACCCTCGCCCAAATCCGCGATATTCACAACCAGCCCTTTCCTGATCTGCTCTTTCAGGCCCAATCCGCCCATCGCGCCCACTTCAACCCCGCCGAGGTCCAGCGTTCCACGCTGCTCTCGGTAAAAACCGGCGGCTGTCCTGAGAACTGTGCCTATTGCCCCCAATCCGCCCATCACGACACCGGCGTCGAACGCCACAACGTGCTCCCGGTCGATTTCGTCCTTCAGAAAGCCCGCGAAGCAAAGTCGGAAGGCTCAACGCGTTTCTGCATGGGCGCCGCCTGGCGCGAAGTGAAAGATGGCCGAGACTTCGACGCGGTGCTCGACCTTGTGAAAAACGTCCACGACCTGGGCATGGAAGTCTGCTGCACCCTCGGCATGCTCACGCCCGCCCAGGCGCAGCGCCTCAAGGATGCCGGCTGCCACGCCTACAACCACAACCTCGACACCTCGCCCGAGTTCTACGGCAAAATCATCTCCACCCGCACCTACCAGGACCGAATAAACACCCTCAAACACGTCCGCGAGGCCGGCATCACCGTCTGCTGCGGCGGCATCATCGGCATGGGCGAATCCCTCAATGACCGCTGCGGTCTTCTAATGCAGCTCTCTAATCAGAATCCCCACCCCGAATCCGTCCCCATCAATGCCCTGCAGCGCGTGGAGGGCACGCCCCTCGCCGATCAGCCGCCGATCGATCCCATCGCGTTTGTCCGCATGATCGCCACCGCCCGCATCCTCATGCCGCGGTCTTACGTGCGCCTCTCCGCCGGGCGCGTGGAAATGTCCGATGAAGCCCAGGCGCTCTGCTTCCTCGCGGGCGCGAATTCCATCTTCGCGGGCGACAAACTGCTCACGCAGAAAAACAACGGCGAAAACCGCGACCGCGCCCTGATGGAAAAACTGGGCATGCACTTCAAGGATCAGACCATCGCAGAGATGCGCGATTGCCAGGGCGCAACCGAAACGGCCCCGCCCGAGCCCGCCCTGAGCGCCCCATGACCTTCCCCCTCTAAACTCCCGCTCAAAATAGAGCCCGGGTTAGAAAGCCCGCACCGCCAGGATATCCAGCGCCGTGCCGTTGAGGTGATAAACAACCATCCGGCCGCGGCTCTTGTCGATGACGATCAGGGCCTCGTCACCACCCGGGGTTCCGGAGGTCATCATGCTGAAATTGTTCTGCACATTGAGCATTTCGGCCTGCGCCGTGCGCGCCGGCGAAAAGAAGTTGATGGCCCCAAGAACAACCGCCGTAAGCGTGAGCACCGCGATCCAGAGTGAAGCAGAGCGTTTCATTTTATGACTCCTGCACGCGTCGCCGCGTGTGGTTTGATTCGAAAAAAAAAGACACCCATCCAATACAAAATCACCGCGCGCGGTTCAGTGCATCAGCCACGTTCGCCTGGGCTACCGGGTTCATCTGCTTGTTGGTCACATCCAGCCGTAGTGCGATCAATTTGCCCGTGGTCACGTCGAGCAGGTAGACCGCCGTCTGCCCCGAGGAACTGCCCGCCACCGCCACGATGTCCGGCTTGGCGCCCGCGCCGATCGCCTGGGCCATCGCCGGCTGCTCAAAAAGGTGCTGATAAACGCCCACCCCAAGCACCACGTTCAGAAACACCAGCCCGCATACGACAAGCCATTTCGACATGGAAGCCTCCGAAAAGAGAGCCGCGAATTTTCATTCACCTTACCGGCAGACATGCCGGATTCTTTATCGTTTGGAAAACCTGCACGCGCCTTGAGCCGTCGGCTCTTTGGCCCCGGCTCGTGCGCCAGGGTGCTGGCATGGCCAGCCGCAAGCACGGCTCACGGAATGGCGATCACTCGCGTTCCAGATGATTCCGCTTGGATGTTTTAAACGTAATCGCCAGGATCCCCGCCGACAGCAGCGCAATGACAACCCAGGTCATCCCGAAGGAGGCATCGGAGGACAGCGGCGGCGTTCCGTCGTTGAGCAGCTTGTTGGGGTCCATCTGCGCCAGGAAGCAAATCGCGGAGATCATTGCCGGCTCCGAAAAAAGGAATACCACGCACCGGCGATCATAAACCCCCACCCCGTCAAGTCAAGCCGCCTTGACATGTTGAGCGGATCATCCGTATTCTCGCCTGCTTCGCGCGTGAATCCACAACGTGCCGGAGGATCGACCAGCCCGTGAATATCCCGATTGAAACCCCTGTCATCGAAAAAGCCGACGCCCTTATCGAAGCCCTGGGCTACATCCAGCGCTTCAACGAGAAAATCGTCGTGGTCAAGCTCGGCGGCTCGTTCATGGACAACGACGATGAGTTCCGCAAGGTCCTCACCGATGTCGTCTTTCTCCAGGCCGTCGGCATGCGGCCGATCGTCGTCCACGGCGGCGGAAAAGCCATCACCGATGCCATGAAAAAAGCCGGGCTCCAGGCACAATTCGTCCAGGGACGCCGCTACACCGATGAGCGGACCCTCGCCATCGCCGAGCATGTCCTCTGCAACGACATCAACGGCTTTATCGTCAGCACGCTCAACATCCTCGGCGGCAAATCGATGCCCCTCACCAGCCTCACCAGCACCGCCCTCTTCGCTGAAAAAATGTTCCTCTCCGGCGAAAACGGCGCGAAGATCGACATCGGCCAGGTCGGCCAGGTCACCTGGGTCAACTCCCCGCTGCTGCTCGCGCTCTGCCAGGCCGACTTCATCCCCGTCATCGCCCCCATCGCCCGCGATGCCGCCGGCGAAAAACTCAACGTCAACGCCGACACCGCCGCCGGTCACGTCGCCGCCGCCACCAAAGCCGAAAAAATGGTCCTCGTTTCCGACACCCACGGCATCCGCGCCAAAAAAGACGATCCCGATTCGCTCCTCCGTTCCATCACCAAGAGCCGCATCCAGGAACTCATCCGCCAGGGCGAAATCAGCGAGGGCATGCTGCCGAAGGTCGAATCCTGCATCATCGCCCTCGACGCCGGTGTCAAAAAAGCCCACATCATTGACGGCCGCTTCCCCCACTCCCTGCTGCTCGAAATCTACTCCGACCAGGGCGTGGGCACGGAAATCCTGCTCTAACGCAGCTGGTCCGAAAAATTAATTCCCCCGGCGAATCGGCCCCGTTACCGGCACCAACACCTGCACGATCGTCGGCGGCTGCACCGGTGGGGGGGCCAGCACGATCGGCGGCAGTGCCGGCGCTTCGGGCAATGGGGGCGGATCGCTCACCCTTGCAGGGTCCGGCGGCGTTTCATCCTCGCCTATCTCCATGATCCGCTGCTTGCCGGTGTGGCCGCTGCTTTCCTGACCCGGCCCGCCCGCGAGTGCTGCTTTCACCTTGTCCGCCTGCACAAAGTAATCTTTCGTCGCCGACATGAATCGGTCATGCTCCGCCTGCAGATCCGCTTTGTAGCGCTGCGAGCGATCCAGGTTCTGTGCCGCCGCATCCCGCTGCGACGCAAACACCGCATTATTCAGCCCCACCCCCGCCTGGTTGATCGCCAGTTGCCCGTTGTAATAATTCACGGCCTGCAGTTCACTCTCAATATCCGCGTCGGCCTTCTTCATCTGGTCTTCAATGCCCGAAATCACATTCCGCGCGGTGTCGTATTGCGATTGAAGCTGCGCTGCCTCCGCCTTGGCACGCGTTTGATAGGCGTTGAGTCCATCGAGCTGCGCCCGGGTGACCCAGCTTGCGCCCCAACGATAGAGCCCGTCCTGGGCCATGCGGTCTTCCATCTTTTTTTCAGCCGGCTTGAACTGGCGCAACAGCGCCACATACGGCGGCGCGTCCTTGTCACCACCCCCCGCGAGATATGCCCCGAGCGCCTCTTGAATATTATCCAGCAGCAGCCGGTTGTTCGGATTGATGGCAAGCGCCCTGGTGTAATGCTGCAGCGCTTCCGCCGGCAGCTTTTGCACGCCCGCGACCACCGCGAGATTGTTTTCCGACAGGAGACTGGCCGGGTCCGCCGTGATCAGCGTCGTAAAATAGGTCCGGGCCGCCCGCGCATCATTCAGATGAAATGCTGAGAGTCCCGCCACCACCAGGGCATCGGGGTTCTGCCCATCGCTCGTCAGCGCGGCCTTCACCGCTTCAATTGCTTCTTTGTACTGCCCGTGCCGGTACAGTTCCGTGGCCGCTTTGGCGGATTCCTTCCATTGCCCCACCATCACCTCGATTTGCGCCCGCGGAATCCAACGCCCCCGGAATTTCACCCCGTCGTTCTCCGAAAGTTTCTGATAAACCGCCAGCGAGGATTTCACATCACCCGCCTGCGGCGTATCCGGAAACTTGTCCAGGAAACCTTTGTGCAGCGTGATGATCGTCTGAAGGTCGTCCGCGGCCTTGATGCGCTGCACGATCCGCGTCCACTCCGCCGCCGCGGCCTGCTCCGGACTCACAGCATCATTCAGCCGCACCGCCGCGATATCCTCCGGAGCAACGGTGATCGTGCGCCCGTCATCGGCGCGGATGACCATCTTGTCTCCAACGCGCGAAACGGAGCCGGTGTATGTCTGTCCATTTTTGAGCTGGATATCGTCCGCCCAGGCCACCGCCCCCGTGAAAAGCCCCGCCGCCGCCATCATTACCGCCACGCGCAAACTCATGTTTTCCTCCACCACTTGGACATTGCCCGCGACAATTCTTGTGCTACCCCTCGGCGGACGTTCTTATTGTCCTTTTATAAGCTGACCAACAGCAAGTGGAATCGTTGTTAAAATATCTGTAAAAGAGCCGCCATCCCCTGCTCTTGGGTACTCATGGTAGACCTTAAATGCCTTGTAATTATGGATTTGCGAATCAAAGGCTCTCCCGGAGAAACCCGCCGTCGTCGTCATTTGTTTCCCCGGCCCTTTCCGGACACGTGGCCCGACCGTATAGAGAATGGCGGACCGGGCGATGATGGCACCCTTATCCCACCCCAGCCCGGGCCCCGGAACAATTTGCAGTGCAGTTTCATTCCCACGGTCGTGCGGCCGATGGGTACCGGGAGGTTTTCACCATGCCCACCTTTCAATATGAAGCCATGAACGCGGCCGGACAGGAAGTGAAGGCGGAGATCGACGCGAGTACCGCCGACGATGCCATCGCGAAAATCCGCACCCAGGGCTACTTCCCCACCAAGGTCAAGGAAAAGGCCGCCAAGAAACAAAAGGGAGCCGGTGGCGCCGCCGCGGCCTCAGGCGGGGCACCGGCCAAGAAGGGCATTAGCCTTTCCTTCGGCGGGCGCGTCTCGGCCAAACAGATCACCACCTTCACCCGCCAGCTTTCCACCCTGCAGGATGCCGGCCTCCCCATTCTGCGATCTCTCAAGATTCTCTGGCAGCAGCAAAAACCCGGCGTGCTCAAGAACACCCTCGACGGCATCGGCGGGGATGTCGAAAGCGGGGCCACCCTTTCGGAAGCCATGAGCCGCCATCCCAAGGCCTTCGACCGCCTTTACGTCAACATGGTGCAGGCGGGTGAAACCGGCGGCGTGCTCGACGTGATCCTCCAGCGCCTCGCGGAATTCATGGAAAAGGCCCAGCGGCTCAAGCGCCGCGTCGTCGGGGCCATGATCTACCCGTCGGTGGTCATCTGCTTCTCGGTGATGATCGTCACCGGCATCATGATCTTCGTCGTGCCCAAGTTCCGCGACATCTTCAAGGATTTCAAGACCGATCTCCCCACGTTGACCAAATACCTGATGGCCGTCTCCACCTGGGTCGCCGATGACTACGGCTGGGCCATCATCATGGGTTCTCCCTTCGGCGTCTTTTTCCTGATCAAACTCACCGGAAAGAGCAAGGCCGGAAAACGCATCATCGACATGATCAAGCTCCGGCTGCCGATCCTCGGCCAGATCGTCATGAAAACGTCCATCGCGCGCTTCACGCGGACGCTCGGAACCCTGCTCTCCGCAGGTGTGCCGATCCTCGACGCGCTGAACATCACTCGCGACACCGTCGGCAATGTCGTCTTTGAAAATGCCCTGCAGAAAGTGCACGACGCGATCCGCGAGGGCGAGTCTTTCGCCGGCCCGCTGCGTGCCGCCAAGGTCTGCGATTCGATCGTCTCCAACATGATCGACGTCGGCGAGGAAACCGGCGACCTCGACAAAATGCTCATGAAAATCGCGGACAATTATGATGAAGAAGTCGACGTACTCGTCGGCTCGCTGGTCAGCCTGCTCGAGCCGATCATGGTCGTGACCCTCGGCGGCATCGTCGGCCTGATCGTCGTGTCGCTGTTCCTTCCCCTGGTCAAGCTGATTCAATCGGTCTCCGGCGGCGACAGCGGCAACGGCGGCTGAGCCCTCCGCGGCAATCTGATGGCAGGCGTGTGTTTTATTCCGGGCGAAAAAACTGGCGGCGAGGTGGCTTCATGATACGCAGAGGTTTTACCCTCATCGAACTCCTGGTGGTCGTGGGGATCATTGCGATCTTAATCGGGATCCTCGTGCCCGCGCTGAGTCATGCGCGGACAGTGGCCCAAAAAGCCGCGACCAACAGCCTGATGAGTCAACTCCAAGGCTCGATCGCGCAATATTATTCCACCTTCAATGCCTACCCGGGCCCCGCGAGCCTGAATGAAACCGCGGGCAATCAGAAGTCCATGAGCGGCGCTCAGAACATGCTGCTCGGTCTGTCATATGCCATGCTGCAAACGGCGCAAACCGGAACCATCGCGATCCCCTTCGCCAATGGCCCCCAGCCGTTTGTGAATCCAACGATGGCCACCGGCCCCATCAATTACGCATCAACCAACGTCCTCACCGGCGGCGGGCAACAGCTCAGTCCATTTTTCACCGTGACGCCGAAAAATACCGCGACCATTCCCGCGAATTCCTTTGCGTTTCCTGTCGTAATGGACGCCTTCTCCGATCCACTGCCGATTCTCTACTACCGCAAGGTTCCAGGCGTGGACACCAAGCAGGCGACGGGTCCTTATTACGGTGCGGAGAATGCAGAGTACACAACGGTTGGCAAGACCCTGAAGTCGCCATCTGGCGCCACGTTTACTCAGCCCAAGACGCTTCTCGATGGCGACATCACAGCCCTTGCTACCACCGTGGACCCCAACGGGACGTCCATCGTTCGCGGTGGATACATCCTGATTAGTGCCGGCGTTGACCGTGTTTACAACGGACCAACCATACCGGGTTCCCCCCCCTCCGATGACATTGTCGTCGTCGGCGGCGATTAACTGGAGCTTTCCCCATGTTCCCATCCCGGAACAAACCCCGTCATCGCGGCTTTACCCTGCTGGAAATGCTGGTGGTGATCTTTGTCATCGTGGCGCTGGCGGCCATCCTGATCCCCTCTCTCAACAAGGCCCGCATCAGCGCGCAGCGGGCCTCGGCCGTTACCGAGCTCCACACCATCCGCTCGGGCCTGCAAATGTATTATGCGGATTTCAACATGTATCCGTCCTCTTCGCCCGCCGACTCGCCCCGTATACCCAATAGCGGCCTGCCTTTTCTCGGCACCAATACGTACATGGGACCCGAAATGCTCGCCCAGGGCCTCATGGGCTACATGGCCTATGGTCTGGATGGCGCGGGCTCCGGCAGCCCCGGTGCCGCCGGCGGCAATCCCGATCCGCAGTTCGGTTTCCGCGTCCGCCCCGCGGCCATGGGTGGCAAAATCTACGGCCCGTACCTCTCCCCCGATGCCAACAATTACGTGCGGCAGCTTGCCGGCTCCGATGAATACTTCATCGATCCCTGGGGCCCCCGGGTCGCTCCCGTGGCGCCCAACGGTTCTCCATCGCCGCGGGCAGGCGCGCTTCTGGCGCACAAGATTCTTTATTTCCGTTCCTCCCGTTCGCTTCCAGGAACATCGGTTTCCACCGCAACCACCATCTTTGGCGACTCCAATTCAACCACCTCCCTCTTTAACTACACCGATTGCACCCCGGATCTTCCGACGGATCTCTCGCAGGCCAAGATGACCCAGCAATTCAATCCTGGTGAGAACAGCGGCCTCGCCAAGGCGCAGGCCAGCCGCTACGACTTTATGCGAATGCTCAATGCCAGTGCACCCCCCGCGCCCGACTTCACCAAGAGCTACGATGTCGCCGCGATCAACACGCAGTTGAACACCATCAATGGCCCGGTGCCCGGCGCGACCAATTTCCTCCTGATCAGTGCGGGGCAGGATGGAAAGCCCGCCCAGGGATTTCAAAACAAATACCCAAGCCCGTGGACCGGCTACTTCGATCGCGACGACATCATCATGACCGACGATAAATAGAGGGAACCCCATGCCCAGGTTAGCGCCGATCCAATTCACCCGCGAAGCACGCCGCCGGCGCGGCTTCACACTCATCGAAATGATGGTGGCCGTCGGGATCATCATCATCCTCGCGGCAATCGCCATGGTCGTCGGCGTGCAGGTCAAACACCACGCCCAGGAAAGAGCCACCCGAACCACACTCACCACACTCGAAGGGGCGATGGGAAAGTATCTCCGCGATGGAAATGCAGAACCTCCCTTGGTGGCAGGTGGGATAGATCCCTCCGGCAAGTCATGGGTCCAAATGCTGACGCTTGACCCTGAGGCGACGAAGGTGATTTCATCCCAACATTTGGACGCTG
>Ga0265314_10002440_pt1 | contig 19047 bp, 17 predicted proteins | sample 4126metaG_FD_203106 | JGI IMG/M metagenome (GOLD analysis project Ga0265314, IMG submission 203106) | Rhizosphere microbial communities from Carex aquatilis grown in University of Washington, Seatle, WA, United States - 4-1-26 metaG | ecosystem: Host-associated > Plants > Roots > Rhizosphere >... | reverse complement strand
TGGGTGCCTGCAACCGTCGCCAAAAGAACGTTCCCCCCAGCGCTGCATCGCCTCTCCTCTCCTTTGGGGAGAGGATCAAAGGTGAGGGGAACGGAACCACGGCCAACCAGCCGGTTCAGATCTCGTCCCCGCCTTGGCCCGCCCGCTCGGCCTCCGGTCCAACCCTGAGGGTTGGCTGGATACGCTGCAGTCAATCCGGCCCTGGGTGCCTGCAACCGTCGCCAAAAGAACGTTCCCCCAGCGCTGCATTGCCTCTCCTCTCCTTTGGGGAGAGGATCAAAGGTGGGGGGGGAACGGAATCATGGCCAGCCGATCGATTCGGATCAAGCTCCACCCCAGGCCTAGAGGAGGGATTTGGGGGGCTTTTCGCGGGCGGCGGGGTCGGCCCGGAGGGCTTTGATGACGAGTTCCAATTGGGTTTCGAACTTTTTGTGGCTGCGTGACCAACCTTTGAAATCGGGGGCAACGCGGGTCGTGAGATGCTGTCTCTTCCAGTCCTGCCAGGCTGGATCGAAGAGGTAGCCGTCGAGGTTGAGAGGAATGATCGCCAGGGTTTCTTTGTGGCGCTCCTTCGAGAGTCGCTCCTCTTTCATGAGAGCCTTCTGAACTTCTTTGTCCACCCACCAACTGGTGAGCGAGGCTTTTGAACAGCAAAGGAGGACTTTGTCCCAGAGGCGAAGGGCTTCGTCGACCACGCGGTGAATGTGGTCGCCGGGAAGGAGTTGGTGTTCATCGAGCCAACAGCGGACGCCGTGGTCTTGGAGGGCATCATGCAGACGGCGGGCAAAGGCTTTGTCAGCGTGGCTGTAGCTGATGAAGCAGGAATAGAACTGGATTGCATGGCCAACACGGATCGCCGGAAGCCAATTCTGAATGACTTCTTCGGGAACGCCCGCGCCGCGTAAAAAGCTGTCCGGAATTTGGCCCCTGGATTGGTAAAGGGTGTCGACGCCGATAGTTGAAGGGCCGCGGTGGATTACGGTTTCTAGCCCCTCCACGCGGCTAAGGTCGACGTCATCAAATGAAGTGGAATGCAAGGCAGCGTCGCTCAGATCAGCCCCGGCTAGACTGCTCGCGCGCAGAACAGCACCGAACAGAACCGCTCTCACCAAAACAGCCCTGACCAGCTCAGACCCGATCAGATCAGCTCCGACCAACCCCGCTTCGCTGAGATCAGCTCCGTTCAGTTTTGCCGCGCTCAGCTCCGCCCAGCTCAGATCAGCTCCGTTCAGTTTTGCCGCGCTCAGCTCAGTCCAGCTCAAATCGGCCTCGTGCATATCGGCATGGCGCATATCGGCATGGCGCAGATCGGGAGTGATCTCGGGGTTCGCTTTGCGCCAGGCGTTCCAGGCTTTGACGCCTTTCTTGAGGATTGCCAGGTGTTCGGGGTTTGCCATGGCGGGAGGTGGCTGGGGGATTGGGAATTGGAAATGGAAAAGGCTAAGAGGACTTGGCGGGCGGGGGCGGAACCATGGAGGGGAATTCGTAAATGAAGCGTAGGAGCATTTCGATGAAGGTGAGGAGGTCTCTGGCGTCGGACTCGGCCATCAGGGCGATTTCGTGAGTCGCTTCGTTGCCACGCTTGCGGATGTGGTCAACCCAGTGTTTGCCGTTAGGGGGTACGTAGCCTCGGGTTGAGAGGAACTCAACGTATTCAATGAACTTCAGGCCCTCCTTTGCGCCGTTGGCGACGGCGATGTTCATGAGCATTTTTCGGCAAAGCAACACGGCGGCGGTGGAGCAGCTGGTGGTGGTACATCGACGGGCTTCCTCGTAGAGCGTATTGAGGGGATCGGGCACGCTATCGACCGGCCTCCCAATCGGGGCGGACGGGTATTGCGAGCCGTCGAGTGTGAAGAAATTCGGTCCTCCGCAGTTTGTGCAGATGTAGATGCCCCGCAGAGGCGCGCCTGGATAGCCCTGTTGCAGGATGCCGAACCCCTTTGCTGAGGCCACGAGGTGTGAACAGAATCCGCATGTGAATTGTTTGGCTCTCAGGCCCTGGGGGTCGACCCAATAAGAGTCCTCCGGGAGAAATCGTGAGGCATTCATGATGATTCGGGCGGGGCTCAGTGGCGGTTGGTCAGGGCCTGAGCGGGAGGGTGAATTGGGGCGGGGAGACTGGACGAAGAGGGGTGTTGGTTCGTGGAGATGACGCCGGCCGGCGGGCGATTGGTAATGGACGGGGCGGCCTCAGATGGTTTCGCCTCGGCATACGGTAGGAGTAGCTTTGAGCTTAAGAGGAATACAAAGCCGAGGCAAAGCAGGACATCTCTGAGGCTGACGAGAAGGAGCGTTTTGCGGTTTTGGCGCCGCATAAAGCCCAGCGCGGATTCCTGCCCTTTTTTGAAGCCATCCAGCTTGCTCTCGGCCCCTCGGAAGCCTGGGTCTTCCAGCAAAACCCGACGAAGCTCATCCTCATCGGCGCATAGGGACAGGTAATTCGCGTTTGCCTTCTTAAAAAGCGTAGATGAGTAAATTTTCAGCGTCCCAGCGAAGAACGATAGCATGAGCGCGAACAGGGAAAGTGGCTCAAGCGAAGCAATTCCAAATTCCAATCTGCGGGGAGCGTAGTGCTGTCCCAGATAGGCGAATAGTGCGCTGGCGACGCCACAGACGAAGTAGTCGAATTTTTCGTCTGACTCCATGGCCTTCCCAAACATAAGGCTGCTTCGATCGTCCATTTTTTCATTGCGCCACAGGAAGGGGTCGGCGTCAAGGCGTCAGCCGCCATTGGCTCGGACCTAAACGACGGTTGTCCGTTCAGGGAGACGGATCAATTCCGGTATTTGCCGGGGGGGCGGCCGAGCTCGGGGCGGGTGTACCAGTAGTTCTCGGCGAGGCCGGGGGAATCGGTTAGGCCGGGCGCGGTGGCTTGGGCGTAGAGGGTTTGGTTGTTGGCCACCGTGACCGGAGCAGAATAGGTGGTCCAGGTGGGGCCGGGGGAGGCGCCGAGGGTCACGATTTGATAGAGGATCGTGGAACTGGGGGTGGCACCGGTCAGCGTGACGGGGCGGTTGGATGAACTGTCGCCCTCGCCGGGTGGCGAGGCGACGGAAGTCGCGACTACGACCCCACCGCCCGCCTTAGTTCCGTCAATGTCATTGATGCGTCTGGATCTCGATCCATTTCGGCACTTCTCCGCAGGGCCTCCGCGACTCCCTCGTCGTCCTCGGAGAGCACGGTGGGAAGCGACTCCAGTAAGCGCGAAGCCAAGCGGGCACGGTCGCCGTCGGGAAGCTTCATCGCTTCGCGCTCGATGTCGCTTAGAGTTTGCACATCTCTAGGTTACTTCATGGCCAGGGCGCGGCAAGTAGATTTGGACGGCCGGCGCTGGGGCGCCCGCGCGCCTACCGTCCCCCTCCCGGCCGCGCATGCCCTGCCCTCCCAAGATACGGCCGACGTGACGCCAAAGAAATCGTATGGCCCAACGCCGCCCCTATCGAACAGGTCGGATTCACGCCGACGTTCTGGTAGGTGTACGTGCCGTCGGCAGGGCACAACGGTTGCGCGCTATTCTTGAGATACGAGTTAACCGCCCTGGCATCCGCGCTGGCACCCTGGGTCTTCCGATTCTCCAACGCCCACTGCTCTTTCGCGCCATCAATCTGCTCAAGATTGGCGATGCAGGCGTTCTTTTGGGCCGTGGTGCGGGCCTTGACGAAGTTGGGAATGGCAATCCCCCCCAGCAAGCCGATCACCGCCACCACGATCATGATTTCAACGAATGTGAAGCCCCTCTCCTGCGCTTCGCTCCTTGGCCGGAACCGTGCGGGCTTGAATAGCTTCAGCCCGGCGCTGGGTCGAAACCGCCGGCGCTGGCTTAGGAGCGCTGCGCCAAACACGCCGCCTCCGAAAACGCCCTGATTACAATCGTCCAGCCGACCCCCATAGCGACCCAGGGTTGGGGAACGCTTCACGGGGATCGCATCGGTAGCTTCGATTGCCCGCTGGCAATCTCTGGGCACCTGCGCGGCCATCCCTCTCAGATACCCGCGCCAACCCTTTGCGTCTATGCCCAGAGGGGCCACGCAGCATCACAAATGGGACATCCCCCCTCCCGATCCCCAATCCTCTTCAGAACCCGCGGCTGCGATTCGGCCTCTGCCCGGGAAATCCATGGTCCACTCCCCATAGTTGCCCCGCGCGGAATGCTTTTCCTCCGCCACTCCCGCCTTTTCGTGCTTCAGGTCATTCGATCCCCGCCTGGCCTCCCCGGGCCCCGTCGCCTCGTCGGGACAGGTCCGGAACCCAGCTTCGTTCGTCCGGTTTCTGAGCCGGGCGGCTGAGGAACGGAAACTAAATCACATAACTATTTGACTCAATAGTAGTATTGAGCTACTATCACTGCCAATGAGACGTCGCGAACATCGTCCGCCCGCCGGCCCCTTGGTCCTGGGCCGCGCGACGCGTTTCCACCTCAAGGGCCCGATTTGCTCTCCGCAAGAACTCTGGATTCTCGGCGGAATTGACTCAGCCTTCGCGACCTTCGTTTGCTTCTGCCGCGCTTTCCTGTTCTGGCGTCGACGCGCCGCGCCAATCGGCAACTCCCCGGCCAAACCCGGGCGGCTGCGTAACCCCCGTCAATATCGGCTCTTGAGCGCGATGTTATCGGGCAACCGCGCTCGCCACGCGCCTCTCAGCCTTTTGCCTTTATACTTCAGCCTTTCCTTCGACCCCCTCCAAATCCTGAATTACCTTCTCCAAATCCTGAATTACCTTCTCCAAATCCTGAATTACCCTCTCCAAATCCTGAATTATCCGCTCCGAAACCAGCCCCCACGCTGTTGCCGGCCACTACGGGTAATGCACTCTTCCACAGCAGCATACACGGCTCGGAATTCAACTTCCTCAACCGGCCCACCCCTGAATTAGCGAAGATCTCCGATGCGCAGTTCAATCCCCCGTCAATCCCGCACTGTAAGCATCCACCCGGCGGCGCAACACGTCAGGCCAGGCAATCCGCCCTCCATCCCGCCAACGCGTCCAGCCAATCTTAACAACTTCTTTATGGTTTCCACCTGCCTCTTAACTACCCCAACCGGCAGTCCAGGCGCATGTTGGCGCCGCGGTGAAACTCAGCCCAGCCCGCAAGGGCGTGCGCCGTCAATTGAAGTCTATGAATGATGCAATCTTTGTTCTGACCGTGGTGGCCTTTTTCGTCATCAGCGGGCTCTACGTCCGCTTTTGCGAGAAACTCTAGGACTCGTTATGGAAAACCTGATCGTCGGCGCTATCGCCCTCTTGCTGTTTATTTACTTGTTCGTGGCAATGATTCGTCCCGAGAAATTTTAAGGATTTACTGTGCAAACCTCTGGCTGGATACAACTAGCGCTCTTCGTCGCGGCGCTCACCGCGATCACCAAACCCATGGGACTGTTTCTCATGCAGGTCCTCGACGCCAAAGGCAAAACTTGGTTCGACCCGGTGATCAAACCGCTCGAGCGGTTTACCTACCGCCTGATGGGAGTCCAGGAGGACCAGGAACACGACTGGAAACAATACACCCTGGCGATGTTGCTCTTCAGCATGGTGAGCTGCCTGTTCACCTACGCCATCCTTCGCTTGCAGCAATTGCTGCCCCTCAATCCCCAGGGCTTTGGCGCCTTGAGTCCAGATCTCGCCTTTAACACTGCCGTCAGCTTCACCACCAACACCAATTGGCAGAGCTACAGCGGTGAATCCACGATGTCCTACCTTTCCCAAATGGTCGGCTTGACGCTGCACAACTTCGTCTCGGCAGCAACGGGTATCGCCCTGGCAGCCGCCTTGGTGCGCGGCCTGGCACGGCACTCCGTCAAGACCCTTGGCAACTTCTGGGTGGATCTGGTGCGGGTCACCTATTACCTCCTGCTCCCCATCTGCGTCGTGTTCGCCCTCTTCCTCGTGTCCCAGGGCATGATCCAAAACTTCAAGCCTTACACCCCGGCGAAACTGATGGAGTCTTACACCATCCAGGTTGCCAAGACCGATGAGAAAGGCCAACCGATCACCACCAATGTGGCCGTGATGGTCCAGGCCCCCAAGTTGGACGACAAAGGCCAACCGGTGGTGGTTAACGGCGCCGCAGTCATGGTAGACGTGCCCAAATTGGACGAAAAGGGCCAGCCGATGATGACCAACGCCCCCGTCATGGTGGATCAGAAAGTGGAGGAACAGAGCTTGGCACAAGGCCCGATGGCCTCCCAAATCGCCATCAAGATGCTGGGCACCAATGGTGGTGGATTTGCCAACGCAAACGCCGCGCACCCCTTCGAAAACCCGACGCCCCTGTCCAATTTCTTCCAGATGCTCTCGATCTTCTCCATCGGCAGCGGGCTGACCTATTACCTGGGCCGGATGGTTAAGAATCAGAAACACGGCTGGGCCGTCTGGGGAACCATGATGATCCTCTTCCTGGCGGGAGTGTTGCTCTGCTGGTGGGCGGAAGCCGCCGGCAACCCCATCCACCAGCACCTCGGCGTGGCCGCCGCCGACGGCAACATGGAGGGCAAGGAAGTCCGCTTCGGAATCTTCAACTCCGCCCTCTTCGCCACCATCACCACTGACGCCTCCTGCGGCGCCGTCAATTCGATGCACGACTCATTCACCGCCCTGGGCGGGTTCGTTCCCCTTTTCAATATTCAGCTCGGCGAGATCATCTTCGGCGGCGTCGGCGCGGGGCTCTATGGCATGCTCGTCTTCGTTGTCCTTGCGGTGTTCATCGCCGGCTTGATGGTCGGTAGGACCCCGGAGTACCTCGGCAAGAAAATCCAGTCCTATGAGGTCAAGATGGCCATGCTCGCGCTGCTGATTCTAGCCATCGATATCCTTGGGTTCGCGGCCTGGGGCGTGATCAGCCAATGGGGCCTCGCGGGCCTGAACAACTCCGGCCCTCACGGTCTGAGCGAAATCCTCTACGCCTTCAGCTCGGGCACGGGCAACAACGGCAGCGCGTTTGCCGGCCTTAGCGCCAATACGCCCTGGTACAACACCACGCTCGGCATTGCCATGCTCATCGGCCGCTTCCTCATGATCGTGCCCATCATGGCCATAGCCGGCTCCCTGGCCGCCAAGAAGCTGGTTCCCGCAAGCACCGGAACGTTCCCGGTGTCCGGAGGGACCTTTATTATCCTTCTCCTCGGAACCATCATCCTGGTGGGTGCGCTTAACTTCCTGCCCGCGCTTACCCTTGGCCCGATCGTCGAGCACTTCCTGACCCTTCAAGGAAAATTATTCTAAGCACCCCCTGAGGACTCTTTATGACCCAACAATCTCCTTCTCTCTTTGACTGGAACATCGTCGGCCCAGCGCTGACCGATGCGGTAAAGAAACTCGATCCCCGGCTCATGGTGAAGAACCCGGTGATGTTCGTCACCCTCGTCGGCGCCGGCCTCACCACGGTTGGCATTTTCACCGCCGAACCGGGCTTGCGCGGCTTTGTCGCCCAACTCGCCGTCTGGCTCTGGTTCACCGTTCTCTTCGCGAATTTCGCGGAAGCGGTCGCCGAAGGCCGTGGCAAGGCCCAGGCCGCCAGCCTCCGCAAAGCCCGCACCCAAACCATGGCCCGGCGTCTCCAAAACGGCCGGGAAGAAAAAGTCGCCGCTCCCGACCTGCACAAGGGCGACCTGGTGGTCTGCGAGACCGGTGACATCATCCCCGCCGACGGCGATGTTGTCGAAGGCATCGCCAGTGTCGACGAAGCAGCTATCACCGGCGAATCAGCCCCAGTCATCCGCGAGAGCGGCGGCGACCGCAGCGCAGTCACCGGCGGCACCCGGGTGCTCAGCGACAGGATCGTAATACGCGTCACCATGGACAAAGGCAGTGGGTTCCTGGACCGCATGATCGCACTCGTCGAGGGAGCCTCCCGCCAGAAGACCCCCAACGAAATCGCCCTGACCATCCTCCTGGCCGCCTTGACCCTCATCTTCCTCCTGGTCTGCATCACCCTCAAGCCGTTCGGCATCTACTCGGCCACGGTGTTCTCTATCCCAGTGCTGATCGCCCTGCTGGTCTGTTTGATCCCAACCACCATTGGCGGGCTTCTCAGCGCCATCGGCATCGCGGGCATGGACCGCGTGCTCCAGCGCAATGTCCTCGCGATGAGCGGCCGAGCGGTCGAGGCCGCCGGGGACGTCGATGTCCTCCTCCTGGATAAAACCGGAACCATCACCCTGGGCAACCGCATGGCCACTTCATTCATGCCCGCCCCCGGCGTTAAACCCGAACGTTTGGCCGACGCTGCCCAACTCGCCTCCCTCGCCGATGAGACCCCGGAAGGCCGGAGCATCGTCGTGCTGGCGAAAGAACAGTTCGGCTTGCGGGGCCGTGACGTCGCGCAAACCCAAGCCCAGTTCGTTCCCTTCTCCGCCCAGAGCCGCATGAGCGGCGTTGATTTCTTCGATGGCCCCGGCACCCCTGCACCCCAGCCCGTCTTAGTTAGCGCTAGCCCAACTGGCGGCCGTTGGGGGCTGGAAGTCCAACCGGGCACCTCGATCATTCCAGGAGGCCGGGTCGTTCCTACCCGTTCCATTCGCAAAGGCGCGTCCGAGGCGATCCGCCTATACGTGGACCAGCAGGGCGGCGCGTTTCCCGACGCGGTGACCAAAACCGTGGAAGAAATCTCTCGCGGCGGCGGCACACCCCTGGTCGTCGCCGAAGGACCGACGGTGCTCGGCGTCGTCCAACTAAAAGACGTCGTTAAAGGCGGCATCAAAGAACGTTTCGCCCACCTGCGCAAGATGGGCATCAAAACCATCATGATCACCGGCGATAACCCCCTCACGGCCGCCGCCATTGCCGCCGAGGCCGGCGTGGACGATTTCATGGCCCAGGCCACCCCTGAGCAGAAGCTCAAGCGCATTCGCGAGGAACAGGCCACCGGCCATTTGGTCGCCATGACCGGTGATGGCACCAACGATGCCCCGGCTCTCGCACAGGCGGATGTGGGCGTGGCCATGAACACGGGTACCCAGGCCGCCCGCGAAGCCGGCAACATGGTCGACCTCGATTCCAACCCAACCAAGCTCATCGACATCGTCGAGATCGGCAAACAGATGCTCATCACTCGCGGCTCCCTCACCACCTTCAGCATCGCCAACGATGTGGCCAAATACTTCGCCATCATCCCGGCCATGCTCATGGGAACCTTTCCCGCGATCGCCCCGCTGAACGTGATGCACCTTCACAGCCCCACCAGCGCGATTCTCAGTGCCATCATTTTCAACGCTCTGATCATCGTCGCGCTCATCCCCTTGGCATTGAAGGGCGTGGCCTACCGACCCATCGGCGCGCTGGCCATTCTCCAACGCAACCTGCTGATCTACGGCTTGGGTGGCGTCATCATCCCCTTCGTCGGCATCAAGCTCATCGATGTCATCATCACTGCCCTGCACCTCATCTAATTTCATCCTTTTATGAAAGACCTCTTCATCCACATCCGCGGCGCCGTCATGGCGACCCTTGTCCTCAGCCTCGTCTGTTGCGGGCTCTACCCTTTGGTGGTCTTCGGGCTCGCCCAAGCCGCCTTCCGCGATAAAGCCAATGGGAGTCTGATCGTTGACGGCTCCGGGAAAGTTCTGGGCTCACGCCTGATTGGGCAGGGCTTCACCGCGGAAAAGTACTTCCATTCACGTCCATCGGCCGCGGGCAACGGTTATGATCCGACCAGCTCCGGCGGCAGCAACCTGGGCCCGACTTCCCAGAAACTCAACGATTCCATCAAAGACCGAGTCACCGCCTACCGCGCTGAAAACGGCCTGGCGGAAACCGTGATGGTGCCGGCCGATGCGGTCACCGCCTCCTCCAGCGGACTGGACCCGCACATCAGCCCTCGCAACGCCGAGTTGCAGGCCTCAAGAGTTGCCAAGGCGCGAGGGTTGGACCTCCCAACGGTGAGCGCGCTGATCAAAGCTCACACCGATGGCCCGGATCTGGGGATCCTAGGTGAGCCCGGCGTCAACGTCCTGGAACTGAATCTGGCCCTCGACGCGGCCGCCAATCCGAAAACCAAGTGAATCCATATGCATACAGATTTTGAGCACGGCGGGGGCATCTGATACCCTAACTGCGTGAACGACGCCGAGCGCCCGAATCCAGACGCGCTGCTCGCTGCCCTAAACCATGAAGCCGCGAAGCAAAAGCGAGGCCGGCTCAAGGTCTTCCTCGGGATGTGCCCCGGCGTGGGCAAAACCTACGCCATGCTCGAGGCCGCGCGGCGTGAACTAGCCGCCGGCCGGGACCTGGTCGTCGGCTTCGTCCAGACCCACGGCCGTAAAGAAACCGACGCGCTCGTCCAAGGGCTGCCCTTGGTGCCCCTGCGCCAAGTCGACTATCGCGGCGTCCTCCTCGAGGAGATGGACCTCGATGCCGTCCTGGGGCGTCATCCCCAGGTCGCCTTGGTCGACGAACTCGCCCACACCAATGCCCCGGGTTCCCGCCACCCCAAACGCTGGCAGGACGTTCAGGAACTTCTCGATGCCGGCATCGAAGTCTTCACCACCCTGAACGTCCAACATGTCGAGAGCCGGGCCGACCCGGTTCGGCAGATCACCAGCACCGAAATCCGCGAGACCGTGCCCGACAGCGTGCTGGACCATGCGGTGTTGGAGTTGGTCGACTTGCCACCCGCCGAACTGGTTCAACGGTTGCAGGAAGGCAAAGTCTACGTTCCGGATCGGGCTGCGGCCGCCGCTCAGAACTTCTTCCGCGAAGGCAACCTGACCGCCCTGCGCGAAATCTCTCTGCGCCTCGTCGCCGACCACGTCGGCGTGGACACTCGCGAGTTCTACCAGACTCAACGGGGAAACCAAACCTGGAACACGGCCCATTGCCTGCTGGTTGCCGTCGGCCCCGCCCCCTTCGCCGAAGCCCTCGTCCGCTGGACTCGGCGCATGGCAGATGGCCTCAAATGCCGGTGGCTCGCTGTCCATGTCGAAGGCCCCCAAGCCCTGTCCGAAACCGCCCAGGGTCAGCTCACCAAAAACTTGGCCACGGCTAGAGATTTAGGAGCCGAAGTGGTCACCACCACCGACGCCGATCTGGTCCGCGGTCTGTTGCGGGTGGCGCGCCAGCAGAACGTGACCCAGATCATTGTGGGCAAACCGGGCGGCAGAGGTTGGCTGGGATGGGATCGAGGCGATCGCCTCCTCAAACGCCTCACGCGCGAAAGCGGCGACATCGACCTCCATGTCGTGCGGGCCGAAAAATCTGACAGCGGGGAGCGCCCCAGGTCCTGGCGGCCAGTGATGCAATCCAGCTTCCAGCAGTACATGTTCGCCCTGGGAGCGGTCGCCGCCACCGGGCTTCTGAACTTATTGCTGATGATGGTCACCGGACCACGCATTCCCGGTTTGGTGTTCCTCTTGGCAGTCGTCCTCCTCGCTCTCAAAGTGGGTCGCGGCCCAGTCATGGCCGCTGGTGCCGCCAGCGCGCTCATCTGGGATTACTTCTTTTTGCCCCCCCGATTCACCTTCTACATCTATAGCGCCGAGGATGGGCTGTTGTTCGGCGGTTACTTTCTCGTCGCCGCGGTGCTGGGCCAGCTCGTTGCGCGTATCCGAACTCAGGAACTCGCCGAACGCAGCCGCGAGGAGCGAACCGCTGCGTTGTACGAGCTGACCCGCGACCTCGCCGAGGCGAGTTCACGCGACGAGGTTGTCTGGCAGCTCGTCCTCCAAATCAATCGTGTTTTCGGCGCATCGACCGCCGTCTGTTTGATGTTCCGGGACAAGCTGACCCCCTACCCTGACAGCACCCTGGCGCTCTCGGAAAAAGAGTTGAGCGTGGCCGATTGGGCCTTCCGCCAGCGAAAGGCCGCGGGACGATTCACCGATAATCTCCCAGGCGCCGCCGCTCTCCACCTCCCGCTGGCTACCGACCGCAAAGCCATGGGCGTCGTCGCCGTTGACCTGCCGGTCAAGAACATAAGTGTCTCCCAGCGCTCCCTTCTCGAAGCCTTCGCCCGGCAAGCCGCGCTCGTGCTCGATCGCGTTGAACTCCACAGCGCCGCCGAGCAAGCCCGTCTGCTCGCCGAGTCCGAGAGGCTGGGCCGCGCCTTGTTGAATTCCATCTCGCACGAATTGCGCACACCCCTGGCGGCCAGCAGCAGCGCTGCCAGCGCGCTCGCGGCCGCCGAGTCGGCGCCCGTGGAGCACCGCCGTGCTCTCGTTGCGGAAATCCAGGAAGCCAACGCCCGCCTTAACCGCGTGGTGGGCAACTTGCTCGATGTGGCGAGACTGGAGTCTGGCAACGTCCGCCCGCAGCTTGATTGGCATGATGCCCGCGACCTGGTGCAAACAACCGTCCGCGAATTGCGCCGTGAACTGGCTGCGCACCCCGTCACCTTGAACCTCCCTCCTGACCCGATGCTTGTTCGGGTGGACTTTTCACTCCTCCAGCATGCCCTGGCCAACCTGGTTCTAAACGCGGCAACCCACACTCCCGCCGGGACCGGCATGGAAGTACAAGCCCGTCTGTCGGAAGACCTCCTAACTCTAAGCGTCGCCGACCACGGCCCTGGCATCCAGCCGGAGGTTCTGCCGCGGATCTTCGACAAGTTCTTCCGCGCCCCGGAGGCGCCCACCGGTGGAAGCGGACTGGGCTTGACCATTGCCAAGGGCTTCGTCGAAGCGCATGGGGGAACCGTGACTGCAGCCAATCGTCCAGGCGGCGGCGCGGTCTTCTCCTTGCGCCTCCCACAGCCCGAGAAGCCGCCGCTCCAGCAGGACCCCCGCCTATGAGTTCGGCAGCTCCTGAGCTTCTTCCGGTAGTTCTCATCATCGACGACGAGCCCCAGATCCGCCGTCTGCTGCGCGTCACCCTGGAGGCTAATGGCTATCGCGTCTTTGATGCCGCCTCCGGCAACGAAGGAATCGTGCAAGTGGCCCAACGGCGTCCCGATGTGGTCCTGTTGGACCTGGGCCTGCCGGATCTCACCGGCAACGAGGTCCTCCGGCGCTTGCGAGAATGGAGCCGCGTACCCGTCATCATCCTCAGCGTGCGCGACCGCGAAGAAGACAAAATCGCCGCGCTCGACGCCGGGGCGGACGATTATGTCACCAAGCCCTTTGGCGCCGGGGAACTGCTGGCACGCGTTCGCGCCGCCCTGCGGCATGCCCAAGGCCAATCCGCCGACGCTCTGTTCCGAAACGGAAACCTGGAGGTCGATCTGGCGGCACGGGTAGTTCGCAAGGCGGATCAAGAGATCAAGCTCACCCCCATCGAATACGCCTTGCTCCGCTTGTTCGTGACCCACGCGGGTAAAGTGCTCACCCATCGCCAGCTCTTGACCGAGGTTTGGGGGCCCAACGCCAGCGGCCGCACCCACTACCTGCGAGTCCACTTGGCCCATCTGCGCGAGAAAATCGAAGACGACCCCGCGATGCCTCAGTTGATCGTCACCGAATCCGGCGTGGGATATCGCTTGATCGCGGCGTAGAGTTGCCCCGCTCCACCCGGCGGCTATACTCGACGCGATGAACCGCATCCGTCTCCTGACCGACCAGGTGGCCAATCAAATCGCCGCCGGTGAAGTCGTGGAAAGGCCCGCCAGCGTGGTCAAGGAGTTGGTTGAAAATGCCCTCGACGCCCAATCCACGCGCATCTCTGTCGAAGTGCAGGCAGGCGGCCGCAGCCTGATCCGCGTAACCGACGACGGCATCGGCATGAGCCGCGATGACGCCCTGCTCTGCTTCGAGCGCCATGCCACCAGCAAGATCCGCGTCGCCAGTGATCTTGACGCAATCTCTACCATGGGTTTCCGCGGCGAGGCCATGCCCAGCATCGCCAGCGTCAGCCGCCTGACCCTCACCACACGCGAACGCGCTGACGGCGTGACCGACGCCACTCAGGTGATCATCGACGGCGGCAAGTTGCGCGAGGTCCGAGCGGCCAGCGGCCCCCCTGGCACCTCGATCGAGGCTCGCCAACTCTTCTTCAATCTCCCCGCGCGCCGCAAATTCCTCCGCAGCGAGGAAACCGAACGCACCCACATCCAGCATTATCTGACCTTGGCTGCGCTGGCATTCCCCGAAGTCGGCTTCACCTTCACCCACGATCAGCGACTCGTTTGGCAGTTGCCTCCCGTCTCCAGCGAACCCAGCGCTGAGGGCCGTTCAAATGCGCTCCGCGAGCGGTTGCGAGGTCTCTACGGGAGCGAGCTCAACCTCCTGCCGCTGGATTATACCGGCGACGCGGCCGTTCCGGAGAGAAGCGACGTTGAGACCGAGGAGTCCTCGCCAGAGGACGCAACCCGGACTCGAGTCCGAGTCTGGGGCTTCATCGGCGCTCCGGGCGTCTCCCGCGCCACTCGCGATGAACAGCACCTTTTTGTCAATCGGCGCCCCATCGAGAACCGCGGTTTAAACTTCGCCTTGCTGGAGGGTTACCACACCTCTCTGATGAAGGGCCGTTACCCGGTGTGCTGCCTGTTCATCGAATTGGACCCCAGCCAAGTGGACGTGAACATCCACCCCGCCAAACGCGAGGTCAGGTTCCGGGCCGAAAAAGCGGTTCGTGGCGTGGTCACACAAGCCGTCAGAAAAACTCTGCTCGGGATCCACCGCGGCGAGGTTCGAGCTGCCGCCAACCCACCATCGCTGCCCGCTCCCTCCACCATCCCCCCGGCCCCCCCAGCGCCCAAGCCGCCGGAGTTGGACCTGAAGACGGACCGGTTCGTCAAACCGGTGATCGATTGGCCCACGCGCCCGCCCGCCCCGCCGGCGGGTGCTCCCGGTCGTCCCGCCGTACAGGCCCAACCTCCACCCCCTCAAACCCCCGTCACCCTGCCAGCCCCGTTCCCGTCATCTGAACTACCCCCGCAAGCCCCGCAGCTATCCCCCGCCCCGCCCTTGCTCGAGGTCCCTCTCCGGTTGCTCGGGGTCATCGGCCGCCTCTACGTCGTTTTCGAGTCCGACCGCGGCATGGTCTTGATGGACCAGCACGCCGCCCACGAACGCGTCCTCTTCGAGCAAATGCTCAAGCGCATGGAGCAGACCGCTGCCCCCTGCCAGCGCCTGCTGCTGCCCGAGACCGTGGAATTGTCCCCGCGCGATGCCCTCTTCCTGCGCGAACAACTGCCCGCTCTGGCGCGCTTGGGAGTGAACCTGAGTGAGTTTGGGGAACGCACCTTCCTCTTGGATGGTCTGCCGCCCTTCGTGAGGGTCGCGGACGGACGAGCATTCGTCCTGTCTCTCGTGGATGAGCTGAAAGCGGCCGGGCAGGAGGTCAACTCTATGCGACTGGGCGAACACATGGTGGCCAAAACCGTCTGCCGCCACGCCGTCAAAGCCAATGATCCCTTGGCCGGGCCGGAACTCGAGAACCTGGTTGAGGACCTTCGCCGCTGCGCCATGCCTTACACCTGCCCACACGGCCGGCCGACGATCATCGAGATGAATTTCCGCGAGCTGGAGCGGAAGTTCGGCCGCTCGCAATAGGCAGGGGCCTACATCGGCCCGCCCACGTTGACCTTGTGCTCCAGGCAGTACGCGGCACCGTGAGAATACTTCTCGGCCCAGTACTTCAGCCCCGCGCGCTCCTCTGGATTTAGCGGCCTCACTACCTTGGCCGGGCTTCCAAGGACCATCGAGCCGGGGGGAATGATCGTTCGTTGTGTCACCAAGGAGTTGGCGCCGATGATCGACTGCGCCCCGATCTTCGCACCGTCAAGGATGGTCGCGCCCATCCCCACCAACACTTCATCGCCTACCGTGCAAGCATGGACAATTGCCGCATGCCCAATGGTAACGTAATCACCTACGATGCACGGAAAATCATCCGCGAGGTGCAAGACCGCGTTGTCCTGAACGTTGGAGTGATGCCCCACCACGATCCTGTTGATATCCCCGCGCAGCACCGCGTTATACCAAACGCTGGAGTGCTCCTTGAGTGTCACATCCCCAACCACCACCGCCCCACGGGCGATATAGACGCCGGCCCCGATGGTCGGCCCTTTCTTCAAAAACGTTTCCAACTGCTTTACCAAGCTGTCCATCCCCTAGCTTAGACTCAGAGCACCGAACATTGGCCAACAAAAAGTTCTGCGTGGCGCTAAGAGCGCGTTTAAAACACGCTCTAAGCGCGCAACTGTCCGGACAAATTCCTTTGGTTGATCAATAGCTGGGGGCAATTGCCGAGCGAACCCCGGATTCCTTCAGCTTCGCGCCGGCGAACTGCAGGAGAGCACCGTCAAGCCGTCTCGATCGCTTGCGCCTCGTCCGAGATCGCCACGATGTCGAGTGGGTCGATGGTGTAGGTTACTCCGTCGTCTGTAACGACCACTACCACTTTGCGGCTCACCAGGATGGAATCCGGATGCGGCACCGCCAGCGTCCGCCCGTCGGTCAGATGTAAGGAGAATGGTTTGAAACCACCCCCTCGAACCCGGGCGCGCAGAGTCTCCACATTCAACATGCTTCAATGATAAACCGGAGCGACCGCCGGCTCAAGATTCCCTCTCTCGTCCCCCATTCTGCGCCTCGTCCTCATTTCTCTGCCGCGATGGCTTCGTAGACTTTCAAGGCTTGGCGGTACTCCTCGATGAGACTTGGTGGTGCCACCGTTTGGCTGCGGACAATCTCCGCCCGCACGCTCTCGATGAGCCAGGTGATCTCCTCGTTTCGCGGCCGCAACGGCCGGCCCCGAACCTCAAAAAACGAAGGGCCGGTGTGCGCAAACCGGAATCGATCATTGGGGCGCCCTTCAAAACACCGCCAGGCGATCCACGACGTCGTCGTCGGCTTGAAGGTCGTAGTGACCTCCGTCCCGAATGATCCGGTCGGTGTTTGGCGATTCTGGGGTGTGAAAGCCTCGGCTACCCGGCCATTCACGATCAGCTCCAGCCGCTCAAGCGGTCCCTCGCTGTGCGCTTCGCAGGTTAGGCTAAAGGCTTTTGTCCCCGGCCCTGTCTGGAACGTCGCGCCTGGCCACTGGCCATCAGTCTTGGCCACCAGCATCGGCCCCGTGGTGACAAAGCTGCGGCCCGCCGCCAGCCCCCGCATCCACGCGTCAAAACTGAAGGGCTCATCGAGATGAACATAGACTCGACTGAACCCCAGGGGAACCGGATGCACTCCGTTGGCCGTGCCGGCGCTCGGGCGCAACCGAAAGCCGCAGTCGAGCAAGGCGTAGTACGTCTGAAACGTGTAGCTCGTCCAATCGCGTTCCGTCCCTGTTCCCGATCCGGTCAGTCCCATCCAAGCGGGGGCGGGGTTGGCCCAGTTCCGAACCGCGAATTCGGTTTCCCAATGATGGTTGTTGGCCAGTTCGAACAGATCCACATTCAACAACGGAACCAAAGCCATAGACCACGGCCAGTTATGCTTCTCCAAATCGAGCAGCGCGCCCTCGGCACGTGCCTGGTCCCGGACACTGCTCAGCGGGATCGCCGCTTGGTGGAAGCGCGTCTTGTGGTTTAAGATAAGGATCGCGCCCAGGATATGATTGGATGCCCCCGTCTGAAAGATCTCGTACTCGGTGTTGCGCGGTTGCCAGACGTGCGTCGCGTCCACCTGGATCGGCCTCGAACCGAAATCCCCGGAAAAACCTTGTCGGCTGTCCGTCGGCGCGACGCTCGAGGAAGTGGTCCAGTCCACCATCGGCAAAGCAACGTTGACGTCCTCCGCTAGCATCACGTTCGGCAGTTCCACCGGATTCCGATGATTATGCCCATCCCCGGAAAACCAGCCCGCCTCAGCCATGTTCACCCAACGCCGCAGCCGGAACGTGATCGGCGGTTGCCCAGGTCCCACCAGAACCTCGCGCGTCTCCGGAAAGTATTCTTTGCCGCGTTCGACAGTGAAGGTGTATTTCCCGGGCAATAATTCGAGTCGGAACGGGTGCGCCGAGAGGGTCGTATGCATTTCCAGCGCATTGGTGTTGCTGCCGTTCCGACGCTCGTAGCGGATGGCGGAGCCGAGCAGCGATCCCGACTTCGGGAAATACCAGGCGCCGTCCGCGCCTCGCACGTAGAGCCTGGCTGCCAGCGGTTGGCCGCTGATTGAATCGCGGACTTCCCCTTCCACGGGTATTTCCTTCCGCTCCGCCTTCCTTCGTTCGATCACCGCCATCGGATCCGCGGGCGTCTGGCTCGGATCCACGTAACGGGCCAAGTCCCGAAGGGCGATCGCATGGAACCCGTTGGAATGCAGGTAGAGCATGTACTCCTCGAAACGCCCTGGAAGGGTGTTGACCCACGGATGCTCGTGGTCTGGGACCCCATGAAACTGGAGCACCGCAACCCGGCCGGCCCTGGCTTGGTCGGCGGCGCGTTTGAAGTCCTCCAACGCCCAATCCGGCCGCGCGTCCCCTGCCGTGGGGATTAGCAACGGATGATCGCTTCCCGGTTCGTAGGCTGAGCCGCGCCCCCACTCATATGCGTACTCCGGTGCGCCACCGCGCCGAGCAAACCTGAACCCAAGTTCGCGGAGGATCGGGAGTGCACCCAGAGTGATGGCATTGCCCGGGTAAGCAAATGAAACGGGCCGAGGGATGCCGTTCTCAGCACAACGCGCGTTGATCGCTTCGACCTGCTCCCGCAATTGTCCGAGGCTTTGATCGGAAACCCCCATGTGATCGCGCGTGTGGTTGCCGATCTCAAAGCCATCGTCGTGCAGTTCCCTAATCTGGGCCCACGTTAAATAGTCCTCCTTGTTGGTTTTAAAGCTGAACCCCTCGCTGATGAAGAACGTCGCCCCAAATCCGTAACGCTTCAAAACCGGACGCACAAACGTATACTGGGATGCAACCGCGTCGTCGAACGTCAGCACCACGAGCTTGTCGGGCAGAGGCTCGAGTGCGAAGCTTGGCGCGGGGCACCCCGCTACCAGGTAAAGCATCAACAACCGTCGAATCGCAAGCGGTGTCATGCGTCGACTTTAACCTTGTAGCCGACGGAAGCACAATTGCGCTCATTGAACCCGCCGCAACACCTACGCGAGCCTTAGAGCGTGTTTTAAAAATAGGTCGGCAAGGGATTGCGAGCGCGGCGGGGCGGATGGCTAGACGCGACGAAGGCGCATATTCGTTAGAAATCTGTAACTGAGGAGCAACGACGCCAGACGCCCC
>Ga0265314_10002439_pt1 | contig 19051 bp, 17 predicted proteins | sample 4126metaG_FD_203106 | JGI IMG/M metagenome (GOLD analysis project Ga0265314, IMG submission 203106) | Rhizosphere microbial communities from Carex aquatilis grown in University of Washington, Seatle, WA, United States - 4-1-26 metaG | ecosystem: Host-associated > Plants > Roots > Rhizosphere >... | reverse complement strand
CCGTGTGTGGTGTGGACCACGAAGTCGCCCGGCTTTAGGTCGGCGAGGTCCGCGGCGAAGACGCTGAGCTGGCTTTTGGTGATCCCGGGACGCGCGATTAAGTCGGACGGATCGAATAAATCTTCGGAGCCGATGAAGGCAATGTTGGAATCGGGAAAAATGGCACCGCGGCGGACCAGCCCTTTGATCAGGTACGTATGGGCCACCGGGCCGGCGAGGTAGGCGCGTTCGGCCAGATACGGAGACGCGGCTTCGTTGGGGGCGAGTCCCAGTTGGAACGGCACGGAATATTCGCGCAGGATGTCGGCGAGGCGTTCGAGCTCGCCGTTCGAAGGCGCGAACAGCGCCACGCGATAGCCGGACTCCACCATGTTCTTGGTTTCGGCGACTGCGACCTGCATACTGCCGTGGAAGGCCATGGTGGGGCGCGTGGCGACGTGCGGTGTCTCGGGATTCAAATCAAGTTCGCGAAAAGCGATTTGACGGCGTGCGGCTAGGCGAGCCTCCAGATCTTCCCAGTGCAGGAAACTGGCGGCGGCTAACTCTGCGGCGTCTTCTATTTGATCCAGCCGTTTCCACAGGCGCTCGGCTGCGCTGCGGATTTGCTCGGGCTCGTCGAGCACTACCAAGGCACGCGCTTCTAGATCTAACAGCGTCTTCTCACGCCGATCTTCGAGCGCTGCGGCGAATTCCCAGCCAGGGTAAGCGGCTCCGATGCGCGGCTGCTCGGCTAGCGGCAGCACTTCGACTTCCGTCAGCTTCATCACCGAGCGCTGGCTCTCGACATCGAAACGGCGGATGGATTCGATCTCATCGCCGAAGAATTCTATGCGCAGCGGGCGGGCGTTTTCGGCGGCGAAGACGTCAAGGATGCCGCCGCGGATGGAATACTCGCCGGTCATCTCGACGGGCTCACGCTTCTCGTAGCCGATCGAGGCCAGGTGCGCTTCGATGGTTTCAAGCGGCAGCTCTTCGCCGATGCGCAGCTCGACGGCCAAGCGGCGGTAGTAATCTCCCGCGTGGGTGCGCAGCAGAGCGGACCCTACCGGGGCGATGGTAATGGGAACTTTCGCGGCGGCCATGCGCCATAACCCGATGGCGCGCTGCTCGCCGATTTCGGTGTGCGGTGAGAGGTTCTGGCCGGGGAGCACGTCGAGAGCGGGCAGCAATTGGGGGCGGCCGGCTTCGGGACGTCCGATCAGTAAATCGAAAAACGTCTCAGTGAGTTCGAGCAGGGTTTCGGCGCTCTGATTGCCATCGGTCACCACCAGCAGAGGCCGCTCGGTGAGCTGCCACAGTAGCACCAGGTAGAGGGCTTTGGCAGTGGGCGTCAGTCCGGCGAGGGCGAGTTCGGAATCCTCCTGCCGCAGCGCCTTGGTGAGGACCTCCTGAAACGCCGGGTGGCGGCTCAGGGTCTGGAAAAGATCGCGGACCGCTGGGTGCGTCACGGGAGCGGCTGGCGCGCCAACAGTTCCTTCTCGATGTTGGTAGTGGAAAAGCCGGGCTCGAGCGCCAAGGCCATCACTTTGCCACCGGCGGCTTCCACCTCTTCACGGCCGGCGATGAAGTGGGCCCAATCGGCGCCCTTGATCAGCACGTCGGGCAGAACTTCGGCGATCAACTCGCGCGGCGTGTCTTCGCCGAAAAAGGTGACGGCATCGACTGACTCGAGAGCCAAGGCCATGCGAGCACGTTCGACCTCAGCCAGCAGGGGGCGGCTGGGACCCTTCAAGCGGGCGACGCTGTCATCCGTGTTCAGGGCCAGAATCAGGATGTCGCCGAGCGAGCGGGCGCGCTCCAGCAGACGAATATGGCCGGGGTGCAGAATGTCATAGCAGCCGTTGGTAAAAACCACGGTTTTGCCCGTTTTTCGCCATTCGGCGCGGACGGCGACCAGTTCCGGGCGAGTGTAGAAGACTCCCATACTTATAACTTTATTGTAACCGGGCGACCCCATTGCTCCGTCCCATGCGGAGAGGGTAGAATTAGCACAGGTGATTTCAGTATGCGCCTTACGCTTTGGTTCGCTATCTTTTGCTCTATTGGCTGTTTGACCATTCCAGCTTCGGCTCAGGACGCCACTCCGGCCCCCGAAAAGAAGAAGGACAAAACCGTCGCCAAGCCGATGACGGACAAGGAGCGTCGTAAGCAGCAGGAGAGACTCAAGAAGGAACTGGAGACTCCCTACCGGAAGTGGCTGACCGAAGACGTCGGCTATATCATTAGCGATGAGGAACGCAAAGCTTTCAAGGCCTTGCAGACCGATGAAGAGCGGGACCAGTTCGTGGAACAGTTCTGGCTGCGGCGCGATCCCACTCCGGACACCGAAGAGAACGAATACCGCGAAGAGCATTACCGCCGCATCGCGTATGCCAACCAATATTTTGCGTCGGGCATACCGGGATGGAAATCAGACCGCGGCATGATCTACATCAAGTATGGTCCGCCGGATGAGCGCGATCAGCATAACGGCGGCACTGAGCAGCGTTCCTTCCAGGAAGGCGGCGGCGAAACCAGCATGTTCCCGTATGAACAATGGCGCTACCGCTACATCGAAGGATTTCCGCCGAACGTGGAAATTGAGTTCGTCGATACCACCATGACGGGCGAGTTCCACATGACCATGGACCCGTCGGAGAAAGACGCTCTGACGAATGTCCCCGGCGCCGGACTCACGATGTGCGAGCAAATGGGGCAATGCGATAAATCGCAGCGCTTCAGCCGCACGGATGGTACGCATTTGGGAACGCAGCCAGGAACTGAGACGGCCGAGATGAACGAGTTCACGCGTCTGGAACAGTTCTCGAAACTGCAGGCTCCGCCGGCCGTGAAGTTCAAGGATCTGGAAGCGGCCGTCAACTCGACCATCAAGTACAACCTGCTGCCGATGAAGGTGCGCGCCGATTTCATTCCGGTGACGGGATCGTCGGTGCTGTCGAACATCACCATTCAGTTTGAGCGCAAGGATTTGCAGTTCAAGCAGAAGGGCACGGTATCGACTGCGGCCGTGAACATTTACGCGCGCATTACGTCCATGGCACGCCGTCCGGTGAATTGGTTCGAAGACGTGGTAACGGTGGATGTTCCCACCGATATGTTGCAACAGGCGGCGCAGGGTGCGTCGATCTATCAGAAGAGCGTGCCTCTGGCCCCGGGACGCTATCGCTTAAATATCGCAGCCCGCGACACCGTGGGCGGAAACACCACCAACTTCGAAATGGCGCTCGAAGTACCGCGCATCGAAGACGACCGCCTGGGACAGAGCTCGCTGATCTTGGCTGACGTGTTGGAAAAGGTTCCCACTAAGAGCATCGGCACCGGGCAGTTCGTGATCGGGACGTCTAAAGTAAGGCCCCGCTTGGGTGATACCTTCAAGCGAGAAGAAAAGCTGGGAATTTATCTGCAGCTCTATAACTTCGAGCCCGATGAAAAGACCAAGAAGGCGGATGGCACAGTCGAATACGTCATCACCAAGAACGGCTCGAACGAGAAAGTGTTCGAGTACACGGAGGATCTGAGCGCGCTGACCGGCGCGGCTTCGCAAATGGTGATCGAGAAGCTGCTGCCGCTGACGAGCATGGAACCCGGGCAGTACACGCTGCGCATGAAGGTAACCGATAAGAAGCGCAACCAGACGCTGACGCCGTCGGCGACGTTTACGGTAACATAAGCACTGGTTGTCGGCCGGCCAGGGTAACCGGCCTTAGGATTGGAGCATGAAGCAGCGGACCACCGCACCCACTACGTTGTGGATCGCAGCCGGCCTATTGTTAGGCTTGGCTAGCGTTAACGCCCCCGCTGCGTCCTTGAACCCTCTCTCCGGCGAAATTCTAGGTCAGGTCAAAAACGCCGCCGGGGTCGCGCAGATGGGCGCCACCGTCTATCTTTACAACCGCTACGACGAACTGGTTCGCAAGGGCCTGAGCAATGAGCAGGGCCGCTTCGTTTTCGACGCGCTGGCTCCGGACCTGTATTCGGTGCGCGTGATTCTCGCGAGCTTCGTCCCGGCCGAGCGGCGCAACATCTCCGTGCTGCCGAGTTCGGAGAATCGTCTCGATATTAACTTGACGGGCGTGTTCAGCAGCATTGGCGTCACCAGCACTCCGGCGGCGCCAGGTACTTTAATGACCGACGACTGGAAGTGGGTGCTGCGGACTTCACAGGCGACCCGCCCGGTATTGCGGTTTCTACCGGAACTGGGGCCGCGCTCCGTTTCAACGTCAGAATCGGCGTCCTCGCGATTCAGCCACACCACCGGAGTAGTGGAGCTTTCGGCGGGCGACGGACAGTCTTTTGCGCGTGGATCACAGCAGGATTTAGGAACGGCGTTCGCGATCGCCACTTCGCTGGCGAGTTCGGCGCGCGTCCAATTGAGCGGCAATGTGAGCTACGCCGGGAGTTCGGGTTTGCCGGGCGCCGGCATCCGCACCAGCTTTTCGCGCTCGACCACCGATGGGTCGAACCCCGAGGTTGTAGTGACCATGCGGCAGGTGTATTTGACGCAGCGGTCGGGCTCGGGAATCGCGATGGGTTCCGATAGCGGACCGGCTCTGCGCACCATGTCGGCGGCGTTTCTCGATAAGGCCGAGTTGGCCGACAACTTGTATCTGGATTACGGCTTCGATTTCCAATCGGTTTCCTATTTGGACCGCATCAACTACGCGAGTCCTTTCGTGCGCGCGACTTATGACACCGGCAGCCAGGGGCGCGTGCGCGTGGCATTCACCTCCGGCGGACAGCCCACGGAACTGCTGGCGCGGGACGGCCAGAAATCCGGCGAACTGCAACAGGACCTGGCGGCGCTGGCGCTGATGCCCATCCTTTCGCTTTCTGACTCGCATGTTACGGTCGAGCGTACGCAGAACTTGGAGATCGGCTACGATCGCGTCGCGGGCAGCCGCACGTTTTCCCTGGGAGCATACGAGGAGACGGTTTCGAACGCCGCGTTCATGCTGTCGGCGCCGGCTGATTTCCTGCCCGCGGCCGATCTGCTGCCGGATCTCAGTTCGCGAAGCAGCATCTTTAATATTGGCTCCTATCACCGCACGGGCTTCACGGCGGGCATTAAGCAGAGGCTGGGCGATCACGCCGAAGTGGCCGTGGCGGCAGGCCGCACGGGCGTCCTGACGGCAGCGGGCGGCGGCGATCAGTCCTACACAGATTCAGGTTCATTGCGCGCGGGAATCGGCCAAGGGCAGCGCGCCTGGGTTACGGTTCGCGTAGCCGGAACGCTGCCCCGAGGGGGAACCCGCATCGCCGCGAATTACGGATGGACCGACTTCAGCGTTCTGATGCCGACGCACCTGTTCGTCACGCAGGATGTGAACCAGGACATCGGCGTCAATGTTTATATCCACCAACCGCTGCCCATCGGCTGGATGCCGTGGCGTTTGGAAGCTTCGGCTGAACTGCGGAACCTGCTCGCGCAGGGCTACCTGCCGTTGGGCGACGCCAGTACCCACAGCGTCCTCACCAATTCTCCACGCTCGCTGCGCGGCGGATTGAATTTCATTTTTTAGGAACGCGCTCTGCTGGTCGATGCGATGCGTCCGGAACTGGGACGCGGTGCGCGCGATTTACTTGTAAGGCGTCGCCACTCGAAACGCCACTTTCGAGCAGTCGGCGCCGGATTCGCCAGAGTCCGGTATCGAGCCGGTAGGTTTACTCGGGCGTCGCGGGGCGGCGCTTTTGAAAGCGTTGATCGACGCTTCTGAAACGGCTAGTTTGGAATTATGCCGCCGCTGCGGGTTCCGCATCGCGGGAACGCAAGAGAGGACGGCGCTAGCGCGACGTGATGCTGCTCGAACGGCGGAGTGCAATCGTGGGAGTTTAAGCGGGCTGCTGCTGCGTCATGCAATGCAGCGTTCCTAAGCCGAGCACCAGATCGCGGCACGGAATGCCGATCACTTCGCGATCCGGGAACAGGCGCGCTAGTGTATTGAGTGCTACGCGGTCCTGCGGGTCCCCAAATGCAGGCGCGAGGACCAAGCGATTGGCGATATAGAAATTGGCGTAGCTGGCTGGTAGAAGCTGCCCGGCGAAATACACCGGTTCGGGACAAGGCAGCGTCACCACGCGCAGTTCGCGACGCTTGCGCAGGCGCGCGAGATTTTCTTGCAATGGCTCATGGTTGGCGCTGGACTTATCGAGCTCGACTACCGCGATGACGGTGTCAGGCGCTGTGAAGCGTGCGATGTCGTCGATGTGTCCGTGAGTGTCATCGCCGGCGATGCCGCGGCCGAGCCAGATGACTTCGCTGGCGCCCAGGTAATCGGCCAACGCGCGCTCAATCTCGCGGCGCGACAGCCCGGGGTTGCGCGCTTGTACGTCGGAGAGCAGGCACTCTTCCGTAGTAAGCAACTTCCCCGCCCCGTTCACGTCGACGCTGCCGCCTTCCAGAACCAATCCAGGTTCGAAGCGCGGCAGCCTGAGCTTTTTCGCCATGAATCGCGGAAGCGCATCATCGGCGGCGTAATTGGGATACTTGGCCCAACCATTGAATTTCCAATCGGTGACCGCAATTGCGCCTGTCGGATCTTTGACGAACAGCGGACAGGTGTCGCGCGTCCAACTGCGATTCGTTGCGTGATGGAAGAAGTCCACGGCGTTTAAATCCGCGTGACATTTTTTGAGAATGCGGCGGACGCTGTGCTCGGCATCAGCGTGCTCGACCAGAATCCGCACACGCTCGACGCGGGCGAGCAGGCGCACGATTTCGCCATACAACCAAGGAATGGGCGCGAACTTTCCCGGCCAGTCCGACGATTCGTGGGGCCAGGCGAGCCAGGTGGCGGCGTGCGGCTCCCACTCGGCCGGCATGCGGTAGCCGAGTTTGCGCGGCGTCGATTGCACTACTTCCCGAGCCATCTATTTACAATCGGCGCGTAGGCGTCGATGCGGCGGTCGCGCAGGAAGGGCCAGTGCTGCCGAACTTCTTCCTGGCGCGCGGGGTCGCATTCGGCCAACAGAATTTCTTCCTGATCCGCGGACGCTTGTGCGATCACCTGGCCGAAGGGATCGGCGACAAACGATGAGCCCCAGAATTCGATGCCGTGGCCGGGCAGCCCTTCGTAGCCGACGCGGTTGGCGGCCGCCACGTAGATACCATTGGCGATGGCGTGGGAGCGTTGAATGGTCTGCCACGCGTCGAGCTGCGCGGCTCCGTACTGCGCTTTTTCGCTGGGGTGCCATCCGATGGCGGTGGGATAAAACAAAATGTTCGCGCCCCCCAGCGAGGAGAGCCGTGCGCCTTCGGGATACCATTGATCCCAGCAAATCAGCGTTCCGATGCGGCCGAAGGGCGTGTCGAAGTTGAGAAACCCGAGATCGCCAGGCGTGAAATAAAACTTTTCGTAGTAGAGGGGGTCGTCGGGGATGTGCATCTTGCGGTAGATGCCGGCAATTTCTCCGTCAGTACCGAGCACCGCCACGGTGTTGTGATACAGGCCAGCCGAGCGGCGTTCGAACAGTGACGCAATGATCACGATCTTCAGTTCACGCGCGAGCTTCCCTAGCGTTTGCGTAGTCGGGCCGGGAATCGATTCGGCTAACGCGAACAGGTCATGATTTTCTTCGCGGCAGAAATATTGCGAGCGAAAAAGTTCCTGCAGGCAGACGATCTGCGCGCCCCCGGCCGCGGCTTCACGGATTTTCCACTCGGTCTTCGCCAAGTTCTCGTTAGGATCGAGCGCGCAACTGGTTTGGATCAAAGCGATCCGGAATTTCGCGGGCGGCATAAGCCACTATTGTGACTGATCAGCCTCACCATCGTCCAGGATGCACGTCTATACTCGAAAATATGCGCCCTTTCTTGCTGTTTGCCATGGCCGCTGCCCTGCTTCCGGCAGCTGATTTAGTCAAAGAAGGCGACCGCTGGTGGTCCCACATTCAGGTCCTGGCCGACGACAACATGGCGGGGCGCAACACGGGATCTCCCGGCCATCTGCGCGCGGCGCGCTTCGTGGCTGGCGAATTCGAGCGCGCGGGACTCAAGCCGGCCGGTGTAAACGGCTATTTGCAGCCTGTCAAATTCAAGGTGGCGCAAATCGACGAAGAACATTCCAGTCTGGCGATCGAGCGCGATGGGAAGACGATGCCACTGAAGCTCGGCGACGACGCGAACTTGACTGTGCGCGCCATGTTGGCGAAAAAGGTCGACGCCGAGGTGGTGTTCTGCGGTTACGGGCTCGCGATCCCGGAATATAAGTTCGACGACTTCGCGGGGTTGGATTTGAAGGGCAAGATCGTGGTGTATATCGCCGGCGGCCCGTCCGATATTCCGGGCAACTTGCGCTCGCATTATTCGTTCCGCTCGGAGCGCTGGAAAGCGATTCACAACGCGGGCGCGATCGGCCTGGTGGCGATCGCGAATCCGAAAGCGATGGATATTCCGTGGGAGCGCTCGACGTTAGGGCGCCTAAACGCGACGATGGAACTGGAAGCCGTTTCCGACACGCCGGGGCAGGAATTCGGCGCGACGATCAATCCGGCACGCGCGGAGCAATTCTTCGCTGCCTCCGGCCACACCTTCAGCGAGCTGTTGGCGTTGGTCGATCAAGGCAAACCGCTGCCGCGCTTTCCTCTGCATATCCGCCTGCTGGCGAGCGAACAGATGAAAACGTCGGAGGTAGAATCGCAGAACGTGATCGGCATGCTGCCCGGTTCGGACCCCGCGCTCAAGAACCAGTACGTGGTCTTCGGAGCGCACCTGGACCATCTAGGCGTGGGCGCGCCCATTAACGGCGACAAGATTTATAACGGCGCTATGGACGACGGCTCGGGAATTGCGTCTCTGATTGAGATCGCGGACATCGCCAAGATCGAGAACCTGCGGCCGAAGCGCAGCATCCTGTTTGTCGCCGTTACGGGCGAGGAAAAAGGCTTGTTGGGCTCGCAGTACTTCGCGAGCGCGCCCACGGTGCCGCTCAAGAACATCGTTGCCGACATCAACATGGATATGTATCTTCCGCTATTTCCGTTGAAATATTTGCAGGTGATGGGATTGGAAGAATCTACATTAGGCGCGGATGTTCGGGCAGTAGCGGAGAAGGCTGGCGTGATGGTGCAGGCCGACCCCGAGCCGCTGCGCAACCTTTTCATCCGCAGCGATCAATACAATTTCATCAAGCAGGGCGTCCCCGCGGTGACGTTCAAGTTCGGATACGTGAAAGGCTCGCCCGAAGAAAAGCTGGCAAAAGACTGGCTACGGGATCGCTATCATGCGCCGTCCGATGACCTGAATCAGCCAGTGGATAAACCGGCGGCGGCGAAATACAACCGCCTTATGCTGGGTCTGGGAATGCGCGTCGCCGACGCCACTGCACGGCCGCATTGGAACACCGACAGTTTCTTCAAGCGGTTTGCGCGGGACTAAATCCAGATGGACTAGTGCGTCATCGCGTAGACGACGTCGTTCACTGCAATACGGATCGCTAGCGCGCTTTCCTTTTCCGGATAGTACGGCGAATCGGCGAACTCCCAAGCGTCGCCTAGATCCGAGTTGTGGGAAATCGCCACGACGATGCGGCCTTTGTCGTCCTTGATGGCGCGCCAGTGGGCGCCGCGGCCGCCGTCTGAGCAATTCTTGCAGCCCTCGCCTAAGTGCGCTTCACCAGGAACCTGCGGACGCTCCGTGATATCGAAGACGGCGTGAAAGTAGGCGTCATCGTCGGCCAGTTCGACGATCTCGCGGTCCGGGAAGGCGAAGCGGATGCGTTTAGCAAATTCCGCCCACTCCGCGTTGCCGTGAAGGTCGTCGGCCATGAAGAACCCGCCGCGCTGGATGTATTCGCGCATTTTCGCGCCTTCCTTTTCGGTGAGCGCCCACTCGCCCACCTGTACTGCGTAGATCCACGGGAAATTGAACGCGTCGTCGTCATCGTCGAGCGCGATCACTTGCTCCACCGAGCGCACGTCGATACGGGTGAGGCGGCGCATGGCGGCCGCTAAGTGGCGGTCGGCGCGCGGATAATCTTGGGTCCACAGAGACAGGCCGCGCCGGTAGTCGCCTTGGAAGCGCGGATAGTAGCCGTCCATCGGACCCCCGCCGGGGTACATCAATCGGGCAAAGGTCCATTCGGCGGGGACTTGGTAATCCTTGGGCAGCGGAAAATTATTGTATTCGACAGCTGGGTATTCGCGCCAGGGTTTTTGGAACCCATACACCACGCCGAGAAAGATCAGGGCGCAACCGAAAGCACTCAACGTTCCCCGCAGGCTCATGCCACCTTCAACCCGAGAATAGCACCCGCTACCATAGGAACGTGGAGTCCGCTACGGTCAGGCGCATGGCCCGCGAATGTGGTTTCGAGCTTGCCGGAGTGGCGCGCGCGGAACCGCTGATAGACGACGTCGCACGCTATCAGGAATGGACGGCGCGCGGCATGGCGGGCGAAATGCGCTATCTGACGGACCGGCGGGCCGATGTCCGGAGCGATCCGCGAAATCTGCTGGCTGGGGCGCGCAGTGTGATTTGCGTAGGGAAGTTGTACAACCAAGCGCCTCCGCCGGAGCGCGAAGGCCATGCCATTTTTTCGCGCTACGCGTGGGGCCGGGATTATCACGAGGTGTTGCGCGAAGCGTTGGAGGAACTGGCGGACAGGTTGGCGGCGGTCGAGCAGCACCAGTGGAAAGTCTGCGTGGACACGGCTCCATTGTTGGAACGCAGCTATGCGCGGCAGGCGGGGCTGGGGTGGATTGGACGCAACACCTGTTTGATCAATGAGCCGTTGGGCTCGTGGTTTTTTCTCGGCGAGCTTGTAACCACGTTGGAGTTGGACCCGGATGAGCCGCCACCCGATCGCTGCGGTTCATGTACTCGCTGCATCGAGGCGTGTCCTACGCAGGCGTTAGTGCCGGAGGGCGATGGCTGGACGCTCGATGCGCGCCGCTGCATTTCTTATCTGAATATCGAACTGCGCGGGCCGATCCCGGAAGAGCAACGTGGGTGGCTGGGCTCCCGGGTTTTCGGCTGCGACATTTGTCAGGAAGTTTGCCCGTGGAACTCGCGCGCGCCGGAGACCAATGATCCGGCGTTCCGGCCGGCTTATGATCCAGCACCTCCGCTTGAGGAATTAGCCGCGCTTTCGCCGGAGCAATTTCGCGAGCGCTTCCGGGAGACTCCCGTCATGCGCACAAAGTACGAGGGTCTGTTGCGCAACGTATCGGCGGCGATGGAGATCGGCGAATGAGGGGGCTGGTCACATGGTTATTACTGCTCCTGCCAGTAGCGGCGCGGGCGCAGGTTGACCCGGGATACCAGCATTTTTACAACCTCGAATTTCCCGAAGCGCTGGCCGCGTTTCGAGCAGAGGTGGCCGAGAATCCGAATTCGCCCGACGCCTATAATCACGTGGCGCACGCCATTCTCTACCGCGAGATGTTCCGCTCCGGAGCGCTCGAGAGCGAGCTGGTGACGGGGTCGAATCCGTTCCTGCGTCGTGAGGGTTTGAACGTCAACAAGAACGATGACCAGGAATTTCAGGATTCCATCAATCGGGCGCTGGCCCTAGCGGATGCGAAACTCAAGGCCAGCCCTAACGATGTTCCGGCACTGTATGCGCAGGGCGTGAGTTATGGGCTACGCGGCAACTATCATTTTCTGGTGCGCAAGGCGTACACGGATGCTTTGCGCGACGCCACGGCTTCCCGTAAGGCGCACGCCCGCGTCACTGAGCTTGATCCCAATTTCAACGACGCGCGTCTGACACAAGGCGTTTACGATTACGTGCTGGGGAGTCTCTCGCCAACCTGGCGCATGCTGGGTTTCTTCGCCGGATTTCGCGGCGATCGCGAGCGCGGTATTGAGACGCTGAAGCAGGTGGCGCAAACGGGCAAGAGCAATCGCGTCGACGCCGAGATTCTGCTGTGCGCGGTGTATCGCCGCGAGCGCCGCGCGAAAGAGGCCGTGCCGCTGCTCTCCGATCTGATCCAGCGCTTTCCGCAGAACTTTCTGCTGCGTTTGGAATTAGTGCAAATGTATGGCGACTTGGGTGAGAAAGACAAAGCGCTGGCGGTGATCCGCGACGTCGACAGGCTCAAACGCGACAAAACTCCCGGATATGAGCGACTGGCTGACGAGAAGCTGCGCTACACGCGCGGCAATCTTTTGTTCTGGTACAACGATCTGGATCTGGCGCTCGAAGACCTGAAGGCCGTCACCGCCAATCCTTCTGCGGTGGATCTCAACACCGGCCTCTACGCCTGGCTGCGCACCGGCCAGATCTACGACATGAAGAAGAAGCGTGAGGAAGCTAAGCGCGCTTACTTGCAGACGGTTGCGATCGCGCCCACTTCGGACGCCGCCAATGCCGCGCAGAATTATTTGCTGTCGCGCTACAAGCGGTAAATGGTGACGCCAGTCAAAAGCTTGGGATAGAAGTCAGTGGATTTCTGTGGCATCACGCCGCCGGCGAAAGCGACGCGCGCCATGTCGTCAATCGGCGTCGGGTCGAGCAGAAACGATATCTGAGCGCCGCGTTCCCGCACTTCGGCCACGGCGGCATCCATGCCGCGCACGTATTGGATGTACTTTTCCTCACGCACGGCGTCCTCGCCGATGCCGAGCCATCCGCCGAGGATCTCGTGATGCAGTACCGGCACATCCAATTCGCCTTCCTTCCGGGGGCGCGAGAGAAGCAAGGCATCGTTCGCCGTCACAACGCCGATGCGAACGGAATGCGGCGCCGGCGAATTCAGTGCTTGCTTGAGCTCCGTCAGCGAGGTAAATTTTTTCACCGACCACTCGCTGGTGACCTTGGACAGCAGATCTAAACCTTGCAGATTTCGCAGGACTCGATGCGTCGCCAGAATCTTCAATCCCGGCGAGTACATATTGACGAAAGTCATCATCACGTACTGCGCGGCGGGATCGCCGGGATGCTCATTGCGGTAGTTGAGCGCCGTCTCGTAACGGTGGTGCCCGTCGGCGATCAGCAATTTCATAGGTTGCATCAAGGTTTGGATGCGATCCGTATTGGCAACGGCCCACAAACGGTGGCGCGCGCCGTATTCGTCGATCACATCTAGTAATGGCGCGCCTTGTGTGGCTTGATCCAGTTCCCGGTCCACCGATCCGGCCTTATCGGGATACAGCATGAAGATCTGTCCGAAGTGCGCGCGTGTATGGCGCAACACTTCAAGGCGATCCTTCTTAGGACCGGAGAGCGTCTGCTCGTGGCGAAACACAATGCCGGCGGAGTAATCTTCCACCTTGCCGAGTCCGATGAATCCCTTGCGCGTCAGGCGCTCGCCGGTGTCGGGGACTTCGAAATCCTGGAAATAGGCATAGAACCCAGGGGCCGGATCTTGCGCCAAAATTCCTTGCTGAATCCAGTCCTCAAAGTATTGGGCCGCGCGCGTGTAAACGTTATCGGCGGCTGTGTCGGTGTCGCGCTTCTCGCCCAAGATGACGCGCACCAGATTGTGGGGGCTCGCGGCCAGGTAACGCGCCTGCATCTGCGGATTGATCTTGTCGTAAGGCTGCGTGATCAGCTTCGCGGGATCGCCGGCTTTCGCGGAGTAGCGGTAGGGTTGGAAGGGTTTTACGTTCGCCAACTGCCAGGATAACTTAGAGAGGGGCTTTGTAAGCCATCGGGGAGGTAATCAGCACCGGGCGCGGGTTCACGAAAGTCTGCGTGATCCAGGGCGAAAGAAAGCGGTAACGATAGTTGACGATGGCCACGCTCAATATTTCGTCGTCGGGGTGCCCTGTCGAAGACGGCTGATAGCGCACTTGAACGTTCTCGCGCGTCAACCCCAGATAACCGGAAGTGGTAGCGCGGGGCGCCTCGGTCTGGTCAAACAAGATCAAGTTCGCGACTTGCTCGCCGGTGCCGTCCCAGGGCTGCACCACGCCCCAGCGCACGGCCGCTCGTACCCGCTCGACTAGCGTTTGGTGGCTCACCAGCACCAATCCGCAGTCGACTACCGCGAACAGCAGCGACATGAAGACCAGAAGCGCCAGGGCCCCTTCTACGAGGGTTTGCCCGCGCTCGGAGCGTCCGCGACGTTTTTTCACGGCTCACTCTCCGTGGGAGCGAACTTGCCGACGTAAGGAAACTGCACGGAAGGCCGCCCGTTGAAGGTGTACGAGCGGTAGATCGCATCCATCGTATAACCCTTGATCGATACGTTCACGTTCAAAGGGGCGCCATCGCCCGCGAGTTCCCAGCGCACTTCCACTTGCGCGGGCGTCAGCTTCGGCAGCACTGGAGCCGAGCTGGCGGCCGCTTGCGGGTCGCCATACACCACCATATTGCGAATGGCGGCGTTGCCGCGTTCGACGTCCTGATCGGTGGCAGCGCGGTAAGTTCGCTGCGCGGCGTAACGCGCGCCATCGCCGACGGCCGTCACTAGCTGGTTATACGCGTAGAAAGTGTAGCCGAACTGAAAAGTCCCGACCAGGCAGGAAACCATCACACCCGCTGAGACTGCGAGTTCGAGCATTGCGTGGCCGCGTTCGCGCTTCATTGAGTGAGCCTCACCGGTTTGGTCGAAGCCACTGCCCGCGCCGGAACCGTAAACTGCTGCGGGCCGCCCACGGCGCGCAGAAACATGATTTCGACGTGATTATCGGGCGCCGTCACGCGAGCGAAATGGAGTCCGGCGATATCCTTCGGTTCCGTATCCCACTGCTTGCCGTCGGCGCTGAATTCCGTCACGACGCCCGTGAAGCTTTCAGTTCCAAGATTCCAGCGGTTCGGCATGGCGGTGACCGCTGCACGCGCGCGAACAAGACCTTCTCCGGTGCCGTCCAATTGCTTGGCTGCGGCCATGGCAGCGGCGTCCGTAAAAATCTGCGCCTCATTGCGGGCAATGTAAACGCGCCCGATATCGAACGCCATTCCGACGACGGCGAGCAACAGGAACATGCACACCGACATCGCAATGAGAATAAAGCCTTTTTGACGGTTAGGACGCACCACTAAACATAAGATCGGCCAAAACGCCCGATTCTTCAGTGCGCGAGTGAGGGAATCGCCTTAGGCGCGCGCGATCTTTGCGACCACAGAATCGCCCCCCCGGCCACCGCCAGAACCACGGCAATCCACTGGGTGATCGAGAACGGCAATCCGAAGGGCAGCGCCTGCTCGTGGAAGCGCGTGAACTCGATTCCGAAGCGCAAGACCGAGCTCAGCACCAGGTACAGGCCGATGATGGTTCCAGGGCGGTGCGCCCGCCCGAAGCTCCAGTAGAGAAACCCGAAGAGCAGGGCCTCCGCTCCCATTTCATAAAGCTGTGCCGGGTGCAGGGACACGCGCAGCGGGACTCCGGTGAGGGCGTTGGCGTCGGGGTTACGGAAGGTCACGGCCCAGGGCAGATCGCATTCCTTGCCCCAGCAGCAGCCCGCCGCGAAGCAGCCCACCTTGCCGATGGCGTGGCCGATGGCAATCCCCGGCGCGAATGCGTCAAAGGTCTGGAGCCAGGGCATCCCATGACGCCGCACGTACCAGAAAGCGGTCGCTACCGCCAGAATCAGGCCCCCTTGATAAACCCCGGCCGCACGCAGAGTCGCGATTGAGAACATGTCGGCGGGATTCTTGCTGAAGTGATCCCAGTCGAAGATGAACATTAAGAGCTTCGCGCCGAGCAGTCCTGCCAGGGCGCAGTAGACCACCAGATTGATCACCAATTCGTGGTTGATACCGGCACGCCGCGCCAGTTTCGTGGTTACCCACAGGCCCGCCAGGAACGCCAGGGCGACGAGGACGCCGTACGTGGGCAGGAAGAAGTCGCCGTATTGGAAGAGCTTGGGGAACAACCTAAGCCCAAGATAGCACCCGGGCGGCCCGCAAGAAAAGTATCAGTTAGTTGGGAGAGATTCCGCTGACAACGCCGTTCTCAACGCGAATATGGCTAGTGCTGCCGTTGTCAACGCTGTAGCGATAAGTCCCCACCAGCTTCCCTTCTTCGGGGACCACTATCTTAGAAACGGGTTGGCCCAACTTCTGCAACAATTCCGCTTCGGTCATCCCCACTTTCACGGATTCGAGCGACCCAACAGTGATTTGCGGTAACGGCTCCGTGCGGGGCTCAAATCTCAGCAGACCCGGCACCGCGGGCGGCGCGACCGGCGCAGGCTGATCCGTGGCTGCGGTAGCAGAAGGTGCGGGAACATCCGGCTTCGGCGGTGGTGGAGGAGCCATGGTAAAACGGGAGACTGTTACTTGAAAGGATCCGCAATACATCGTTTCGAGGGGGCTGCGGGCTTCGCTTTGCGGCTGAATATGTACATCTTCCATGCCGTCGTAGCTGGCACTTCTCAAGCGAGCCTGCAGCGTAACGGCTCCTGGATAGCCACTTCGCCAAAAAACGGTTTCCGTTCCTTGTTTGCACTCGAAGCGATACTGCAGCAAGGGATGTTGAGCGTCTTGCAGCCAGGACGTAGTGTCTCCGCTGGCGCGCACTCCCGCGAGCAACAAAGGGAATGCCAGGCATCTGAGTTTCGTAAGGTTCATGTTTATTTCGCCAATCGAAGAATTTGCGAAGCCATCGCTAGAAACGCTTGCTGCAGCTTGGTGGGATCGCTCGAAAAAATGAAGACCCCCTGGGGCTGGCTGGTGCTCGTTGTACACAACGGCTCCGTGCTGCAAGCGGGATAGAGTGGCGGACTGTTGTAAAGATCGCCATTCGGATCGTTCGTGATCCGCTGCATGAAATCGTAGCCCGGCGGAGCCGCCGAGGTTCCGCCCAAGCCGATTCCAAAAACGGTAGCTGCGATCGTAGCGTTCGTCCTGGCGTGATTGGCGGCGCTGTCCGCCGCATTCCTGGCAGCCAGGTGAAAGATCAGGTTGTTGCCGGTTAAAGCGGTGCCGCTGTCCGCGGTGCCGCTGAGGACGACTCCGGTCGCATCGGTGGTTAAGGAATTATAGGAGTTATTGACCAGCGTATTCCCCCAGACGTCGGTGGTCGGCAGATGTCTAAAATCGTTGACCCAGGTCGTCTCGTCGTTCGGGAACGCACATCCAGGCGCGCTGGAGCTGCTGATGGTCCCATGGTTGGTGTTGCTCTGGCTAATCCCATGGTACATGCGGACGCCATAGGTGCCAGAACCCGATGGATCGTCCGCGGCGACCACGCCGATCGGCCCGGCAGGGATACTTGCGTTGTAATAGCCACTCGGCGCGGTCCAACCCGACGTCCAACTGGGGGGGTTAGCCACAAAGTTGCCTCTGGGATTGCCGCTGCCCAAGCTTCTTCCGGCGCTATCCCGGCAGCCACTCGAGCTTAACATCACATTCTGGAAATTTACAGTCACCGAATTGGGAATTCCATCGGTGAAGAACATCAGGAAATTGAAGGCGCCCGGCAAACCCACTTTATACAATTCGTTGTAACCAAGCGAAATCGCCTGGGCTGTCCCGGTGTTGTCACCGCAGCTGATGGTGTCGATCAACCCGGTCCCGGAAGTCCCGTTGGCGGTATATCCCAATACGCTGCGAAAATTCGTCGTGGGAGACGAATCAACCCAGCTGGTATCGCCGAACTCCACCATCCCAATCTGGTCGCGTCCCGCCGCGAACTGGCCCGTGAACACTTTCGCAGCCGATCGCATATTCGAACAGCCGTTGTTGCTGTTCATGGACCCGGAGCGATCGATGATGATCATGGCTACTACGTCGCGGCGCGAGGCGTTCCCGATCGCCGCAATGGTGATGTTGTTGTAGCCAAACCATCTCATGAACCAGGTAGGCACGTCGGTGGTCGCCGAGACGTCCACATGACGCAGACTGGTGTTGGTGGCGTCGTCGTAGACATGCACGTGAGTATCGGTGGTATCCATCTGCGTATTCACAGTGGCCCACACGTGGGGAGGGAAATTCGCGTAAAACCAATTGACGGCATTCTGCTTGGCGCTGGTAGCCTGCGCGGATGTGCTGGCGCCCAGCGTCAAGGCTCGTGCGGCCGCCAGCGCGGCCCCGTCGACAGACGCCTGCAGTTTGTCCTTGGCTGAGTACAAAAAACCAACGTCAATTCCGAGCCCCATCATCGGGACAATGAAAACCAACGCGCAAACTCCCAGAACTAGGGAGACCCCGCTCTCCCCTCGCTTTCGTAGGCATTTAGATGTCATTGGGAACTCCTAAAAAAAAGATCGTGCATAAGCGCCTTTGCTCGTAAAGGCACCGAGGCTGAGATAAGGCGTCTGGAAATAACCCTCGACCACATACACCACTTGCCCATCCGTCAGCGGTGTCTGGCCATTGGATGATGTCTGCCACAGGTTAGTCATGACGGTTTGCCCGGAAGCCTTGAGTTTGGCTGTCGAGTCGGTCACGTAGTTCTGTACGATGCCTGCGGTTGTAAGAGTCGCGCCGGTGGGATCGCCCAAGGAGCTGGGATTCGTAGTGTTGAGGCTAGAGTTCCCGAAGACGATCCGCTGTGTAAAAACGAAGCTGTCGTGGTTTGTGCAATTGGAAGCGCCCACGGCAGCACAGTTAGGATCCGTGGTGGTTCCGACGTACATCACCTGGCTCACCCAGATGAGCCCGTCCCCGCTGGTCCCGGTATTTGCTTGGGCATTGTTGACACCGCTCCCAAACGTCGGGAACTGGATGTTCAACCCTTGGCCAAGTCGCTGCGCCAGTTGTTGCATCGGATACGTGGAGAAGTCGCCGCCGTGGATATAAATGTTGTCCAGATCCCGCACCACTTGGTTGGCTTGGAGGTTCTTGATGATGCTGGTCCCAACGACAAAGGTTCCCAATAGCATGGGAACCAAAAACGTAATCACGAGAGCGAATTCCAGGATCTCCTGGCCCCTTTGCCGTTTCTTACGCCGTTCTGTTGCTCCCGTCATGGTTCTCCTTGACCTCTCTTCAACGAGCGACACTCGAAACTCCCACTGGCAACCCGCCCAACATGTCCAACGAATACAGGTTCAACGTCACCGGCGAAGTGGCGTATAAGGGTTGGCCAATCGTGCCACTCAAGGGCATGATCCAAGAAAAGGGAACGCCTTGAACGGAGACTTCGACGATGTTTCCTGGAATATTTCCTCCGGAAACGATGGGCGTAGTCATATTTGTCGGTGCGTAATAATTCACCATTA
>Ga0265314_10002437_pt1 | contig 19057 bp, 13 predicted proteins | sample 4126metaG_FD_203106 | JGI IMG/M metagenome (GOLD analysis project Ga0265314, IMG submission 203106) | Rhizosphere microbial communities from Carex aquatilis grown in University of Washington, Seatle, WA, United States - 4-1-26 metaG | ecosystem: Host-associated > Plants > Roots > Rhizosphere >... | reverse complement strand
CTGGGCCAGTTCGGGATCGTTGGGGAACTCGGCCTCCGCCGCCGTCACCAACTCGAGCGCGCGCCCATACTCTCCAGCGGCCATCGCGGCGTCGATCTGGCCGGTCCATCGGCTCTTGGCTTCCGTGAGCGCCTGCTGTTCCTTCTTCTTCGTGACGCGCTCGACCTCGAAGGCCAGGCCCGGATACTGGGCGTAGATGGTGTTCAGAATCTCCCACTGCGCCAGCGATTCGGCGAGCTGGCCGCGCTCTTCGTGGTACCGCGCCTTGGCCGCGATCGAGCTCACCAGGTCGCGCTTCTCGCGCATGGGGCGGATCTGCCGCTCGAAGTGCGGCTCTCCCGGGTACTCCTTCACGGCCTGTTCCAGGATGCTCAAGCGGCGGTCCAGATCCGGCTCCGCCTCCACCTGGTGGTCGATGTCGGCGATGCGCGCCGAGAGCTCCTGACGCTGCTGCTCCTCGATGTCGAACTTCAGCGCCTGGAACAGCGCGTGCCCGGGATACTTGCCCAGCCACTCGTTGGTGATCGCCAGAGCCTGGACGAAACTCCGCCCGTCCAGCAGTTTCTTGGCCTCGTCGTAGGAATTCTTGAGGGACTCGTGTTCGGAGCGAACCTTGTTGTAGAACGTCTGGTACGATGCCGCCCGGTCCGGCGCCGCGGTTTCGGGCGCCTTGTTGTCGAGTTCCACCACCTTTTGCATCTTGCTCAGCGCGGTGGTGACTTCGCCGGCGTTCCACGCCTCTAGTGCCGAGTGATACAGCTCCTCTTTTTCCTTGCGTACACGCAGAAACTCCTGCTCGCGCCGGTCCACCTCTGTCATCAACTGGAGCGCCCGCGGCTCCTTCGCGTTGAGCTGGAGCAGGTTGTGCAGCGCCTCGCGCGCGTGACTCCAGGCCTGATTGTCCAAGTGCTGCTGGGCCAGGCGGTACCACTCCTCGATTTTCTTCGCCGTGGTTTTGGTTTCGATGCTGGCCTTGAGTCCCAGCGCCTGCGCGTTGCCCGGATCGAGGTCCAGGATGTCCTGCACTTTCTGGAGAGACAGAGGATACTCGTCGTTGTCGAACCGCGTCCGGGCGCTCTGCAGAAGCTGGGCGATGGTCTTTTGCTTGCCCGAGCTCTCGATCTGCCGCTTGAGGGGGACGATCGCCGGATCGATATGTCCCTCCGATTCGAGCTCGTTCAGGATCTCGGTCGCGAACTGCAGATCGCCTTGTTCGAAAGCCGCCGTCGCCCGCGCGATGCGAGGCCGCAGCAGCTCCGGATTGAAGAACTCGATGCGCTCGTTGCGCAATCCTTTTTGCAGCGTGTCGGCAAACTCGCGCGCGCTCGAGTATCGGTTCCAGGGCTGCTTGGCCAGCGCCTTGTGGATCACGCGGCTGAGCGTCTGGCTTACCGCCGGGTTCAGGTCGCACACCGGTGGAGGCACCACCCGCAGGATGGCGTTGGCGATTGCCGCTTCCCCTCCGCCTTCAAACGGCCGGCGCCTGGTCAGCGTCTCGTAGCAAACCACTCCCAGCGAGTAGATGTCCGAGGCGGGCGTGGCCGGCTTCATCTGGAGCTGTTCCGGCGCCATGTAGAGCAGCGTTCCCTTGATGCCCACCGAGAGGCCGGTCTCGGCCATGTGCGCGACGCCGAAATCGATGACCTTGACCGAGTCGTCGTCCATCACGAAAATGTTGCTTGGCTTGATGTCGCGGTGGATCAGGCCGCGCTCGTGGGCCGCCTGCAGGCCGCGGCACGCCTGGCACATCATGTCGACTACGCGCTCTACCGTCAGCCGGTGGCTGGCCGCCTTGATCAGCTTGTCCAGGGTCGAGCCGGGCAACAGGGGCATGACGAAATACGGCTTGCTGACGCCATCGTCTTCGAACTCACCGCTGTCGAAAATCTCCACGATGTTGGGGTGGCTCATGGCCGCCAGAACGCCGCACTCCTTCTGGAACATCTGGAGCGCCGCGCGGGTTGGCGCGTCGCGCAAGGTCTTGACAGCGACGTCGCGCTTGACCGTCGCGTCCCAGGCGCGAAACACCAGGCCCATCCCGCCCTGGCCCAGCACTTCCTTGATCTCGTAACGACCATTCAGCTTGTCGGGAACCGCCATGGAATGCCGTCCTCCCTCGCACAGCCAGCCCCACCTGGCTAATGGGCCGCCCCGCCTTCCCGGAGCGGGCCCGCGCTTGTTCCACCCGAGAATAGCACGGGAGGAGCCTGTTTTTGCCGTCTCTTACCGCCCGCCATGACTCCTCGGGACCACGCCGTCGACTCCTACGATTCGAGGAAGCGTTCCGCTTCGAGGGCGGCCATGCAGCCGGCGGCGGCTGCGGTGATGGCCTGACGGTAAGCGCGGTCCTGAACGTCTCCGGCGTGGAAGACGCCGGGGATATTCGTGCGCGAGCCGCCGTGGGAAACGATGTAGCCTTCGGCGTCGAGCTCGACCTGGCCGCGGAACGGCGCCGTGTTTGGGTCGTGGCCGATGGCGACGAAAAAGCCGTCCACTGCCTCGCGCCACTGCCTTCCGGTCTTCACGTCGCGCATGAGAGCTCCGGTGACTTTGCCGAGGGCGACGTCTTCGATCTGGTCGACCACGGTGCGCGGCTGCCACTTGATTTTGGGGTTGGCGCGGGCGCGGTCGAGCATGATTCTGGAGGCGCGGAACTGGTCTCGCCGGTGGACCAGCATGACTTCCGAGCCGAAGCGCGTGAGGAAGTTGGCCTCTTCCATGGCCGAATCGCCGCCGCCGACCACCATGATCTTCTTCCCTCGGAAAAAGAAGCCGTCGCAGGTGGCGCAGGTGCTGACGCCGTGGCCGACCAGTTCCTTCTCCCCCTCGACGCCCAGCCAGCGCGCCGAGGCGCCGGAGGCGATGATCACGGTGCTGGATTCAACCCACTCACCGTCGATGTTGAGGCGGAAAGGCGGTTGAGACAGGCTGGTTTCGACCACCGTGCCGTGCACGTACTCGGCGCCGAAGTGCTCCGCCTGCTTGCGTATGTTTTCGACCAGGACTGGACCGTCGATGCCCTCCGGGAAACCGGGGAAGTTCTCGACCAGGGTGGTGAGCGAGAGCTGTCCGCCGGGATGGTGGCCGGTGACGACCAGCGGTTTCAGGTTCGCGCGCGCCGCGTAGACGGCCGCGGTATTTCCGGCGCAGCCCGCGCCAATGATGACGACGTTTCGCATAGGGGTTTGGGGGATACGATTCCAGTGTAACGAACGTGCGGCGGTGGCGACAGTGGGGCGGACCCCCTGGTCCGCGCGGGCCCCCCTGGACCCGCTTTCCAGGTACGACGACCAAGCCGACGGGGGCGTCGGCCGCGGACCGGAGGGTCCGCCCCACTTGGGACGCTACATTAGCGCCGTGACGATGCGGTTGGCGAGGAACGCCCCGCCGTAGGCCAGAACGGTCATGTAGGTGAACTGAATGGCAGGCCATTTCCAGCCGCCGGTTTCGCGGCGCACCACGGCGATCGTGGACATGCATTGCATGGCGAAGGCGAAGAAGACCAGCAGGGCGACGGCGCCCGCGGGGTTGAGGTCGTGCCGCAAGGCCTTCTGCAGGCCCTGCGACCTCGCGTCCGGCTCCATGCCGTACAGCGTGCCCAGCGTGCCGACGATCACCTCGCGCGCCGCCAGCGACGTGATCAGGCCGACGCCGATCCTCCAGTTGAATCCGAGCGGCCGGATCACGGGCTCGATCGCATGGCCCACCTGTCCGGCGATGCTGTGCTCGACCGCGGGAATCTTGCCGTGAACCAGCGGCAGGTGAGCGAAGATCCAGAGCACGATGGCGACCGCCAGAATGACCGTGCCGGCGCGGCGCAGAAAGATCTTGGAACGGTCCAGCAGGCGCAGGCCCAGGGAACGGAACGTGGGCCGGCGGTAAGGCGGCATCTCCATCACGAAGGATCCTCGCTCGCTCTTGAGGATGGAGGATTTGAGCACGCGCGCGGTCAGGAAGGCCGCCACGAACCCGAGCACGTAGAGGCCGAGCATTGCCGTGGCGCGGGTGCCGAGCAGCGGCCCGAGTACCGGCCGCTCCGGCAGGAAGGCGGCGATGATGAGCGCGTAGACCGGCAGGCGCGCCGAGCAGGTCATCAACGGTGCGACCAGGATGGTAGCGATGCGGTCGCGCTTGTTCTCGATGGTGCGTGTGGCCAGGATCGCAGGCACGGCGCAGGCGTAAGCCGACAGCAGCGGGATGAACGACTTCCCCTGCAATCCGACGCGGGCCATGGTGCGGTCGGCGATGAGCGCGGCGCGCGCCAGGTAGCCGGAATCCTCGAGGATCCCGATGAACAGGAATAGCACCAGGATCTGGGGCAGGAAGACCAGCACGGAACCCACGCCGCTCCAGACGCCTTCGATCAGCAGCGAGCGAAGCGGCGAAGCGGGCAGGGCCGCGCCCACCAGGTTGCCGGTCCAGGTGATGAAGGTCTGCACGCCATCCATCAGCGGGCGCGCCCAGGAGAAGATGGCCTGGAAGACGGTGACCACGACCGCAACGAAAATCAGCGGGCCCCAGACGGGATGCAGAAAGACGGCGTCGAGCCGGCGCGTCCAGAGAGGCGGCGCGGGCGCCTGGTACGCCGCGTCCTTGCCCAGGCGGGCGGCCCAGGCGCGGCATTTCGGAATGGTCTCGAGGGCCGAGGCATCGACCGGCGCCGGCGGCGCGCAACGCTCCGCCAGGAACTCCCAGACCCCTTCGATGCCTTCCCCGCGCGCGGCACTGGCCAGCACGACGGGTGCGCCGAGTTGGTGCGAGAGAGCCCGGACGTCGATCTCGCCTCCGCGTGCCTTCAGATCGTCGGCCATGTTCAGGATGACGATGGTGGGCAGTCCCAGCGCAAGCACGGGCGCGGCGAGCATCAGATGGCGGCCGAGGTTGGTGGAATCGAGGATCAGCAGCACGGCGTCGGGCCGCGGGAAATCGGGCATGGTGCCGGTGAGGATATCGTGGGCGACCTGCTCGTCCTCCGAGCGCGGCGAAAGGCTGTAGACGCCGGGGAGATCGACCAGCGTGATCTCGCGGCCGCTGGGCAGCGTGGCGCTTCCCACTCGCTGCTCGACGGTCACTCCGGGATAGTTGGCGACCTTCTGGCGCAGACCGGTGAGGCGGTTGAAGAGGGTGGACTTGCCGGAGTTGGGAGGACCGATGATGGCGACTACGCCAGCGCCTGTGCTGGTTTCAATGGGATGTAAGGCGGCCAGTGCGCAATCGTCGCAACCGCTCATGGTTCGGGGTTGTGAGCGCGCAGCATGAGGCGCGCGGCAGTCTCGCGGCGCAAGGCAATTTCGGCACCGTCCACGCGAAACACGCGCGGGTCGCCTCCCGGAGCGCTGCCCGCCGCGACAACCGGGCTGCCGGGGAGGAATCCGAGTTCCATGAGCCGCTGCGAAATATCCGCGGGCAGGTCGATGCGATCGAGTACGCCCTGTTCGCCGCGGCGAAGCTCCATGAGACTCGGACGGCCGTTGCCACTGAGTTGCATCAGCCGTTAGTATGACGCCCCGGAGCCCGCCCTGTCAAGCAGATCGAAAACTCCGAGGGTACTAAGGGATGACACCGAGTTGCAGGTGGAGAGTTAGCTATCAGCTTTCAGCTATCAGCTGTCAGCTCCGGACGGGCGGAGCGCGCGTGTGTTTGTAGGCAGGGCCGCAATCGTGTGCTGCGAGTTCCCGCTGCCGACACCAGAATGACCGGCGATGGCCCGTAGCTGAGAGCTGACAGCTGACAGCTGACAGCTAACTTCTGCTAGAATTCCTGCGAATGCTTGCGGGAAGCCCACAGCAGTCGTATTCGCGCGAGGAGGCCCGCCGGGTTCTGGGAATCTCGGAGCGGCAGTTGCGCGGGTGGGAGCGCCAGGAACTGGTTCCGCGCCTGGAGGAGTTCGCGTTTGCCGACCTGATCGCGTTGCGCTCTTTGCAGAAATTGCGCGCGGATCGCGTGGCCCCCGCGCGCATCCGCAGCGCCGTGCGCGCGCTTCGCACGAAACTGCACGGCGTCGAGAATCCGCTCAAAGAGGTCAAGGTCTTCTGCGAGGGCCGCAAGATTGCCGTGATCCTCGATGGGCAGAAGATGGAGGCGGTGTCGGGTCAGCTACTGCTGGATTTCGACCGGAAGGAGCTCAAGACCCTGCTGTCGTTCCCGCCCGAAGGACACGGGCGCGCCGTCGTTTCCGACGCCAAGACGCGGGAAGCGGAAGCGTGGTTCGAGAAGGGGCTGGAACTGGAGCAGACCGGTGCGCCGCCGGAGGAGATCGTCGCGGCGTACCAGCGCGCTTTGGAGATCGACCCGTCGTCGGCGGGCGCGGCCGTGAACCTGGGAACGGTCTTCTTTCATCTGCGGCGGTGGGAGGAGGCCGAACGCGTCTACCTGCAGGCGCTCGAAATCGACGCGACGTATGCGCTGGCCCACTTCGACCTGGGCAACCTGTTCGACGAGCGCGGCAACCCGGAGCGCGCGGAGCATCACTACCAGGCCGCGCTCAAGATCAACCCGAACTACGCCGATGCGCACTACAACCTGGCCCTGCTTGCGCAGAACCGCGGCGACGTCATGAAGGCCGTCCGGCATTGGAAAGAGTATCTGAAGCTGGATGGAGCCAGCTCGTGGGCGGCGATCGCCAAGCGCGAGTTGGAAAAACTGCGCCACGCGGCTGTGGTGCCCGGGGCTGCCGGGGGTGGGCCAACTGTCGTCCGTCGCTTGTCGCCGGTGGATGGGTAGGCTGGCGTCGTATCCTGGTGAGGTACGACAAAGGGGGTACTCGTTGGGCCGCATCCTGCTTGCGTTCCGCAGCTTTTTCGGCATTCTGTTCCAGGGCGCGCTTCCGGGCGATGTAGCCAAGACGCTCGGATTGGCCAAGGCCGCCGCAGCGCCCAAGCCCGTCGAGCAGCCGCCCGATCACGTGGACGGCGCGGTCGGGCTCCTGGGGATTCTCCAGCGCGATGCGCGGCTGGTGGACTTCCTCATGGAGGACATCTCGGCCTACGACGATGACCAGGTTGGCGCCGCCGTCAGGAGCGTGCACGATCAGTGCCGCGATTCGCTGCTGCGCTACATCAGCCTGACGCCGGTGATCGATGCGGTGGAGGGCGCTTACACCAGCGTCGCCGCGCTGCCAGCAACCGAGCGGTCGTGGCTGGTGAAGTTCATCGGCAACGTTCCGGCGCAGCCGCCCGATGGCGGAACGCTGCGGCACAAGGGCTGGCGTGTGGAGAAGGCCGGGCTTCCGGCTCCGCGCCGCGGCTCGCGAGTCATCGCACCCGCCGAAATCGAGGTTGAATAGGGGCACAGTGGCCAAGCCAACCAAAGCGCAGTTCGTCATCGGGATCGACCTGGGGACCACCAACTCGGCGCTGGCATACGTGCCGCTGGCCGAGGGCGCCGATCCGTTCGCAGTGACGCCGGCCAGCCTGTTCGGCATCGCGCAGGTGGTGAACCCGGGCGAGGTGCGTGAGGAAGCGCTGCTGCCGTCGTTCCTGTTCCTGCCCGGCGCGGCCGATTTTCCCGCTGGCTCGCTCGCGCTGCCGTGGAAGGCGGACCAGGACTTCGTGGTCGGGGAGTTGGCGCAGAAGCGCGGGGTCGAGAATCCGGGGCGGCTGGTGTCTTCGGCGAAATCGTGGCTGTGCCACTCGGGCGTGGACCGCACGGCGGCGATTCTTCCGGCCAACGCGCCCGAGGGCGTCAAGAAGGTTTCGCCGGTCGAAGCCTCGCTGCGCTACCTGGACCACATGCGCAACGCCTGGAACCACACGCATCCGGACGCGCCGTTCGAGAAGCAACAGGTGCTGGTCACCGTTCCGGCTTCCTTCGACGCCGTGGCGCGCGAACTGACCGAGCAGGCGGCGCACGGCGCGGGCATCAAGGACGCGAGTCTGCTCGAAGAGCCGCAGGCGGCGTTTTACGCATGGATCGAGCGGCACCCGGACTGGCGCGAGCGCGTGAAAGTCGGCGACCTGATCCTGGTGGTCGATATCGGCGGCGGCACCACGGACTTCACGCTCATCGCGGTGACGGAGTGCGAAGGCGAACTGGAACTCGAGCGAGTGGCGATCGGCGAGCACATCCTCCTGGGCGGCGATAACATCGACCTGGCGCTGGCGCGCGCGATCGAGCAGCAGCTTGCGGCGAAAAACGTGCGGCTCGACATGCTCCAGCTTCACGCGCTGTGGCAGAACTGCCGCATCGGGAAAGAGAAGCTGCTCGAGGAAGGCAACGACGCCGCGGACTACCCGGTGACGGTGCTGGGGAAGGGAACCGGCGTGGTCGGCGGGACGATCAAGGCCAAGCTGCTGCGCGCGGATCTGGAGCGCATCCTGCGGGACGGATTCTTCCCGGTGGTCGGAAGCCAGGAGATGCCGCAGGGCGCGCGGCGCGCGGGGTTGCAGGAACTGGGACTGCCGTATGCAGCCGACGCAGCGGTCACCCGGCACATGGCGCGGTTCCTGCGGCAGCACGCTTCGGCGGCGCAGCACAGCGCGGTGCGACGCGGTCCCAGCGGCCTCGCGTGCCCGACGCACATCCTGTTCAACGGCGGCGTGCTGCGGGCGCAGTTGATTCGCGAGCGCCTGGTTTCGACGCTCAACGCATGGCTGAAGGAAGAAGGCATGCCGGCGGTCGAGCCGCTGACGGGCGAGGACCTGATGCACGCGGTGGCGCGCGGGGCGGCAACCTACGGCCTGGCGCGGCAGGGGCGCGGCGTGCGCATACGCGGCGGCGTGGCCAGGACCTACTACGTCGGGATCGAGAGCGCGATGCCAGCCGTACCGGGCATTCCCGCTCCGGTCAAGGCGCTTACCGTGGTCCCCTTCGGCATGGAGGAAGGCACCGGCGCGCGCATCCCGGACCGCGAGTTTGGCCTCGTGATCGGCCAGCCGGCCGAGTTCCGGTTCTTCTCGTCCACGGCGCGCAAGGACGACGCCGTGGGCGCCATGATCGAGGACCTGCACGAGGAGCTCGAGGAACTGGCGCCGATGCAGGTGACGCTTCCGGCCGAAGACGCCAACGCGGGCGCGGTCGTGCCGGTCTCGCTCGAGACCGAGGTCACCCCGACGGGCCTGCTCCAACTGTGGTGCGTGGCGCGCGACGGCCGCCGCTGGAAACTCGAATTCAACGTGAGGGAGCGCGTCTCGGCGGCATGAAGATAGGCATAGACCTGGGGACCACCAACTCGGCGGTGGCCTATATCGACCCGCGCGAAGCCGAGGACTCCGCCTTTCCGCCCATCCATATCCTGCCCATCCCGCAGTACGTCGCTGCGGAGACGGTGGAGGAGCGGCGAACATTTCCGTCGTTCCTGTTTCTGGGCGACCGCGAGTATGTGGGAGTGTACGCGCGTGACCAGGGAGCGCTGGTGCCCACGCGGCTGGTGCACTCGGTGAAGTCGTGGCTCTCGAATCCGGACGTGGACCGCACCGCCAAGATCCTGCCGTGGGATTCGCAGGAGACGGGGCGCGTGCTCTCGCCGGTCGAGGTCTCGGCGAAGTTCCTGGCGCACATGCGCGAGGCGTGGGAAAAGCGCATGGGCACGCCGTTCGCGGAGCAGGACGTCGTCCTCACCGTGCCCGCCTCGTTCGACGAAGAGGCGCGCGAGCTGACGGTCGAGGCAGCAACGCAGGCCGGCCTGCCACGGCTCACGCTGCTCGAGGAGCCCGCTGCGGCGTTCTACTCCTGGATCGCGAACCACCTGGCGCAATCGCGCCAGAACCTGTTCGACGGCCAGGTGGTGCTGGTGGTGGACGTGGGCGGCGGCACGTCGGACTTTACACTGATCCGCGTGTCGCGACAGGAAGACCGCGTCGAGTTCACGCGCACCGCGGTGGGGCGCCACCTGCTGCTCGGCGGCGACAACCTGGACCTGACGCTGGCGTGGCTGGTGGAGAGCAAGATCGGCTCATCGCTTTCGATCCGGCAGCGCAACGCGGTGCGGCGCCAGTGCACGGCGGCCAAGGAGCGGCTGCTCGCGGACCCGAACCTTCCTTCGGTCGAAGTGACCGTCGTGGGCGCGGGCACATCGCTGGTCGGCGGAGTTAAGAGGACCGAGATCCTGCGTGAGGAAGCGCTGGAACTAGCGCTCGAAGGGTTCCTGCCGTTCTGCGATCTCGGCGACAAGCCGGCGGAGGAGAAGCGCAGCCTCTTTCGCGAATTGGGACTGCCCTACGTCTCCGACCCCGCCGTGACGCGGCACCTGGCGGCGTTTCTGAGCGGCGCGGCCGAGTACGCTCCGAACGGCGTGGACGCGATCCTGTTCAACGGCGGGTTCTTCATTCCGGATGTCTGCCGCGAACGTGTGGCCGAAGTGGTCGAGCGATGGTACGGGCGCCGGCCGGTGGTTTTCGAGAACCGCGACCTGGACCTGGCGGTGGCGGTGGGCGCGGCGTATCACTCCTTCGCGCGAAGCGGAGGGGCGGGCGTGCTAGTGCGCGGCGGGCTGCCGCGTGCCTACTACATCGGGATCGGCTCCGAGGCGGGCGCGGGGGCGCGCGCGGTGTGCCTGGTGCCGCGCGGCACGGAAGAGGGCGCCGCGCTCGAGCTCGATCTCGAGAACCTGCAACTGGTGGCCAACCGGCCGGTGGAGTTCCGCCTTTACAGCTCGCTCACGCGCACCGAGGATGTGCTCGGCCAGGTGGTTGAGTTCGGTCCCGTCGAAGTCGAGAGCCAGGAAGTGCACACGCACGCGCCGCTTTATGCCGTGATCCGCTTCGGGAAGCGCACGGGCGAGAAGCTGATTCCGGTGAGGCTGGGCGCGCACCTGACCGAGATCGGGACGCTGGAGATCTGGGCCGAATCGAAAATCAGTGAGCATCGCTGGCGGCTGCAGTTCGAGCTGCGGAAGAAGGCCGCGGAGGCCGACGTCGCGCGCCGACCCGCGGCGGTGATCAGCGAGGAAGCGCTGGAGAGCGCGAAGCGGCTGGTCCGCGCTGTGTTCGCGCCGGAGGGCGAACCGCCCGCGGCGCCCGAGGAACTGCCCGCGAAGCTCGAACAGGCGCTCGGGTTGGGCAAGAACTCGTGGCCGCTCGGGACGGTGCGGCAACTGGCGGACGTGCTGCTCGAAGGCGCGGAGGGACGCAAGCTCGCGGCATCCTACGAGCTGCGCTGGCTCAACCTGACGGGCTTCTGTTTGCGGCCGGGCTTCGGTTATCCGGGCGACGAGTGGCGCATCGAGCAGGCGCGGCGGGTCTACGCCGCCGGACTCGCGTTCGCGAACCGCATGGAGAACGAGGTGCAGTGGTGGGTCTTCTGGGGGCGCGTGGCCGGAGGGCTGAACCGCAACCAGCAGGTGGACGTCTTCCAGCGGCTGGCGGCGACGCTGCTGCCGCGCGGCGGCAAACGGCAGAGGGTGAACAGCAGCCTGATGCGCGAGATGTGGCGCGCGGCGGCGAGCCTGGAGCTGCTGCCCATGCAAACCAAAATCGAGTTGGGCGACGCGCTGGCCGGGCGCGCGAAGGCGGGAGAAATCGGCGACAGCGATTTCTGGTGCCTGACGCGGCTGGGTGCGCGCGAGCTGTTCTACGGCCCCGCGAACCAGGTAGTCCCGGCGACCGCTGCGGCGCGCTGGGTGCAGGCGCTGCTGCCGATCGAGCGGGCGGCGGAGCCCGTGGTCACCATCGCGCGACGCACCGGCGATCCCGTGCGCGACCTTTCGCCCGCCGTGATCGAGCAGGTGCGGCAGAGCGTCGCGAGGAGGCCTGACGCCGAGCGGCTGGCGGCGATCCTCGAAGGCGAGGAGGCGCTCGATTCCGGCACGCTCGACCGCATGTTCGGCGAGGAGCTGCCCTCCGGCCTGGTGTTCGCCAATGAACGAGCTGGAACTGATTAGGCGCATCGCGGCGCGGGCGCCGGGGCGTGGCCTGGCTCTGGGCATCGGCGACGATTGCGCCGTCTACCGGCCGCGCGGGGGCGTTGACCTTCTGTTCACCACCGACATGATGATCGAGGACGTCCACTTCCGCCGCGAGACGCACCCGGCGGAGGCGGTCGGATGGAAGACGCTGGCGCGCGGGCTCAGCGACATCGCGGCCATGGGCGGCACGCCGCGGTTCTGCCTGCTGTCCCTGGCCGTCGCGCCGTGGGTGGACCAGCGATGGATCGACCGATTCTACGGCGGGTTTCTGCGCCTGGCGCGGAAGTACGGAGTGGCGCTCGCGGGCGGCGACCTGGCGCACGCGGAGCGCGTGGCGTGCGACATCGTGGTGTGCGGCAGCGTGGCGCGCGGCAAGGCTTTGCGGCGCGACGGCGCGCGCGCGGGCGACCACATCTATGTCTCGGGACGGCTGGGCGGGTCCGCGTTGGGCCTCGCAACGGGCGCGGGCGCAGCGTGGAAGAAGCACCTCAAACCTGAGCCGCGGATCGCGCTGGGCCGGTTCGTGCGCGAGAAGCTGCGCGCGACGGCGTGCATGGATCTGAGCGATGGCCTCTCGCTCGATCTCTACCGGCTGTGCCTGGCGTCGGGCGTCGCGGCGGAACTCACAGGCCCGATCCCGACCTTTCGTGGCGCCACGCTCGAGCAGGCTCTCGATGGCGGCGAAGACTACGAGTTGCTGTTCACGGTGCGCCCCCGCACCGAGGTGCCGCGGTCGTTCGACGGCCTGCCGCTGGCGCGCATCGGCACGATCCGCAAAGGCCGGCCCGGCCTGGTGGAGTTCGAAGGCTGCCCGCTCCCGCCGCGCGGGTACGACCACTTCCGGCGTGGCGGCCGCGGATGACGGCCACCTCCGCTTCGCTCAGCGACGCAGCCACGCTGCGCGTGCTCAAGGTCGCGGTGTGGTGCTGCCTGGCGACGTTCTTCCTCGCCTGGGTCGCTTCTCCTCCCGCCGATCTGGACATGTGGCACGAGATGGCGCTTATTCGCGAAAGCCTCGCGGAGGGCCATCTGCTGGTGCTGGACCGGTTCGCGTATACGCCAACCGTCAGCCCCACGGTCGATCACGAGTGGGGCGCGGGTGTCATTCTGTATGGGCTCGCTCGGGTGGGCGGCAGTTGGCCGATCGTGGCGCTGAAGTACCTGCTGGCGCTGGCGACGGCGGCGTTGGCGCTTAAGTGCGCGCGCCTGCGAGGCGCATGCTTCGAGAGCATGAGCTTTCTCGCGCCGCTCGCGATACCGCTGTTCGGACTGGGTTGCAGCACTCTGCGGGCGCACGCCTACACGTTCCTTTTCCTGTCGCTCCTGCTCTACTTTCTGGAACTCGACGCGAACGGGAACAGGCGGTGGATATTCGCCTGGGTGCCGGTGTTCGTGCTCTGGGTGAACCTTCACGGTGGCTGCGTTATGGGAATCGTCGTGCTGGGGCTCTACTGGGTCGAGCAGGTAGTGCGGCGGCGGCCGCACCTGCACGTGCTGGCGACGATCACTCTGTCGTTCGCGGCGATGGCGGTGACTCCCTTCGGGCTGGCGTATTACCGGCACATGTGGGATGCCCTACGAATGCCCAGACCCGAAATCGCTGAATGGTGGCCGGTGTGGACCGCTGGTCCGGGTTATGTGGCGCTCTTCTCGATCACGCTGGCGATCGCCGTATACGCGGTCTTGAACCTCGGTCCGCGGGCGTCGCGCGGCGCGCTGATTCTGGCGGCGCTGGCGGCCGGCACGGTCCTGCACATCCGCATTGTGCCGCTGTACGCCGTCGCTTGGGCAGCCTACGTTCCGGCCTGGGTGAGCGCGACGCCCGCGGGCCAGTGGATCGCGCGCCTGTTCCGAAGACGCGAGGCAGTCAGTGCTGTGTGTGTGATCGCAACCATGTTCTTTGTGGTGACGCTGGCCGCGACCGGCGCCTGGCGGCTCACGGTTCCGGGCGACCTGTTCCCCGTCGGGGCGGTCCAGTATCTACGGGAGCAAGGGTTCCACGGAAATGTCATGACGCCGTTCGAGCAGGGCGCATACGTAAGCTGGCGGCTGTTCCCGGCGGTGAAGGTGTCCGTCGACAGCCGGTACGAGACCTCATTTCCGCCGGCGGTGGTGGATGAGAGCTTTCGATTCTACAAGTCCGAGCCAGGTTGGCGGGAGACCCTCGCGAAGTACCCCACCGACCTGGTGCTGACGCTTCGCAAGGCGGCCGTGGCGCGCCGGATGCCCGATACGGGATGGCAGCGCGTGTATGCCGACCCGTGGTTTGAGATCTACGCGCGTCCGGGCCTCGACCTGCCGTTCCGCGAGGGATCCGCCGGCGACCAATGGGGCACCTTTCCGTAGCGCTAGACTGGGACCATCAGAGGAGATCCTCAATGAAAAAACTGCTCTTCACGCTTTGCCTGACCGTAGTGTGCGCTTCTGCACAGTACAAGCTCGAATCCGCGGGCGCGCCTCCATCCGAGGTGGCCCCCGCTATCCGCGACGCGCTTCAGAAGGACGGCGCGAAGATCACCGGCCCCAACGGCGCGGTGTGTGAAGTGTGGTTCCGCACGAAGGTGCCGACCACGGCGAACTCGGAACAGAATGTCTCCTTCACAGACATCGCGCAAGGCACGCTGGTGGGCGTCGTGCGCTTCCCGGTCAAGGGCACGGACCGGCGCGGCCAGGCGATCCAGCCGGGGGTCTACACGCTGCGGCTGAGCTTCTATCCGGCCGATGGCGCGCACCAGGGAGTCTCGCAAACGCGCGATTTCCTGCTGCTGTCGCCCGCGGCGAGCGACACCGATCCGAACACGACTCCCGGTTTCGAACAACTGGTGGCCATGAGTAAAAAGGCGTCGGGCGTGCCGCACCCGGCGGTCCTGAACTGCTGGAAGCCCGACTCGCCCGGGCCTGCGGCGCTGAAACAGGAAGGCGCGGACTGGACGCTCTACAGCTCGATCGGCGACCGGCCCATCGCGCTGATCGTGGTGGGAACGTACCAGAGCTAGGAGGCTGCGGCCCGCCTGCGCTATCCTGGACATTACCCCAGGGCGTCATGCGTCAACTCAAGTATTCTACACACGGCGGGTTCGTTGTCACGAGGACCTTCACGAAGGCCCCGTATAAGAAGGGCTTGAAGCACCTGCTGCACGAACTCGACAGCCAGCGCGGCTTCTACCTCTCTTCCGGATACGAGTATCCGGGCCGGTACTCGCGCTGGGATATCGCCTCGACGCGGCCGCTGTTGGAGATCGTCGCCTACGGGCGGGAAATGGAATTCCGCCCGCTGAACCAGCGCGGCGAAATCCTCAACCGGATGCTGTTCGACGTGCTGGCGCCGCACCCTCATTGGGAGTCTCTGGCGCTCGAAGACGGAGCGCTGCGCGGGCGGCTGCGTCCCTTGCCGGCGCTGTTTCCGGAGGAGGAGCGCAGCAAGCAGCCGTCGGCCTTTTCCATCCTGCGCGCGCTGATCGAAGAGTTCCGCAACGAGAAGGACAGCCGACTCGCGCTGGTGGGCGCCTTTGGATTCGATCTGCTCTTCCAGTTCGATCCCATCAAGCTGAAGCTGCCGCGCGCCGGCGTGAAGGACTTGCACCTGCTCCTTTGCGACGACATCTACTACATGGACCGCAAGAAGGAGCAGATCGAGCGCTACGAGTACGACTTCGAGTACAAGGACCTCACCACGGCCGGCGTCGAGCGCACCGGCGTACCGGTGGCGCCGCCAGTCAACCACGGCGCGACCGGCGAGCCCGCATCGGACCACACGGCCGAGGAGTATGCGGCCAAGGTGGAGATTCTGCGCGAGGGCATGCGCCGCGGCGACTACTACGAAGTGGTCTTGCGCCGCACTTTCCACACGCCCTACTCCGACCCGCCCTCCGAGCTGTTTCGCCGGATGCAGCTGCACAGCCCCAGCCCGTACGAGTTTCTGCTGCAATTCGGCGATGAGCAACTGGTGGGCGCGTCGATCGAGATGTTCGTGCGCGTGGAAGGCGATCGCGTGGAGACCTGCCCCATTTCGGGCACCGCGCGGCGCACCGGCGATCCGATTCACGACGCCGAGAGTATCCGCGAGCTGCTCAACTCGACCAAGGATGAGTCCGAGCTGACCATGTGCACGGACGTGGACCGCAACGACAAGTCGCGCGTGTCGGTGCCAGGCACGGTGACGGTGCTGGGACGGAGGCTCATTGAGGCTTACGCGGGCCTGTTCCACACGGTGGACCACGTGGAAGGGCGGCTCAAGCCCGGCTTCGATTCGCTCGATGCTTTCCTCAGCCACATGTGGGCGGTGACCGTGATTGGAGCGCCTAAGAAGGCGGCGGCGCAGGCTCTCGAGAACCTGGAAAAGGACGCGCGCGGTTGGTACGGCGGTGCGGTCGGCATGCTGTCGCTCAACGGCGACATCAACACCGGCATCACCATCCGCACCGCCCACCTGCGCGACGGCATCGCGCACTATCCGGTGGGCGCCACGATTCTCTACGACTCGGTTCCGGAGCTTGAAGAGCAGGAGACGCGGATCAAGGCGACGGGTTTCTTCCGCGCCTTGCAGGGCCGGCCGAAAGCGAAAGCGGCGGCGGAGGCGGGGTCGCGGGTGGGCGAGGGCGTGCGGCTGCTGCTGGTGGACAACGACGACTGCTTTATTCACACTCTCGCCAATTACGCGCGGCAGACCGGCGCCGAAGTGGTCACCTACCGCGCGGGATTCCCGCTCGAGCTGATCGAGCGCATCGCGCCATCGATCATTCTGGCGTCGCCCGGTCCGGGCCGGCCAGAGGAATTCGGCGTGCCGGACCTGGTGCGGTACGCGGCGCGGAACGGAATCCCGGTGTTTGGCGTCTGCCTGGGCTTGCAGGGGATGGTGGAGGCTTTCGGCGGCACGCTGGGGGTGCTCGATTACCCGATGCACGGCAAGCCGTCGCTGGTGGTGCATCACGGCGTGGGCGTGTTCGAGGGCCTGCCGCAGCCGTTCATGGTGGGCCGCTATCACTCGCTGTTCGCGCAAAAGGCGACGTTCCCGGCGTGTCTCGAAGTCACGGCGGAGACGGAAGACGGCGTGATCATGGGCGTGCGGCACCGCGATTTGCCTATGGAGGCGGTGCAGTTCCATCCCGAATCGATGCTGACGCTGGCGGACGCTTGCGGCCTGCGGCTGATGGAAAACGTGGTCCGCCTGTACGGGCGCGTGCGGCCATGCCCCGCGTCCTGATCGCCGGAGGGGGACTCGCCGGGCTCTCCGCAGCGGCCGCGCTCGGCACTGCCGGTTTCGACGTGGACCTGTTTGAAGCGCGCTCCTTTTTGGGCGGCCGCGCGACGTCGTACACGCTGCCTTCGGCCGAAGGCGCGGAGGTCATCGACAACTGCCAGCACGTCCTGCTGGCGTGCTTCACCAACCTGCTGAACCTCTATGACCGGCTGGGCGTGCGCGACCGCATACGGTTCTTTCGTGAGTTCCGCTTCGTAGAGCCGGGCGGACGTGTGTCGCTGCTGCGTTCGGGCTCTTTGCCCGCTCCGCTGCACTTTCTGGGTTCGTTTGCGGGACTCCATTTTCTGGGCGCGCGGGACAAAATAGCGGTAGCGCGCGGGCTGCGCGCGATCGAGCGCGAGCACGGACGGCGCGGAGATCTCGACCGCATCACCATGCTCGACTGGCTGCGCGAGAAACGCCAGACGCCGCGCGCGATTGGTCGATTCTGGCAGCAGGTGCTGGTTAGCGCGATCAACGAGGACCTGGACCGTATGGCGGCCGGGCACGGATTCCAGGTGTTCTGGCAGGGCTTCCTGGCGCGCCCGGACGCTTGCCAGATGGGCCTGGCGGCGGTGCCGCTCGGCGAATTGTATGCGGCGCGCGGGCTGGCCAACACCTCGCTTCACATGAAGGCGCCGGTGGAGTGCTTTGCGGTCGAAGGCGGACGGGTCGTGGGAGCGGTAGCCGAAGGGGAGCGGCACGCCGCCGACTTCTATGTCTGCGCACTGCCGTTCGAGCGTGTGCCGGCGGCAGCGCCGGCGCTGGGCGTGGATGTGAGCGCGTTCGAGCACTCGCCCATCACTGGAATCCATCTCTGGTTCGACCGGCCGGTGATGGATGTTCCGCACGCCACGCTGCTCGATCGCACCATGCAGTGGGCGTTCAACAAGAGCGAAGGCCGCTACATCCAGCTTGTTGTGAGCGCTTCGCGAGGCCTGGTTCCGATGAGCCGCGAGGAGATCATCGAGCTGGCGCTGGGGGAACTGCGCGAGTTCTTCCCGGCTGCGCGCGAGGCCCGCCTGGTGAAGGCGCACGTAGTGAAAGAGGTTCGGGCCACGTTTTCCGCGCGCCCCGGATTGGAGGCTTTGCGCCCGGCCGCGCGGACCGCGATCCCGAATCTGTTTCTGGCGGGCGACTGGACACGAACCGGCTGGCCGGCCACGATGGAGGGCGCGGTGCGGAGCGGCTACTTGGCGGCGGAGGCGGTGGCCGAGGCAGCCGGCCGTCCCGAGCGCTTTCTCCTCTGCGATAATTGAGGCGATATGCGCACCTTCACTCTGCTCGCCATTCTGATCTGCCTGGTGGCAACCGTTCTTTCGGCCGATCCGCCGATGACCAAGCTGCGCGTCGAGGTCAAGAGCCTCTCCGGCAAGCCGCTGGAGCGCGCCAGCGTGGTGGTGCGATTCGCCGGCTCGCGCTCGGTGGCGAAACTGGGGAAGAAGGTCATCACGAGCTGGGAGGTCCGGACCAACCAGGAAGGCGTCGCGAAGATCCCCGAGCTTCCGCAGGGCACCATCCGGATCCAGGTGATCGCGCACGGCTATCAGACCTTCGGCGCCACCTACGAAGTGACGGAAGCCGAGAAGACCATCGAGATCAAGCTGAACCCGCCTCAGGCCCAATACTCGTCGCAGGAGTAGGACGGCGAGTAAGTCAGTGTTATACTTCCGAAAGACTTACCTAACTTAGGAGTGCCTCCGCGGGATAGCCCCGAGGCGGCACCGACAGAGAGGGGATGGATATGTCACTCGGAAGGCGATCTCTGGCCGAGTTACTCGGCACTTTCTGGTTGGTATTCGGAGGCTGCGGCGCCGCCGTTCTGTCCGCCGCTTTCCCCAACCTTGGCATCGGATTTGTGGGCGTGGCGCTGGCCTTTGGCTTGACGGTCCTGACGATGTGTTTCGCCATTGGGCACATTTCCGGCGGCCACCTCAATCCCGCGGTATCGGTGGGATTAGCGGCCGGCCGGCGCT
>Ga0265314_10002436_pt1 | contig 19077 bp, 16 predicted proteins | sample 4126metaG_FD_203106 | JGI IMG/M metagenome (GOLD analysis project Ga0265314, IMG submission 203106) | Rhizosphere microbial communities from Carex aquatilis grown in University of Washington, Seatle, WA, United States - 4-1-26 metaG | ecosystem: Host-associated > Plants > Roots > Rhizosphere >... | reverse complement strand
GGACGGCCGCCGGCGAACGGCTGGTTTTGTCCCGGGTTGGTGTGACACGCCGCGCAATCCGCAGCCGCCGTCAGGTAGCGTCCTTTCTCGATCTGGACGTAGTTCTGGCTGTCCGGCATGGCGGCTTGCGCGCGCCATACAAGGCCGAACGCCAGCACCAGGGCGAATGATGATTTAAGCATCGACCAGCGGCCCTGGGTTTTTGAGATACTGTTCGCGGATCGCCTTGGCCGACCAGAATGCCAATGCCGCCACTGTTCCCGTTGGGTTGTAGCCGGCGTTCTGCGGGAAGGCGCTGGCGCCCATCACGAACAAGTTCGGCACGTCCCAGCTTTGCAGATAGCGGTTGAGCGCACTGGTCTTGGGATCGCTCCCCATGATGGCGCCGCCGTTGAGATGGGTCGTCTGGTACGCCGTGACGTCGTAGGGCCCTTTGCGGGGTTTCTTGACGACCTGGTTGGCGCCCATGGCCTTGACGATTTCCGCGTACTTGTCGGTTAGGTAATTCGCCGCCTTGAGTTCGTTGTCGTGGAAATCGATGGTCATTCGCATCAAGGGACGCCCGAACCGATCCGTGTAAGCGGGATCGAGGTCGAGATAGACGTCGCGGTAGCTGTAGAAGCTCGAATGGATGCTGCCGCCGGCGAGCGAGCTAAGATAATTGTCGCGTTTGGCGTCCTTCCATTTCGCGCCCCAGCGCGGCGTGCCGGGCGGCACTGGGCTGGTCTCGATCGGGCGGCCGTTGGTCTGCACCTGCCCGAGATAGCCCCCGCCAACGAAGCCCAGCGCGGCGTGGTCGAAATTGTCGCCGTTGAACTCGTCGATGCACATCCCGATCGCACCGGAGGCGATGAAGGGATTGAAGTTGAACTTCGACTTGTCGAAAAATCCGTCGACGCTCGACATCGTCTGATGCGTAAAATTACGGCCGATCACGCCGCTATTGGCCACCGGATCGTAGCGTTGGCCGATCTTGGAATGCAGCAGCAGCTGCACATTGAACATGGTATAGGCGCTCAGGATGACCAGGTCGGCGGGCTGCTCCCATTCCACGCCGCTCGAATCGACGAACGTGACGCCGGTCGCTCGCTTGCCGGCGCGGTCGGTGTTGATCCGCGTGACTTCGGAATTGCTGCGCGCCGAGAAATTCGACTTGCGCACCAGCACCGGCAGGATCGTGGTCTGCGGGCTGGCCTTGGAATAATTGCCGCAGCCGAACCATTCGCAAAACCCGCAATAGGTGCAGGGCCCGAGCCGCAGGCCGAGCGGATTGGTATAAGCCCGCGACATGTTGCCGGAAGGTTGCGGAAACGGCTTGTAGCCGAGGTCGCGCGCCGCCTTGGCCCACAGCGTGTGGCCGAAACCCTGTTTCTGCGCCGGATTAGGATAAGGCCGTGAGCGCGGGCCCTCGAACGGATTGCCGCCGTCCTGGACTTTGCCTTGAAGGTTGCCGGCCGTGCCGGAGGTGCCGCATAGATACTCGAAGGTGTCGTAATGCGGCTCGAGATCGTCATAGGTGACGCCCCAGTCCTGGATCGTCATATCCTCGGGCAGGAACGCCGCGCCGTAACGTTCCGTCAGGTGCGTCCGTAAAACGAAGTCGCTCGGCAGGAAACGCCAGGTTTCGGCGTTCCAGTGCACGCCGCCGCCACCGACGCCGTTAGGCGGCATGAAGGCGCCCCAGTTGCGGATCGGCAGCGCCGTCTGGTTCATCTTGTTGCGGAAGGTAAAGGTGTTTTGCGCTGGCTGCAGGAACAGCTCGTGGCGAATGCGATAGCGCAGTTCGTCCTGCGCGTAATTCGGAGGGAATTCGGTCGGCGCGTCGCGCCATGGCCCCCGCTCTATGGCGACGACGTCGAGGCCTTCGTCAGTCAGTTCGTGCGCGAGGATCGAGCCGGTCCAGCCGAGACCGATGATCACAACGTCTTTTTTCGGCAGCTTGCGGGTCATGTCTAGCGCTCCGACCATTCCGCACGCCCGGTCATGCCGACCGGCGGCAGCGGAAAGCGTTCGTTGTGGCGCTCGATCCAGTCGAGATAATTGTAGCGCGCGCCGGGGAAGCCGATCATTTTCCACGACGCCATGTCGCGATTGCCGCCGTAGATTGGGTCGGCGAAGAAACCCTGCTGGACGTCCTTCAACACTTGCTCGAAGAAGGCGTTGCCGTCGGCGTTTTGCAGCGTCAGCTTTTTGTTTTCGAGGTCGGACAGAATGGAGTTCTTGGTGGCATCGTCGAGTTGGCCGAAGGGCTTGCCGTGCGCGGAGCGGCAATGGCGGTCGAGCGCGGCTAGTCCCTGCCGATATTTCGCCGCTGGGCCGGCTTCCGACTGCGGCCCCTGTTCCTTTGTGCCGCTCATGAAGGGCGGCTTGGTGTAAAGGCCTTTCGACCGCCCGTAGGGACCGGCCAGTTGCCGATCGACATAGACGGCGCAGCCGCTGTCTTTCCCGCCGGCGGTCTGCGGATCGGGCGGAATGATGCAATCGGCAATGGCTTCGATGGTTTCCGCTTCGGCCGCCGTGAAATAAAGCCAGGGCCCGAGTTTGACTGGGTCCGGCGGATGGCCAGCGTTCGGCGTCCACGGCAAGGCACCTCTGATCAATTCGGCTTTCGCCAAAGCGGTGCTTGCCAATAACGCTGCGGTGGATGCGAGCAGATCGCGCCGGCGCCATCTATCGAATCGTCCCGGTCGTAGATCGCCCGTGCAGAAAACCCTCAGCTCTGCCATTTGTTCCGGCCCACGCGCGAGGTGAAAAATATTATGTTCTGACCAACCGGATGGCGCCGGTCATTGCGGCAGCGCGCATTCTCGCTGTCATTAAACATTCAAGTATGGACTCTGGAACTCGTCCGCTGTGGGCAAGTTAAAACTTACTGGCCACCAGAATGCGCTTCCACGCGGCGCCTAATTGCGCTCCACGCATCCCCGCTTCGGACTTTCCATGTGAGCGTTGCACCCATCAGGTCTTGGACAAGTGCTTCCGCCCGCCTGACGGCCATCTCGTTCTGTGCGCTGGCGCTCTCTGCATGCAAGACCACGGTATTGGATCCCCAAGGTCCGATCGGCGCCGCCGAAAAGTCGATCCTGATCGATTCTCTTGCAATCATGCTCGCGATCGTGGCACCCACCATCGTGGCGATTTTCGCTTTCGCCTGGTGGTTTCGTGCCTCCAACAGCAAAGCCCGGCATCTTCCGGCCTGGGCCTATTCTGGCCAAATCGAGCTCGTGGTCTGGGCCATTCCGTCGCTCGTCGTCATGCTGCTGGGTGGCGTGATCTGGATTGGATCGCATGAACTCGATCCGGCGGAGCCGATTAAATCCTCACAGCCTGCACTCGAGGTGCAAGTTGTTTCCCTCGATTGGAAATGGCTGTTCATTTATCCCGGCCAGCACGTCGCGACCGTTAACACGCTCACCATACCCACCGGCGTGCCGGTGCATTTTTCATTGACGTCGGCCAGCGTGATGAACGCGTTTTTCATCCCGCAGATGGGCAGCATGATCTACACGATGAACGGCATGACCACCCGGCTTTATCTGCAGGCCGACACGGCCGGGGTCTTTCATGGCCTCTCGTCTCACTTCAGCGGCGATGGATTTTCCGACATGAATTTCGAGGTGCACGCCGTGTCGCCGGCGGAATTCGTCAATTGGGCAAGGGCAACCGCCCAGGCCGACGCAACGGTCGACGCCCAGAGCTATTCCGAACTGGCAAAACAGAGCAGCAAGATTGCTCCGGCCAGCTTCCGCCTCGGCGATCCGAACCTGTTTCAGTCGATTGCGACACAAAAGATACCTCCCAGCCCTGGACCCAGGGCTGAGACGCCCCAACAGCGCGGCGTGCAGGCTGGAGGCGACGATGTTCGGTAAGCTGACGTGGGCCGCCATTCCATTCGATCAACCGATTGCCATGGTCGCGTCCAGTGTGGTCGCGCTGGCCATCCTTGCCGTTCTCGCATGGATCACCATTAAGGGATACTTTCCCTATTTGTGGCGCGAGTGGATCACCAGCGTTGACCATAAGCGGATCGGCGTAATGTACACACTATTGGCCTTAGTCATGCTGCTACGCGGCTTCGCAGACGCCATCATGATGCGCTCGCAGCAGGCCTTGGCGTATCAATCGGGAGGCTTCCTCCCTCCAGAGCACTACGATCAGGTGTTTTCAGCGCACGGCACGATCATGATCTTCTTCGTCGCCATGCCGTTCATGATCGGATTGATGAATTTCGTCGTTCCGTTGCAACTCGGCGTCCGCGACGTGGCGTTTCCAACCTTGAACTCGGTCGGGTTCTGGCTCACTGCGACCGGGGCCCTGCTGGTTAATATTTCGCTGATGGTCGGCGAGTTTGCCCGGACCGGTTGGCTGCCTTATCCGCCGCTGTCGGAGATTGCCTACTCCCCGGGCGTCGGCGTCGATTATTATTTGTGGGCGTTGGAAATCGCGGGCGTCGGCACCCTGGTTTCCGGCATCAATCTCGTCACCACGGTTTTGAAATTGCGCGCGCCCGGCATGAGCTATCTCCGCATGCCGATGTTCTGCTGGACGACGCTCGCCACCAACCTGCTAATCGTCGCCGCGTTTCCGATCCTCACCGCGACCTTGGCGATGCTGCTGCTCGACCGTTATCTCGGCTTTCATTTTTTCACCAATGATGCCGGCGGCAACGTGATGATGTTCATGAACCTGATCTGGGCGTGGGGTCATCCGGAAGTCTACATCCTGGTGCTCCCGGCCTTCGGCATTTTCTCGGAGGTGGTGTCGACGTTTTCCGCAAAGCCGCTTTTCGGATATCGCTCGATGGTGGCCGCTACCATGGCGATCTGCATCCTCTCATTCATGGTCTGGCTGCATCACTTCTTCACCATGGGTGCCGGCGCCAACGTCAACGCGATTTTCGGCATCGCCACGACAATCATCGCAATTCCGACCGGTGTGAAGATCTTCAATTGGCTGTTCACGATGTACGGCGGACGCATTCGCTATTCGCCGCCGATGCTATGGTCGATCTCGTTTATGGTGACATTTATTGTCGGTGGAATGACCGGCGTGCTCCTCGCGGTGCCGCCGGCGGATTTCGTTCTGCATAACAGCCTGTTTCTGGTCGCCCACTTTCACAACGTCATCATCGGCGGCGTGTTGTTTGGCGCTTTCGCAGGGTACACCTATTGGTTTCCCAAGGCCTTCGGCTTCAAGCTCCATGAAGGGCTGGGCAAGGCGTCGTTCTGGTGCTGGACCATCGGCTTCTATCTTGCTTTCATGCCGCTCTATGTGCTGGGCCTTCTCGGCATGACGCGGCGGATGCAGCATTACGACGTGCCAGAATGGCATCCCTGGTTGATCGTTGCGGCCGCCGGCGCCGCGGTCATCATGATCGGCATCGCGCTGCAGATCGTGCAGTTGTTCGTCAGCATTCGCGAGCGCGCCGCTTTGGCCGACACGACGGGCGATCCTTGGAATGGGCGGTCGCTCGAGTGGGCAACCGCCTCGCCGCCGCCCGCCTTCAATTTTGCCGTTTTGCCGAAAGTCTCCGGAAATGACGCTTGGTGGAGCGTCAAGCAACACGCGGATGAGGCTCTCGAAGACAAGCCGGATTATCACGCCATCGAGATGCCGAAAAACTCACCGACCGGATTCGTCTGCGCATTCTTTGCCACGATCATGGGCTTCGCGATGGTCTGGCATATCTGGTGGCTGGTCGCCGTGGGCGCCGTCGGGGCCTTCGCCACGTTTGTCGTGTTCGCCTGGCGCGATGAGGATGAGTACGTGGTGCCCGCCGAAGAAGTCGAACGGATCGATCGCGCTCACATCGAGACGCGGTGCGCGGGAAGCACTGCGAAGGAGCAGACGGCATGACTGCCGTGCCGCTCGCGTCCGCTCAAGCTGTTCCTCGTCATCTGGCCGGAGGACGCCACGCCGCTCGAAGCGAACGTGGACCGGCGCCGAAGCGGATTGTCGTCGGTTACGGCTTCTGGATTTTCCTGCTCAGCGACATCGTGATGTTCTCCGCGTTTTTTGCATCCTACGCGGTTCTGGTCGGCGAAACGGCGGGTGGTCCGACCGGGACGCAGCTGTTCGATCTTCGCAGCGCCGGCATCGAGACCGCATGCCTGCTGGCGTCGAGCTTTACCTGCGGTCTCGCCAGCATTGCAGCCGGCGCTCGCGACAGAAGCTGGTTCTCCATCGCCATGGCGGTGACCTGCCTGTTCGGCCTGGCCTTCCTGGCGCTCGAACTGAAGGAATTCATCTCGCTAATCGCCCGCGGTGCCGGTCCGTCGCGCAGCGCCTTCCTGTCGGCTTTCTTTACGCTCGTCGGATGTCACGGTCTTCACGTTTCCGCAGGCATCCTATGGCTGCTGACAATGATGGCCCAGGTTTTTGCCAAGGGATTTCGGGCCGACATCGAGCGACGCATTTTGTGCTTCGCGCTGTTCTGGCACGCGCTCGACATCATCTGGGTGGCGTTATTCACGGTGGTGTATTTGATGGTGGCTGGACGATGAGCGTTGAGGACCACGACTCTTTCGCCATCCTTGACACCGCCCCTGGCGAAACCTCCACGGGGGAAAAGGGCGTCGGACGGGCGGTTCTGGGTTATCTGGTCGGGCTCGGGCTGGCGATCCTACTAACCGCTACCTCGTTTTATATCGCCGGAACCGATCTGGTCTGGACGCCAAGCATTCCGGTGGCGCTCGTTGTGCTCGCGATCGCGCAGATGGGCGTGCATCTGGTATTCTTCCTGCATATTACCACTGGCACCGACAACACCAACAACGTCATGGCGTTGGCGTTCGGCGTCCTCATCGTCGCGCTGCTGATCGGCGGCTCGCTTTGGATCATGGCGAACCTCAATCACAACATGATGCCGATGGACCAGATCATGCAGATGCAGCGCTAGGAACTTCCGCATATCTAGCGGAAGTAAAAGCCGCCATTCACCTCGACGATTTCGCCGGTCACAAATCCTGAGGCGGCCGACACCAGGAAGCAGGCGACCGATGCGACGTCCGCCGACAACGCAAGCCTCGCATGTGCGGATTTTGACGCTTCCCGATCCATCGGCGCTTTAGTGCGAAATCATCCAGGGCCGGCTGGACGGAAAGCTCTTTGAGCCGTCCTTGCGGCGCAAGGTCTTGCGCGACAGGCCTTTGCCCGAACAGCATGAGCAACCCGAGCCGTGGCCTTTGCTCGCCGATGAAACAGGCGCGTGGCGGCTGCGCTCGTTGGTGGCGTGTGCCGTGCGGGCCTCCATCGACAGGCCGGAAAAGTTCGGCGGCGTCAGATAGGCACGCGGCGCCTGGTCGCCGCAATGCGGACATTCGTGAGCGAGATCGCTTTCCGCCATCGGCCGCATCTCGGTGAAGGGTCCACAATCAGCGCACATATAGTCGTAGGTGGGCATCGGCTGTCTCTTTCGTTAGACGAAGACATCGGATGCGGCATGGCTTTCGGCCACGCCGCATCCGTACGCGCGCGGGGTTACTTGTCGGGCGACAGCGGCAAATCGACGCCCGGCTTGATATGTTTGATCGGTCCGGCCGCATTCGGCATGATGTCGAAATCGAAGATCTCGGTCGGCAGCCACAGCGTTGCGCAGGCGTTTGGAATATCGACAACGCCCGAGATGTGGCCCTGCACCGGCGCGGTGCCGAGGATCGAATAGGCCTGCGCTGGCGTGTAACCGAACTTGGTCATGTACTCGATGGCGTTCAGGCACGCCTGACGATAAGCGACGTGGACGTCGAGATAGTACTGCTTGCCTTGCTCGTCGACAGAGATGCCTTCGAAGATCAGGTAGTCCTTGTAGCTCGGCGTGATCGGCGATGGCCTGAAAATTGGATTCTTGATGCCGTATTTTGCCATGCCGCCCTTGAGCACTTCGACCTTGAGATGCACCCAGCCGGCCATTTCGATGGCGCCGCAGAAGGTGATTTCGCCGTCGCCCTGGCTGAAGTGCAGGTCGCCCATCGACAGCCCGCCGCCCTTCACATAGACCGGGAAGTAGATTTTCGAGCCTCGCGATAGATCCTTGATGTCGCAATTGCCGCCATGCTCGCGCGGTGGCACGGTCCGAGCGCCCTCCGCCGCGATCTTGTTCTTGACGTCGCCTTTGGCCGCACCGGCGTGCGCCGTAGACGGGAACGGCGCGTTAGCCAAGGGCGGCACGCGCTTAGGATCCGTCGCAATGAAATCGACTTCGCGCCTGTTCCACGTATCCAGCAGCTTTTGATCGGGCAGACAGCCGATTAGGCCTGGATGAATCAGACCGGCAAATTTGACGCCCGGCACATGCCGCGAATGCGTGTAAAGGCCGGAAATATCCCAGATCGACTTCTGCGCCTGAGGGAAATGTTCGGTGAGGAAGCCGCCGCCGTTTTTCTTGGAGAAAAAGCCGTTGAAGCCCCAGAGGCTTTCCGGCAGCGTGCCAATGTCGAGAAGATCGACGACCAGGAGATCGCCCGGCTCCGCGCCTTCGACGCCAATCGGCCCGGAAAGGAAATGCACGATAGACAGATCGATGTCGCGCACGTCATCGGCGGAATCGTTGTTCTTAATAAAGCCGCCGGTCCAGTCGTAGGTTTCCACGACGAAGTCGTCGCCGGGCTTGACCCAGGCCACCATCGGGATGTCCGGATGCCACCGGTTGTGAATCATGTCATTCTTGTAAGGCGTCTCCGACAGGTCGATCTTGATCAATGTCTTTGGCATTTTCCTTGCTCCTTCCGCACACCCTGTTCGAGGCGCTTCTCAAGATTCTCTGCCGGCGCGCCCCTTGAACGCCGGCACATGAAAGTTCAGACGGCGAGGTAAGCCGCGATCGCCGCCTCATCGACGTTTTTGCGCTGGTCCTGATGCACGATGCGCCCGTTTTCCATGACCATGATGCGGTCGGCGACGTCGAGCACGAAGCTCAGCACCTGCTCGCAAACGACAATGGTTAGGTTACGCAGTTGCCTGATTTCTTTGAGCACAACGGCGATATCCTTGATGATCGACGGCTGAATGCCTTCGGTCGGCTCGTCGAGGAGAAGGATTTTCGGATCGCTCGCGAGCGCGCGCGCAATCGCCAGTTGCTGCTGCTGACCGCCGGACAGGTTGCCACCGCGGCGCTTGTCGAAGTCAGCTAGGATCGGAAACAGGCTGTAGATCTCGTCGGGAATTTCGGTCTTGCCGGTGACGACCAGACCGGTCTGGATGTTCTCTCGTACCGTCATCGTGCCGAATATTTGTCGTCCCTGCGGCACGTAAGCCAAGCCGCGCTTGACCCGAGAATGGCTCGCCATGCCGGCGACGTCGGTTCCTTCGACCAGGATCTCGCCCGAGCGCGAGGGCAAGACGCCGATCAGCGATTTCATCAATGTCGATTTGCCCATGCCGTTGCGGCCGACAACCGCGACGATCTCACCCTGCGCTACCGATAGGTCAATGCCGTGAAGCGCCTGGCTCTGGCCATAGGCGACATTGAGCCCGCGGACTTGGAACATCGCACTTCTCCTTAGTGACCGAGATAGACTTCCTTGACGCGCGGATCGGAATGAATTTTCTCCATGTCGCCTTCGCACAGCACCTTACCTTGGTGCAGCACCGTCACACGGTGCGCGATGCTCTCGACGAACTTCATGTCATGCTCGATCACCACCACTGAACGGTTCTTGATAATGGTGTTGAGCAGCGCTGCGGTCTTGGTGCGCTCCGACACGCTCATGCCGGCGACCGGCTCATCAAGCATCAGCAATTCCGGATCCTGGATGAGAAGCATGCCGATCTCGAGCCATTGCTTCTGGCCGTGGCTCAGCGTCTCGGCCGGACGGTCGAGTTGATCCGAGAGGTAGATCATCTCCGCGATTTCGCGAACGCGCTCGATGATCTCGCTGGTGCGGTTCCAGAACAGCGCGCCGAACACTTCGCGGCCGCGCGGAAAGGACAGTTCGAGATTCTCAAACACCGTGAGGTCTTCGTAGATCGACGGCGTCTGAAATTTACGGCCGATACCGCGACGCACGATCTGTTGCTCCTTAAGCTTGGATATTTCCTCGTCCTTGAACTTGATCGAACCCGACGACAGCTTGGTGCGGCCGCAAATCAAGTCGAGCACGGTGGTCTTGCCCGCCCCGTTGGGCCCGATGATGACCCGCAGCTCGCCCTTGTCGATATAGAGGTTTAGGTCGTCGACCGCCTTGAAGCCGTCGAACGAAACCGTGACGCCTTCGAGGGCGAGCAGGAAATCCGTGCTGTTAGCCATGATCGCTCTCCCTACTCGGCCGGCGACGGTCTGATGCTGGCCGAAACGCCGGTTTTCCTTAGCCGCGAGACCCACGGCATCACCTGATCGGTCAGGAGCCCGGCGAGGCCGCGCGGAAACGCCAGCACCACCGCGATGAACAGTCCGCCCATCGCGAACAGCCACAGTTCCGGGAAGCTTTCGGAAAAGACCGTCTTGCCATAATTGATGAGCAGCGCGCCGGCGACGGCACCGACGAGCGATTGCCGGCCTCCGACCGCGCAGAAGATGACCATTTCGATCGACGGCACGATGCCAACGAAGGACGGCGACATGAAGCCGACCTGCAAGGTGAACATGGCGCCGCCTATGGCCGCGAAGGCAGCCGCCAGGCAGAAAATGAACACCTTAAAGTTGGCGACGTCATAGCCGGAGAAGCGGACACGGTCTTCCTTGTCGCGAACCGCCACCAGAATGCGGCCGAGCTTACTGGTAAGGACAAACCGCCCTAGCAGAATGCAGCCAAGCAAGAGGAAGCAGCAAACGAAATACAGGATCACCTTGGAATGGTCGGGCCGGATGTCCCACCCGAGCAGCGTGCGCAAATCGGTAATGCCGTTGACGCCACCGCTGTAGCCCTGTTGCCCGATGATCAGGATCGTCATCACAGCCGATAGCGCCTGGGTGATGATGGCGAAGTAGACACCTCCGACCCGGCGCTTGAACATGGCGTAGCTCAACACGAAGGCCATGATGCAAGGCACCATGATTATCGCTACCAGGGTAATAGTTAAGGAGTGGAATGGCTTCCAGAAAAACGGCAGCGACGTGAGTTGGTTCCAATCCATGAAGTCCGGGATGCCGGGCGTCGACTGGATCTTGGTGTTGGCGACGCTCGAGGCTTCGAGCTTCAAGAACATCGCCATGCAATAGCCGCCGAGGCCGAAGAACACGCCCTGCCCCAGGCTGAGGATGCCGGTGTAACCCCAGCACAGCACCAGACCGAGCGCGGCGAACGAGTAGGTCAGGTATTTTCCGACCAGATTGAGACGGAAGGCATCGAGCGTCAGCGGCAGAACGACAAGGATGAGCAACGCCAGCAGGACGAACGCGATCATGTCGTAGGAGCGTTTGCCGAAAATCGAGTTCGACATGGCGTATTACTTCCTGACTTTAAGGACGAACAGGCCTTGCGGGCGCAACATCAGCAGCCCGATGACGATCAGCAGCGTCGTCACCTTAGCGTTCGATCCGGACGTGAAGAACTCGAGCGTCGATTGCGACTGCGAGATCGTGAAGGCCGAGGCAATAGTGCCAAGCAGGCTTTGCGCACCGCCGAATACGACGACGAGGAAGGTGTCGACGATGTAAAGCTGACCGGCGCTCGGGCTAGTCGACCCGATCATGGTGAAGGCGGAGCCTGCGACGCCGGCAATGCCGCACCCGAGGCCGAATGTCAGACGGTCGATGCGCCGCGTGTCGATGCCGACGGCACCGCTCATGACCCGGTTGTTGACGACGGCGCGAACCTGCAAGCCCCACCGCGACTTGAACATCAGAAGCGCAACGGCACCGGTGATCATCAACGTCAAGGCCATCACAAAGAGGCCGTTGATCTGCACTTCGATCGAACTGGTGACATTGAGCGAGCCCATCATCCAGGACGGCAACTCAACGCCGACTTCGCGGGCACCGAAAATGGTCCGGAACGCCTGCTGCATCATGAGGCTGAGACCCCAGGTCGCGAGCAAGGTATCGAGCGGACGGCGATAGAGATGCCGGATCAGCAGCCATTCTGTCGCCAACCCCGCCGCTCCCGACACCAAGAAAGCCACTATCATGGCAACGAAAAAATAGATGCCGAACAAACTCGGCAGATAAGTCTGAAACAGATGCGAGCACAGGAACGTCATGTAAGCGCCGAGGATCATGAATTCCCCGTGCGCCATATTGATGACGCCCATCTGCCCAAAGATGATGGCAAGACCGAGCGCCATCAACACGAAGACCGAGAACAGGATCAGCCCGGCGAAGCCCTGCATGACCAGGATGGACCCGAGATCGCCGAACGAATAGCCGAAGAGCATCGCGTCGCTCCGTGAACACCGCTTCAGGCGGAATTTCGATGAATCGTCAGTCGGACCGCGCCGGCGCCCGGCGCCCTGCCCCGGCGCGAGGCGCCGGGGCATTTAGCGTCAGATCACTGGTAGCCCTTCGGGAACGGATCTGGTTCGACGAGGTTGGCGGTTTCGTAGACCAGTTCGTACTGACCATCGAGTTTGGCGCGACCGACCCGCGTCTTGCTCCAGAGATGATGGTTCTCGTGGATGCGGACGTAGCCTTCCGGCGCGCCCTTGAATTCCACGCCCGGAGACGCAGCCGCGATCTTGTCGATGTCGAAGCTGCCGGCTTTTTCCGCGGTCAGTTTCCACAGCCAGGGTCCAAGATAGGCAGCCTGGGTGACGTCGCCAATGACGGTCTTCTCGCCCCACATCTTCTTGAAAGCCGGGACGAAGGCCTTGTTGTTCGGATTGTCGAGCGACTGGAAGTATTTCATACAGGCATAGGCGCCCGCGATGTTTTCGCCGCCGATGCCATCGATCTCGTCCTCGGTCACGGAAATGGTCAGCAGCGTCTGCTTGCTGAGGTCGATGCCCGCGGCCTTGAGCTGCTTATAGAAGGCGACGTTCGAGCCGCCGACGATGATCGCGTAGATCACATCGGGCTTGGTCAACTTGATCTTGTTGATGACCGAGTTGAACTGGGTGTGGCCGAGCGGGAAGTATTCTTCACCGACGACCTTGCAGCCCTTCAGGTGACCTTCGATGTGCTTGCGGGCGATCTTATTGGAGGTCCGCGGCCAGATGTAGTCGGACCCAAGCAGGTAGAAGCTCTTGGCGCCCTTCTCTTTTTCGACCCAGTCGAGGCCAGCGATGATCTGTTGTGTCGCTTCCTGACCGGTATAGATGACGTTCTTCGACTGCTCGAGGCCTTCGTAGAAGGTCGGATAATAGAGCATGCCGTTGTACTGCTCGAACACCGGCAGAACCGCTTTGCGCGACGCCGAGGTCCAGCAGCCCATAACGGCGGCGCATTTGTCGTTAACCAGAAGCTTCTTTGCCTTTTCGGCGAAAGTCGGCCAATCGCTGGCGCCGTCTTCCTGGATGAACTTGATCTTGCGGCCGAGCACGCCGCCCTGCTCGTTGATCTGCGAGATGGCAAGTTTTTCGGCTTCAACCGAGCCGGTCTCTGAAATGGCCATCGTGCCGGTTACCGAGTGCAAGATGCCAACGGTGACCTCGGTATCGGTCACAGCTAGGCCCGTGGTGTTGACCGCCGAAGTTGCCGGCGCCTGGGCAAACACTTTTGTCGCAAACTCGGGCACGAGCAACGCCGTGGCTGAAAGAGCTGCTGTCCCCAAAAGAAGCTTGCGGCGAGACGGTGAATAACGATCGGTCGGCGGTTTCGTTGGCATATGCCCCTCATGGACTTTGGTTAACCGAGGAGGCGATGAATCCGCACTCCATAGGAGCAATGCTGATCCAGATTGGTGCAATGCAGCATACGTCGATTGACGTATACGCCTACGCATATCAGCGTAGGATAATCCCGTGGTACAGTGAGTTTAGACGACACGGGAGTATTAGTGGAACCGCGAAAACAGTGCATTTTTTTGCATCGCACACTGCCTGTTTTTGCCGCTGACTCGGGGGATCGGCTTTGAACAATGGCAGCCGCAAGCCGCATGATGACCGCGCGCAATCGGGCTCGCAGAAGCCTGGTTCATCATGACGGCGCAGCAAAAAATCGTCCGCGTGCGCCGTAACTACAATCAGTGGGTTGCGAACCAAACGCTGGAAGATTACGCGCTGCGATTTACGGCAAAAAGCGCGCGACGCTGGTCAAGCTTGCGCGTCGCCAACACCGCGATCGGCGCTATTTCCTTCTTGGCCCTGGAAGCGATCGGCGGCGCGATCACCGTCAATTATGGTTTCACCAATGCAACAAGCGCCATTCTCTTGGTTGGCGCGCTGATTTTTCTCACCGGTCTGCCGATAGCCTATTACGCCTCCAAATACGGCGTGGATATCGACCTGCTCACCCGCGGTGCCGGCTTCGGCTATATCGGTTCGACCATCACGTCACTGATTTATGCCTCATTCACGTTTTTGTTTTTCGCCATCGAAGCGGCGATCATGTCATTGGCGCTTGAGATGTGCTTCGGCGTGCCTCTGTTCGTCGGCTACGTGACGAGTTCGCTCGTCGTCATCCCACTGGTCACCCACGGCATCACGTTCATCAGCCGGTTTCAATTATGGACGCAGCCGATCTGGCTCGCCCTGCATCTCCTTCCGTTCATATTCATCGCGACTGTTGACCTACCGTTGTTCAAGGAATGGACGCATTTTGCCGGCACCGAACAGCCGGCCGGAGACTCGTTCAATCTGGTCTTGTTCGGAATGGCCTCGACCGTGGTGTTTTCACTGATCGCGCAAATCGGCGAACAGGTCGACTTCTTGCGCTTTCTGCCGGCTCGCACGCACGACAACCGCGTGGCGTGGTGGGTTTCCAATCTGACGGCCGGGCCCGGCTGGGTCATCCCCGGTGTCCTCAAGCTGTTGGCCGGATCGTTCCTCGCGTTTCTCGCGGTGCGCCACCTTGTACCGCTGGAGAAAGCTGCCGAACCGACCCAAATGTATCTGGTCGCGTTTCAGTACGTCTTTTCTTCGCCCAACATGGCGCTGGCTTTTACCGGCGCCTTCGTCATCGTCTCCCAGCTCAAAATCAACGTTACCAATGCTTATGCGGGTTCGATTGCTTGGTCTAATTTCTTCTCCCGCCTGACCCATAGCCATCCCGGTCGCGTGGTGTGGGTAGTGTTCAATGTCACCATCGCCTTGCTGCTGATGGAGCTTGGTATCTTCAAGGCGCTCGAGCGCATACTTGGCTTCTATTCGATTGTCGCAGTGGCCTGGGTCGGTGCGCTCGTCGCCGATCTCGTCATCAACAAGCCGTTGGGGCTTAGCCCGCCACTTATCGAATTCAAACGTGCACATCTTTACGACATTAACCCGGTGGGCGTCGGGGCGATGGTGCTGGCGACGACCGCCGGCATCCTCGCATTGACTGGCGTCCTCGGAACGACGCTCCAAGCGTTGGCGGCATTTCTGGCCTTGGCCGTCGCATTTGTCGCAGCCCCGGCCATCGCTTACGCGACTCGCGGCGCTTATTACATTGCCCGCGCGCCTCGGCGCGATTGGGGCGGCCAGACCACCATCCGTTGCGTTATCTGCGAACATCCTTTCGAACCCGAAGACATGGCGCAGTGCCCGGCCTATTCGGGGCCCATCTGCTCTTTGTGTTGCTCGCTTGAGACGCGTTGCCATGACTTGTGCAAGCCGCATGCGCGCGTATCAAACCAATTCCTGAGGAACCTGAAACGTCTGCTCCCGGATGCGGCGGTTGCAACCATCAATACCAATCTTGGCCGCTATCTCGGCGTCCTATTGCTATTCTCTGGCCTCATCGGCGCCGTTCTGGCGCTGGTTTATTTCCAGATCACGCTGGATTCCTACATCAACGGCGACGGCCTCAAGTCGGCACTGTGGACGGTCTATTTCGTCCTCACGATCATTGCCGGCATCGGCGCCTGGCTGCTGGTGCTGGCGCAGGAAAGCCGACGCGTCGCCGAGGAGGAAACCTCCCGCCAGACCGATTTATTGATGCAAGAAATAGAGGCCCACAAACGCACCGACGAAAAATTGCAGCGCGCCAAGGAAGTGGCCGAGGCCGCCAGCGAAGCTAAAAGCCGCCACCTCGTGGGTTTAAGCCACGAGTTGCGAACGCCACTGAACTCAATTTTGGGCTACGCGCAGGTTCTCGAGCGCGATCCGGCCATACCGGCCAAGCGTGCACCGGCGGTGAAGGTGATCCGCCACAGCGCCGAGCATCTGTCCGGCCTCATCGACGGCCTGCTCGACATATCCAAGATCGAAGCCGGGCGGTTTCATCTGGAGCGCACAGAAGTCCGCACCAAGGAATTCCTCAATCAGCTTGTCGAAATGTTCCAGTTGCAGGCGGCGGCCCGCGGCATCAGCTTCTATTTCCACCCGCCGGAGCGGTTGCCCTTTGCGGTCAATACCGACGAGAACCGGCTGCGCCAGGTCCTGATCAATCTGTTGTCGAACGCCCTCAAATTCACCGACGTCGGAGCGGTGACTTTCCGCATGACCTACCGCAACCAGGTCGCCGAGTTCATTATCGAAGACACCGGCATCGGAATTCACGACGACGACCTTGAGCGGATCTTTCTGCCGTTCGAGCGCGCCCGCGCATCGCGCAACCGCAAAGCGACCGGCACCGGGCTCGGCCTGACCATCACGCGCCTACTGACCAAGATCATGGGTGGCGACATCAGCGTCACCAGCGAGGTCGGCAAAGGCAGCGCCTTCCGAGTCAAGATATTGCTGTCCGAAGTGTTCAACCCCCGTACGACCTCGGTCATGGAAGACCGCGTCCGTACCTATCGCGGCGCGCGGCAAACCATCATGGTGGTGGACGACGACGAGAATCATCGCGTCCTCATTCGCGACCTGCTCGAACCGCTGGATTTCAATATCCTTACCGCGAGCTCCGGCGCCGAATGTCTTGAGCTCGCCGAACGGCACAAGCCCAACCTGATCCTGCTCGACGTCGCCATGCCGGACATGGACGGCTGGCAGGCAGCGCACCATCTGCGCCAGATGCCTGACCGCCCGGCCATCGTCATGCTGTCGGCCTTCGCGCCTGACCCCAAGCACAAAGCGGAGCCCTACCCCGTCAATGACGACTACTTGATAAAACCTTTCGATCTGCGCCAATTGCTCGGCAAAATCCATGCCTTGCTCGATATCGAATGGGTCCATGACGAAAGGTCGGAGGCACCGCGCGCCATTACCGCGGCGATGCTCACGCCAACCAAGATGCCGCCGCAGAGCGACATCGAAGAGCTGATCCGGCTCGGACAGATCGGCTACATGCGCGGCATTCAAGATAAGCTCAGCGCGATCGAGAGCGGCTCCGCCGTTCACCAGGATTTTGTTTCCTACATGAGGGTTTTATCCGATGGCTTCGATCTCAAACGTTATGTGGCCGTCCTGGAGTCGTTCCGGAGCGACAATGGCTAGCCACGAGCCGCGCGATATCGTCCTCGTCGTCGATGATTCGCCCAATACATTGCGAATGCTGACGGACGCCATCGAAGGTGCCGGCATGACCGTGCTGGTCGCGCTGGACGGCGAACAGGCGCTGTCGCTGATCGAGCGCATCACCCCCGACGTCATCCTAATGGACGCGGTCATGCCCGGCCTCGACGGTTTCGAGATCTGCCGGCGTTTGAAGCGCAATCCCGCCCTCAGCCATGTCCCCATCATCTTCATGACGGGCCTGAGCGAAACCGGCGACATCATCAAGGGCCTCGACGCCGGCGGCGTCGACTACGTCACTAAGCCGATCGCGCCGGACGAACTGTTGGCGCGGATCCGCGTCCATCTGTCGAACGCCCGCATTTCGCAAAGCGCCCGGGCCGCGCTCGACGCCTCGGGCCGGTTCCTGTTGGCCGCCAATCGCGCCGGCCGTATTTTGTGGTCGACGCCGCAAGCCGCCAAACTGCTGAGCGCGATTTTCCCCGACTACAATCCGGAAGCCTATGCGCTGCCGGCTCACGTCCAGGAATGGCTGCACCAATATGCCGACCGCAAGTCGCCCTCGACGTCCGAAGGCGTGCCGCTGAATGCGCCCGACTCGCCGATCAAACTGGAATTATCGGTGATCAGCCAGATCGGCTCGGACGAAATCCTGCTGCGGCTGATCGAGGGCGACCCGAACAACGATCAATTGGTTCTCCGCCAGAAACTCCAACTTACACAGCGCGAGGCGGAAGTGCTGCTGTGGATCGCCCGCGGCAAGTCGAACCGCGATGTCGCTGACATCCTGACCCTGAGTCCAAGAACCGTCAACAAGCATCTCGAACAGATATTCAACAAGCTGGGCGTCGAGAACAGGACATCGGCCGCCGCTTTGGCCACACGGACGCTCGGAGCACGATAAGCTGGCAATACTAGAATATGGCCTCGGCGCAGTCCGGGACGGGCCCAGGCATCTGCCGCAACTGCACAGGCTCGACGATGACCGATGGGGCCGCCCCTGAGGAGGTTCCAGCAGTCGCGGTCACCATAACCTGGACCTGGATCGCCCTGAGGATGGATGGATATTGCGCCGCATAACGCAGACTGTCTTTACCGGCATAAGCTGCATCGGCCCGATAGATCAGCCGAACGCCGCGAACCAGGCGCCCGATGCATTGCGCCTCGGTGCCGACGAACATAGAGCTGATCTCGATGTTCTCGGCGCGGGCGCAAACTTTGCCGTGGCGGGGTGGTTCGGACAGGTAAAGCGCGGGATGCGCAACGGCCTCGCAATCCCGGTTCCAGCCGGCGTGCTCGCGGAGCACGATCGGCTGTCCGGCAAGGCCTGCGGTAGCAAGCAACTCCTCCTCGCCCCGCGCCCCTTTGGGGTGTGTCAAAAAAAGCGCCGTCACGGCGGCGAGGAAGACGAAATACATCGCGACGGCGCGACAGCCTAAATGGGTCAAACCCTGTCGATGGAAAGAGCGCCACATCGTGCCGGCCGTCCCGCGATCGGTTTGATTAACATGATTCTCCTGTGCTTGTCGGGGCCGCAAACGCCAATAAAATTGTCAGGAATTTCCCTCTGTTGCCCGACTTGACGTATTGGGCATAACCCCAGAGCGCCGCCGCTGACGATAAGATTCACTTCGATCCATCCACTCGCCGCGTGTCGCCTGCAGTGCATTC
>Ga0265314_10002435_pt1 | contig 19077 bp, 14 predicted proteins | sample 4126metaG_FD_203106 | JGI IMG/M metagenome (GOLD analysis project Ga0265314, IMG submission 203106) | Rhizosphere microbial communities from Carex aquatilis grown in University of Washington, Seatle, WA, United States - 4-1-26 metaG | ecosystem: Host-associated > Plants > Roots > Rhizosphere >... | reverse complement strand
GCGATGGCCGGCTGTATTCCTTCTGGTTCGCGCCGGGCAAGTCGTCGACGCCGATCACGTCCAGCTGGCAGTGATCGGAGACCCAGGATTCATTGCCGGCCAGCGTCGTCCAGTCGCGAAGCAAGTGTGCCTCGCAACGATCGCGGTGCATCTTCTCGCCTTGCCGACGGCGAAGCTGCTCTGCCGGCGGGACGCGTTGATCGAGGCGCCTCTTGAGGGTGTCGATCGACGGGACTCGCCAGCCATGCTGCGCGGCAGCCTCCAGTGTCTTTTCGTAGCAGGTGCTCGCCTGACGCTGATCCTGCGTGAGGTAGGCGGTCGCGAAAAACGAGAGCGCCTCTTCGTCGCACTCGGCGGCAACGCCGCCGCCAACGACGGCCCGGCCGTCGGCGAGCGATGAGAGACGGCGCCCGCCCGCGAGGTATTCTTTTTTGTGCCGGTAGTAGCTCCGGATCGATGGGACATCCCTGTCGAAGAGGCGCTTGCCATCGAGGAACGCCGCGACCACGTCGCTTTCCCGGCGACCGTCGTTAATGTTGTTTTCACGGCGGGTTCGAAGGTGGTTCTCGACCTCTTCGAGGAGGGATGCGAGCTTCGCCGCCTTTTTGGATTGGGATTCCGTGAGCGTGTGGATCTCCCCGTGCTCGGCCGATTCAGCCTCCTGCCGCGCCCGGTATTCCTGTGGGCAAGTCGGGGCGGAGAGATCGATCTGCAGAATTTTGGGTCCGCCCTTGGGATTGTCCGCGAAGCGGTGGCACCGCGCCAGATCCCCGTGCTTGCAGGCCCAGATGATCGTGCGCCTGGATTTGCCGGTGCGCTCCGAAAGCTGCGCGACCGTTACCCAATCCCCGCCCCTGGGAAATTGAATGGATGTAATGGCGCTCATACGCGTTGTCTCTCCCTCTTGAGGCGTTCCATGCCCTGGCGGTTGGGAATGTCCATGCCGTGGAATCGCAGGCCGGAGACGGTGAAGTCGAACTTCACGGTCTGGCCGTCCATGAGCTTTTGAAGCTTGACGGAGTGCTCGGGGATTCCTTGCATCGCGGCGGCCGCGTCGAACATGCTGTCACGCGCGGCGACGTGCCGGCCGGTCTGCGCATCCTCAATGATGATGAGTCGATCGACTTTCATATCTCTCGCTGCTCAAAAGCGGTGAAGGAAATCATGGAAACAACGACCGCCGCCGCGCAGAGCGTGATCGTGACCGGGTTGGGCGCGAATGCGACCGCGAATCCGGCAAACGCCGATATCCCGAAATGGACAGTCCACCGCATCCATAACCCGAACCGATGAATTTTTGGCGGAACCTTGTTGTCGGGAAGAAACATCACCGCCTCCTGGCGTAAAAAGTTTGGGCCGCGCGGGACGGGCCCGGTTGACTGCCCGTTTGATTTTCAGCCGCTTGGAGAACGCTGTTGGCGTTCCGAAGGGAGATACGCTATCGCCCGCGCGGCCCTTGGCTGACGTTCAATCAGTGCTGCAGGACGCCCGCAGCCTGGGGGTACTTTTTCAGGAAACGCGCGATGGCGCTTGGATCGCGCAGAAGACCGACGCCTCCGGTCACTTCCTTGATCTGGCTCCCATCCGCGTTGCAGGTAGCCTGGAACACGACCAGGTGATCGCAGTGATCGCAATGGAGCGTGCCGTGCGTGGTGAAGGAGGCGAGCTTCACGTTGTAGGAAGGGTGAAGGGCGCCCTGGCTGAGCAGATCGGCTCGCGGCTGGAAGAGACAGGCCGCATCGCAACCTCGGATAAGGCCGCGATCGTCGAACAGGCCAAGACGCACCCTGACATCGTGCTGACCGCATTTAAGTCGGTGAAGGTCGGAGCGTCGGTTCCGATCGGCACGTTTGGCATCAAGCAGGGAGCCGGCGATGGCAGCGCGATCAACGTCGCCGCGCCGGCGCCGCGCTCGCCGCATGACAACATCAGCGCGAGCAAGGCGTTTCGCGACCTTCCCAAGGCCGAGCAGGACCTGCACCTGCAGGCCGTTCAGTATGCCGACAAATACAAATGCAGCTACATCGAGGCGCGAAAGGCCGTCGAGTCGGCCAAGACTGTCTGATCCGGCAAGAAGCGAAGACGTTAACCAAGAGCGTTCTCAACAATTGACCACAACAGCCAACTGAAAGGATTTGGCTTATGAGCACTCAAGATCATGATCCGGGCCGCAAAGTCACCCGCAAGGTGAACGGCCCGGTCACCACGCCCAACCGCTTTGTCGAGCAGACCGGAACCGCCAACCAGGTCCAGGTCGTCGGCACGCAGAACGACCCGGTCTATGGGGTGATCGAAACGACCACCCGCAATGACCAGGATTATGCGTCGATCACCATCGACGGCATCGCCTGGGTCGAGTCCGGCGCCGCTGTGAGCGACGGCGACGACGTGATCTCCGACAACCAGGGACGCGCCATCACCGACCCGGCCACCGGCGCCGTCACGGCCTGCGTCGCCGGCAAGGCGCTGGGCGCCGCTTCCGGCGCCGGCCAGGTGATCGGCGTCCTTCTAGGGCGCTACAAGATCAAGCGGTAACGCGTCGTCAGTAGTAAGCAAGGAGCAAGGATGCTCCAGCCAGTGCCTTTTTTTTCTTTGACAACCCTACTTGAAATGGAGTTCAAGCCATGCCTTTAACCGGACAATTTAACGTCCAACAGGTGTTGCCCGATCCGATCATGAGCAACATCGCCATCGCCCGCATGCAGGAGGGCGACTTCATCGCGGACATCATCTCGCCCGTGGTGGGCGTCGCTGCCGACTACGGTCGCTTCGCCCAGTTTGGGTCGGAGGCGATCGCGCAGAATCTCAACACCAAGCGCGCCGCCGGAAGCTCCGCCATGTCGGTGAGCTTCAGCCGGACCTATGGCACCTTCACCTGCACGGAAGACGCCGCCAAGACTGACCTGCACGAGGAAGATTTTCAGGGCCAGGACCCGGCGACGGTCCGCGAACAGGGAATCGACCTCACGACGATGCAGGTCAAAATCGCCATCGAGACCCGCGTTCAAGCGCTCACTGTGGCGATCGCGAACACCGCGACGGTGACCACGAAATGGGACGCCGCCTCCCCCACCATCATGAAGGATTGGCTGGCCGCGCGGGAAGCGTTCCGCCACCAGTACGGCGTCTATCCCAATGCCGCGATCATCACGCCGACCATCGCCAATATCATGAGCACTGACACCGACATCCGGGATTACGTCAAATACACCAAACCCGATCTGCTCGTGGCTGGCGTCCTGCCACCGGCGATGCGTGGCGTGCGGATCATCGTTCCGACCGCCAACATCCGCACATCGCTGGCATCGGCGGCGCTGACCGACATCTGGGACAATGGCGAGAAGAACGTCACGTTCCTCTACATCCCGCCCGGCGCCACCTACAACGCCGCGACGAACCAGTCCAACATCACCGCGACGCAGACGCTCGCCTGGGCGCTGCAGATCAAGCAGCTGGGCGAGGAAATCCTCAAGGCTGGCCAGAAAGACCTGCAGGACCTCTCGACGAAATCCGCCGAGCTGGCGGCGTCCTTTGCCTCGTCCGAAAAGGCGTCGGAGCTGATGGCCCAGAAAGTCAGCGATGCCGCCGAAGCGGCTCGCGAGGCTGGTATTCTGTCTGAGCAGGCCGGCACACAGGTGAAGTCCTTCGGCGATCGCGCAGACGAGGCGGCAAAATCGCTTCGCAGTGCGTTCGGACGCGGTTCGACGTTCAACCTGCTCATCGCCGGCACGGCTGTCGCCGGCCTTCGCATCCTGGGCTCGGAGCTCAACCGGGTGGGTGGCGAAGTCGCCAAGGCGGCTGATGATTTCCGCGACGGGAAAATTTCAGGAGGCGATTTCGCCGACCAGGTGTTGCGCTCGATACCCCTGCTGGGCGAGTTTTACTCCGCGGGTGCCAACTTCACCGAGGCGATCACCGGGATCGGCCACGCGGAAAAGGAAGCCGAAGCGCAGACGGCCGCATTGAACAAAGAGCTTAACGAGCAGGCCAAGGGCCTCTTCACGATCCAAAAACAGGCGGACGATGCGGCGGCGGCCATCCGCAAGATTCGGGACGCGGCGGCCGCCAAGGACGCCGCGCAAGAGGGAGGCGTTAATCGCCGGGGACTGGGCGCAATTTTCAACAGCGGCGCCCAATCCAACGAGGAAATCGACAAACAGCTTGAGGGCAATCAAAAGCAGATCGACGCCCTGCAGGCGCGGATCGTCAGCTACAATAAGCTCCTCGAAAACGGCATCGCCTCGTCGAAAAACATCGACCCGGACCTGGGCCTGAATACGCTCACTAAGCTGCAGGACGAAAGGGAAAGACTTCTACGCGAGGCGAACCAGGCAGCTTCTGCAATCGACCAGGCCAACTCGGATCAGCGCGCGGACATCGAGATGGAAGCGGCGCGAAAGGCCGTAGCAGGTTATTTAAAGGCCTGGGAGGATGGCTATGCGGAGCTGGTGAAGCTCGACAAGTCGGCCATCGAGGCGGCGGGGAAGCGGTGGGATGAACATGTTGCGGCACTAAGGAAGGAGGCCTCCCAGCTCGAGGATTCGCTGCGCACGCCGGCCGAGAAGTTCCAGGCGACGCTGGCGGAGCTCGCTGCGCTTAAGCAGGTTGGTGTGCTCGACCCGGAAACAGAAAAGCGAGCAACGGAGAAGGCAACCGCGGATTTCGACAAGGCACAATCGGAGAGAGTTGCAGCTGCAGACGCGGCAACCGTGGCGATCGCGGAAGGGGCGGAGAAAGCTCGGGCGCAGGCGAAAGCAGATTACGACCGGGATGTCGCTGCATTCAAGCAGATGCTGGACGGCAAGGCGATCGCCCAGACGCAGTTCGACCAGCTCGAAATTCAGCGTGAACAAAAGCTTCAGCAGGACCTAGCGCTCATTTACCTCCAAGAGCAATCCAGAAAACAAATTGAGCAGGACAAATTTAACGCGGACCTTGCGACTGGCCGGGCAAAGGTGCTGGCGGAAGCTCAATTGCAATATGACCAGGATGTAGCGAGCTTCAAAGAGGCGCAGTTACGTAAAGCATCTCCACCGCCTTCGTCGAATGCCCTGATTCCCGGCAACATCGACTTGTACAATAGGCCGATCGCAAAAAATGATGACGGATCGATCAGCACTGTGCGATCGATAACGGTGGAAGTGGGCGATGGCAAATTTCTGCTCCTCCCCACCGTGAGTGACGATGGACGTGTGCTCTCGAATGTTGATGCCATTAAGCAATATCAAAAGAGCGGAAAACACCTTGGACTCTTTTCATCCGAAGAACAAGCCGACGCATATGGCGAATCGCTTCATGATTCCCAAGCCCAGCAATATCTCCCTGTGGCCCAATTCATGGCACAGGCTGCAGCAAAGCTCGAGGAGACGATTCGGCAATTTGACATCGCTCGTTCGCAGGCACAGGGGGCGGCGGACGTAACCATCGCCAATGCAAACCACGATAAGGTCGGCAGCGCCATCGGAACCCTGAATCTTGACCAATCCGCGGCGCAGGAACAGGCGCGGCAGCAATACAACCAAGGGCTCCTCGACTGGACGAAATACCAGCAGGAGCTGACGGCCATCGACCAGCAATTCACCGAGAAGCGCAAGGCCGTCGACGGGAACTTCTTCGAAGGCTTTAAGATTGGCCTTCAAAACACCGTTGACCAAGCCAAAACGATCTCACAGATCGGGCAACAAGTCGGACAGGACCTTGCCAACGGCATCGCGGGTGCCCTGGGGGACATCGCCACCGGAACCAAAGGCGTCTCTCAGGCCTTCAAGGAAATGGCCGCCAGCATCATCCAGGACATCATCCGGATGACGATCCAATTCGAGGTGTCGAGCATTTTCCAGGCCTTCCTGGGAGGTTTTGGCGCGCTGACGCCTTCAGGCTCGCCATTGGGCCACGTCGCGATCGCACCACGCAACGCCGGCGGCCTGATCGGCTATGCGCTGGGCGGCATGGTTGGCAGCGGCCCGTGGGGACCCAACAAAGACACGGTGCCGGCGGCGCTGACGCTGGGCGAATTTGTGGTCAATCGCGAGGCCGTCTCCAGGCCTGGAATGCTCGGCCTGCTTGACAACATCAACCGCGGGGGCGCGGCGCGCGTGCAAACCACGCAATTCGCCAGAGCACCTTTGGCGCCCGCGCCCACCCAGACCAATGGCGCTGCCGGCGGCGGCGCTGTGATCGCCGCGGTCGTGGCGAGCGACGCGCAAATGCGTGGCCTGCTCAGTGGCGGTCGAAATGCCACACTCGACTTCTTCCAGGCAAACGCCCAGGCCATTCGATCACGGCTGGGGGTTTGAATGGCTGTCACCGCATCGGCACTCATCGATCCTGAAACACAGGCCACCAAGAGCCAGCTGTGGCGGCCGCCGGCGCTCTTCCTCCACGACTGGAGCACCAACCTGGTCGTGCGGACCAGCTATGCGACGGCGATCGCTGTCGCCAATACAGCCGGGGCCGTTCGCACGGGGCTCAACCCCAAACCAACACGCTCGATGGATGTGGTGTTTCTGGCGATGGATCAGAACGAAACGGCACTCCTCCGGAGCCTGCTGCAGCGGATGAACCAGGCACGCACGCCCGTGCCGTTATTTTGCGACCAGACGCCGTTGACGGCTTCGGCTACCTCTGGCGCAACGACCGTTGCCTGCGACACAACCAACCGGCATTTCTTCGTCGGGGCGATCGCCGCGGTCTGGCCGGCTGCCGCAGCATCGATGGCATCAACGTTCGATCTTCTCACCATCAGCGCGATCACCGGAACAGGCCTGACGTTCTCGGGCGCACTCACCAATAACTACACGTCGGGCGCCATGATCGCACCGGTAATGGAAGCGGACCTCGTGCCGCAGGCTTCGGCGGTGTATGCGACCGACCAGCAGATGAATGCCCAGCTCACGTTCCGTGAGACTGTCGGGCCGGGCTCACTTGATCCGCTGACGGCCGTTGGATCGACGCCGACGGGCGTCTCAACCTACCTGACCTATCCGATCCTTGCCTCGGCGCTGGGCAACGCCGGCGGCCACTTTGCCGGCAATAGCCAGGGCGGAGCGCTCCGCGCAAACGAGACCAGCCAGGTCGGGCTCTTCAATTACACCGAAGTGCATGGACGCCAGCAGGCGGCGCAGACGCTTGAAGCGATGCAGCTCGATCGAGCGAGCGCCATTCTTCTGAAGCGATTCTTCGATTCCCGCGGCGGCCAGCAAAAACCGTTCATCGTCCAGGATATGACGACGGACTTTTCCCTGGCGTCGGCTGTTGCGGGCGGCGACACGGTCGTGCATCTATCGGCCGTGGCTCCGCAGCTGGACTGGACGTGGCGCACGCATCTGGCCCTGGTGTGTGCTGAGGGCAGCATCGTTATCCGCGGAATAGCCGGTTTGGCTCGCGCAGCCGGCATCGACACCGTCACGCTCTCGAGCGCGTTGCCGGCGCTGCCGGCGACGGCGATCGGTGCGACGGCCGCTTTCCTGGGACGCTTCGCTTCCGACGAGTTGGCGGAGACCTGGATCACCGACTCAACGCTCAATGTCCAGATGCCGCTGGTAGAGGTGATCGACGAGACCTCGCCGGCGCTCGCACACATGCCCGCGTTCCCCGTGGGCGGGTCGCTTCGTGCATCGATGATCGGAGGGGGCGTCCTGACCGACTACGGCGTGATCACGCCACCCTATAACCATCTTGGATCGGCGTTTTGGGCCGGAGGCGCTTCACTGCCGGCGGGAACTTATCGCGTGACGTATGAAAGCGGGATGGTCCACTGGTACACCGCTCCTCCCTTCGGCTCGGCGGATGCGTGGTCGATCAACTGGCCATTCGGCTCTGGCGACGGCGCCGGCTATCAACTCTTTTCGAATGGTGGTGGTGTTTCGGCAGGGACTCCACCGGGATATGCCCCGGGCGCTACCGGCGGCTTTGTCAGCGAGAGCGCGGCAGCCGCAGCGGCCTTCAGTCCAACCCTCACCTTCACCCACGGCGGTGGGCCGATCGATATTGCGATCACCGGACATACCACAGGGCTAAACGTGCTCGGCACACTTGGGGCTCCAACCTGGAGGCTTCAGAGATTGTCATGAGCGACATTGACGCACAACCCGAGGTGAGCCTGGTTACGCTGATCACGTTCAGCTATGGCGATAGTTTTGGAACCAAGACCAGGTACACCAGCTGCACCAACCCGGTGGTCGCCGGCGACGGGACTTTCCAACCGGAGCCGTCGATGGAAGTAACGATGAACGCCCAGACCGGTAGCGCTCAGGATGTGCCGGTTCAAGTGCGCATGGTGATGCGGGCGCCTCTGGACACGCTCACCAGCCAGCGCTGCCATTCGCCGGTGCGCGTCGTGCTTGAAGAGACTGATCCGGGCGATTTGACGACCCGTCGAAAGCTCTTCGCAGGGGTGATTAAAACCAGCGACTTAAATCCTGATGGCAAGAGCGGAATCGTGCAGTTCGAAATCGCCGGCTGGCGGTTTGCCCTGCAGATGTCCGGCAATACCTGGCTCGCCGATACGACGTGCAACAACACGCTGGGCGACGGCGTGTGCAGGTTCGATCTCACAACAGTGCAGGAGACTGGGACCGTGAGCGCCATCAATGGCACGCTCGTTACCCTGACGGGCCTGACGACCACCGCCGTTGATGGCTATTGGCGATGGGGATACCTGGCTTATGACGGCCTGCAGATCCTCGTGCGCGACTATTCGACCGGCAGCCAGCTCACGCTGATGAAGCCGCCGCCGGCGTCGTGGATAGGACAGGTGGTGAAGGCGACACCCGGATGCGACAAGCGTCTGGCTACCTGCCGCGCCAAGTTCAACAACGAGGCTCGCTTCACCGGCTTTGGCCTGGTCATCCCGGCCTACAACCCTTTGCTGGAGTCGACGTAAATGTGGCAGACGCATTTGCAGCAGTCGCTTGAACGCTGGCGCGGCACGCCGTGGGTTGCCGGCCAGCAGCTCCGCGGGCCCCGAGGAGGCGTTGACTGCGTCCGCTTCGTTGTGGGCGTGTTGGATGAGCTCTTCCGCCTGGATCTCCCGAATATCCCGCGGCTTCCCCAGGACATGAGCCTGCATGACCGTGAAGGCGCCATGCGGGTGGCCCGGGCGATCGAGGAACGGTATCCGCACACGCTGATTGAAAGCGTTTTTGAAATTGAACCGGGCGATGTGATCGTGCTCAGAACCGGCGCGGGCGCGGGACCCGGGCACGTCCTCATCGCCGGCAGCAATCCCAAGCAGCTCTGGCATGCATCGGAGCGCGTCGGCGTGACCACCACATCTCTGGCAATGTTTGGCCCGCGGTTCCAGGTGGTCCGTATATGGCGGCCGGAGGGGAAAGATAAATGGTGATGACACTCGCGAGTGTTGATCCGATCACGCTGACGGTTGGGCTGCTCTTGAGCGCGGCAGTCACCGCCGGCGGTAGCCTTCTCCTTGGCGCCTTGAACCGGCCCAAGAGCCCGGTCGCAGACAATACGCCGCCTGTGCTCACAGATCGCGGATCTCCATTGCCGATGCTGATCGGGCGTCGCAGGCTAAAGGGTTTTTTGTGCTGGGCTGGCGATCGCCAGCTGGTAAAGAGCGGCGGCGGCGGAAAGGGACTGCTGGGCGCCGCAGGCGGCAGCCAGAGCTATTTCGAGCGCGGGTGGCATGTGCTGTGCGTCGGGCCTGCGTCGGCGCTCTACGGCATCTATGAAAACGGCACGAAGATCTGGCCGACGACCGCAAGCGCCACGGGACCCATCACGCCCACCGATACACCTTCAGGATCGCACATCAAAACCAAGCGCGGCGACGCCTACATTTATTGGGGCGACGTGACGCAGCCGGTTGACCCTGTTTTGTCTGTGCGATTGGGAACCGTCTCTCAATGGCCCTGCATCTGCTACGTTTTCTGGAACCGCAAGAATCTGGGAGCCCAGCAGACCTGGCCGGTCATTGAATACGATCTGGCGGTCCAGGTGATGGACCAGGTCCTTTCGGATTCGCTTCCCTGGCTCGGTGAGCTCACAGGCCCGACGACCGGCAACACCGTCACCTTCACCTCCCCGATCACTCTGGACACGGCCGCGTATTCGCTGGGCGCCGTGGGCATCGTCAACCAGGTGGTGAGGATCGGTACGCGCGTCAAGAAGCTGGGCACCGATTACACGCTGGATGCCGGCCTTGGCCAGATGTACTTTTTGTCTTCAGGCACCATCAAATCGACCGACAACGTGACCGTGAAATTCGATACCCAGGGTGACGGCCGTGACGGGCCTAATCCCGCGCATGTGCTTTGGCAGGTGCTGACGGCGCCGGCGCCCTATGGATTCGCCATCGATCCGGCGTTCATGGATGGTACGGCATTCGAAACGCTCGGGACGTTGAGTGAGACTGAGCACCAGGCGTGCCACCTTCTTGCCACCGGCGGCATCAGTGGAACGGACCTGGTCGGCCAGATCATGACGGATCTGAGCATGGTCATTCCGCAGGTCGGCGACGTGCTCTCGCCATTTGCCATCAGGGCTGTCGATCCCTCGACTATTCCGGTAATCACCGACAGCATGCTCGCGCTCCCGGCGCCGCCGCAGCGGGAGCAGACCCATGAAGGGATTCTCCCTGACAGGCTCGTCTTCACAATCCCTGACCGATCCAACAATTACCGCGACATGGACATCGTCATTGATGACGACAGCCAATCCTCTCTGCGTGATCGCTCCAAGCAGACGCAGATTTCAATTCCCACGGTCACAGATCGCGCGACCGGATCGGTTGTGGCCCAGCGTCGCGCCCAGGAGCTGCTGACCAACACCGAGAAATACACTTTTCCCGTTACGAGAGCTGCGAGGAATCTCTGGGCCGGCCAGCCGTTCATTTATGCGCCCTATGGCGTGCTCAGGGTCGTGACCGTTGAAAAGAACGTTGGGGATCGCACGGCGCGAATCGAGGCCGCGATCGATCAATACAGCGGCACGCCTGGCAGCTATACGCCAGGGGATGTGAACAACGTCTTTGTGCAGGGCCAGTCAACGACTGCCCAGCCAGATCTGGCGGCCGCGGTTCAGGAGCTCCCAGAGGCGCTCTCCCAGGGCAAAGCCATCGGAGTGCTTCGAATTCGTGACGATGAGGATGTCACGGGCGGAGCGGTTTGGGTTTCCCGTGACAATATCACATACACCCAGGCCGGTTCGCAGGACGTGGCCTGCGCTGGCGGAACTTTGACGGCTGCGATGCCGGCAGTCCCTTACCTTATCGATCAGGGCTACCTGTTTTCCCCTCTGAATGACGACATTCAGAACGTTGCGGATCTCTCAGGAAACGACGCGGCCTGGCAGTCAGGCTCACAGCTCGCCGTCATAGATGATGAAATCATGTTCCTCCGGAACGTCACGGCCGTTGGATCATCCTGGCGGCTCGATGGGCTGATGCGAGGCCGTTACGACACTGATCCGGCGACACATTCGGCAGGCGCGATGGTGTATATCATCAGCGCCTCGGATCTGGAGCCCGTTGCGACCCCGCTGATGCAATCAGGGGTGATGTTGTATGTGAAGATCCAGCCGACCACGTCGACGGACGAAGTTGACATCTCCACGATCACGCCGCTGACGCTGACAATCGGATCTCCGCGGGCATTGCGGCCGCTTCCTCCAGACAACTTCCTTGCCAATCGAATCAACGCCTATTCCGCGGGCGCTGACGTGATCTTCACCTGGAACTACCGGGTGAAGGATGGCAGCGGCCGTGCCGCTGATGAGGTCCCTGCAGGTGTTGCGATCGGAAGCGGAACGCCCACGCATGAAGGGGTCTTTCAAATCCAGATTTTCGATATTGGCATGACTCTCAAACGCACGTTGACGGTGAACGATGACACCGGCACGACCACTTATTCGCATGCGAACCTGATTGCTGATTTTGGCTCTGAGCCGGCGTCGTTTGTCGCGCAGCTCGCCAATGTGTCAGGTGCGTATCAATCGACGGTTCGAACCATCACCATCGTCAAGGAGTAGCAAGGAATGACTCGGCCAACGCTTACCGTTCCCACCATCACACCTCAGATGGCTGGCTGGGATGCGACGATCAATACCGCGATTAGTGCCCTGCAGACGTTCGTATCGGGCCAGCCTTATGCCCTTCCGCTCTACACCGTCGCTTCAGGTGCCGGCCAATTACCCGCAGCTGCGAGCTATCAGTATTGCCTCGCCGTCGTGTCGGATGCGACCTCTGGTAAGGGCCCGGTCGTCGTCTCAGATGGGACCAATTGGCGGTATGTGTCGGATAACTCCGTCGCACTTTGAAAAAAAATTGTTCCCCTTGGAACGCCCTTCGAAACCCGTTCCAAGTCGGGTTTTACATCTGAATAAAACACCGCCCGAGCGATTCATTCAGTCTTGCGAATCGCGAAGCTTTATGAGGCTGCGGTTGAGAAAAAAGCGTGGCAGACCGTCACGCTTATAGTGCGCGCCGAGTTCCAGTGCCAACTATTGCGGCTCACTGCCAGCTTTCCTGCGGGACTGTAACCCGCAAAATGAAAAAAGTTCTTGACGCGGCACCATCAGGCAGTATCCTAACATAATGCGAACGGAGACGACCCAATCGTGAATGCCCGTCTGGCCAAGCTTCTGGAAAACCCCCGCCTGCGGTTGCGGACCGCCGATCATCTGTCGGCTTGGCCGGTGCGGGTTTCCGGGCAATTCCCGATCGCGGCAGGAGAGGTGCATGAGTGGTTCCTGAGTGGGGAATATCCGGCACGGGAGGACTGGTACCCGCCGGTGACGGTGATGGCGGGAGTGGCGAAAAAGGCTCTGGAGAATGAAGGTCGCTGTGGGGAAGGGCGTGGGGGGCGGAAAGTGGTGTGGATCGGAAGGCGGTGCTGGCCGGCGTTTCAGTTGCTCAAGGGGTTGGCAGGGGCGAACTTGAGGGGAGGGGCGGGATGGCTTTCTCAGGGGCTCTTTCTGGATCCGGCGACGGCTTCGGAACGGTACTGGGCGATTGGCGAGGCGCTGGCTTGCCGGGGGGTCGGGGCGGTGATTGCAGATGGGAGCGGGATCAATGCGGTGGTGAGCCGGCGGCTGCAACTGGCGGCGGAGGCGGGAAAAGTGCTGGGGCTGATTGCCCGGCCGCCGTGGGAGATGGGGATGGCGAGTCATGCGGCGGGTCGGTGGGAGGTGCGGTCGCGGGAAACGCGGCCCGGAAAAATGGGATGGGTCATAAAACTGGCGAGTCCCGATGGTTCGGGACAGCGGGGGCAGGATGCTCCCTCGGACTGGACTCTGGAGTGGACGTACCAGGTGTTCCGTGGGACAGGTGCTCTCGATTTATCTCCCCTGGTGGGACACGGAGTTGCAGGCACGCCGGGCTGGCGGGAAAGGGCAGGGTAAGGATCAGGAGGGGGAGCGCAGGCACGCTCCTTCCCGATCCAAACCCCTGCTCCTTTTTTCCGCCAAGGCCCGGCAGGAGATCGTGGTGCGGTGCTGCCCGATCGCCCAGTCGGCCGGCGTGGTTCCGGGGATGACCCTTTCGGAAGGGCGGGCGATCTGCCCGGAGGCCCAGGCGGAAAAATTTGATCCGTTCAAAAGCCGGCAGGCCATGGGTCTGCTGGCCAAGTGGGCGCTGCGGTTTTCGCCGGTGGTGGCGGTGGATCCGACACCCGCGGGGCGGCATCCGGATGATCTGCCGGACGGCTTGCTCCTGGATATCACCGGCACGGCACATCTGTTCGGCGGAGAAGCGCTTTTCATGACGGAGATTGCGCAGCGTCTCAAGCGGCTGGGATTTGGGGCGCGGATGGCGATCGGGCCGACGATTGGGGCGGCGTGGGCATTGGCGCGATTTGGGAGGCATCCGGCGGCGAAGGTGGATGAGGGGCAGGTGCCAGAGGCTTTGGCCCCCCTGCCGGTGGCGGCGCTGCGACTCACGCAACATGTGGCGGCGGGGTTGCAGGAAGTGGGCGTGGAGAAAGTGCAGGAACTTTTGCGGCTGCCGCGCGGGAGCGTGCTGGTGCGCTTTGGGGAGGAGGTGCTGCTGCGGATGGATCAGGCGTTTGGGCGGGCGAATGAATTGCTCGAGCCACTGCGGCTGTGCGAGCCGATCACGGTGCGGCGGTTTTTTGACGGGCAGACATCGCAATTGGAAGCGGTGATGCTGGCGGCGAAGGAATTGCTTACGGAGTTGTGCGCGAAGCTGCTGGAAAAAGAGAGCGGGGTGCGCGGCATGAAGCTGGAGTGGGCGCGGATCAATTCGCCCGCGATTTCACGGGAATTTGTTTTGAGCCGGCCTAACCGGGATGTGAAACATTTGTATGGGCTGATGCATCCGAAGATGGAGACGATGCACATGGGATATGGCGTGGAGGGGATCACACTGAGTGCGTATTGGTCGGAGAGAATTCCGCACACGCAGACCGGGGCGTGGGAGCAGACCGAGTGGGAGAATGAGCATGATGAGGCGTACAACGGGTTTTTGGACACGTTGGTGAATCGCTGGGGCAACGGGCGGGTGCTCGTGGCGCATCCGGCGGCGTCGCATGTGCCGGAGGCGGCGCGGCGGTTTGTGCCGGTGGGCGGGGCGGCGGAAGCGGACAGGCCAGCGGAGATGGTCTGCATAGATCGGCCGGCGCTCTTGTTTGAGCGACCGGAGCAGGCGGAGGGGATGGCGCTTTCGCCGGATCGCCCGCCGGCGTGGATTCGCTGGCGTGGCCGGGAATATGTACTGGAGGCGGGGACCGGGCCGGAGCGGATCGTGACGGAATGGTGGGGTGTTTTGGCCAACGGGCGCGGAAATAAGCCGGGGGGGGGCATGAGCACGCGGGATTATTTCAAGGTGCAGACCGGCGGGGCGACGTGGCTGTGGGTGTTCCGGGAATTGGAGTCGGGAAGTTGGTTTGTGCATGGCATCTGGGCGTGAAGGAAGAAGAACATGCCGGAACAGCCGATGCAGAAAATCAAACCACAGGTAGAGGTGAAAGCGGCACGGGCGAAGGGGCCGTATGCGGAATTGCAGGTGACGAGCAATTTTTCATTTCTGCGCGGGGGGAGCCATCCGGAGGAAATGGTGGCGCGGGGGGCGGAGCTCGGATGTGCGGCGGTTGCGGTCACAGACATCAATACCTTGGCGGGGATCGTGCGCGGGCATGCGGCGGCGAAGGAATTGGGCGTGGATTTTATCGTGGGGTGTCATCTGCAGGTGAAGGGGGCACTGGGGGTTTTGGCGAAAGGGGCGGAGGCGCCGCCGCTCTCGCTGCTGGTGTATCCGACGGATCGGGCGAGTTACGGCCGGCTCTGCCGGATGCTTACGTTCGGAAAGCGGCGGGCAGAAAAAGGGAAATGCGATCTGACGCTGCAGGATGTGGTGGATCATCAGGAGGGATTGCTGGCGGTGGTGCTGCCGCCGCCGCTTTTGACGGAGGACTTTGCGGGGATGCTCGGGACGTTGCGGGACATTTTCAACGGGGATCGTTTATCGCTGTCGGCGGCATGTTTGTATGACGGGCGGAACGAGGAGCGCCTGGGAGAATTGAGTGCGCTAGGCGGGCGATTCGGCGTGCCGCTGGTGGCGACAAATGATGTGCATTATCACGTGGCCGAACGGAAGCCGTTGCAGGATGTGCTGACGTGCATTCGCCTGGGCTGCACGGTGAGTCAGGCCGGCTTTGCGCTTTTTGCCAACAGCGAGCGGCATATGAAGGGGCCGGAGGAAATGGCCCGCCTGTTCCAGGATCATCCGGCGGCGGTGCGGCAGACGTTGGAAATTGCCGAGCGGGCTAAGGGCTTTTCGTTGAATCAATTGAAATACCAGTATCCGTCGGAAGTATGCCCGCCGGGGAAGAATATGATGGAGCATCTGATCGACCGCACATGGGAAGGGGCGAAGGGCCGGTATCCGGAGGCCGAGGGTGGCATCCCGGAAACGATAAAGAAGCGGCTGGCACACGAATTTGCGCTGATTCGTGACCTGGATTATCCGGCCTATTTTTTGACGGTGGATGACATCGTAGCCTTTGCGCGCTCGCAGGGGATTTTGTGCCAGGGACGCGGGGCGGCGGCGAATTCGGCGGTCTGCTATTGCCTGGGGATCACGTCGGTGGATCCGGCGCGGATTGATCTCCTGGTGGAGCGGTTCATCAGCAAGGAACGCAATGAGCCCCCGGACATCGATATAGATTTTGAACATGAGCGGCGGGAAGAGGTGATTCAGTACATCTATCAGAAGTATGGACGCGAGCGGGCGGCGCTCACGGCAGAGGTGATCTCCTATCGCCGGCGCAGCGCGGTGCGGGAAGTCGGCAAGGCACTGGGCCTTTCGCTGGATTGCGTGGATAAATTGGCGAAGTCCGGCGATTGGTGGGATGAGGGCGTAATCGATGAACCGCGCCTGCGGGAATTGGGGCTGGATCCGCGCGATATAACGATCCGGCAGGTGGTGACACTGGCCGGAGAACTGATCGGTTTTCCGCGGCATTTGTCGCAGCACGTCGGCGGGTTTGTGATGACCCAAGGCCCGCTGTGCGAGATGGTGCCGGTGGAAAATGCCGCGATGCCGGACCGCACGGTGATCGAGTGGGACAAAGACGACATCGACGAGATGGGGATGCTGAAGGTGGATGTGCTGGGGCTGGGGATGCTGACGTGTATACGGAAAGCGCTGGCGTTTGTGAACGAAGAGGAACTAAGGAACAAAGGAACTAAGGAACTAAGGGAAAAAGGCGATAAATCTATTAATTCCTCCGTTCCTCAGTTCCTTAATTCTTTTTATCAGGAGACCGTGTATGGAGCGCAAGCAGCCCAGGAACCCCGTCAAGACATATCGCGATCTGATCGCTTGGCAAAAGGCGATGGAACTGGCGCGACAGCTTTACCGGGCAACCGCGAAAATGCCAGCGGAGGAGCGGTTTGGTCTGACCAATCAGATGCGGCGGGCAGCGGTGTCGATTCCCTCCAACATTGCGGAGGGCAACGCGCGCCAGAGTCTGCCGGATTACCTGAAATTTTTGAGAATTGCACGGGGATCGCTGGCAGAATTGCAAACGCAGATCGAGCTGGCAGTGGGATTGGAAATGATGGCAACCACGTCACTGCTGTCGACATTGCTGGTGGAAGTGGATCGGGTCCTGCAGTTTTTGATCATGGGGTTGGAAAAAAAGAGGGACGGCGGAGACAGGAACACGGGGAGGAACTGAGGAACAAAGGAACAAAGGGAAAAAGGGAAAAAGAACCCGCTTCCCTTAGTGCCTTAGTTCCTCAGTGCCTTAGTTCCTTTTCTTCACGCCCTCTTCAATTCCATACGATTCCCGCCGAAGACCCCGCCGTTTACGACATGCTGTGCCTCGCGGATTCCATCGGCGTTTTTCAGGTGGAGTCGCGGGCGCAGATGACGATGTTGCCGCGATTGAAGCCGCGGAATTATTACGACCTGGTGATTGAGGTGGCGATTGTGCGGCCGGGGCCGATCCAGGGGGGAATGGTGCATCCGTATCTGCGGCGGCGAAATGGGCTGGAGAAAGTGGACTATCCCAGCGAGGGAGTGCGAAGCGTTTTGGAGCGGACGCTGGGGGTGCCGTTGTTTCAGGAGCAGGCGATGCGACTCGTGATGGTGGCGGCTGGATTTTCGGCGGGCGAGGCGGATCAGCTCCGCCGCGCGATGGCAGCGTGGAAGCGTAAGGGGCATCTGATTGAAAAGTTCACGGGGAAGATTTTGAGCGGCATGGCGGCGAATGGCTACACGCGAGAATTTGCCGAGAAGGTGGTGCGGCAGATTCGGGGGTTTGCGGATTATGGGTTTCCTGAATCGCATGCGGCGTCGTTTGCACATCTGGTGTATGTCTCGGCGTGGCTCAAAAAGCATCATCCGGCGGCGTTTGCGGCGGCGCTGATCAACAGCCAGCCGATGGGGTTTTATCAGCCGGCGCAGATCGTGCGGGATGCGGCGGAGCATGGCGTCGAGGTGCGGGCGGTGGATGTGAATGCAAGCGGCTGGGATTGCACGCTCGAACCGGCGAAAAAAGAGGGCGGGCGGCCGGCGCTGCGGCTGGGGATGCGGCTGGTGGCCGGGGCGCGGGAAAAGGAGATTGAGAAGATCACGGCAGCGGTGAAAGTGCATGGCGGGTTTGAATCGGTGACCGGGTTGTGGCGGGCAAGCGGGGTTAGCGTCGCGAGTTTGAGAAAGCTGGCGATGGCGGATGGGTTTAATTCGATGGGGCTGGATCGGCAGCAGGCGTTGTGGGCGGTGGGACGATTACGAGATGAGGCGTTGCCGATGTTTGAGGCGTGCGATCGGGATGAGCTGCCCGCGGACCTGCCGGAGGTGCCGGAGGTGATGCGGGTGATTCATGATTATTCAGCGATCGGGTTGTCGCTCAAGGCACATCCGATTTCCTTTGCTCGCCAGCGGCTGACGGAATGCGGCGTGACGCGGGCGGGGGAACTCTCGGATGAAAAGAAATGGCCCCATGGAAAACATATTTGCGTCGCGGGCCTGGCGCTGGTGCGGCAGCGGCCGGGAACGGCCAGCGGGATCATGTTTATGACGATTGAGGATGAAACAGGCGTGGCGAACCTGGTGATCCGGCCGCCGGTGTATGAAAAGTATCGCCGGGCGATCCGTCTCTCGACAGCGGTGGTGGCATGGGGAAAGGTGGAGCGCGAAGGGCAGGTGGTGCATGTGCTGGTGGAACGCGCGGCAAATCTGGGGGAGGTGACCAGCGGGACGCAGACCGGGCTCAAGGTGCATTCACGGGATTTTCATTAAGCGTGGAGGAGGCGCTTTGCCTGGTGCGGAACATCGGCGAGACGCCGATGCCACGATGGCGATGAGGGCTACGGAGGCGAGGAGGCAGACGTTGAGGGCGAGCATGTATTCGCGGCCGTCGGGGCCGAAGAGCCATTTGGCGAGGTCGGAGGTCAGGAGCATGCAGATCGCGGCGATGATCAGGGCGATTGCCGCGTGGCGGCGGACGCGGGGTGACGAAGCGGGATCGCTTTGGATCATGGCGACGGCGGCGAGGGGAATCAGGAGGGTGACGTAATGGGCGACGAGGGTCCAGGAGGAAGCCCAGAGCATGAAGCAGGCGAGGGCGGCGGATTCGAAGAGGAAGCGACGGG
>Ga0265314_10002433_pt1 | contig 19086 bp, 20 predicted proteins | sample 4126metaG_FD_203106 | JGI IMG/M metagenome (GOLD analysis project Ga0265314, IMG submission 203106) | Rhizosphere microbial communities from Carex aquatilis grown in University of Washington, Seatle, WA, United States - 4-1-26 metaG | ecosystem: Host-associated > Plants > Roots > Rhizosphere >... | reverse complement strand
GACGACGACATCACGCTCTATCTGTTCTACGGCATCGTACAGAAATACGGCTGGGACTGGATGGACAAGTACCTCGCCAATGGCGCGCAGTTCATCCAGGGGCACCTTGGCGTGTCCCGCGCGCTCGGCACGGGCGAGGCCGTGGTGTCGCCCGACTCCAACCCCAACCTCTCGCTGCGCGAGCAGCGCGCCGGCAAACCGGTCGATATTTCCTTTTCAAAGATCGATCCGACGCCGGTGTGGGCGCAAACCGCGGCGACCTTCAAGGATTCGCCGCACCCCAACGCGGCGCGGCTGTTCCTGAGCTGGTTCCTGGAAAAAGAACAGCAGAGCAAGCTCGATACCTGGTCGCCGCGCACCGATGTGCCGCCGCCAGAAGGTCTGCCCCCGCTATTTTCGCTGCTGCTCGCCAACAATTATCCGGAATTCATCGGCAACACCGAACTGGTCGAAGACCTGCGCAAGCGCTTTGAGAATTTGACCGGGCCGGTGCAGAAGAAGGGCGGCGTGCGCTAGGCGCTCACAGCGCGACGTTGTCGAGCATCCGCCGGCACCGTTCCCTATTCCGCGGCGACGGGGCGCGGCTGCGGCCTGCGCATGCGGACACGCACGAAATCGATCAGCGTCACACAAAGTCCCGCCGCCAACACCTGCCAGCCGGGCCTGATGCCGGCGTCGATGTCGAACACCGTGTCGAGCACGCGCATGGGCGAAACATGAAACGCGATTCCGATGCCGATCGCCTCGCCGGCGAAGGTCAGCAGCGACACGACGACGGCGAGCCCGAACAAACCGAGCGTCGACACGTCGCCCTCCTGCCACCAAGCCAGCACACGATAACCGATCAGCCATGTGAACAGACCCGCGGCGAAGGTCGGCACGGTCACATCGGCCTTGGTCTGCTGGAAATAATGAATTAGCGCCAGCAGCGCGATGACATAGATCGCCTGGTGCAAGCGTCGCCAACGCAGGCCGCCGAGCCGCTTTACCATGGCATCGGTCGAGGTCACGGCCAGCGCCGCCAGCCCAAGCCAGGCAGTCGCGCCGACTATGAGATAGACGCGATGGCTGATTTCATGCACGGCCTTGCCGAGGCCTTGGTCGGCGACGAACAGCGTGAGGTGGGTCGCGACATAGAAAAACGTGCCGACGCCGAGCATGCGCCGTACGTCAATGAGAGAGCCATAGCGAGCGACGCGCCGCAACGGCGTCACCGCCAATGTCACGCCGAGAAAAACCAGCGTCCAAAAGCCGGCGCGGTGGATCAAATCGTTGAGCGGCCGCGCGCCGTGAACGATGGCGCCGGCGTCGAACAACGCCTTGGCCAAGGGAAACAATAGCAGCGCGATCGCGGCGATCCGAAGCCACGACAACCGCCCGCGCCGGTCGCGCCAAATCTGCCAGGGGTGCTTTTCTGTCATGGCGCGCTGCTACCACAGCAGCCGGTGGCGAATAAGCCCCGCGATCGCTGCATGACCGGCATACCGCAGTGCAACAATTTTACCTTCCCATTCTGGGGGATCGTGTTAGCGTTTTAGGCGCCACGATTCGTCACAACCGCTCAAGGTTGGGCGCGATCACGCTGTCGAATTACAGCGCCGGCGCATCGAATGGAGGAGCAAGGAAGGCAGGAAGAAAACTGGGACGCCACGCCGGGCCACTTTAAGGAGGCCATCGATGTCGCGCATACTGGTAAGCTCACTGCTCGCGCTTGTTCTGTCACAGGTTGCTACTTCGGCTTTTGCGCACGACGTGTGGATCAGCCGCGGCGTTTACAAAAATCCCGCCGGCGAGTGGTGCTGCGGCGCCGAGGATTGCGGCGTGGTGTCGCCGAATGCTGTGAAGGCCGGAACGGGCGGCTATTCCTTGCGCGGGCCCGTTACCTATGGGGTCGGCGTGACCGGCAACGAAGCCGACGGCCCAACGCGCCAGGAAAATCTCAACGAGGCCATTCCCTACAGCCAGTCGCTGCCCTCGCCCGACGGCGCCTATTGGCGTTGCAAACGGCCGGACGGCTCGCCGCGGTGCTTCTTCGCGCCGAAGCCGGACAGTTGAACTAGCGGGAATTGTTCGGCGCGGTGGTGAGGAACAACGTCAGCGCCATGATCGCCGCCGTGCCGGTGAGAACCGCGGCCGCGCCTTTGACGTCGCCCTCGCCGAAAAACGCGCAGGACGCGATGAACAGCGCGCTGACGGCGAGCGATAAAGTCCACCACGCCAGCCAATCGACGGTGTCGATGGGATCGCGCGGCCGCCGCTGGCGCGAGCCGAAATCGGCGCGCCGTGCTTCGTCCGGCGAGATCGCTTTGGCGCGCGGTTTGTCGGGCATGCGGGTCGGCATGTTTATGCGTCCATCAAAAACTTGCGTAATCGTCTGTCTGGCAAAAATTGTGCCCGCCTCGACTTAACGCAAGGTTTCACGGGCGGTTCCCGGACAATGCAGCTATGTGTTTATTTCAGAGGCGCGGTAGCGGGCGGCCGCCCGCTTGCTTGGATGGCACTTTAACCCAGGCTTCGCCATCGAGCACGACCTCGCCGTCGACCGCGCAGCTGCAGGTCAGCCGCGCGCGAAACCGCTTCGGCACCAGTTCGGCGACCGACACCGTGACCACAACGGTGTCGCCGATCTTGACCGGCGCGCGGAAATTCAGCGTCTGCGAAATGTAAACGGCGCCCGGCCCCGGCAAGCGCGTGCCGAGCACCGCGGAGATCAGGCTCGCGGTGTAGAGGCCGTGCGCGATGCGCGTGCGGAACGGCGTCTTGGCGGCGAAGTGTTCGGACAGATGGATGGGATTGCGGTCGCCGGTGACCTCGGCGAAACCGACGACGTCGGATGAGGCGACTTTCTTGGACAGCGTCTCGGTCATGCCGACCGACAGATCTTCGAAGCATAAAGTTTGCAAGGCCAGCATGATCAGGAATCCGTTGAAATTCGCGCGCGGCAGGTGGCCCACAATAGGCCGATCAGCACCACATTGACCAAGGCCAGCATCGTCAGCACGGCGATGGTGACATTGGCGCCGCTCGCCTCGATCAGCCAGGCGCCGGCCGAGGGCGCCGCAGCCTGCACGATCAAACTCGGAAAGGCCAGTTTGCCCATCAGCACCGGAAAGCGCAGCGGTCCGAACAACGCCAGCGGCAAGGTGCCGCGGCCGATCCAGGACACGCCGTAGCCCGCGCCATAGAGCAGGATGATCACGATCAGGATCGGAAAATAGCCGAGCAGCAAAATCAGCCCGATCGCCATCAGCGAGCAGGACGCTATCATGGTCCAGATCGGGTGATAGCGATTGCCGAACAGCCGCTCGACGACGCGGGCGCCGACCTGGGCTGGGCCGAACAAGGTGCCGAGGCTGACGGCGACGGCGTAGTCGACGCCCCTCGCCTGCAGGAAGATCATGAAATTGACGATGACGATCGAGCCGATGCCCGCGGTGATGGACATGACCACGACCAGAAGCGCGAAGATCAGCGTTTCGTTGTCGATGCGCGAGGGTCTCGCTGGCCGGTCGGGCTGCGCAGGGTCCGGCGCGGCGCGTGCGGGCGTGGGGCCGATCACCAGCATCTGCAACGGCAGCGCGATGGCGAGATGCAGGCCGGCGTAGATCAGACAGGCGATGCGCCAGCCGACATGATCGATCATGAAGGCGCTGAGCGGCCAGCAAATCGTGCTGGCGAAGCCGCCGAATAAAGTCAGGTTGGTGATCGGGCCGCGCGCTTCGCTGCCATAGAGCCGGCCGAGCGCGGCGAACACCGCGTCGTAAAGGCCGGTGCCCATGCCGATGCCGATCAACGTCCAGGCGAAAAGATAGAGCGGCAGATTCGGCGCAAGCCCGGCGCCGGTCAGCCCGACCGCAAAGAACAGCGAACTCGCCAGCAGCACCGGCCTGCCGCCGTGTCTGTCGATGAGGCGGCCGACCTGCGGCGAGATCAGCCCGGCGACGAGCAGACCGATTGACGTGCCGCTGACCACCCAGCCCAGCGACCAGCCGGTGTCGGCGACGATCGCCGTTGCGAAAACCGCGGGGAAATAGAACGACGTGCCCCACGCCAGAATCTGGGCAAAGCCGAGAGCGGTGATGACGGCGCGGCGGCCGAACTGGCCGGTCTTGTCCCTGAACTGCAAATGCGGCCTAGCTGACTTTGTCCATGCCTTTGGCTTTCAGCACCGCGGCGGCGTCGGGTCCGGACAGATACTTGACGAATTCGCCCGACGCCTCTTTGTCCTTGGCCGATGCGCCGAGGCCGGCGGCATAGACGGTCAGATTCTGGATTTCCTTCGGCAGCGGACCGACCAGCGTCACGCCTTTGACGGGCACGATCTCGCTGATCTGGTGCACGCCAAGCTCGGCCTCGCCGCTGGCGATGAGATCGGCGACGTGGCCGCCGTCCTTCAGCTTCGCCTTCGGCCGGATCTGATCGGCGATGCCCAATTTCTCCAAGAGCTTGTCGAAATAGATGCCGCTCGAGCCGCCGCTTTTCGGATCGATGTAGGCGACCGACTTCGCCGCCAGCAAGGCGCGCTTGAAAGCTTCGACGGTGCTGATGTCCGGCTTGGGCGCGCCCTGCTTGACGACGACGCCGACGCCGACGCTGGCCAGCATCTGCTTGCTGCCGGCGGCGACCTTGCCGGCGGCGATGAACTCGTCGATGCCGCCGGGCGTGGACACCACGACGTCGAAAGCCTCGCCGCCGTCGATGCGCTTTTTCAGTTCGCCCACGGTGCCGTTGTCGATGGTCACCTTGTGGCCGGTCTGCTTCTCGAAGTCGGGCGCCAAGGCCACGACGACCTGCTTGAAGGCGCCGGCACTCAGCACTTTGATTTCCGACGCGGACGCCGGCAACAGGCCGCAAAGGCCTACGGCAGAGGCGACGATAGCGGCGCGGTACATATGCGATTTCATGGGTCTAAGGCCCTCCCTGGCAGCGATCAAATTATACGAAATTCGGCGTTTTCGCCTGCGCTTGACCTCGTTTTGCGTCGCAACAAAAATCATCCCCAAAATCCCCCCGGCAGGGCCCTGTTTCCTAACTTTTCTCTTAAAACACCGCGTTTTTAGCTATGCGTTTTAGGATTAGCTGCAGCGCAACATAGTTCCTTTTCAAACGGCAGAATCCGACTATTTTCCCTTCATCAAGCGACCGGCCAGACCTTTCGGCCGGGCAGAGAGAAAGAGATTGCCATGTTTACCGCCCTCGTCCGTCTTATCCAGTCCTGGAAGAACTACAACCGCAGCCTGAACGAGTTGAACCGTCTCGGCGATCGCGAATTGGCCGATATCGGCGTCAGCCGCTCCGACATTCCGCGGCTTGCCTGGAACGCCGCGCAGCATCGCTAAGCCGCGACTTCTGAATTATGCCGTAAACGCCCGCCTTGCTGCGGGCGTTTTCGTTTGCCGAGCCGGACGGTGACGCCTAGTTTGCGCGCCATGAGCGATCCGGTTCACATCATAGGCGGCGGCCTCGCCGGTTCCGAGGCGGCATGGCAGCTCGCCGAAAGCGGCGTTCCCGTCACCGTGCACGAGATGCGGCCGTTGCGCGAAACCGCCGCGCACAAGACCGACGGCTATGCCGAACTGGTCTGCTCCAACTCGTTCCGCTCCGACGACAAAGACCACAACGCGGTCGGCCTGCTGCATGAAGAAATGCGGCAGCTCGGTTCGCTGGTGATGCGCGCGGCCGACGCCAACCAGGTGCCCGCCGGCGGCGCGCTGGCGGTCGATCGCGACGCCTTTTCCGCGGCGGTCACGGCAGCGCTCGAGGGCCATCCGCTGATCACGCTGGAACGCGGCGAAATCGCCGTGCCGCCGGACGCCTGGGACAGCGTCATCATCGCGACCGGGCCGCTCACCTCGCCCGATCTGGCCGCCAGCATCCGCTCGCTGACCGGCCAGGACGCGCTGGCGTTTTTCGACGCCATTGCACCGATCGTGCATCGCGACAGCATCGATCTCGAGCAGGCCTGGTTCCAGTCGCGCTACGACAAGGTCGGGCCCGGCGGCTCCGGCGCCGATTACATCAACTGCCCGATGACGCGCGAGCAGTACGACGCTTTCATCGACGCGCTGATCGCCGGCGACAAGACGTCGTTCAAGGAATGGGAAGCCTCGACGCCTTATTTCGACGGCTGTCTGCCGGTCGAGGTGATGGCGGAGCGCGGCCGCGAGACGCTGCGTCATGGGCCGATGAAGCCCTTCGGCCTGACCAATCCTCGCGCGCCGGATGAAAAGCCTTATGCCGTCGTCCAGCTTCGCCAGGACAACAAACTCGGCACACTGTTCAACATGGTCGGCTTCCAGACCAAATTGAAGCACGGCGAACAAGTGCGGGTGTTCCGCACCATTCCCGGCTTGCAGAACGCGGAATTCGCGAGGCTCGGCGGGCTGCACCGCAACACCTTCCTCAATTCGCCGAAGCTTTTGGACGAGACCTTGCGCCTCAAAGCCAATCCGCGCTGGCGCTTCGCCGGGCAGATCACCGGCTGCGAAGGCTACGTCGAATCCGCCGCAGTCGGCCTGCTCACCGGGCGCTTTGCCGCCGCCGAGCGCCGCGGCGAGGCCATCGTCACGCCGCCGGCGACGACCGCGCATGGCGCATTGCTCGCGCATATCACCGGCGGCCATATCGAGACCATCGACGCCGGGCCTTCGTCGTTCCAGCCGATGAACGTCAATTTCGGGCTGTTTCCGCCACTGACCGAGAAGGTCGCCTACGATAAAGACGGCCGCAAATACGGCCGCGGCTCGGCCAAGAACCTGGCGCGCAAATCCGCCATGAGCGAGCGCGCCCTGGCCGATCTGGCCGATTGGATAGGCGCAAAAGCCCCGGCCGCGGCGGCCGAGTAGTTACACCGCGAACATCCGCGCCGGATTGCGCGCCGCGCGCCAAATCAGCCATTGCCGCCGCCACGCGGGCAACGGTTCAAATCTAAACGGCTCATAATCGGCGCGGTCCATGTGCCGCAGCATCGGTCCCAACAAAGCCAGTGGCAAAAAGGCCGGCAGCACTTGAGGCGGCATAGCGCGCAACGTCGCGCCGGCTTGGGCGAGGTGATGCCGCGCCAAGGCGCGCATCTCGCCGAGCGCGCCGCGCAAGGCTGGAGTCGCCTGCCCGGCGAAGAAATCCTCGCGATCGACACGATGGCGGTCGATGACGTCGAGCGGAATGTAAAGCTGCCGCCGCGAGGCGTGGCGCGGCAGATCGAGAAGCACCTGACCGGTCGCCATCGCCACGCTGGCGTCCAGCGTGAAGGTTTCCGGCAGCGCCGCCCCTTCGCCGAGAATGCCGGCAGCCAGCGCGAGCAATGGCGACTGCGTCTGAATGCCGTACAGCTCCAACTCGCCGACGGTCGCCATCGGCGCGTCGTAGAGATCGAACGTATGGGCGTCGATCAGTTGCACGAGCGGCGGCGCGACGAAACCGTACCGCTTTAGCGCCTCGGTCAGCGCGGCAGCGACAGGATTGGCGGCCGCCTCGCCTGCGCGCTCGCCGGACAAAGCTTCGCGCCACCATTGCAGGCGGATTTCACCGGGGATCGGCTCGCGCGCCTTGTCGCGCACGCGGGAGATTTCGATGTTGAAAGCATAAAGCGCCAACAGCGCGGCGCGATGTTGCGCCGGCGCAAACAGCGTCGCCAGATAGCGGTCGCGGTCGGCCTCACGCACCAGTTCGGCGCAATAGTCGGCATGGCTCGGCATGGCGGCCTCGCTACTCGACGGCAATCAGCCCGGCGCCGACGCGGCGGTTTTCCGTCAGCAGAATATTGTAGGTGCTCACCGCGGGGCCTGTCGCCATGGTATCGACCGAAACGCCGAGATCGCGGAACCGCGTCCGCAGCCGCTCCGGCAGCGGCCAAGGCTCGCGGCCGACGCCGATCAGGAACACGTCGAGCGCCTCGCCGCGCTCCAACACAGGCAACAGCGCCTCGAGCGTCAGGCCGACGACGTCTTTGACCGGCCAGGCCCAAATGCCGTCCGGCAAACATAGCAACGAGCCGCGGTGCGACATGCCACCGAAGCGGAAGCCGCCATTGCCATAGGCTTCGATCGGCGCCGGCGTCGGCAGATGCGCGGCTGGCAGCCGGCCGGCCATCGCTACTTGGCGGCCTTGGTCATCGCGTCGCGGCCGGTGCCGACGCCGAGATAGATCAGGATCGGCGACGCAATGAAGACCGAGGTGTAGGTGCCGACCAGCACGACGCCGAACATCATGGTGGCGGTGAACGAGTGGATCGCCTGGCCGCCGAACAGCAGCAAGGCCAGCAACGCCAAGCTGACGGTGACGTGGGTGATGACCGAGCGCGACAGCGTCTGGTTGACCGAGGCGTTGAGCAGGTCCGGCATCGGCATTTTCTTGTAGCGCCGCAGCATCTCGCGGATTCGGTCATAGATCACGACCGTGTCGTTGAGCGAATAGCCGAGGATGGTCAGCAGCGCCGCGATGCTGGTGAGGTCGAAGTCGACCTGCGTCACCGACATGAAGCCGATGGTCAGCACGATGTCGTGCACGTTGGCGATCATGGCGCCGAGCGCGAACTGCCATTCAAACCGGAACCATAGGTAAACCAGGATGCAGAGGATGGCGAGGCCGAGGCCGATGACGCCATAAGACAGCAATTCGCCCGACACCCGCGGGCCGACGACTTCCACGCGGCGGTAGTCGACGTCGGTGCCGAGCACGCCGCGCACTTTGGTCACGGCAACCTGCTGCGCGGCATCGCCGCCCGGTTGTTCGGCAACGCGGATGAGGACGTCCGTGGGACCGCCGAACTGCTGCAACTGCACTTCGCCGAGGCCCAGCGTCGCCAGCGAGGCGCGCATTTTGGCAAGATCGGCCGGGCCCGATTTGGACTGCACTTCGATGAGCGTGCCGCCCTTGAAGTCGATGCCGAAATTCAGGCCGTGGTAGAAATACAGCGTGATCGCCAATATCGACATCAGCGCCGAAATCGGAAAGCTGATGCGCCGGAAGCGCATGAAATCGAATTTGGTGTCGTCGGGGACGATGCGAAGCAGGCGCACGATATTTGTCTCCCTGCTCAGATCGGAACGTGTTGCGGACGCCGCCAGCGCACCCAGGTCGCGACGATGAGCCGCGTCAGAGTGAAGGCGGTGAAAACCGTGGTGATGATGCCGATGCCGAGCGTCACGGCAAAGCCGCGCACCGGCCCGGTGCCGATGTAGAACAGCACCGCGGCGGCGATGAAGGTGGTGATGTTGGAATCGAGAATGGTTGCCAGCGCGCGACTGAAGCCGGCGTCGATGGCGTTGATCGGCGTGCGGCCGCCGCGCACTTCCTCACGGATGCGTTCGTAGATCAGCACGTTGCTGTCCACCGCGATGCCGACGGTGAGCACGATGCCGGCGATGCCGGGCAGCGTCAGCGTCGCGCCGAGCAGCGACAGCACGCCGAAGATCATGGCGACGTTGATGGCCACGGCGATATTCGCGAACACGCCAAAGAGCCCGTAAGTGGCGATCATGAACACGATCACCATGGCGGCGCCGACATAGGACGCCAGCTTGCCCTTGTCGATCGAGTCCTGGCCGAGGCCGGCGCCGACCACGCGCTGTTCGATTGGCGTAAGCTTCGCCGGCAAGGCGCCCGCGCGCAGCAGGATGGCCAGGTCGTTGGCGCTCTGCACCGTGAAGCTGCCGGAAATCTGGCCGGAGCCGCCGAGGATCGGCTCTCGGATCACGGGGGCTGAAATCACCTCATTGTCGAGCACGATGGCGAAAGGCTTGCCGACGTTTTCCTGCGTCGTTTGCGCGAATTTGCGTGCGCCGCTGGTGTTGAAGCGGAACGACACGATCGGCTCGCTGGTGCGCTGGTCGAAGCCAGGTTGCGCGTCGGTCAACTCGTCGCCCGAGACCAGCACACGCTTTTCCACCAGATAAGGCGTTTTCGGCTGGCTGGCACTGTAGAGGATATCGTCATCCGGCGGCGCGCGGCCCTGCAACGCCTGCTCGAGCGGGATCGTGACGTCGACCATACGGAATTCAAGTTTTGCCGTCTTGCCGATGATATCGAGCAGCCGCTGCGGATCGCCGAGGCCCGGCACCTGCACCAGGATACGGTCGGTGCCCTGCCGCTGGATGGTCGGCTCGACCAGGCCAAGCTGGTTGATGCGCTTTTCGATGATCGGCAGCGTCTGTTCCACCGCGCTGCGGATACGGTCGGTGACGGCGACGTCCGGCACGGTCAAGCGGATCAGGCCGCCGCCCGCGTCGGTAATGTCGAGCGAGCGCTGCCCGTTTCCGCCGAGAATGCCGCCGAGCGGCTGCGACAGTTCGCGCAGTTTGGTAAGCGCGGTATCGAAGCTGGAACCTTCGCGGATACGCACCTCGACGGTGTTGCCGCGCGAGGTGAGCCCCGTGTAGCCGACGCGCGCGTCGCGCAGCACGCGGCGGACGTCGTCGCGAAGCGCGTCCATGCGCTGCTTGAGCACGTCGTTCGAATCGACTTCGAGCAGAATGTGCGAGCCGCCCTGCAAATCGAGGCCGAGCACGACGTGAAGCTGCGCCCATTTCGGCCAGCTCTGCACGAACTTGTCGGGCAGGAAATTCGGCACAGCGAACAGGCAGACGACCAATGCCGTCAGCACAATCGCCGCCGCTTTCCACCGCGTGAAATAAAGCATGAGGTCCCGACTTTGGGTTTAGTAAGGAAACTTGAAAACGATAAGCCGCTTTAGCTCGCGGCGTCGTCCTTCACCGGCTCACCCTTGGCGCGCACGTCGCTGATCATCGTCCGCATCTGGCGAATGCGGACGCCATCGGCGACTTCGATCTCGATCTGGTCGTCGTCGACCACCTTGGTGACCTTGCCGATCAGGCCGCCATTGGTGACGACGGTGTCGCCGCGGCGCACGTTCTTGACCATTTCCGCGTGCGATTTCACCCGCTTCTGCTGCGGCCGCAGGATCAGGAAATACATGATGACGAAAATCAGGATGAAGGGCAGCAGCGACATCAGCATGCCGCCGTCGCCACCGGCCCCGCCGCCGAACAGCGATCCGAGCGACCCTTGCGCATGTGCCGGCGTAATAAACATCGAAGCTTCCTTGGTTGGATTATCTTGGTTGGAACGCGCGCTGGCCGGCGACTCCGACCGGCTCACGCGCCCGAATTTCGCGCGGACTATAGCGGCCACAGCCCCAATTGCAACGCCGCTAGACCCCTCAAATCCCGCCACTTTTGGCCGTTTTTCGGGCGTTGCGGCTTGCGGGACCAGCCCTGCCCCGCTAAGTCACCGCCATTGCCGAAAGACCATCCATGGCCAAATCCAAGACCAAGCTGAAATCAAAGCCGAAAGGCAAAGCCAAGCCGCAAGCCGGTGCCGCGACCGGGCAAAACGACGTCCTGGCCCGCATTGCCGACGCGCTGGAGCGCCTGGCGCCGCAGCGCGGCCGCACGCCCGATCTCACGGTTGCCGACGCCTTTGTCTGGCATCCGGACGGCCACCTCGCGCCTGTTCCTCGCGTCAACCGCGTCGAGATGTCGCTGCTCAAGGGCGTCGACCGGGTGCGCGATCTCTTGCTCGAAAACACCGAACGCTTCGCCGCAGGTCTGCCCGCCAACAACGCTTTGCTGTGGGGCGCGCGCGGCATGGGCAAGTCGTCGCTGGTGAAGGCCGCGCATGCCTCGGTGAACGCCGGCGGCAAGAGCAAAGGCGGCCCCTTGAAGCTCGTCGAGATCCACCGCGAGGACATCGAGAGCCTGCCGGAGCTGATGGCGATCACCCGCGCCTCGCGGTTCCGCTTCATTGTGTTCTGCGACGATCTATCGTTCGACAACGACGACACCAGCTACAAGTCGCTCAAGGCGGTGCTGGAAGGCGGCATCGAAGGCCGCCCCGACAACGTCATCTTTTACGCGACATCGAACCGCCGCCATCTGCTGGCGCGCGACATGATCGAGAACGAACGCTCGACCGGCATCAATCCCGGCGAAGCCGTCGAGGAAAAGGTGTCGTTGTCCGACCGCTTCGGCCTTTGGCTCGGCTTTCACCGCTGCAGCCAGGACGAATTCCTGGAGATGATCGACGGCTATCTCGCGCACTACAAGATCAAGACCGATCCGGAAGAGTTGCGCCGTGAGGCGCTGGAATGGTCGACCACGCGGGGCTCACGCTCGGGACGCGTCGCCTGGCAGTTCGTGCAGGATTTGGCGGGACGGCTTGGCGTGGAGTTGAAGGACTAGATGCGATATGCCCGGCGCAAGGCCGGGCATGACGAAACCAATCGCTGACGTCGCTCTATCAGCCGCCGCTGAGATACTTGGTCGGATCGACCGGGGTCGAGCCTTTGCGGATTTCGAAGTGCAGTTGCGGCGACGTAACGTTGCCGGTCTGACCCGCATTGGCGATCACCTGCCCGCGCTTGATGGTGTCGCCGCGCTTGACCATCAACTCGCTGGCGTGGGCATAGGCCGAGACAAAACCGTTGGCGTGACGGATCAGCACCAGGTTGCCGTAGCCTTTGAGTTCGTTGCCGGCATAGGCGACGACGCCGTCGTCGGCCGCCTTGACCGGTGTGCCTTCCGGCACCGCGAGGTTGATGCCGTCATTCTGGCCGCCGCTCGGCTTCGGGCCGAAACCGGCGATGACGCGGCCCTTCACCGGCCAGCGGAAAGTCTGCATGCTGCCTGCGGGCTCGGCCGCCTTGACGCTGTCGTCGGCTTTAGCGGCAGGCTCAGGCGTCGCTATACGCGCGCTTTGCGCCGGGATCGTCGCCACCTGCTCGGCCGGGACCGAGCGCGGCTGTGCGATCTGCGGCGCCGCCGCGGGCGCGCTGTATTGAGTCTGGCGTGCCGCCACCGGCTGATGTGTGGCACCGGGAATGGTCAGCCGATCGCCGATGGCAATGCGGGTCGAGGGCTGAATATTGTTGGCCTGCGCCAGCGCCGTCACCGAGACGTTGTGCTTGCGCGAGATGCTCATGAGGCTTTCGCCGGGCGCGACGACGTGGACATTGGCACTCGCGGGCAAACGTGCCGGCATGGCCGCAGCTTGCGGCGCCGAATGCGAAATATAGCGCGGAATGACGAGACGCTGGCCGGGCCGAATGGCGGCGGCATTGGTGATGCCGTTGGTTTGCAGCAGCGCCGCGAGGGGCACGCCGTGCTTGCGCGCGATCTGTTCGGCGGTTTCACCATAGCCGACGGTGACCGGCGACCCGCCGTCCCAGGTCCACTCACCCGACGGTTTCGGCGGCGGCGCGAGCGGACGCACCGAGCCGGTGACGTCGGAATATTGCGGTTGGGCGGGCTGCGAATAAGTCGGCGCGCTTGGGCGATAAGCGCCGAGACCCTGTGCGCCATAAGACGAACCGCTGCCGCTTTCATAACCGTGGTTGCTGGCGACCGTCGCCGGCGCGCTCGGCGCGGGCAAAGGCTGGGCGACGATGCGCGTGCTTGGCGCCGAACGCGGCGCGATCGAGCCGGTCGTTTCCTGCGGCGGCACCGGACGGCTGGCGGTATTGGTGTAACCGAAACGGCCGCTGTCGGAGCAACTGGCGACAGCGACCCCAAGGAGTCCCAGAATGGCGACGCGCGGCCATTTCTGCTGCTTGGCTCGCGGGCAACGCGGCACGTTAAGACGCGACATGTGGTTACTCACCCGTACACAACATAGATTAAGACTGAAATAAACCATTCATGAGTAAAGAAGACTTTAAGAATAACGGATTCATTAAGTTGAACTTCAGGTTGCAGGCTTAACAAGCCGTTACAACTCCTGCGCCTGCCCCGGCAATAAGGGAACGAAGCGCACCGCGATCAGATTGTCGCGCGTGATACCGCCCGCCGATTTCGTGATCTTCACGATTTGCTGCGGACCGTCCTGCGGGCCGAGCGGCAACAACAACACGCCGCCGTCGGCCAACTGATCGACCAAAGCCTGCGGCACCTGCTCGGCGGCGGCGGTGACGATGATGCGGTCGAACGGCGCCTTGTCGGGCGCGCCCAACATGCCGTCGCCGACGAAGACCTCGACATTGTCGCAGCCGACCGCCCGCAAACGTTCGCGGGCGTGCTCGGCGAGCGTGCGGTAGCGCTCCACGCTGACGACCTCGCGCGCCAGCCGCGACAGCACGGCGGCCTGGTAGCCCGAGCCGGTGCCGATCTCGAGCACGCGATGGTGCGGCCGCACTTGCAGCTGCTCGCTCATATAAGCGACGACGTAAGGCTGGCTGATGGTCTGGCCGCAGCAGATCGGCAGCGCCCGGTCGTCATAGGCGTTGTCGGTGTGCTCCAGTTCCACGAAGCGCTCGCGAGGAATTTCGTCCATGGCGCGCAACACCGCCTGGTCGCCGATGCCGCGGCGCCGCAATGTCAGCAGAAATTGCATATGTCGGTTAGCGGACTCTGTATGTGGCGACATTGACAGTCCGGCGTCCCCCGCTCATTGCATAGTTTACACGGTTGAGGCTGTTTCGGCTAAGCTCGAAGCACCAGGGAAGCTCCCTTAAGGGTTGAGAGATCGGACGATGGCCGACGCTAAAACGCCGCGTATTTTTGTGGTGGAAGACGAATACCTGATCCGGATGCTGCTCGAGGACATGCTGGCCGATCTCGGCTACGAGGTGGCGGCAGCGGCCGGCACCATCGCGGAAGCCTCCGGCCTCGCCGCGACCGCCGACGTCCATTGCGCCATTCTCGACGTCAATCTGGCCGGCCAGAAGATCTATCCGGTCGCCGACATCCTGGCCAAGCGCGGCGTACCCTTCGTTTTCGTCACCGGCTACGGCGAAGGCAGCCTCGACGAGCCCTATCGCGGCCGCCCAGCTTTGCAGAAGCCGTTCCAGGCCGAGCAGCTCCAAACCACGCTGGCGGCGCTGCTGGCTTAAGAGAGCACCTCCGCCAATTTCGTCAGGAACGGCTCGTCGGTGAGATCGAGCCGCAACGGCGTCACTGAAATCCGGTTTTCATTCAGCGCCGCGAGATCCGATCCCTGCGCCGCGCCGGTAATGCCGCCGCGGCCGAAGGCGATCCAATAATAGGGATTGCCGCGGCCATCGTGGCGCGGATCGATGCGCAGCAGTTCCTGATCGCGCTTGCCCTGCACCGCCACCGCGACGCCCTTGACGTCGGCCGACGGGCAATCGGGAAAATTGATGTTGACCAGCACGTCCTTCGGAATGCCGGCCTCGAGCACGCGGCGGACGAGCGCGGGCGCATGATCGATCGCCGTGTCCCAATAAGGCTTGTGCCGCGTGCCGGCGGCGAAAGCCTGCGACAGCGCGATCGACCTGATGCCAAGCACGGTGCCTTCCATCGCGGCTGCGACAGTGCCGGAATAAGTCACGTCCTCGGCGCAGTTGCGGCCGCGGTTGACGCCGGACAGCACAAGGTCGGGCGCATCCTTCATGATGTGGCGCACGCCCATGATGACGCAATCGGTCGGCGTGCCGCGCACGGCGAAATGCTTGTCGGCGACTTCGCGCAGGCGCAGCGGATCGTTGAGCGACAGCGAATGCGACACGCCGGACTGGTCGGTCTCCGGCGCGACGATCCAGACGTCGTCGGACAAAGCGCGCGCGATGGTTTCGCAGGCTTCCAAGCCCGGCGCGTGAATGCCGTCGTCATTGGTGATGAGGATACGCATTACTTCTTCTCGATCTTGGTCATGCCGCCCATGTACGGCTTCAACACGTCCGGCACCGCGATCGAGCCATCCTCCTGCTGATAGGTTTCCATCACGGCAATGAGCGCGCGGCCGACGGCGACGCCGGAGCCGTTGAGCGTGTGGACGAATTGAGGCTTGTTGTCTTTGCCGCGATAGCGCGCGTTCATGCGCCGCGCCTGGAAATCGCCGCAGACCGAGCAGGACGAGATTTCGCGGTACATGTTCTGGCCCGGCAGCCAGACCTCGATGTCGTAGGTCTTCTGCGAGGCAAAGCCCATGTCGCCGGTGCAGAGCGTGATGACGCGGTAGTGCAGATCGAGCTTTTTCAGCACTTCCTCGGCGCAGGCCAGCATGCGCTCGTGCTCGGCCTTGGACTCTTCCGGCGTCGTAATCGAGACCAGTTCGACCTTGGTGAACTGATGCTGGCGGATCATGCCGCGCGTGTCGCGGCCCGCGGCGCCCGCTTCGGCGCGGAAACACGGCGTGCAGGCGGTGTAGCGCCGCGGCAGCGTGTTTTCGTCGACGATGGATTCGCGAACGAGATTGGTGAGCGGAACTTCGGCGGTAGGGATGAGCCAACGACGGTCGAGAAACTCGCCCATTTTTCGGTCGATATCGACTTTTTCTTCTGGATGTTGGTCGTGGTAGTCAATCGCTTTATTCCACGCCTCTTTCTGAAGCTCTGAGGTTGTTGCAATAAACTGATCTTCGACAAATTTAGGCAACTGCGCCGTGCCGAACATAACATCGCTGCGAACGATCAGTGGCGGATTGACTTCGGTGTAGCCACCCTGCTCGCTTGTATGCGTATCAAGGAAAAACTGCCCTAGCGCGCGTTCGAGCCGCGCCAGACCTTTCTGCAACACGACGAAGCGCGCGCCGGAGAGTTTGGCGGCGAGTTCGAAATCCATCATGCCCAGCGCTTCGCCCAATTCGAAATGCTGCTTGGGCGTGAACGAATAGCTGCGCTTTTCGCCGGACTTGTGCTTCTCGACATTGCCATGCTCGTCGGCGCCGTCCGGCACTTCGTCAAGCGGCAGGTTCGGGATTTGCGCCAATTCCTTGTCGAGTTCGTCGCCGAGCGATTTCTGCTCGGCATCGAGCGCCGGCATGGTCTCCTTCAGCGTCGCGACTTCGGCCATCAGCGCTGCGGCGGTGGCTTCGTCCTTTTTCGCTTTCGCCTGGCCGATTTCCTTCGACGCCGCGTTGCGGCGCGCCTGCGCCTGCTCGGATTTCAAAATCGCGGCGCGGCGCTTCTCGTCGAGCGCGATCAATTTGGCCGACAGCGGCTCCAGACCGCGGCGCTTGAGGCCGTTGTCGAAGGTGTCGGGATGTTCTCGAATCCATTTGATGTCGTACATGGCGGGGTTCTAGTCGGATTTTGGGGGGAGTGAAAGTGATTGGGACTTCCGCTCATTCCCGCGAAAGCGGGAATCCAGTTCTTCGCTTCTGCCTTGTGGCCCTGGGTCCCAGCTTCCGCGGGGACGAGCGGAGGTGAGCCTTTTTGCTTCGGTAGGCAAGCGCCGTCGCCCCTGTTCTTTGCGGCGCGGGGTACGCCGTCGTCCCTCTTTCGTCCCCCTCGAAAAAATCGAGGGGATGGAGCGCCGATCGGCGCATCCTTGTCGCAAGTGCGCACACCGACCGGGTGTGCGGCGCCTCTCGGCGCTCCATCGCGGCATTTTACCAGCGCCGGGCCGCGCTTTCAGGCCGGCCGGTCGTCTTGCCTGAAGGCGTCGCGGCGGCAGCCCCTTTGGGTGACCGCAAGGCCGCGCGCGTCAGGCAAGCCTCGCGGCCCGCCGTCAGCCAGCTCCTGGCAGGGGACCCTAGTGTCCCCGGGCGGAGCCCCGGCGCCGCCCGGGTGCGGGGGTACGTTCGTCCCCGCCCGCAGGCGCCGCATCCGATCCCACCATCATGACGCCTCATGAGAGCGCCCTCGATGGACCGGACGGATATAATCCTACATAACTAGGAATTAATGTCAAGCGGCGATTTTCGCCGTTTCGTGTTCCGGCCCAGCGGCGGCGAAGCCGGCGCGCCGCTTCGCGCTGCGCTGCGCCCGGGACACGCCCTACTCCGCCGGTTTGGCCGCGTCGGCGGCTTTGGCCGCCTCTTCCTTGGCCGTCGCCTCCGCCTTGGCCTTCTTCTCGACGACGCGCACCGAGATGATCGAGCCCTCGTAGAGAATGAGCAGCGGCACCGCGAGCGACATCTGGCTGATGACGTCCGGGGGTGTCAGCACCGCGGCCAGCACGAAGGCGGCGACGATGAAATAGCGGCGCTTGTCTTTAAGCTGCTGCGAGGTGATGACGCCGATGCGGCCGAGCAGCGTCAAGATCACCGGCAACTGGAAAGCGACGCCGAAGGCCAGCACCAGCGTCATCATCAGCGACAGATATTCGCCGACCTTGGGCAGCAGCGCGATCGAGGCTTCGTTCTCGGTGCCCGGCTGCTGCATGTGCAGCGAAAACCGGATCAGCATCGGCAGCACCAGGAAATAGACCACCGTGGCGCCGAGCGCGAAGAAGAACGGCGTCGCCACGAGATACGGCAGAAACGCCTTGCGCTCGTGGCGATACAGGCCGGGCGCGACGAACATATAAATCTGCGAGGCCACCACCGGAAACGACAGGAAGGCGGCGCCGAACATGGCGAGCTTCAGCTGCGTGATGAAATATTCGAGCAGCGCGGTGTAGATGAATTTCGAATTCTCCGGCCCCGCCACCCAGACGAAAGGCCAGACCAGGACATTGTAGATGTCCTTGGCGAAAACGAAGCACAAGGCGAACATCACGCCGAAAGCCAGCAGCGCCTTGATCAGCCGCGAGCGCAGCTCGATCAGGTGCTCCATCAAGGGCGCCTTGGTCGACTCGATGTCTTCTTGGCTCATCGTCTTTGGCTCACGCGCCGGACCCGCTCTTGAGGTGGGGCTCGGTCGTTACGTCGTCCTGCGCCCGATGCGTGTCCTGCATTTGTTGCGGCGCCGACGAGGGCGCGAAATCTTTTTCCGTCAGCGGCGGCGCTTCGCTCGGCAGCGGCACGTCGAACGCGGGCAAATCGCTGGACGGCAGCGCACCGGCCGGCAGCTTCTCGCCGTCGGTCAACTCGCCGGGCGGCGGCGCGTCCGCGGACGCCAGCGCCGGAGGCGCGGGCGTCTCGAGCGAGGTGTTGACGTCCTTCAAGGGGTCGTCGAACTCGAAAGCCTTTTCGAGGTCCTTCTGCGTGTCCTTGATCGGATCGAAGTTGGAAATGTCGGAAGCGATGTCGTCGGCGTGCTTCTTGAGGTCGGTGAGCTCGGCTTCGCGCAGCGCTTCCTGGAACTGGCCCTGGAATTCGTTAGCCATGCGGCGGATCTTGCCCATCCACATGCCGGCGGTGCGCAGCACGGTCGGCAGTTCTTTCGGCCCAATCGCGATCAGCGCGACGATGCCGATGATCACCATCTCGCCCCAGCCGAAACCGAAC
>Ga0265314_10002432_pt1 | contig 19090 bp, 16 predicted proteins | sample 4126metaG_FD_203106 | JGI IMG/M metagenome (GOLD analysis project Ga0265314, IMG submission 203106) | Rhizosphere microbial communities from Carex aquatilis grown in University of Washington, Seatle, WA, United States - 4-1-26 metaG | ecosystem: Host-associated > Plants > Roots > Rhizosphere >... | reverse complement strand
CGTTCTCTGACACTGCGATCGCCTCGCGTCTCAACGATGAATTCATTCCCATCCGGCTCAATCGCGATGAGCGTCCCGACATGGACGTGCGATTGCAGCAGGCCGTGCGCGCGCTCGGTTCGCCAAACGGACTGCCGCTCTGCATTTTTCTGACGCCACAGGGACGCGCCATTCACGGCAATACATTTCTGGCTGCCGAAGATGACCCGCTCACCCAGCGCCCCGGCATGGCCACCGTCATCCACCAGCTTGCACAGGCCTGGCGGCAAACGAACGAGATCGAAAAGCGCGCGGAAGAAATGGACGCCGCGATGCAGAAGGCCAACGAGGGCGAAAATGCGCGCGCGGATTTTGAAAAAATTCCCGTCGATAAGCTGCTCACTTCCGCCCAGCAGTTGCTCGCCGTTCATGCGCTCGTCGCCGCGCCGCAGGGCGGGGGACTGTTTCCCGCTCCGCGCGCGATCGAATTCAGCCTCGCACATTTCGCCAAAAGCGGCGACAAACGCAGCCTGCAGATGGCGTCGGCCGCGATGAATGCCATGCTGAGGGGCGGGATTTTCGATCCGCTGGGCGGCGGTTTTTACCGCAGTTGCACCGATCCGCTGTGGATCGTGCCGCGCTTCGAGAAAGTTCTCGCGCCAAACGCGGAGATCGCTGCGGCGTGCCTGCATCTGTGGCAGAAAAATGCCGACGAGCGCTGCAGACGTGCGGTCGAATGGACGCTGCAATTCTGGCTCGACCTGCGCGACCCCAGCGGCGAGTTTTTTTATGGCTCACAGGCCGGCGGCGCCTGCGACCTTGATGACGGCGTGTACGCGACGTGGAGCGTAAAAGACATTGAGCGTGCGCTGCACGACGACACCGATTGCCGCATGGCGAAACTCATTTTCGACATCCAGGAATCCGGCGAACTACCGGTGACGCAGCCCTCGCGGAATGTTCTTTTCGAGGCGCTCAGTGTCGAAGACGCCGCGAAAAAATTGAATCTTCCCGCTGCCGAAGCCGCCAAGCGCTGGCAATTGATTCTTTCCCAGATGCGCCAGGTCCGTGCCGCGCGCCCGGCGCCGGCTGTAGACAAAAATATTTACGTCGACGGCAACGCGCTGATGGCCGCAGTCTTCATCGAAGCCGGCCGCGCGCTGCAGCGGCCTGAGTGGACCGCACAGGGACTGAAAACGTTGCACGCGCTGTTGAAGCGCAGCAGCCCGACAGGCGCATTGCATGTGATCCCGCTCGACGACAGGCCAGTCGATTCCGTCCGGCTGCAGCAGGACGAGGCGGCGCTGATATACGCTTGCGCGGTCGCGTTTGAAACCACGTCCGACACCGCGTTTCTCGCAGATGCGGAATCCTGCTTGAAGCGCATGGACGAAAAGTTCTGGGACAAAGCGGGCGGCGGATATTTTGATCGCGCGGCCGAAATGACCGAGATGAAAGGCCTCTCGTGGCGCACGAAAATGTACCAGGACATGACCGAAGCCTCGCCCAACGGCCTGGTGGCGCTCGCTTGCGCGAAACTCTCAGCGTCGGGCGGCCGGCCTGAATTTGCGTTGAAAGCGCGCAGCATTGTCGAGGCCTTCGGCGCGGCGCTCGAACCGCTCGGGCCCTATAGCGCGACGCTCGGGACCGCGGCCCTGCTGCTTCAGCCGGCTCAGCCGAAAAAAGAATGAGCGTTGCCAAAACGCAGGATCGATGGTTCTGAAATAATACGATTCACTGTAGTCGCGCATGCAGCCAACGGCAGTTGCCGCAGGCACACACGATATCGGACTTCGCCTTCAATTCTTGATGATCTGCGCCTGCAGGACCACGATCATCGTGCGCTGGCCGCGTTTGACGGCATCGGCATCTTCGCCTTGCAGCCATGCAGGCACCGGCAACCGGAAGAGCGCCGCGCCGCCGTTCCCGACGCGCACCGAATTGAATAGTTCCTGGTTTTGTGTCTTCGGCAGCTGAATTTTACCCGGCTGCGCGGGATAGCTCGGTGCGACCCGAGCGTTCGGGGTGAGCGGGTCCACCGTCGCAGGGTTCAGATCCGTCTTGGATAAACTTAGCGTCGCCGACAGCATGATCTGGCCGTTGTCCGGCGTCGTGCCGTCGATCACCAGCGGCAGCAGTTCGCATTTCACGCCGCCGTAATAAGTGCCGACGACCGGATCGAGCGCCGCGCCCACGACGTCATAATCGACCACCGCCGGCCGGCTGACTCCGCCGAAGGCGCTAACGCGTTGCCCGTGGTACGCGCATAGGCGCGCTGTGGCGAGACTGCGCGAAACGGGCTGCGCAATCAAGTCTACCATTTTTTCTGCCTGCGCCGCGTCGAGCGTGTGCGGAATTTCCGCGCCGAGCGTCGAGCGCAGATCGGCGCTGTTGACGACCGCCCAACGCACCGTGATGTTGACGCGGCGGCGAATGTCGCGAAATTCATTCAGCGCTTTTTCGATTTTCACCATCACTGCCGGCGTCTGCATCACGATCAGCTTGTTGTTGCTCTCTTCGATGCTTGTTGTCGGATCGGCGAAATCCGCGGGAAAGAGCCGCTCCTTGAGAAGGACCGCGATATCCTCGGCGCCGATCGAACAGTTGGCGCCCGTCGCAGCCGGAATCGCGCACACGGCGCCCTGCGCCGGAGCGGCCTGCAGTTCATGTCCCAACTCCATCGGATAATCGGCGTGAGCTAGCGTCAATTCACGGATGTCGAATATGCGCAGCATCAATCCGCGCACGCCGGCTTTGTCCGGAGTCGTGAACAGGAGCAGTGACGGATAGCGCACTACCGAACACTGTCCAGTCTGCAGGATCGTGTTCAAAATATCTTCGCCGCGCGCCTGGTCGAAATTCATCACCACCGATTCTTGAAGTCGCGCGTCGAGCGCCAGGTTGTCGATCATCACTGGAATTCCGGTGTGAATCGATAGCGTCTGAATCGCATGGGGCAGGGGAAGTTCGCCCAGCGCCAGCGTGATCGGCTTCTGCAATTTTTGCGTCAGAGCCTGCAAATCCGGGGGGCCGGCGTCGGCGCCGGGCGCGCGCGGCAGATCCGTGTTGAGCGGAGAACAGCGTACAATCGTCAGCATTTCGCGGCCGGCTTCGACACCGTCTTTTCCGCCCAGCGGCGCGCAAACCGCGACCGATTTTCCGGCCGGCAGCACGAGGTCCTGCTTGACGCGCGTGACCGACATCGGCTGCAGTTGCAACTGCAGCGGCCCGGCGCTCTGCACCGGCGGCCCCGCCTGCGTGGAACTCTGGATATCAAATTCGTGCGTCACATCGTCAACCGGCGCAGTGACCGCCGCGACCGGCTGCGGGACGGCATCCCCCGCGGCGGCGAGTGGTGCAACAGGCGCGGCATTGGGATTCGCGTCGGCTTTGGCTTCCGCCTTCGGAGATTCAGCTTTCACTGCCTCGGGCGCGACGTTCGCGTCGGCGGCGGGCATGGCCGATTGTGCGCCGCGCGGGGTTTTGCGCTGGCGAATCGTGACCGTATTGGGCGTGCCGGGCGCCTGGATCAAGCCACCTCGCTGAATTGTGAACATCTCCGGCGCACCGAGCGCCGCGATCTGCGAAATTTTCAAATTCATTGAAACGTGCGAGCCGTCGTCGCTCAATACAGGCTGAAGTAATGAGGTCCAACCTGAACTGACGCGTTGCATGCGCGGATCGTACGCATCACCAGAGATTTCATAGTCCACCAGCAGGTTGCGGTGCTCCGCATTCTGCAACCGGCCGCGCTGGCCGTTGAACAAAATCGTCGATCCGTCAAAAATCGTTTCGGCTGAACCTTCGAGCAGCAGTTTGTCGATCGACGCGAATGCCCCGGCATCGAGCACCGGCCACGCCCCGCCACGCTGAGTAATTTCGCGGCGAATCCGGTCAATCTCGGTGCTCGCCAGCGAAATGGCGCGCATGTCGACGCCAACCTGGCGGCAATTACGGGCACGGAAATCAGCGAGCAGCTGAAGAATCTGCGCCTGGATGTCTTCGTGCTGAATCACAACGAGTACGCCGCTGCGTTCTTCAATCGCGGTCCCGAGCGCGGGGTCCCAGGCTTCGGGATGAATTCGGTTTCGGATCATGTCGGCGATGTTTGCCAGTGACGGCGACGTCGGAAGTGTCGCGAAACTGGCCGATTGCCCGTCATGATCCGTCGGCGTGTATTCAGGAAGTTCCCCGCCCGCATCCGGGACCGTGGTGATCAGATCGTCGACGTTATACATGCGCATCACCGGCGGGCCTTCGCCGGGGGCTCCATTGGTCGAGAGGACGACGCCGGACGGACGAAGTTCGTAATTGATCTTTGTGATGTCGCGGATGGCATCGAGAATGTCTATCGCGCGGGCGTTCTGAACATTGATATTAAGCAATAGATCAAACGCATCAGCGTCCTTCTTGCCAAGGATCTGAATCGGAAAATCGGCGCTCTTGGCCAGAATCCCGAGCGCACGCTGCACCTGTACGTCGCTGACGCGAAGCGTCGCAGGCTTTTCCAGCTTCGCCCGCAAGGCCGCCACCGCGGGATCTTCCGCGTGCGCCTCGCCAGCGCGCGACGCAATGGCCGTCAGCGACAGGACGAGCACGGCAAGACAAATAGCGTTGCTCTTCGCGTTCATAGGCAAACTCCTGTGGCATCAGTGGGCTTTACGCGCCCGGATTTGCCAAAATGACGGCGCAACGAAAAAAATAATGCGCGAAAGATTTTTTTTACACCCGAAGCCGGCGTTCCGCTGCGCTTCTATCGAATCCGGACCTGCCGGGCTCGGGCATTTATAGACTCATGAAACTTGTGCTCGCTGGTCCTTTATTCGCGCCAAGTTCAGCGTGTGTGCGTGAGGAGACGGACTATGATTTCACGATTGCCCAATGTGTTGAAGATTTTGCCGCTGTTTTCCGTTGTTGTTTTTGGAGCTCTCGCGTCCGATTTACCGCCGGCTCCGGCCCCAGTCCCAGTTCAACAGGCGACTCCGCCACTCGCCAACAGCGAATTGGCTGCTCAGATCACGCGCGAATTGCGCAGCGATCCGCTCTTTCAGTCGATGTATTTGTCTGTCGATCTGTACAACGGACTGGCGATTGTTCACGGCGGCTCGCCAAGCCTTGAAATGATCGACGCGGTCAATCAGAAGCTTCGCGCGAAGCCCGGCATTGAACTGATCTACAATTACATGACCTATCCCGATCAGCCCGTTGCGACGTCGCCTACGAGCATCGTCGCGACGTTCGATACGCTGCGGCGGGAACGGGCGGATGGCAGCCTGAGCGGCGCGTTCGTCATTGCCGGGCAGACGCTCGAACGTCTGCGCGCCGATCCAGCGCTCAGCGATGTCGAATTCCAGGTCGATAGCTATCGCGATCTGGTGATCCTGCACGGCTCGGTCTCCGATCCGGCCCTGGCGACTCGCGCGAAGAGCGTCGCTGAACACACGGAAGGTGTCGCGGCGGTTCTCAGTTACGTGAACGTCAATGCTCCCGTGGCCTCATTCCTCAGTGCGCCAGTGGAAGAGGAAATTGGCGCCCCCATCTTGAGCCGGCCCTTGATCGAGGCGGTGCCGGCCGCCTACGAACGCATCGAACGTATCGAACGCGTCGTTCCCGCGGATCGCTGCGGCGAGTGCCGGTAAATTAATTCGCACCGTTTACTTTTAAGGAGGATGGAATGAAAACTCTTCTCTTACCACTACTGGCTCTGGCTCTGGCGCTTAGCGCCGGAGCGTTCGGGGCGACGCTTAACGGCGTCGTCATCGGCCCGCCGCGTGTCGACAATCTCCAGGCCGATATCCGGGCGAGTCTCCACGACGATCCGGCGACGCGAAATCTCGATATCTCCGTCGATACATACAAAGGTCTCGCGGTCCTGCACGGTTGGGTTCGCACGCCGCTGATCCGGCGCGACGTCACGGCGCGTGTGCGCAACATGCCCGGCGTCGATCGCGTATATAGTTACATCACGAACGATGACACGCCTTCATACAGCCGCGATTTGAATGAAGGGTTGCGCGCGAATATCACGGCATCGAACATGAACGAGCGCACAACCTATAGCGGCCCGACCATCGGGTTGATTCCGGCGCCGAATAATCTGGCCCGCGATGTCAAAGTGCGTCTGGTGTCTGATGCCATCACTGGCGATCTCGACATCAAAGTCGACAGCTACGACGGTCTGGTTGTGCTGCACGGAAATGTCCCCGACGATTACGCCAAGGCCGCCGTTGACGGAATCGCCTCCCGCACGCCTGGCGTGGATCGTGTCTTTTCCTATCTGAGTGTCGGCGATGTTGTGGTCGTTCCCGAACCGACATTCGGAACCGTGGTGATTGATCTCGGACGGCCCGAACTGGAGAAACATGAAGCGGTCCCGGCAAAAGCGGTGATTAAGACTAAAAAGTAGCCCGTTGTAAACCGAATTGTAACTTCCCAGGTCCTCACCTGTTGGTATGGTGAGGACCCATGATGTCAGAACAAACTGCTCCGCAACTGCCCGCCTGGCGGCGGTATCTGGCGTACGCGACTGTCGCGTTGATGCCGCTAAGCGCCAACATCGAAAAATACATCAAGCAGGAAAAAGCGCAGCCGGACTACAAGGGTCCGCTCGATCTGCTGTTGCCGCTGTTGGCGATTTTGTTCGTCGGCGATTTGCTGATGAATCGTGATCGCGTGCGCTTCAAATTTCCGCCAGTTCCGATGGTTCTCTGGACGCTGCTGGCCGCCGCGTCATGTTTCGCGATCGATAAATTTCCAGGCGACGGCACGTTGATGCCGGCGTTGAAAGCCGTTGCCAACGTCGCGCTCTTCGGACTCGCCGGCGTCTGGGTTTTTCAAAATGCCGGCAACGGCCCGGGCGATTACCGGCGCATGGCGCTGATTCTCGGCGCGAGTTTTAGCGTCTGTTTGCTCATCGCGATCAAGCAGTACTTCGGCCCCGTCGGCATCCCCTTCGACCCTGAAAACCCCGCGAAAGACCTCGGCGGTGCCACGAACATGCGCGTGGCCGGCTGGTACGATTTCCGCGCCGCATTCGGTTCGCAGGTTGCGCTTCTCGTGCCCGCCGCGGCGGCATTTGCGCTCTGCGATGAAAGCAAAATCGTGCGTTGGCTCGCCGGTGTGTTCGTGGTTGCTGCGCTTTGCGTGACGCTCGCCGCCGGCGGCTTCATCGGTGCGTGTGCCGGCGTGATTGCCGTCGCCTGCGCATTCGGCTTGAGCGGCCGCTGGATGACGGCGCTGCTGGCCATTGCGATTCTGCTCGGCGTTGCGAGCATCGTTCTGCCGCGATTGCCGCGCAAAAATCCAGATGTTCTGCTGCGCAATGTTTCGCTTTTCGCTGAGGATTCGAAGGGCAGGAAGCGCCCGACGCCACGACTGCGGCGCTACCAGGCTGCGGTCGATCTATACGGCGCGCCGCGTGACGCACATATCGAAGGCAGCCCCGAAATCTGGCTGCGCGGTGTGGGCATCGGAAAATACCAGGGGCAAATCAACCGCTTCTACGATAGCGAGGCTTATCCCAAGCCCGGAATGGCGACCGACGATGAAATCGCGTTCGACATGGATGCCGACGAGCGTTTCACCTTTGGCTTCCTTGAAACCAGCGCCGTTGAAATGGGCATCGGCGGCATCTTTGTTCTCGCTCTGATCTTCGGCGTCTGGATTTTCGCGGGCCATGCGGCATTTGCGCGCATGGGCGGAGCGGCCGATCCGATTTCGACATTGGGACTCGCCGCGTTCGGCGCGGGTGTTGGCGCGCTGGTGCTCAGCGCCTTCGCCAGCCCCATGATTCCCGGCGTAAAGGGAAGTCTCGCGTTTTTCATGGCGCTCGCGCTGTGCGCGGACGCCTGGTCGAAAGATGCAGCACAATTTTTATATGCCCGTCGTATAAAACGAGATGATGAATAAGCCGTTGTTCTCCAACCTGGCGATGCTCGGCGGCGTTCTTCTGATCGTCGCGGGTGTCGTCGTGGCATTGGTGACCGGCATGGACATCCTTTATGGAGCGCTCGGCTTGCTGATTTGCGCCGCCGGTGTGGGCCTCATTCTATGGGGGCGGGGGAGTAGCACTGATTCTTCTGCGCCTGCTCGAGGCCCCGAACGCTCCACCCAGAAGCCCCTCGCGCCAAATTCCTCATCCAAATTCGACCGCAAAATCTAAAAATCGCTTCCGTTGTGTCAGCGCACAAGATGTTGTAAGATTGGCGTATGAACTTTGTGATTCCGCCTAAATGTGCCCAAGTGCTGCCCTCGCGAACTGTGGCTGTGAAGCCCATCCGGCTTGGCGCTCTGACCATCGACCCGCCGATTTTCCAGGCGCCGATGGCCGGCTTCACCAATTATGTGTATCGCCAGATCGTGCGCGAATACGGCGGTGTTGGACTTCAAGCTACCGAAATGATCAGCGCCGAAGGTTTCATGTACCAGGTCGGCGGACTGAAAGGCTGCATCGAACGCCTCTGGGGCGTGAAGGATGAGGCGCGTCCGCTCGCGGTGCAAATGTGGGACAACGATCCCGATACCCTCGCGCAAGTCGGCAGGAAACTCGCGACCGAGTACAACGTGTCCGTCGTCGACCTGAATTTCGGCTGTCCCGTGCGTAAAGTCAGCGAGAAATCGCACAGTGGCAGTTACCTGTTGAAAACACCGGGTCGTGTCGGCGAAATTGTCTCGCGCGTGGTGAAAGCCTGCGCGCCCGTGCCGGTCACCGCCAAGATCCGCCTCGGCTGTTCGCACGACAATATCACGGCCAAAGAAGTCGCCCGGCAGGTCGAAGACGCGGGTGCCGCGTTGATGACAGTCCACGGCCGCGTCGCCGCTGATTTTTTCTCCGGCAGCGCGGATTGGGACAAAATCGCAGAAATCAAAAGCGTTCTGAAATCCATGCCGCTCGTCGGCAATGGCGATCTCAGTTCCGCCGCGCGCGTCGTCACTGCGTTCGAGAAATACGGCGTCGATGGCGTCATGATCGGCCGCGCTGCGCTCGGCCGGCCGTGGCTTTTCAAACAGGCGGCACAAGCCTTGAAAGGCGAAGCGGTGATGCCCGATCCGACGCTCGCCGAACAGGCCGACTTGCTGCTGCGCCACCAGAAATTGATCGTGCAACGCTTCGGTGAAGAGCGCGGAAATATTCTCATGCGCAAGTACGCCTGCTGTTACGCGCAGGGCGTGCGCGGTGCGCGTGAATTCCGCGGGCTCGCCAGTCGCTGTTCAACCAGTACCGAATTCGAGCGCGTTGTGCGCGAACATTTTCCAAAAGACGGTGCTGCACATGGCGCTCATGCAGACGATGTTGAACTCCACGAACCGCAGGTGGACAAGGCCGAATGTTGTCAGTAAAATGTGTGCCGTGCGAGTCTTAAGCCATTGGGCATGGCAAGTTGTTGCGATCTTGGCAGCACTCCGTGCCGTGGAACGTCAGACCTTATTGGGAACCAGGATTTTTGATTAGCCTATGAACGAAACGCCAACAACGCCAGCCCCCGACAGCCACGCGGCGCGCCGCGTCCTGGTGGTGGAAGACGATCCGAACTTCGGCAAGCTGCTGCGCTTCCAATTGCAGCGCGAGGGACTCGAAGTGCTGGTCGTTCCTGCTGGCGACGAAGCCATGGGAAAATTTGGCGAATTCGAGCCAGACATTGTACTGCTCGACGTGATGCTGCCCGGAAAAGACGGCACCACGCTGCTAGGCGAAATGCTTCAACAGGACCGCCATCTCCCGATCATCATGATGACCGCCGCCGGAAGCGTTGACATGGCGGTCGAATGCATGAAGCGCGGCGCGTATGATTTTCTGACCAAGCCCTTCGATTTCGACCGTCTCTACGCGATCATGCGCAACGCGGCGCAGACGCGCGACCTGAAAACCCGCGTGCAGGTGTTGGAGGGCGAACTGGTCAAGGCCCACGGTTTCGACCAGATCATCGCGCACTCACCGCGCATGCGCCAGCTTGTCGACCAGGCGCGCCGAGCGAGCGCCAGTGACTCGGACGTGCTCATTCTCGGCGAAAGCGGCAGCGGCAAGGAAGTTCTCGCGCGCGCAATTCATTTCAATTCGCCGCGCAAGCGCGGTCCGTTTGTCGCCATCAACTGCGGTGCGATTCCTGAAAGTCTTCTCGAGAGCGAACTCTTCGGCCACGAAAAAGGCGCCTTCACCGGCGCGGTCGCGCGGCGCTCGGGCTGCTTCGAGCAGGCCCACGGCGGCACGCTCTTCCTGGACGAAATCGGCGAGATGCGGCCCGACATGCAGGTCCGCCTGCTGCGCGCGCTTGAAAACCGCGAAATCCGCCGCGTCGGCGGCGATCGCACGATCAAAGTCAATACGCGCGTGATCTCCGCGACGAACCAGAACATCACGCAGAACCTGAAAAACAATCTTTTCCGCGCGGATCTGTATTACCGCCTCGCAATTCTCGTCATGGAAGTCCCGCCGCTGCGAGACCGCGTCGACGACGTGGCTCCGCTGGCCCAATTTTTCCTCGACGATGCGCGCAAAGAAGGCCACACGCGCGCCACGCGATTGGCCCCCGATGCGCTGCAGGCCCTCGTGAATTACAAATGGCCGGGCAACGTTCGTGAGCTGCGCAACGCGCTTGAACGCGCCGTTGTGTACGAAGATTCGCCCGTCATTCAGGCCGGCAGCCTGCCGCCCGAAATCGTACGCGCGACGCTTGGACCACAAGCCGTTCCGATGCCGAAGCTCACCGAAACCTACACCGCTGAACAGTTCAAGGCGATGCTGGCGCAGAGCAACGCGTCGAAAGATTCGCACGGTCAGGCGGGCGAAGCGCCGCCTCCCGCGATCACCACTCCGCGGCCGGGAGAATTCATGCCCGCGGCCCACGTCATGCCGGTGCCGACGGTCGACGCCTCGGTGATGCACGGCCCGGCGGACGGCGAAGTACTCACGCTCGACGAAGAAGAAAAGCGCATTATTTTGCGCACGCTTTCGATTACGGGCGGTAATATTTCTGAAGCCGCGCGGCGGCTGGCCGTTCACCGATCGACGCTGCATCGAAAGATGACGCGCTACGGATTGGCGACCGACGAACAGCTTGCAGCCGACACGGTGGGCAACGAAGAGGCCTAAACCATGGCCACAAAAAGCCACGCACGAACAGCCGGACCGGCCAAGCCGGCCGCAAAGCCAGCCAAAAGCAAGGGGCGCAAGCCCGAACCTAAACCGTCTCGCGTCGCCGGCAGTACAGCCAAAATTGGCGCGTCTTCAAACGCCTTCGCCGCACGCGATAAAAAGTACAGCGAAATCTTCGGCGCCGTTTTTCCAAAAGGCCGCGTCTTTGACTCCGCCGGCGAAGCCATAACGCTGCAGGCCGGCGCTCAGCTGGATGTCTGTTTCGCGCAATATGCGCCGACGCCCGAACGCATGAGCTGGGTGTATGCTTCGCACGGCTTGTCGCAGAAGGCCAAGAATAAAGAGAGCCGCCTGGAATTGATGCTGCATTGCCGCGAGCGCGACGCCTCGGCCGTGCGCATTCTCATGAACACCGCGCGCTACATGCTCGAGAGCGGCAACCCGCTGAAGCCGGGCGACCTGCTCAGCAGTACGCAGATTGCCGATCCCGGGCTGACCGGACTGCCGCACTGGATTGTTGCGGAGCCGGAAAAATCGATTCCCGAGCAACTGGATCTGATCTTACTTCTGGGCGTAAGCGACGCCGAAATGCAGGTTGCGCTGAAGGTCAATCCAGAGCTCGCCGATGGCCGCCGCGTGCTGCTCGAAGCGCTGCGCGTCGGCGGCGTTTTCCCCGTCACCGATTCCAAGCGCACTTGCCTCACCCGCCGCCGCGATTTCCACCGCCTGTGGGAATGCGCGTTCCGAACCGTGCGGGAGAATCCGGCAAAGGCCAAAGCGTAGATTCCTTCGCGCGCCGACACCTTGCCTTGCGCTTTCTGTTTTGCCGCTAAACTCTGGGCGGACACTTGGACTTTAAAATCCGCATGACCGAACCGTCGCTGAAAGAACTCCTCGCCGTCGCCACCGAGGCCGCGTATCTCGGCGGCCGCCGCTCGCTCGCCTATTTCGGCACTGACATCGCCGTCGAAACCAAGGCCGACAGTTCGCCCGTCACTCAGGCGGATAAAGAAGCTGAGCAGATCATTCGCGCTCACATCGGCCGCTACTACCCCACGCACTCAGTCATCGGCGAAGAAGGCGGCGAGACCAAAGGCGACACGCAGTATCGCTGGATCATCGATCCGATCGACGGTACCAAAACATTCATCTGCGGCGTGCCCTTTTATGGCGTGCTGATCGGTGTCGAAGTGAAAGGCAAACCGTCCGTCGGCGTCGTGTACATGCCGGCCTTCGACGAGATGGTCTGCGCCGCGAGCGGCCTCGGCTGCCAGTGGAACGGCCGCTCGGCTCACGTCTCGAACAAAGCGAAACTTGCGGACGCTGTGCTGCTCACCACCAACGTCACCAGCGCCAATCTGCGCTCCGACGCCTTTGAAAAACTCGCCGTGAAAACCAAGCTCAACCGCACCTGGGGCGATTGCTACGGCTACGTGCTCGTCGCCACCGGCCGCGCCGAAATCATGCTCGACCCGCAGATGAACCCGTGGGACTGCGCGCCAATGCTGCCGATCCTGCAGGAAGCCGGCGGCCATTTCACCAGCTGGTCCGGCGAAGCGACAATCTGGGGCCCCGACGGCGCGGCCACGAATGCTGCGCTACATGCCGAAGTGATGTCGATTCTGAAGTCCGAGAAGCGCCGCGCATAAGCACTGCCGTGCTCTTCCCTCTATAATTAATATATAACGATTAGCGATCGCCTTTTGCGACGCAGATTTTTAAAAAACTTTCTCGCGAATCTAAGTCATTGAATTGAGCGCGGTTGCACGTTGGTCACGAGCCGTGGTTTCCCCTCCCCTTGAGGGAGGGGGTAGGGGGAGGGGTCGGTTCAGCCCAGCGCGTACAATCTCGCGTCGACTATGGAGACCGAACTTTCCTTTTCCGCCCAATCCACTAAAGTTTCCTCTCCGCTGACGCATCACCATGAGGTAACGAGAGCTGCATGGATAACGGATCGAAGCAACAGAAGATTTTTCGCGTGGGCATGCTGGGTTTCGGCACCGTCGGCGCCGGCGTGGCCAAAATTCTGCTCGAAAGCCGCCCGCCGCTGAAGGACAAGACCGGCCTCGACATCCGCCTGCACAAAATCGCCGTGCGCGACCTGAAAAAAGCGCGCGCCGTGAACATGGACGCCTCCTTATTTACGACCAACGCCATGTCGATCGCGACCGATCCCGAAATCGATCTTCTCGTCGAAGTGATCGGCGGCATCGAGCCCGCCAAATCCGTGATGCTCGCCGCGCTAAAAGCCGGGAAGCCCGTGATCACCGCGAACAAAGCGCTGCTCGCCACGCACGGCAAGGAACTGTTCGAGACCGCGCTCGCGAACAAGACGTCGATCGGATTCGAGGCCAGCGTCTGCGGCGGCGTGCCCGTCATCGACGCCATCCGCGACGGCATGGTCGCCAACCGCATCGAGAGCATCCACGGAATCTTGAACGGCACTACCAATTACATTCTCACGCGCATGATCCAGAGCGGCGCGGCGTATTCGCAGGCGCTGTACGAAGCGCAGAGCAAAGGGTACGCGGAAGCCGATCCGTCGACCGACGTCAAAGGCATCGACGCCGCGCACAAGCTCGTGCTGCTCTCCAATCTGGCGTTTCATTCGATGTTCGATTTCGGCGAAGTTTACGCTGAAGGCATCGACAACGTGAACATCGACGACGTTCGTTTCGCCGCCGAATTGGGATATACGCTGAAACTGCTCGCGATCGCCAAGCGCCGCCATCCCGGCGCCGATCCCGACGAAGTTCCCGGCGGTGTCGAGCTGCGCGTTCATCCGGCGCTGATTCCCAACACGCATCCGTTGGCCAACGTGCGCGACGTTTTCAACGCGGTGCTCGTGCGCGGCGACGCAACCGGCGACATCATGCTCTACGGCCGCGGCGCGGGAATGATGCCGACGGCCTCCGCGATCATCTCCGACATCGTCGACGCCGCTCGCGGCAGCGCGCGCCAGGCCTTCACGAAGCTGCAATTCTTCCAGAACCCGCGCGCCGATCTGCCGGTGATCCCGATCCAGAAAACGCGCAGCCGCTATTACGTGCGCTTCCGCGTCGCCGACCAGCCCGGCGCGATGGGCAAGATCGCGACCGTCCTCGGCGCCCACAGCGTCTCGATTGCATCCGTCATCCAGAAAGAACCGGTCGAAGGCGGCGACGTGCCGGTTGTGATGTTGACGCACAACACGCTCGAAGAACGCTTCCGTGCCGCGCTGACCGAGATCGAAACGCTGCCCTTCGTCAAACGCCCGACCAGTTTCCTGCGCGTTGAGGACTGAGGCTTAAATGGGGCGTACCGATAAAACTTTTAAGCAGATAATGTCGGGCGCTTCTGATGCGAATATTCGATTTTCCGACCTCTGCAGTCTGCTAAGAAGTTCGCCGAACGAATTAGCGGCAGTCATCATATCTTTCGCAGAGCCGGAATAGAGGATCTCATCAATATTCAGTGCGACGGGGACAAAGTAAAGGTCTATCAAGTGCGCCAAGTTCGGGCTATACTCATGCGGCACAATCTGGGAGGCCGGCCGTGATGCCAAAATACGAAATTCTTCTCTATTGGAGCAATGAAGACAACGTTTTCGTTGCAGAAGTCCCGGAATTGCCCGGATGCATAGCACATGGGAAAACACAGGAATCTGCGCTCAAGAATGTCAAGGCCGCTATGCGTCTGTGGATAGCAACCGCGAAAGAGTTTGGCGATCCGGTTCCTGAACCCAAGGGCCGCCGCTTGATGTTCGCTTAAGTCTCGCCGCTGGGGGGCTCATGATTCGCGCCGTTCTTTTTTCCTTTTTCCTTTTAAATTTTTCATTCCTTGTCGGTTGCGGAGACGGTGGAAAGCCTCGCGAAACCATCGTTCCCGCGAGCGCCGAAGCCAAAGTCATCGTCGTCTACTCGCCGCATGGCAAGCAACTCGAAGAAGACATTAAAAAACGCTTCGAAGACGCGCATGCCGGTTACACGGTCGAGTTCCTCGACATGGGCGGCGGCAAAATTCTGACGCGCCTCCAGGGCGAAAAAGCCCAGCCGCGCGCCGACGTCTGGTGGGGCGGGGCGGCGGGTGATTTCAACCGCGCCGACGCACAGGGCCTGCTCGAACCGTACACGCCAGAGTGGTCGAAGAATCTCCCGGCCGACGCCAGGAGCGCCAGCGGCGCCTGGGTCGCGACATTCCGCACGCCCGAACTGATCATGTACAACTCGAAAAAAATCTCTGTCGCCGACGCGCCGAAAACGTGGGACGATCTGCTTGATCTGAAATGGAAAGGCAAAATCGTCATCCGCGACGTTCGCCCCAGTTCCACCATGAAAACCATCTTCGGCTCCATCATTCTGCGCGAACAGAAAAAGACTGGAAGCGTCGACGCCGGCTTCGAATTCCTTGAAAAACTCGACGCTAACACCGGCTCGTACGCCGCCGAACCTCAACTCATGTACGATCTGCTTGACGGCGACGGCCCCTATGCGATCACGCTCTGGAATCTCGCCGACGCGCTGCTCCTGAAGAGCAACGGCCACTCCTTTGAGTACGTCATTCCGCCCGGCGCGCCAATTCCGGTCGAACCCATTTCGCTGGTTAAAAATTCGCCGAATCCCGCCGGCGCAAAAATGTTTCACGATTTCGTGAACAGCCCGGAACAGCTCGTGCTGATGGCCAAAGAGCGCCACCGCCTTCCCGCGCGCACTGACTTGCCGCAGGACCAGTTGCCCGCGTGGATGAAGGACTTGAAGCTGCAGCCCGCCGACATGGATTGGGCCGCGCTCGACAAAAACATCGACGAATGGATCGCGCGCTGGGAGCGCGACATTAAACAAAAAAAGTAACGCTCTCGCGGCCGTTTATGCGGCGCGGGCGTCCCGCCCGCATGTAGTCTCTGGACATTTCAGCGGGCGGGACGCCCGCACCCCATAAACTGCCGTCTCCCAAACGAAAATCTGCAATCGAAAATCCCACGCATCCGCGTAAAGTCGCGTCTTTCGCATAAAAAATCGGACGCATGTGAGGGTCAGGAGAGTCATGTCGAAACGCAGCACGAACGGAAAATCCGCGCCGAGCGGCCTGGTGGGCAACGCAGTTTTCGCGCAGTCGGGCGGACCGACGACGGTGATCAACGCCTCGGTCGGCGGCGCGGTGCTCGAAGCGATGAAGCACGGCAAGCTGATCAAAGGCTTGTACGGGGCGAAAAACGGAATCCTCGGCGTGCTGCAGGAAGAGATGTTCGACTTTCGCAAAGAGAGCCTCGCCGATGTCAAGGGCTTGAAGCTCACCCCCGCCGCCGCGGCCGGTTCCTGCCGCTACAAAGTGAAAACCGAAGCCGACTACGCGCGCATCATCGACGTTTTCCAGGCCCACAACATCCGCTACTTTTTCTACGCCGGCGGAAACGACAGCATGGACACCGCCGACAAAGTCGCGCGACTCGCCCGCGATAAGAATTATGAGATGTGCGTCGTCGGCATTCCGAAAACGATCGACAACGACCTCGCCTGCACCGATCACTGCCCCGGCTACGGCAGCGTTGTGAAATACAACGCGACAATGATTATGGAAGCCGCGAAGGACACCGAAGCGCTTTACACGACCGACACGACGACCGTACAGGAAGTCATGGGCCGCAACGCCGGCTGGATCGCCGCCGGCTGCGGACTGGCCGCTCGCAACGAGGAAGACGGTCCGCATCTGATTTACATTCCCGAAATTCCGGTCTCGCTCAACACGATGGCCACGCAGGTCCGCGAGGTGCTCAAGCGCATCGGCCGCTGCGTCGTCGTCGTCTGCGAAGGCTGCAAAAACGAGAAGGGCGAATATCTCTCGGAAATGGGCGGCGAATTCGGCAAAGACGCATTCGGCCACAAGCAGCTCGGCGGCGTCGGCGAATTTGTTGGCAGCTTCATCGAAAAAGAAATTGGCGTGAAAGCGCGGCGCAACAAGCCGGGCACGCTGCAGCGCGCGGGCATGCATTGGGCGAGCAAAACCGATGTCGACGAAGCGTTCATGGCCGGTGCCGCCGCGACGCGCGCCGCCGCCGCCGGAATCTCCGGCCACATGGCGACGCTGGTCCGCAAAAGCAACTCTCCCTATGTGTGCACGACCGGTCTGGCGAAATTGTCCGACGTGGCCAACGGCGAATCGCTGCTGCCGCGTGAATACATGAATGAAGCCGGCACGGGCATCTCGAAAAAATTCCGCGCGTATCTCGCGCCGCTGGTGCGCGGCGAAGTCAAAATTCCGATGGGGCCGGACGGACTGCCGATGTACGTTCGCCTGAAGCGAAAGCTGATGCCGAAAAAATGCGGCGAGTGGAAGAAGGCATAGCATGGTCAAACCCATTCTGCTCGCGCTGGTGCTGTGCGATTCCATCATCCGTGAAGCCGGGACGAACAAGCTCTCGCTAATCGGGACGTTCAACGGGATATTTTCGAATACCTACCCGTGCACGCATCCCAGTGTCAGTGTCTACATCGCGATCACCGAAGGGCGGGGGAAAGTGCCGTGCACGCTTCGCATGACCTCGCTCGATTCGAATCAGGCCGTGTTTGAATTGCCCGGTCAGATCGAATTTGGCGGCCCCACGAGCGTCGGTGAGCTCGTCTTCCAGCTGCAATCCGTCCGCTTTGAAAAACCAGGCGTTTACGCGATCGAATTCTGGGCCGACGGCGACTTGCTCGGCTCGCGCAAAGTCAGTGCGCAGAAACTTGACGCGCCGCCGGCGCAGAGCTGAGTCAACCCATGCCTTCCGCAGAAAAACTCTCCGCAACCGCGCAAAAACACTTTGCCGCGATTCACAGCCGGAAAGTCGCCGAGCGCGAACGCGCGATTCCGGCACTGGCGGCGCTGAAGCCGCCGCCTTTGGCGACGCTGCGGAGGAAGGCCGGATCTTCCCCGAGCGTTATCGAACGCCGCTGCTGTTTTGAGGTCTTGCGCCGCTTGAACGATCGAACTGTTTCGAAGCTCGCCGCCAAAGGTGTGCGCGATCCCAACGTGAGCGTCCGGCGCGTTGCGATCGCTGCCCTGCGCGATCTCAATCCGCGAAAAAGTGTCGCGCTCATTCTTCCGCTTATCAAGGACGCGTCCGGCGGCGTTCGCGTGCTCGCCGCGACGGTTCTCGGCGACCTCGGCCAGCGCGCGGCCGTCCCGGCACTCGTTCGGGCGCTGCGCGACGAAAAATGGTACGTGCGCCAGATGGCCGCTGAATCACTCGGAATGATCGGCCATCCAGGTGCGAAAGCGGCTCTCGCCCGAAGCGCGAAGGACGCGCGCGCCTGCGTGGCTCGGGCGGCGCAGCAAGCGCTGGCGAAAATTGAAATGGCATCCCGGCGTTGAAATAAGCAGCCTCAGCCGTTAGCCTCATCCGATCCCCAAATTGGGCAAACTAAAGGAGACATTCCATGTCGTGCACACGCGTACTTTTTTGTCTGTCGCTTCTGATGTCGTTCTGTTCGGCGCAGTCGTTATTTGCTCACGAACACGAAGCGCTGGTCAAGAAGCTCGAAGAAGGTGACGAAGGCGCCGAAAAGAAGCTGCGCGAAATCGGCCGTGAAGCCATTCCCGCGCTGCGCGAAGCCAAGCCCGAGCGCGAAGCTGCAGAACGCCGCGTTCGCAATCTGCTCACGGATCTGGCCGTCGAGACGTCCAAGATTGATCTGGCCGACGCCACGATGTGCCACGAAATCGCTCGCAACGAAGGCAAAGCCAAGCGCTATGTCAACGCGGAACGCCTCTACAAGCGCGCCTATCAGATTTACGACAAGCTGAAGGACGACGCCGACGACCGCAAAGACAAATCGAAGTCGCGCGAAATGAAAGAGAAGCGCGAAATCTGCGATCGCATGAAAGACAAAGCCGGCCACCTTGTGAAAGGCGAAACGCACGTCGGTGTCAACCTCGGCTTCGTCAAAGTCGGCAAGGAGCACGATCTGTCCGACGAGTGGGAGTGAAGTAAAAACGGTTTCTGCTTTTTAGTTTCTGGTTTCTGGTTAAAGAGCGGCGCTTGCGCCGCTTTTCTGTTAACCA
>Ga0265314_10002431_pt1 | contig 19098 bp, 11 predicted proteins | sample 4126metaG_FD_203106 | JGI IMG/M metagenome (GOLD analysis project Ga0265314, IMG submission 203106) | Rhizosphere microbial communities from Carex aquatilis grown in University of Washington, Seatle, WA, United States - 4-1-26 metaG | ecosystem: Host-associated > Plants > Roots > Rhizosphere >... | reverse complement strand
CGAACACCACGACCTTGCGACCCGCTTCCTTGATCCGTTGCATGACAGGGCTCCTCGTGAAGGTTGGTTAGAAGGCGGTGAACTGACGGAACGCCAAGCGGGTGCCGTTGGGCGCGAGCACCTCGACGGCGTACTCGCCGGCCTCGAGGCGGTGGCGCGACCAGCTGCGCCACGCGTGCTCGTCGCCGGTCGGCAGGTAGTGGCGCGCGACCTCGACGCCGGCGCGCCTCCACACGTGCTCGATGAAGCCGGCGCCGTGGCCCGAGACCGTCGTGTGCGCGTAGACGACGTCGCCGGCGCGGAACGGGTTCTCGGGGCTCTCGCGGCCGACGACCTCGCGGTTGACGATGCGGCGGCCGATCGCGAGCGTCGCGTTGCGGGCCGAGAGCTTCTCGCCCGCGAAGGCGCGGGCAGCCATGAGGAATTCGAGACCGGACATCGTGGGCTCCTTTTGAAGGGGACGGACGTCGTGATTTGCAGCGCACGTGCCACCCAGCGAGGCCGCGAAGTACCGGTGCTCATTCGTGATTCTGTCTATGGATTCAATTCGTATCTAACGTTCTATAGAATTACCGACCATGGACGCCGCCCCCTGGCTCGCGCGCCTCCGCCACGATCTGGTGAAGCGGCTGCTCTGGCCCGCGCGCGATCGGCGCGAAATGGGCGGCGCGCCCGCGCCCGGTGAGCTCGTGCCGAGCCTCATCGACGCCGAGGGCCGGCCCGTCGACGCCGCGGCGCTCTGGCAGTCATTGCGCGCCGATGCACCGGCCGGGCTGCCGCTCGACGCGTTCGAGGCCGGGCTCGGGCGCGCGCTCGCCGCCGCGCGGACGGGCGACGTCGCGGGCGTGCTCGCGTTCGAGGCCGACGTCGACGCCCTCGAACGGTTGGTCCGATCTTTGGAAGAGGGGAAGAGCTAGATGCCACGCCTGCTCGTGATCGACGACCGCGACCAGACCGTCGAGATGCTGCACCGCCGCCTGCCGCAGCTCGAGACCGTGACCCGCTGCGACCGCCGCGTGCCCTGCCAGGTGTGCGAGGAGCGCGAGCGTGGCTGCCCGCTGCGCTGCGCACACGACTGGGGCGAGGCCGCCGAGGCGCTCGGCCGCGCGCGGGCGCTGCCCGATCTCGTCGTGCTCGATCTTCATTTCGCCCGTCCCGAGGAGCGCCTCCTGCCCGAGGACAAGTCCGAGCTGCCGAGCGAGCCGGCGGCGCGCGGCGCCGCGCTCGAGGCGCTGCGGCGTCGCCAGGGGCTGCTCATCCTCGAGCGCCTCCGGCTGACCTACCCGACGCTGCCGGTCGTCATGCTCACGACGACGGGGTCGGACCTCGGCGCGGCGCGGCCCGACGACCCGCTCGTCTACCTGTGCGAGAACGAGGTGGTCGACAGCCGCAGCCTCGCCGCCGAGATCTCGCGCGCGCTCGCGCTGCGCCACCGCGCGCAGGAGGGGCCCGTGTTCTGGGGCCGCACGCGCGCCATGGCGGAGCTCGCGCGCCAGCTCGAGGTGCTCGCGCGTTCGCCGCTGCCGGTCCTGATCGAAGGCGAGACCGGCACGGGCAAGAGCTTCCTCGCCGAGCACGTCATCCACGCGCGCTCGGGCGCCAAGGGCCCGCTCGTCGTCACGGACCTCTCGACGATCCCCGCGCCGCTGCTCGCCGCGCACCTCTTCGGCGCGCGGCGCGGCGCCTACACGGGCGCCGTCGAGGACCACGCGGGCGTCTTCGAGCAGGCGCACGGCGGCACGCTGGTCCTCGACGAGATCGCCAACCTCGATCTCGACCTGCAGCGCCAGTTGCTGCTCGTCCTCGAGCGGGGCACGGTGACGCGCCTCGGGGACACGCGCGCGCGGCCGGCGACGCCCAAGCTCGTGGCCGCGACGAACGAGGACGTCGAGGCGCTCGTGCGCGAGGGCCGCTTCCGCGCCGACCTCTACATGCGCCTCAACCCGGCCACGCGGCTGCGCGTGCCGCCGCTGCGCGATCGCCGCGAGGACCTGCAAGAGCTCGTGCGCTTCGCGTTCCTCGAGGCGCTGCGCGGCGAGGCGCTGCGGCCGCTCGTCCGCGCCTACCTGGCGAGCTTCCCAACGCCGGAGGACTTCGACGAGGCGGTCAGCACGGTGACCTTCGGGCGCCCGCGCGCCGAGGCCGCGCGGCGCGATGGCTTCTCGGTGTTCGTCAGCAAGGAGGCGATGGAGCGGCTCGCGACGCACGACTGGCCGGGCAACCACCGCGAGCTGCGCCTCTTCGCGACGAACGCGCTCGTCTACTGCCTCACGCAGCACCTCGACGCGGGCGCGGCGGCGCCGGCCGACGGCGCCCCGCGCGCGCCCGCGATCCTGTCGGTGCCCGATCCGCTCGTCGTGCGGCTGCTCGCCGCCGTCACGGGCGGGCGGCCGAAGGCGACGGCGCGCGGGCGCGCGGGCTCGCGGCGCATCGAGATCGAGCTGCCGGCCGCGGGCACGTTCGCGCGCGTCTCCGCCGAGGTCGAGAAGCAGTACCTGCGCGCGCTCTTCGAGGCCTGCGCGGGCGACCTCGAGCGCATGGCGCGCGAGCTGCTCGGGCCGCGCGGCACGGCCCGCCAGGTGCACCTGCGCCTCAACCAGCTCGGGCTGCGCCTGCGCGAGCTGCGAGGGACGAAGGCGTGAGCGCGGGCGCGGCGGCGCTCGTCGCGCTCGCGTGGCTCGGGGCGGCGGACGCGGGCGCGCCCGACGGCGGGGCGAGGGCGACGCCGCCCGCGAAGGCGCTCCCCGCGGCGCCCGGCGCCGAGGTCGCGGCGCCACCCGCGCCGACGTCGACGGCGGCCGCGCGGGCCGTCGCCCGCGCCGACCACGCGAACGGGCTCGCGCGGCTGCGCGCGGGGCGGCCCGAGGAGGCCGCGGAGCTGTTCACGCGCGCGGTCGCCGGCGATCCAGGCAACGCGGCCTACGCGACGGACCTCGGCTTCGCGCTCACGAAGTGCGACCGGCGCGTCGAGGCGGAGGCCGCGCTGCGCGGCGCGATCGACAAGGACCCGAGGCGTTTCTACGCCTACGTGAACCTCGCCGACCTGCTCGCCGACGATCCGGCGCGCTGGGATCGCCAGGGCGTCATCGTCGCCGACCTCGAGAAGGGGCTCACGGCGCTCAAGGACGATCGCAAGGGGCGCTTCAACCTGCTCCTGCGCGTCGCGAACTTCGAGCGCGCCGTCGGGCGTACGGCGGCGGCGCGCGCGCGGCTCGAGCCCCTGCTCGGCGCGGACGTCACGCCGGCGCTCACGCCCGCACAGCGCAAGCGCGTCCTCGATCTGCTCGACGCCGTGACGCTCGACGAGCGCGGGCACGCGCTCGAGGCGTGGCCCTCGCCGGCGGTGGGCGTCGCGGAGCGCCGGCGCGCCGACGAGGCGGCGGGCGCGCTCGCCGCGGGGCGGGCCGACGACGCGCTCGCCGCCGTCGAGCCGCTCGCGCGGGCGCTGCCGACGTGGCAGCACGCGCGTTACCTGCGGGGCCGCGCGCTCGAGGCGCTCGGGCGCGTCGACGAGGCGGCGCGCGAGCTCGAGATCGCCGTCAACCTCGCCCCGTCGGACGCCGAGGCCTGGCGCGCGCTCGGGAGCCTGCTGGCGCGCGAGGGCGGCGCGCTCGAGGCGGAGCGCGCCGACGAGGCGCTGCGCAACGCCCTCGCGCTCGAGCCGGCGTGGTCCGACCTGCGCGCGCTGCGCGCCCAGCTCGCGCACCGCCGGGCCGGCTTGGCGCCGGCCTCGCCCGCGCCGCGCACGGCGGGTCCCTCCGATCGCGCGCGCTCCCTCTTCCAGGAAGCGGAGGAGTGGATCGACGTCGGCGATCCCGCGGGCCTCGGCGGCGATCTGCTCGATCAGGCGCTCGCCGACTCGCCGGCCTATGTGGCCGCCGCCGTCACGGCCTACTCGCTCAAGGGCGCCGTGCCCGCGGCGACGGTGACGGCGCTCTGGGACGACGGCGCGGGGCTCTGGGCGCTGGTGACGGGCGTGCGAAACGTCGCGGGTTCGCGCGCGCGCGGCCAGGCCAAGGATGCCGCAGACAACAAAGCCGGCAAGGACGACGCCAAGGACAAGGACGTCGCGAAGGCGGCGGCGCTCGACGCCCTCACGCGGCCCTGGATCGATCGCGCCGTCGCGCTCGACGTGCAGGAGGCGCGGTTCTCGCGGGCGCTCGCGCGCGCCGCGGCCGGGGATCGCGCGGGCGCGCTCGACGATCTCGTCGCCTACGTCGCGCGCGAGCCGCGGCCCGAGCACCTGGCCGAGGCGCGGGCCCTGCGCGCCGGGTTGGCGGGAGACGCGGGCCGGCCCTCGGCGGAGCGGATCGCGCGCATCCGCCTGCTCGAGGATCGACCGGACGCGGCGCTGCGCGCGCTCGGCGGCGCCTGCGCGCCGGGCCTCCCGGTCGATCGCCTCGTCGCGCTCGGGTTGGTGCACGAGTACGCCGATCGCCGGGCGGCGGCGCGCGCGTGCTACGAGCTCGCGGCGCTCGCGCCTCACGCCGACGCCGGCCCGGACGCGGCGCTGACCCTCACGCGCCTGGCGCGCCTCGACGCGCGGCTGCCCGACGCGGAGCTCGCGCTCGCGCGCCGCGCGCCGCTCGAACGCGCGGCCGCGCGTGGCATCGCGGCCGCGGTGTGGGCGCTCGCGCGCCTCGAGGCGGCCGCGGGGAACGCCCCGGCGGCGCTCGAGGGCGTCGACCAGGCGCTCACGCTCATCGCGACGGACGCGGCCGCCGCCGACGTCTGGATCCCGGCGGCGCGCGAGGAGCGTGCGCGCTGGGCCGTCGCCGGCCGCGAGCGCGCGCGGCTCGAGCGGCAGCGACGTCGGGCCGTGGTGATCGCCGTCCTCGCGGCGGCGACGCTGGCGCTCCTCGCGTTCGCGCGGCGCCGTTGGGGCGGCTGGACGCTCGCCGCGGCCGTGCGCCGGCAGCCGGCGCTCTTCCCCGAGGTGGCGCGCGTCGTCGGCGAGCTCCGCCACGACGTCCTCAAGCACCGCGCCGGCGTCCTCGGGCTCGCGGCCGACTCCGGCGTCGCGCGCGCCGAGCTCGCGCGCGCCCTGCTCGAGCCCAAGCCGACCTCCGCCGTCGTCGCCGCCGCGCACGAGCACCTCGCGCAAGCGGCGCGTGGGCAGGGGCTCACGCTCCGTCCGCTCGCACGCGAGCCCGCGCTCGGCCCGCTGGCCGCCGAGCTCGCGCGCGCCGAGCGCATGCTGGCCGCGCCCGGCGCCGCCCTCGACGTCGAGCGTCTGCTCGCGATCGACCGGCGCGTCCGGGGCGTCCACGCCGACGCGCTCGCGGCGCTGCTCGACGAGGGGCCGCGCACGCGCCTCGGCGCGCACGAGCTGTCGGAGTGGATCGCCGCCGTCGAGGCCACGGCGCGCGGGGAGGGCGCCGGCTGGATCGCGCCCGCCCTCATGCTCCGCGAGCTCGACGTCGACTTCCCCGTCGAGCGCGACGCGCTCCACGCCATCTTCGCGAACCTGCTGCGCAACGCCCAGAGCGCCGCCGCGGCCCACGCGCCCGACGAGGGCCGCGTCATCGTGCGCGTCGAGCGCGAGCGTGACGTCACGGGCCAGAAGGTCGTGAGCCTGTTCGTGGGCGACTCCGCGGCCGCGACGCTCACGCTCGAGGCCATCGAGGAGCGCGAGAGCGGCCGCGGCCTCGCGATCGTCCGCGATCTCGTGCGAAAGTGGCGCGGGCGCCTCGTGATCCGGCCCGAGACGGCGCCCTTCACGAAGGTCGTCGGGGCGTCCTTTCCGTTGTGATGTGACGATGAGCTCCACCGCCCGCACGCCGCGCTTCATCGTCTGTGAGGACGGCGCCGAGTACATCGAGCGCTTCCGCCGCTTCCTCGGCGGCTCGTTCACGTTCGTCCCGGCGCGCGACCTCGGCGGCGCGCTCGAGGCGATCGAGGCCGGCGCGCGCGGCGACGACGCGATCGACGGTGTGCTGCTCGATCTCGACTTCCGGCGCACGCCGCCCGAGCGCCTCGTCGACGAGAGCGGCCGCGCGCTCGCGGGCGCGCTCGCCCACGTCGACGAGGGCACGCGGCGCCGGCTCACGGAGTCGCAAGGCATCTTCATCCTGCGCGCGCTGCGTGCGCGCGGCCTGCGGCTCCCGGCCGTGCTCTTCGCCGATCTCGCCGACGCCGAGCAGGCCGGCTTCCTCGAACGCACGCTCGCGCCGCTCGTCGTCGCCTCGAGCCGCACGGGCCTCGGCGAGGTGGCCGCGCTGCTCGGCCGCCTCGCCGCCCCGGCTACTTGACCGGGCCGGGCCCGTCGAGGGCCGCCTCGAGGATCCGCAGGGCACGTTCGACCTCGCCGGCGGGACGGCGCGCGAGGTAGCGCGAGACCCGCTCGGCCGCGGCGAACGCGCCCGCCGCGGCCGCGACGGCGCCCTGCGGCCGCTCCTCCTCGAACTGGAGGAGGTCGCCCGGCGCGACGTCGAGGCCGGCGGCGAGCCCCGCGATGACGTCGAGGGTCGGGTTCCCGTCGCCGCGCTCGATCTGCCCGACGAGCTTGCCGCTCACGCCCGCGCGCTCGCCGAGCTTCTCCTGGGTGAACATGCGCAGCTTGCGCAGGGCGCGGAGGCGCCGTCCGAAGAGGACGCGGACGTTCGCGCGGCGGCCACGCGGCATGCCCGCATGGTGGCCAGCGGCTCGTGAGACATACACCCATCATGATTCCTCCATGACCGGTATGTTGACGGCAGATAGGAAGTATGGTTCCTATTTGGTCGAGTCGGCGATGAACGAGGTCGAGACGTGGCGGAAGAGTCCTTCTACGAGAGCGAGGAGACGACGCTCGTCGCCCAACGGGTGCTCGCACGCTGCCTGCCCTGCCTCGGCCAGGGCACCATCCGCATCCTCGACGCCCTGCGTGAGACGATTCGTCGCTGTCCCGTGTGCAGAGGCGCGGGGATGTCGATCATACTTTTGCGTGGCCAGCGGGAGAGTTCGGTGGCGGACGAGAAAGACGACATGAAGCCGGCGGACCTGGGCCGGTGCCCAGGCGCCTTTCGGGCGGGACGGCGCGCGCCGTTCGGACGCGTCGCGTGCCTCGATTGCGGCGGGCGCTTCCGGCCGCTCGCCGGCTTGCGCGTGCCGAATCACATCTCGGTGCGTGAGCCGACGAACAACCGGGGCGTGTGACGCCCCGGTTGTAGCGGCCTCCGCGCCTACTGGCAGACGGGCGCCGGGGCGGCGTTGTAGAGGAAGCCCGGGTACCAGGTGCTCGAGGTCGGGCCAGGCGTGAACACGCCAGGCTGACCGGTGATGTACGCGTAGAAGCGGAAGGTCACGGCGTCGCCCGAGTGGAAGCTGGCCGCGGGCACGACGCGCGAGTAGGTGAACTTGCCGTCGAAGTCCGCGACGCCCGACGTGACGATGTTGCCGGCTGCCACCTGCGCAGCGTTGTCGCGCACGAAGGCCTCGACGTACGACTGCGGCGTCGCGAAGGTGATCGTGACCTTGACGTCGCCGTTCGGCAGCTGCGCCATGAGCGGGCGGCAGTCGCTCGAGAAGGCCGAGCTGCCGACGCCGTAGACGTAGTCGGGGTAGTAGACGGAGTCGATGGGCCCCGGCTTGAAGACGCCCGGCTGTCCCGACACGTACGAGTAGAAGCGCACGTTGATGACGTCGCCCACGTGGTACGTCGAGGCGGGCACGACGCGCGTGTACGTGAACGTGCCGTCGGGGTTGGCGACGCCGCTCGAGACGATGTTCCCCGAGATGTTCTGGTTGCCGTTGAGCTTCCCGAAGGCCTCGACGTACGTCTGCGCCGTCGGGTAGGTCACCGCGAAGCGGATGTCGCCGTTGGCGAGCTGCGATGCGGGCAGCGTCGCGGGCGCGGCGGCCGTCAGGCTCACGAGGAACGGCGCCGCGGCCGTGACCGCCGAGGAGAGGCTCGAGAGGGCCGAGGTGGTCGAGCCGCCGGTCGCGAAGGTCTGGGCGGTCGAGCCGGCGGTGTCGGCGAGCAGGATCTGCTTGGCGTTGCCGGCGGCGGCCGAGCTGATCGCGAGCAGCGAGCTCGCGACCTTCGAGTCCTGCGTGACGAGCGAGGCGAGCGACGCGGCGTCGCCGAGGCTGTTCGTCGAGGTGTTCGTGACGGCGATGGCCGCGCCCGCGGTCGCCGCGAGGCGCGCGCGGCTCGGAGAGGCCGTCGTCCCGGCGAGCGTCAGCGAGATCGTCGACGCGTAGCTGTTCACCGTCTCGTTCGCCGACGAGACGGCGCCCGCGAGGTAGGGCACGGGGGCGGCGCTCGGGCACGAGCTCGTGGTTCCGAGCGTCGCCTGGGTGGCCGCGCCGCTCACGGCGCTCGCGAGGCTCTGCGCCGCCGCGACCGTGTTCTTGAGCTGCGTGAGCGCGGTCGCGCCCAGGCCGTAGCCCGACGACGCCGTCGAGACCTGCGCCGCGAGGCTCGCGAGCTCGGCCGAGGCCGTGTTGGCCGCCGCCGTGGTCTCCGAGACCCGCGCGAGGCTCTCGCCGCGGATGTTCCCGATGATGCTCTTCTGCGCGGCCGCCTGCGCCGCGAGCACGCTGCTGATCGCGGTCATGGTCGCGTTGAGGCGATCCATGTCCACCTGGAGCTTCATGTTCTGCAGCGAATCGAGGTTCTGCGTGTCGGCGTTCGCGACGGCGCTCTCCTGCTTTGCGATCGCCGCCGTGTTGGTCCCCGGCGTGGCGGCGGTCGCGAGGTTCCACGATGCGTCCGCCGCGCCCTTGACCTTCGCCTTGTCGGCCGACGCCGCGGTCTTGACGTCCGCGGACGCGCCCGAACCCGAGCCCGAGGCGGCGGCGTACGTCTGCGCGGCGTCGGCGGCCTTGCTGGCCACCGCCTCGCCGGACGCGCTGTCGCCGAGAGCGGCCTGCAGCCCCGAGTAGGCCGAGGCCTTGGTCGGGTCACCCGTGCCCGCGGCCGCGCCGCCCGCCGACTTGCCGACCTTCTTCGAGGCCGTGTTCGAGGCCGCCGACGACACGCCCGCGAGCTGCCAGAGCCGCGAGGTCGACTGCGAGACGCCCGTCCCGGCCTGGTTCGAGGCGACGAGCACCATGCCGTTGGAGGCGCTGCGCGCCGACGCGGTCATCGCGCCGAGCTCGGGCACCTGCGCGCCCGCGCCGCACACGTCGGTGTCGCTGGTCGTGTGCTGAGCGCTGGCGTGCGAGAGGCTCGTGGACGACATGCGCGAACCGGCCCCCGCGGCCGAGATCTGCGAGAGCGTCGCGTCGGGGAGGCCGATGGTCCACGAGACATCCATGGTCTTCGCCGTGGCGTTGCCGGCCTGCGCCGACGCGGCCTGCGCCTCGCCGATCGTCCACTCGAGGCTGGCCATCGACGACGCCGACTTGCGCGAGCGCGCTTTCTCGGCGGCGTTGGCCATCGCGGCCCCGGCCGTGTGCGCCGCGGCCTGCCCCGAGGCCATCTTCTTGTCGGCGGAGTCCGCGGCCGTGGGCGCCGGACCGGTCGTGGGATCGCCCGTGACGCCCGCGCTGGCGAGCTTCGCGATCGACCACGTGTTGCCGCCCGGCTGCGCGGTGTTCGCCGTGCCCGCGGCGCTGTCGGCGTAGCCCTTCGACCTCGTCTTCTCGTCCGAGGCCGCCGCGCCCATGCCCGACGCCGCGCTCGAGGTGGAGCCCGTGCCGTTCGAGTACGCCTGCGCCGCCTCCGCCTCCTTGTTGTTCAGGTTCCACGTCGTCGTGCGATCGAGCGACGCCTGTCCGAGGCCGGCGTACGCCGCCGACTTCTGCGGGTCGCCCGTCGCCGCGGCGGCCTTCTCGGCGGACTTGCCGGACTTCTTCACGTCGATGTCGACGGCCGCGCCGGAGGCGCCGGCCAGCTGCACGAGCTGTCCGGTGCCGAGCGAGGCCGGCGAGCCGGTGACGGCCGTCGTGATGGACCACGCGAGGTTGGTCGCGCCTGCGCGCGCCGACGCGGCCATGGCGCCGAGCTCCGCGGTCGACGAGGTCTCGCCGCAGATCGCGGTGCCGTCGGTGTTCTCCTCGGCGGCCGCCTGCGCGAGGGCCGCGGCCAGCGTCTGCGCCGAGGTGACCGCGGCTTCGACCTGCGCGAGGGTCGCGGCGGGGAGCGACAGGCCGCTCGCCGTCTCGAGGGTGCGGTTCGCCACCTTGGAGAGCTGCGCGGCCGCCTTGTTGGCCTCCTGCACGGCCGATTCCTTCTTGCCGTTGGCCTTCGAGTCCTGGGCCCTGCCCGCCTTCTCGGACGCCGTTGCGAGCGCCGCGCCCGCCGTCTGCGCCGCCGCCATGGACGAGGCGAGCTTGGCGAGGCCGTCCTGGAGGGCGTTGGCCGTCGCGGCCGGAGCGAGGTCGGACGAGCCGGCGCGCGCGAGCTTCGCGAGCGCCTCGCCGTTGCCGCCTGCGGCCTCCTTGTTGGCGTTGGTCGTCGCCGCGTCGCCCACCGACTTGGCCTTCGCCTTGTCGGCGATCGCCGCCGCGGTGAGATCGCTCGAGGCGCCCGACGTGCTGGCCCCGCTGCCCGAGTAGGCCTGCGCCGCCGCGGCGCTCTTCTGGGTGAGCCCCTTGGCCGAGCCGTCGTCCTTCGCGGCGGACTTGAGGCCGGCGAGCGCGCTCTTGCGCGCCGGGTCCGTCGTCATGGCGGAGGCGAGGTCCGTCGTCGTGGCGATCTCGTCGGCCGTCGTGTTGGCCGACGCCGCCGAGTCGGCGACAATCTGCCAGACCTGTCCCGCGGGCGCCGAGGCCGCCGGCACGTCGGCGGTCGACTGCGCGATGGCGTTCGAGGCCATGCGCGACGACGCGAGCATCGCGCCGAGATCCGCGGTGGGCGGCGCCGCGCACGCGTCGCCGTCGTCGGCGCTGGTCGCCGCCGCGGCGTTCGCGAGGCCGGCCGCCGTCGTGTGCGCGTTCGTGATCGCGGTCTGCAGCCGCCACTGGCCCGCCGTGGACAGGCCGACCGCGGGCGCGATCTCCCACGACTTCGCGGCGGTGTTGCCGAGGCGCGACGCCGCCTTGTTGGCCTCGTCGGCCGCCTTGCCGAGCTTGGCGAGGCTCTCGGCCGAGTGCGTGGTGGCGGCCCGCGTCTGGGCGGCCGCGAGGGCCGCCGACGCCGTCTGCGCGGCGGCGAACGCCGACACCATCTTCTTCACGGCGCTCGGGGCCGGCGCGCCGCAGGTCGCGGGCGCGTCGATCGCGCTCGCCGATGCCGTCTGCGCGATCGACCACCCGTTGCCGGAGGGCGCGAGCCCGACCGCGCTGCCGGCGGCCGTGTCGGCGAGGCCCTTGGCCTTGCCCTTCTCGGCCTGCGCGGCCGCCTTGAGGTCGGAGCCCGCGCTGCTCGGGTCCTTGCCCGAATCGGACATCTTCTGCGCGGCGGCGGCGCCCTTCTGCTCGGCCGTGAGGGCCGTGCCGTTGTCGGCGGCCGCCGACTTGAGGTTGCCGAGCGCGGACTTCTTGTTGACGTCGGTCGTCGCGTTGGACTCGGCGTCGGCGACCCTCCACGTCTGATCGGACGACGTGTTCGCCGCGGCCTGCGACGCCGCCGAGACCTGCGCCATGCGCCCGTCGCCCTTCGACGCGGACTTGCCCGTGATGGCCTGCGACGTCGTCTGCGCGATGCTCCACGACGAGACGCGCTCGGAGGCCGCGAGGGCGCCCAGATCCGCGCTCGCGGCGCTGTCGTTGCACGCCGCCGTGTCGTCGACGGCGCTCTTCGACGCCGCGTTCGAGAGCGCGGTCGCCGTCGTGTGCGCCGACGCGGCCGTCGCCTCGATCTGCTGCTCGTCCGCGGCCGACAGGCCCTCGGCGCCGGCCTCCTCGACCGCCTTGTTCGCGGCGTTGCCGAGGTGTGCCGCCGCGGCGTGGGCCTCTTCCTTCGCGCGCGACAGCTTGCCGAGGCTCTCGGCCGACTTCGTGTCGGTGGCCTTCTTCTGCGCGGCCGCGAGGTTGGCCCCCGCGGTGTTGGCCGCCGCCAGCGACGAGGCGAGCTTCCACACCGTCTCCTGCTTCGAGCCGCCGCACGTCGCGGGCGCGTCGCTCGCGCCCGCCGAGGCGTTCATCGCGATCGACTGCCCGTTGCTGCTGGGCGCGAGCACGCCCGCCGTCGCCGCGGCCTGGTCGGCGTGCGCCTTCGCCTTGCCCTTGTCGTCGGCGGCGGCGGACTTCAGCGCGCTGCCGACTCCGGACGTGTTGCCCGCGCCGCTCGAGAACTTCTGCGACGTGTCGGCGGCCTTCTCACCGAGGGCCTGGCGCGTGCCCTTGTCGTCGGCGGCGTCGCGCAGCGCGCGCTGCGCGGCGGCCTTGGTCGCGTTGCCTTCCTTCTTCTGCGCGTCGTCGGCGATGGCCCAGACCTGCTCGGCCGTCGTGTTGGCCGAGGCCGCGCTCACCGAGGTCATCTGCGAGAGGCGCCCCGACTCCTTGCCTGCGCCGCGGCTCGTGAGCACCTGGCCGGACGCCTGCGCGAGGCCGTTCGCGGACGTGCTCGTCGACGCCATGAGCGCGCCCATCTCCGCGACGGGCGGCGTCCCGCAGGCCGCGCTGTCGTCGCTCGCCGTCTTGCCGGCCGCCTCCGCGAGGCCCGCGGCCGTGTTGTGCGCCGCCGCGGCGGCGCCCTTGATGTCTTCCTTCTCGGCCGCGCCGTTCTCATCCGTCTCGCTGACGGACTCGATCGCCCACGCCGCCTCGTTGCCGAGCTTCGCCGACGCCTTGCCGGCCTCGGCCTTCGCGGCGGCGACCTTGGCGTTGCTCTCGGCCGTCTTGAGCTTCTGCTGCTTCTTCTCGGCGGCCGCGAGGTTCGCGGCGGTCGTGTGCGCGGCCGCCATCGCGGACGCGAGCTTCTCGAGCGCGTCGGAGGTCGCGCCGCCGCACACCGACGGCGCCTCGTCGGCCGCGGCCGACGCCGTCTTCGCGAGCGCGGCGCCCGCGCCGCCCGGCGTGACCTGCTCGGCCGTCTGCGCGGCCGCGTCGGCCGTGCCCTTCACCTTGATCTTGTCGGCGGAGGCCGCGGCCTTGATGTCGTCGCCCGCGCCCGCGGTGGACGCGCCGGCGATGGACCACTTCTGCGCCCCGTTGGCCGCCTTCTGGGCGGCCGTGTGCGCGGACTCCTTGTCGTCCGCCGCGTCCGAGAGCGCCTGCATCGCCCCGGCCTTGGCGCCGTCCGACGTGCGGCCCTTGACCTCCTTCGCGGTGCCGCTCACGCCGTCGGCCGTCGTGTTGGCGCTGGCGGCCGAGACCGCCGCCATCTGGGCGAGCGCGCCGGCGCCCGCGGACGGCGGGGCGGCGGTGAGCACCCACGCCGTCGACGTGGCGAGGCTGTTCGCGCCCGCGCGCGTGCCCGCGAGCATCGCGCCGAGATCCTCGACGGCGACGTCGTTGCAGGTCGCGACGTCGTCGGTCGCCGTACGGCCCGCGGCGGAGGCCAGGCCCGCCGCTGCGATGTGCGCCGACGAGGCCGTCTGCGCGATCCGCTCCTTCGTGTCCGTGTCGAGGCCGAGCCCGCTCGTGCCCTCGAGGGTGGCGTCCGCCGCGTTCGCGAGGTGCGAGGCGGCCTTGTGGGCCTCGGCCTTGGCGTCGGCGAGCTTGCTCATGCTCTCGGCCGACTTCTCCTTCTCGGCGCGCTTCGACGCGGTCGCGAGGCCGGCGGCGGCCGTGTGCGCGGCCGCCATCGACGAGGCGACCTTCTTGAGCGCCTCCTGGCTCGCCGTCGCGCAGATCGAGGGCGCGTCGCTCGCGCCCGCCGAGGCCGTCGTGGCGATGGCCCAGGCCGTGCTGCCGGGCGAGTTCGACGACGCGGCCACGCCGGCGGCGTCGGCCGTCGCCTTCGCCTTCTTCTGATCGGCGGCAGCCGCGCTCTTGAGATCGCCCGCGGCGCTGCCCGGCGTCTGCGCGGCGTCGGAGTACTTCTGCGAGCCCTCGGCGGCCTTCTGCGCGGACGCGCGGCGCGAGCCCTTCTCGTCGCGCGCGGCGTCGCCGAGACCGCCGACCGCCGAGCTCTCCTGCTGCGACGCGACCGCGTCGGCCACGTCGCCGGTCTGATCCGCCGCCGTGTTGGCGGAGATCGCGCCCGCCGCCGTGAGCTGCCACAACTGGCCCATGCTCTCCGACGGTCCGGCGGCGCCGGCCGAGTCGGCCGTCGTCTGCGAGAGGCGGCTCGAGGCCGCGCGCGCCGAGCCCATCATGGCGCCCAGCTCGGAGATCTTCGCGTCGCTGAGGTCGGTCGTGTCGGGATCGATCGTCCACGACGCCACCTCGGCGAGCCCGGCCGCCTCGGTGTGCGCCGCGGCCGCCGTCGACTCCAGCTGCTCCGCCGACGCCGTGCCTGCGCCCGACTCGCGCGCGCTCTCCATGGCCTGGGCGGCGGCGTTGCCGAGCTTCGAGGCCGCCTTGTTCGCCTCGCCCGCGACCTCGGCGAGCTTCTCCTTGCTGTCGGCGTCGCCCTTCTTGAGGGCCTGCTTCTGCGCCGCCGCCTGGCTGGCGGCCGCGGTGTGCGCGGCCGCCTCGGCCGAGGCGAGCTTCTTGAGGGCGTCGTGGCGCGCGCCGCCGCACGCCGTGCCCGCGACGCTCGAGCTCGCCGAGGCCGTCTTCGAGAGCGACTCCGAGTTTCCGCCCGCGTCGAAGACGTGCCCGACGCCGGTCGATCCGTCGGCCTGGCCCTTCGCCTTCACCTTGTCGTCCTGCGCGGCCGACTTCATGGCGGCGCCCGCCCCGGTGGGGTTGCCGCTGGCGCTCGCGTGCTTCTGCGCGGCGTCGGCGGACTTCTTCGCCATGGCGGACCTGGTTCCCTTGTCGTCGGCCGCGCTCCTGGCGGTCGTGATGGCCGCCGTCGTCGTGGGATCGGCGGCGTAGGTGGGGCCGACCTGGTCGGCGACGATCACCCACTGGTCCGACGCGGTGTTGGCGGAGCTCGCGGCGGCCGCCGTCATGGCGAGCGTCTGGCCGAGCTCGCTCGAGACGCCCGCGCCGTCGACGGCCGTGCCCGCCGCGTCGACGAGGTTGTTCGAGGCCGCGCGCGCCGAGGCGGCCATCGCGCCCAGCGGCGCCAGGTTCCACGTCTCGTCGTCGGCGTCCTTGTCCATCTCCTTCGCGGCGGCCTCGCCGAGGCCCGCGGCCGCGACGTGCGCCGAGGTGGCGGCCTTCTCGAGCTTCCCCTTGGTCGGGATCGTCCAGGCGATCTCGTTCGCGCTCTCCGTGGCCTTGGCCGCGGCGTTGCCGAGCTTGGCCGCCGCCTTGTTGGCCTCGTCGCCTGCGTCGGCGAGCCGCTGACGCGACGGTGGGTCCTTCTTCTTGAGCGCGTCCTTGGCGGCGACCGCCATGCTCGCGCCCGTCGTGTGCGCGGCGGCCACGGCGGAGGCGAGCTTCTTGACGGCGTCCTGGCTCGCGGTCGCACAGGTCGCGGCGGCGTCGCCCACGCCGGCCTTCGCGGCGTTCGCGTTGGCCTCGGCGTTGCCCGCCGGGCCCGTCTGCGCGGCGGCGACGGTCTTGTCGGCGAGATTGCTCACCTTCGTCTTGTGCGACGCGATCTGCGTACTGACGTCCGCGAGCGCGGCCGGCGCGCCGTCCGTGCCCATGGCCGCGCTGGCGTTCGTGAGCGAGACCCAGAGGTTCTCCGCGGAGTCGGCGGCCTCGAGCGCGCTGTTCGACAGATCGAAGGCCGCCGTGTGCTGCGCGCCCGTCGTCGCCGCGGCGAGGGACCCGGCGCCGTCGGACAGCGACGCCGCGGCGTCGCGCGCGCCCGCCACCGCCATGGCCGCCTTGTCGAGGTTGTCCTTGATGCCGGTGACGCTGCCGCAGACCGGGCCCGCGCTCGCGATCGACCACGCGGCGTCGGCGACGTTCGTCGCGGCGGCGTGCCCGCCCGCGACGGCCGCGCCGAGGGCGGCCATCCGGCCCATGCCGTCGTCGGGGTCGAGGCCCTTGCCGGCCGCGTCGGCGAGCCCGGCGGCGGCGACGTGCGCGGAGGCCGCGGCGCCTTCGACCTTCTTGGCGGACTTCTGATCGAGCTCGCGCCCGTCGGTCTGTTCGATCGCCTTGTTGGCGGAGTTCGCCGTCTTGGCCGCCGACAGCGCGGCGTCGCCCGCGACGTCCTCCGTGTTGCCGTTGACGGCGGCGAGCGCGAGATTCTGCAGCGCGAGGTTCGACGTCGCGACGGAGCTCGCGAGATCGGTGAGCGGCGTCTCGTCGCCCGGCGCCGACGTGAGCGCGCTCGAGCTCGACGAGACGACGTCGCCTCCCGAGGAGCCGCGGCGCCAGCACGCCGGAGTCGCGACGGCGACGGAGAGGACGAGGACGAGAACCGGACGGACCGACGAGAAGAGACGGCGAGCGATCATGGGCGAGCCCCTCGGTGCGTGCTGCGTTGACGAGACGACGGAGACGGCCCGGACCGTAGCCCACGCGTTACCACACGCAAGCGACAAAATGTCGTCACCGCGTTTTACATGATCACCCTGCGACACCCTGCCGCAGGGGGCGCTCGATCTTGGAGGCGCGCTTACAGTCGGCCGGCGGCCAACATCGCGAAGATGAGCGCGCCGAGCGCCACCCGGTACACGACGAAGGGCAGCATCGTGCGCGTGCGCAGGAACTTGAGCAGCCACGCGATGCTCGCGTAGCTGACGACCACCGTCACGGCGAGACCGATGGCGAGCGCGCTGGCCGAGACGTCGCGCGCGTGCAGCACGACCTTGAGCTCCTTGATGCCCGCGCCCGCGACGGCGGGCACGCTCAGCAGGAACGAGAAGCGTGCCGCGGCCGCGCGCTCGAAGCCGAGCCCGAGCGCCGCGATGAGCGTCACCCCCGAGCGCGACGCGCCCGGCACGAGCGCGAGCGCCTGTCCGCAGCCGATGACGACCGCGTCACGCATGCCGATGTCGTCGAACGAGCGCGTCTTGCGCGAGGCCTTGTCGGCGATCCCGAGGGCGAGGCCGAAGAAGATCTGCGCCGCGGCGATGACGGCCAGCGCGCGGAACTCGTTCTCGATCTTGTGCTTGAGCAGCGTGCCGAGGACGGCGATCGGGATCGTCCCGACGATGAGGTAGACGAGCTGGCGCGCGGCGGGGGAGGGCGGCCGCGACCGATCGGTGACGGCGACCCAGGCCGCGCGTGCCATCTGGACCAGGTCCTTGAAGAAGTACCCGATGACCGCGACGAGCGACCCGAGCTGCAGCACGGCCGTGAAGGCCGCGCCCGGATCCTCCCAGCCGAGGAGCGCCGGAACGATGCGCAGGTGGGCCGAGGACGAGACGGGGATGAACTCCGTGAGGCCTTGAACGATCCCCAGGACCACCGCTTCCAAAGTGTTCATATAGAAATTTCTCCCGAGAGCACGCGATGAATCTGCCCTGCGTCGTCTCGCAGACGCAAGGCCCCGTCGGCGTCGATGCCGAGCATCGTGCCTTCCAGATCGGCGCCGGGCGCGCTCACGCGGCAGCGCGCGCCGACGGCCGCGAAGGGCTGCCACGCCTCGCTGGCGGCCGCGGGACCGCGCGCCTCGAACAGCTCGTAGAGCGGCTCGAGCTCCTCGAGCACGGCGGCGAGCACGACGGCCCGCTCGAAGGCGCGGCCGGCGACGAGGCGCAGCGACGTCGCGCGCGCCGCGAGCTCGTCGGGGAAGGAGAGGGTGTTGACGTTGAGGCCGAGCCCCACGACGACGTGCCCGACGCGCCCGCCCTCGCTCGCCATCTCGGTGAGGAGGCCCGCCACCTTGCGCACGCCGCCGCCCACCACGAGCTGGACGTCGTTCGGCCACTTGAGCCGCGGTTCGAAGCCGAGCCGCGCGAGCGCGCGCGCGACGGCCGCGCCCGCGAGCAGCGTGATGGGCGGGATCTCGGGCGCCGGCCGCGTCGGGCGGAGCAGGATCGAGACGTAGAGGTTCTCGCCCGCGGGCGAGTGCCACGTGCGCCCCAGCCGCCCGCGCCCGGCCGACTGCCGCTCCGTCGCGACGACGAGCCCCTGCGGCGCGCCGGCCCTGGCGCGCGCGGCCGCGAGATCGTTCGTCGAGGCACACGCCTCGTGCCATTCGTACGTCCGCCCGAGCCACCGCGCCCGCAGGCGCGCGGCCACGCGCTCGCCCGTCGGTGCCGCGAGCGGCTCGTCGTCGTCGGTCATGGCCGGGCGCAGACTATCACCGCCTCCGGGCGCGGCGCCGCTCAAGGCGTCAGGTGTTTCGTTCGCGCTCTGCGGGGCGCAAAGTGCCCTCGACCGGGCGGATCTCGCACGAGAAGTCGATGGCGCGCGCCGAGTGCGTGAGGGCGCCGATGGAGATGACGTCGACGCCCGTCTTGCCGATGTCGCGGATGCGGTCGAGCGAGACGCCGCCCGAGGCCTCGATGACGGTCTTGGGCGCGCGCTCGCGGATGCGCTTGACCGCCTCGGTCATCTCGCGAATCTGGAAGTTGTCGAGCAGGATCACCTCGGCGCCGGCCTCGAGCGCCTCGTCGAGCTGGCCGAGATCGTCCACCTCGACGCAGACCCGGAGCACGTGCGGCGCGGCGGCGCGCGCGCGCCTCACGGCCTCGCGCACCGAGCCCACGAGCGCGACGTGGTTGTCCTTGATGAGGATCCCCGACGCGAGGTCGGAGCGGTGGTTCGCGCCGCCGCCCGTGCGCACCGCGTACTTCTGCAGGGCGCGCGAGCCCGGCGTCGTCTTGCGCGTGTCCGCGACGCGCACCTTCGCGCCCTCCGAGGCCGCGACGAAGGCCTGCGTCAGCGTGGCGACGCCCGAGAGGTGCTGCAGGAAGTTCAGCGCCGTGCGCTCGCCCGCGAGCAGCGCCTGCGCCGGCCCGCGCACGCTCGCGACGAGCGTGCCCTTGGCGACCGGATCGCCGTCGGCCACCTTGGCGCGGACGCGCGTGCGCCAGTCGAAGCGCGTGAACACCGCCTCCATGAGGCCGAGGCCGCAGACGACGGCGCGCTCGCCCGCGACGATGTCCGCCTCCGCCTCCTGCGTCTCGTCGATGATCGACGCGCTCGTGACGTCCCCGCGGCCGACGTCCTCCTCGAGCGCGAGATCGAGCAGCCGCTGCACGGCGGGGGTGTACCAGGGGGCCGAATAGACGCTCACGCGAGCACCTCAATCGGTGGTTTCGACCAGTCCTGAACGGGCCAGCCGCGCTTTTTCGCCGCGAGGCGCAGGCGCGGATCCGG
>Ga0265314_10002430_pt1 | contig 19109 bp, 14 predicted proteins | sample 4126metaG_FD_203106 | JGI IMG/M metagenome (GOLD analysis project Ga0265314, IMG submission 203106) | Rhizosphere microbial communities from Carex aquatilis grown in University of Washington, Seatle, WA, United States - 4-1-26 metaG | ecosystem: Host-associated > Plants > Roots > Rhizosphere >... | reverse complement strand
AGCTCCCGGAGCGCGAGCGGACGAAGCACGTCCACCGGCTCCACCCGTACCTGGGGAAGTACGTGCCGCAGCTCGTCGAGGAGCTCTTCCGCCGCCACGTGCCGGCGCGCGGCCGCGTGCTCGATCCGTTCGCCGGCTCGGGGACGACGCTCGTGCAGGCGCTCGAGAGCGGCCTCGACTCGGTCGGCGTCGACATCGCCGCGTTCAACTGCTTGCTGATGCGCGTCAAGACGGACGAGCACAATCCGTTCGGGCTCGAGCACGACCTGCGCGATGCGCTCGCGCGGTTCGAGCGTGGGGAAGGGGACGCAACCGGAGCGACGCCGTACGTGCGCCGCTGGTTCGCGTCCGACGCCCGCAAGCAGCTGCTGCGCTTCCACTCGCTCGCCGCTGAGTACGAGCACGCCGACGTGCTCCGCGTCGTGCTGACGCGCGCGGCGCGCTCGGCGCGGCGCACGACCCACTTCGATCTCGACTTTCCCAAGGCGCCGCAGACCGAGCCGTACTGGTGTCACAAGCATCGCCGCGAATGTCGTCCGGTCGATCACGCCGAGCACTTCATCCGCCGCTACACCCTCGACACGCTGACGCGGCTCAAGGAGTTCGCGCGCGTGCGCTCACGGCGCTCAGCGACCGTCTTGCACGGCGACGCCCGTGAGCTCGACCTGCCGGGGCCATTCGACGCGGTCGTCACGTCACCGCCGTATCCCGGCCTGATCGACTACCACGAGCAGCATCGCTACGCGTACGAGCTGCTCGGGCTCGACGACCTGCGCGAGCGCGAGATCGGTGCGGCTGCCCGCGGGACGTCGAAGGCGGCGCTCACCGCGTACGTCGACGGCATCTCCGACGTGCTCACGTCGTGCGCGGCGGCCTTGAAGCCCCGCGGACGCGTCGTGATCGTCGTCAACGACCGCCGCGAGCTGTACCCGGAGATCCTCGCGCGCTCGGGGCTCGTGCTCGAGCAGAGCTACCAGCGTCACGTCAACCGCCGCACGGGTCGGCGGGCGGGCGAGTACTTCGAAGACGTGCTCGTCGCGCGCCGCGCGTAGCCTTCGTGCGACGACGCACAATCGCGCTATCATTGAGCTCGACTCCACCTCGTCAGTGCGGTCTGCCTGAACAGGCACTCCTGGCGGGAGAGAGAGGCGGTAGATCGTGCGAGCCGGACGGAGCGTCCGTCGTGGGTCGGGTGGCGTAGGCCGCTCGGGGCGCGCCACGGTCCCGTGGCTGGCGGCCGGCATCGTGCTGGTCGTTCTTGGTGTGACCGCGGTGGTGCTCGCCGCGCGTTCAGTCGCGCGTACCGACGACCGCGCCGGCCAGCGTGCGTTCGTCACCTCGTCGACGAACATCGTCTCGCGTCTCAGGCTCGCTCTCCGGCACGAAGACGACTTCGCGGTGAGCGCGGGTGCGTTCCTCGTCTCCGACCCGCAGCTGACGAACGCGGAGTTCAACCGCTGGCTCCGCGCAGACCAGGTCCTCACTCGCTACCCGGAGATCCCCGGCGTGGCCAGGATCGTCATCGTCACGGCGGCGCAGCTGCCCGCGTACGCGGCACGCAGCGAGAAATCGCCCGTGGGCACGCTCGCGCCGAACGGCTCCTTCTTCGTCACGCCGCCGGGGCAGCGCCCGTTCTACTGTTTCGTCGATCTCAGTGGCAGCTCGCCGGGAGCGACGGTCTATCCCGCCGGTCTCGACTACTGCGCGACGGCCGGCAATGCGCCGAAGGTCCTGCGTGCCCGCGACTCGGGCCAGTCCGCCTACGAGCCCTACACGCTCGCGAACAAGACCGTGATCGCAATCCAGACTCCGGTTTATCGCGGCGGCGTCGTGCCGCCCACGGTCACCGCACGTCGCGCGTCGTTCATCGGGTTGGCGGCGCTCTCGGTCGTTCCCTCCGTCATCGTCGACGACGCCCGAGGGGACCAGCGGACGATAGGCGTGGCGCTGCAGTTCAACCGCGGCGCGAAACCGGTCGTGTTCCGGAACGGCCCCGACCTGCATGGCGGCTATCGCCAGGTCACCGATCTCCACAACGGCTGGACGGTGACGACGTCGGCGGTCGCCGGGGACACCGGGATCCTCGCGCACGGCGACTCACTCGTGGTCTTGCTCGGTGGGCTTGCCCTGGCCCTGTCGGTGGCACTGCTCGTGCTCGCCCTGGTGACCGGACGTGCACGCGCTCTGCGGCTCGTCGTCAACCAGACGTCCGAGCTCAACTCGCAGGCCGTGCGCCTTCGCGCGACGGTCGACGAGCTGAGGAGCGCCCAGGCCGTGAGAGACGAGTTCGTGGCGTCCGTGTCCCACGAGTTGCGCTCGCCGCTCACGTCGATTCGCGGGTACTCGGAGCTTCTTCAGGACGAGCAGCTCACCGAGGAGCAGCAGCGGTTCCTCGCGGTGATCGAGGCGAACTCCGACCGGCTGCTCCACCTCGTCGAGGATCTGCTGCTGATGACGCAGATCCAGAGCGGCGGGATGGATCTCCAGCTGCGGCCGATCGCGCTCGACGAGGTGGTCGATCGCGCGACCGAAGCTGCACGCCCTGCCGCTGCAGACAGGAAGATCGACGTCGAGGTCGCGGTCGAGCCGAACATGACGACGCAGGGTGACCCGAGACGTCTGGGCCAGGCGCTCGACAACCTGGTCTCGAACGCCATCAAGTACACGCCGGTCGGCGGGCACGTCGCGATCACGATGAGCCACACGCCGGACAGTGCGACGATTGCCGTCAGCGACACGGGCATCGGTATCCCGAAGGAGGACGCCGACCGGATGTTCGACCGGTTCTTCCGCGCGTCGAACGCCGTGAAGTCGAGTGTCGCCGGCACCGGGCTCGGCCTGGCGATCACACGCGGCATCGTCGAGGCGCACGGTGGAACGATCAGCTTCGACAGCGTCGAGAGCGTCGGCTCGACGTTCAGTGTCACGCTGCCGCGGATCGACGACAGCCGGCTCGCCTCGGCTGTCTGAGCAAATCGTTGCGTTTGCCGTGCTCGTGGCGCGAAAGTAACGATTCCGTAACGATCGGGCCCGAATCCGGGAGATCTGCGGTTTGTACGGCACACTCGAAGTGTGGTTACACAACACACACCGTTCTGGGTCTGGCTCCTGCCGCTTGCGATCACCAGCCCGTGGATCATCGGCAGCATCGTGCTCTGGCACTTCCGCATCGACGACGGCTACATGCCGCCGTCGCTCGCGAGTGCGCACCTCGCACGCCGCTGACCGAACTGATCCACTCTCGGCACAGAGCCGGCACAGACACGTAACACCGATCCGCCTAGCGTGGCGTCGTGCTCGCACGCACGGTCACCCACGCGCTCGTCGGCATCGATCCGCGCCGTGTCGAGGTCGAGGCGCACCTGCAGCAGGGGCTGCCGTCGTTCGCGATCGTCGGGCTGGCCGACCGGGCGTGCCAGGAGGCGAAGGAGCGCGTGCGCTCGGGCATCTCGTCGGCGGAGCTCGAGTGGCCGACGAAGCGGCGCATCACGGTCAACCTCGCGCCGGCGGCGCTGCGCAAGGAAGGGTCGGGCTTCGACCTGCCGATCGCACTCGCCGTGCTCGCAGCCTCCCACCAGTTGCCGCCGGAGGCGCTCGAGGGGCACGCCGCCGTCGGCGAGCTCGCGCTCGACGGGCGGTTGCGGCCGGTGCCGGGCGCGCTTGTCGCCGCCGAGGGAGCGAGGCGCTCCGGGCTCACGCACCTCGTCTGCGCTGCGGAGTCCGGTGCTGAGGTCGCGCTCGCCGGGATCGAGCCGGTCGGCGTCAGCCATCTCGCGGAAGCCGTCGCATATCTACGCGGCGAACGCGACCCGCCGGCCCCGCCCCTGCCTACCGACGATTTCGAATCGCTTGCTGCCGTTCCGGATCTGGCTGACGTGCGCGGACAGGAACGCGCACGCCGCGCGCTCGAGGTCGCTGCCGCCGGAGGGCACAACGTGCTGTTCGCCGGGCCGCCGGGCACGGGAAAGACGATGCTGGCGCGGCGGCTGCCGGGGATCCTGCCGCTCCTGCACGACGAGGCGTCACTCGAGGTGACGCGCATTCACTCGGTGACGGGGGTCCTGCCACCGGGCAGCGGGCTCGTTCGTGTGCCGCCGTTTCGCGCGCCGCATCACTCGGCGTCGGTCGCTGCGCTGATCGGGGGTGGCGGCGGGATGCCGCGGCCCGGCGAGGTGAGCCTCGCGCATCACGGTGTCCTCTTTCTCGACGAGTTTCCCGAGTTTCAGCGGCCCGCACTCGAGGCCCTGCGCCAGCCGCTCGAGGACGGCTACGTCTCGGTCGTGCGCGTCGCGGGTCGCGCGGTCTTCCCGGCGCGCTTCCAGCTCGTCGCGGCCATGAACCTCTGTCCGTGCGGCGCGCGAGGAGACGGCGCCGCCCAGTGCTCGTGCACGCCGGAGCGGGTGCAGCGCTACCGGGAGAAGCTCTCGCGTGCGCTGCTCGATCGCTTCGACCTTCTGCTCACGGTCCCCCGTCCGCGCGCCGGCGAGCTTGCAGCTGCGCCCGGCGAGGCGTCGGCGGGTGTCCGCGAGCGCGTGCTGGCGGCCCGGCGCATGCTTCGTGAAACATCACCGCCACGCACGCCCGCGTCCGACGAGCTGCTGACGCGAGCGGTCGACCGACTGCCGCTCTCGGGCCGCGGCCGCGCGCGCGTTGCGCGCGTTGCAGCGACGATCGCCGCGCTGGCGGGCGCTGCGGCCGTCGAACCCGAGCATCTCGCAGAGGCACTCTCCTACCGCACGCCGGCGGAGCTCACGCAATGAACGAGCTCGCCACCGTCGTCTTCGCCGCGCAGTCGAGCGCGCATCTACTCGGCGCGCCGCGGACGGCGCGTTTCGCCGCATTCCTGCGTGGCTTCGACGAGGCGTCGTATCGGCGCGACCTTGCCCGGCGCGGCTTCCGCTGGATCGCGCGCAGCGATCCGGCGTTTCCGTCGCGATTGCGCTCGATCCACGACCCGCCACCCGGGCTGTTCCTCCGCGGCGACGCGCTGCTCGAATTGCTCGAGCGACCGTCGATCGCCGTCGTCGGCGCGCGGGCGTGCTCGTCGTATGGGGCGAGTGTCGCCACCTCGCTCGGTCGCGAGCTCGCTGCTGCAGGAGTCGTGGTCATCTCGGGCCTCGCCCGCGGGATCGATGCTGCGGCGCATCGGGGTGCGCTCGAGGCGGGGACGACGGTTGCGGTGCTCGGCTGCGGGATCGATCGCGACTATCCGCGGGCGCACGCACCGCTCGCGGCACAGATCGCGGGCACCGGCCTGATCGTGTCGGAGTACCCACCGGGCGTCGAGCCGGCGCCGTGGCGCTTCCCTGCACGCAATCGCATCGTCGCCGGCCTCTCGGGCGCGACCGTCGTCGTCGAGGCGCGCGAGCGCAGCGGTGCGCTGATCACCGCCGACCTGGCGCTCGACGAGGGCCGCGAGGTGCTCGCCGTGCCGGGTGAGATCACGTCGCAGCTCTCGAAGGGTACGAATGCGCTGCTACGCCTGGGCGCGACGCCGGTCACCTGTGCAGCCGATGTGCTGAACGCGATCGGCATCGAGCCTGCTCCACCACCGGAGCCGCCGGCGCTCGGCGCGCCGGCGGCCCAAGTCCGCGCCGTCGTTGCCGACGCGCCGGTGGCGGCGGATGAGCTGATTCGCCGCACCGGCCTCGGCGCCGGCGAGCTCGCAGCGGCGCTTGCGGAGCTGGAACTGCTCGGCCTCGTCACGCAGGCGGACGGCCTGTACCGGGAGGCGATGCAGCCGACGTAGGCTCTGCCGTCGTGAGCACAACTTCATATTGGCTCGAGGAGCCGCACGAGCCGCTGCCGCAGCGACGGTTCGAAGGCCGCGCCGAGGTGGCCGTGATCGGCGGCGGCGTGACGGGCTGCTCGTGTGCACTCACGCTCGCCGAGCGGGGTGTCCGCGTGCGCCTGCACGAAGCACGCGAGGTTGCGGGCGGAGCGAGCGGGCGCAACGGCGGGTTCGCGCTGCGTGGCGCCACGCCGCCCTACGACGAGGCGCGCCGGCAGCTCGGTCACGAGCGGGCGAAGCTCGTGATGGAGCTGACCGAACGGTCGCTCGACCGCATGGAGCAGCTTGCCGGCGATGCGTTCCGGCGGGCCGGCAGCCTGCGGCTTGCCTTCGACGAGGCCGAGCGCGACGCGTTGCGCCGCGAGCACGACGCGTTGATCGAGGACGGGTTCGCCGTCGAGTGGGCCGACGAGCTCGCGCCACCGCTCGACCGGCTCTATCTCGGCGCGATCCACCACGTGCCCGATGGGGCGCTTCAGCCCGCCCGCTGGGTGCGGCGGCTCGCCGCGCACGCGGCGGCTGCCGGCGCGGACATCCGCGAGCACCATCCCGTGCAGCCCGAGGAGCTCCTCGCCGACGTTGTCGTCGTGGCGGCCGACGGGTTCACCGCCGGGCTCCTGCCCGAGCTCGGCGCGCTCGTCCGCGCCACGCGCGGTCAGGTGCTCGTGACCGAGCCGCTGGCCGAGCGTCTCTACGAGCGCCCGCACTATGCGCGTCAGGGCTACGACTACTGGCACCAGCTGACGGACGGCCGGCTCCTGATCGGCGGGCAGCGCGACGCGTCGCCGGAGACCGAGGAGACGGCCGTCGAGGAGACGACGGAGCTGATCCAGTCACGGATCGAGGCGCTTGCCGAGCAGCTGATCGGCTCTCGGCCGACGGTGGCGCGTCGCTGGGCCGGCATCTGGGGCACCACCCCGGATCTGGAGCCTCTGGTCGGGCCTGTGCCGGGCCGTGAGGGCGTCTGGATCGCAGGCGGCTACTCGGGTCACGGGAACGCTCTCGGGCTCGCCTGCGGCGACCTGGTCGCCCGGGCGATCCTCGGCGACCGGCCACCGGAGCTCGAGGTTTTCGACCCGGCGCGCTTCGTCGCGGTCTAGAGCTCGAGCCGCGGCAGATCGGGCAGCTCGCCGCTAGCGACGGCGGGGGTGCGGCTTTCAGGTGGGATGACTAGTCCCAGCCAGAGCCAACACCGGCACGTCTTTCGGCGTGCCTATGCGAGTCACGAAGCCCACGTTCCTCGGACGCCGTGCTGTCGCTTCCTGCTTCGCCGAAGCCGGTGTCGCCTCACGAACCGATACCGAGGTCAGAGCCTTCTTCTCCACAGGCGTAACTTCCCGGAGACCCTCCGGTAGTTGAAGCTGCCGCAGGCCATAGGCCCGCAGGTTGATCGCTGCGTTCTCGTCCCGGTCAAGTTCCAAGCCGCAGGCCGGACACACGAAGGTGCGTTCCTTCAGTCCAGCGAGCCCCTTGACCTGTGGGTTCAAGACCCCGCAACCGGAGCAGAGCTGGGTCGAGGGGAAGAAGCGATCGGCCACGATCAGCCGCGCTCCATACCACTCGCCCTTGTAGGCGACTTGACGCCGAAGCTCCCCGAGCCCGGCGTCACTTGTCGAGAGGCCGAGATGCGGCCCCCGTTTGATGCCTTCGACGTTCAGGTTCTCCAGCACGATCACCGACTTGGTTTTCGTCAGTTCGCTGGAGAGTTGGTGCAGGAAATCGTTGCGTTGGCAGGAGACCCGGTAGTAGAGCCGGGCGCGGGCCAGCTTCGCCTTCTCGCGGTTCGCGGAGCCCTTCTGCTTGCGCGCGAGCTGCCTATCGAGCCGCGCGAGCTTGACGAGATTCTTGCGCAGCGCCTGCTGTGCGGGGATCGTGCGCGCGCTCTTGCCGTCGTGGATCACAGCCGCGGACTTCAGGCCGAGGTCGATCCCGACGACATCGCGGCCACCACGCACCGGTTTCGGGAGGACGACCGACCGTTCGCGTTCGACGGCGAGTGCAACGAACCAGCGATCGGCGCGGCGGGTGATCGTCGCCGAGAGGATCTGCCCCTCAAAACCGCGCGCCCTCCGCGTCTCCTTCAACCGCACACGGCCAATCAGCGGCAACCGCAAATGCCGCTCTTCGAGCGTCACTTCGTAGAGCCGCGCTGAGTCACGCTCGCCCTTCTTGTGGAAGCGCGGAAAGCCGCTCGACGGGCCGTCCTTCAGCCCGCGGAAGAAACGCTCGAAGGCGGCGTTGAGATCGACGAGCGCCTGCTGGCCGATGTGGGCCGAGACCTCGTAGAGCCAGGGTGCCTCGGATTTCTTCAACGTGACGAGACGGGCCTTCAGCTCGGAAAGCCGCGGCCTCTTTCCTGTCAGCTCGTAGTCGCGCTGAGACTCGGCCAGGCCCCAGTTGTAGACGAAACGGGAGCAGCCGACGCTCTTTGCGAGCAGGACGCGCTGGACCTGATTCGGATCGAGCTCGAACCGGAAAGCCTGCATGACGACGCGCTGTTCGGAAGGCGAACCCATGTTCGTATGGTAGTGCCACGCGCACCCTCAGAGGGCGGAAATCATCCCACCGGAAAGCCGCACCCCCGCGACGGCTAGATGAGCCGCACACAGTCAACAGCCTTCCGGCCGAACGCGACGTAGTTGCCCTGCCACTCGAAGGACACGCGCTGCCCCTGCGTGAGCGCGCGGTAGCCCTTACCTTCAATCGCCGCGAAGTGGGCGAAGTAGACGTAGCCGTCGTCACCGTTGATCCGGCCGTAGCCCTTGTCGTCCTTCCACCAACGGACGGTTCCGGTCATCGACTCTCCCCGGGCGATGCCGCCGTGCTTCAGCGACGGATCCGGAATGTCCTCTCGTAACGGCCTGGGATGCTTCACCAAGAGAGCATCGGCTGCGTCACCTAAAGATCAAGCGTTGGCAGATCCGCCAGCTCCTCGATCGCCTCCATCGCAGCGAGTGCGATCGCGAGATCCTGGATCGCGAGACCCGTCGAGTCGAACGCCGTGATGTCGTCGTCGCCCGTGCGACCGGTGGCGGTGCCTGCCAGCACGTCGCCGAGCATCGTCACGTCGTCGCGCGTGACGAGCCCGTCCTCGACGGCATGAGCGAGCTCGCCGCCGTGGCTTGCCTGCTCCCAGTCGTCGCAGAACAAGTGCGCGCGTGCGAGCTCCGAGCCCGCGGCCTCGGCCTTTCCGGGACCATCGGCGCCCATCAGCGACACATGCTGGCCGGCGCGCAACGCGCCCTCGGCGAACAGCACGGTGCGGCCCGGCGTCATGGTGACGACCAGGTCCGCGGCGAGCGCCTCCTCGAGCGACGAAGCGACCTCGGTGTCGAGCTGGGTCGCGACGTGTTGCGCGCGACCCTCGTTCACGTCCCAGAGCACGACGGGCATGCCGCGTGCGAGAAACGTCCGCGCTGCCGCCTGGCCGTTCACGCCGGCGCCGATCACAGCGGCTGTCTTCGCGTCGCCGCGCCCGAGGGTCTCCGCGGCGAGCACCGCTGCCGCGCCGGTGCGCAGCGCCGTCACCGCTGCCGCGTCGAGCACGGCGCGCAGCTGGCCTGTCTCGGCGTCCGAGAGCAGGACGACGCCCGTCACCGTCGGCAGGCCCTGCAGCGGGTTGCCGGGGAACGACGTCACCCATTTGAGCAGCGCATGCCCGCCGCCGAGCGCCGGCATTGCGCGGAAGTCACCCGCCGGATAGTTCGTGACGTAGACCTTCGGCGGCATTGTCCACTCGCCGCGCGCATGCGCGATGAACGCTGCGCGTACTGCCTCGACTGCACGATCTGGTGAGACCGCCTGCTCCACCCGGCGGCCGGAGAACACTGGAACCCCGTTCAAAGAGCCTTGACGGCCGCGGTCAGCTTGGCGACCGACTCCTTTGCATCACCGAACAGCATCATCGTGTTCGGCTCGAGGAACAGTGGGTTGTCGATGCCTGCGAAGCCCGGGTTCATCGAACGCTTGAGGACGATCACGGCCTTCGACTCGTCGACGTTGAGAATCGGCATGCCGTAGATCGGGCTCTGCGGGTTGTTGCGCGCGTCTGGGTTGACCACGTCGTTCGCGCCGATGATCAGCGAGACGTCGGTGCGGCCGAACTCGGCGTTCGCCTCGTCCATCTCCTTCAAGGCGGTATACGGGACGTTCGCCTCGGCGAGCAGCACGTTCATGTGGCCCGGCATGCGCCCTGCGACGGGGTGCACCGCGTAGGTGACTTCGACGCCGCGCGCTTCGAGCAGGTCGGCGAGCGCACGCACGTCGTGCTGCGCCTGGGCGACGGCCATGCCGTAGCCCGGCACGATCACAACCTTCTGCGCGTACGCGAGCATCACGCCGACGTCGTCGGCGGTCGTCGGGCGAACCGAGCCCGTTCCGCCTGCCGCCGTCGCGGCGGCTTCCGCCGTCACCTGCCCGAACGCTCCGAAGAGCACGTTCGCGATCGAGCGGTTCATCGCCTTGCCCATCATCAGCGTCAGCAAGGTGCCCGACGCGCCGACGAGCATGCCGGCGACGATCAAGACGTTGTTCTCGAGCTCGAACCCGCCTGCGGCGACTGCGATGCCGGTGAACGCATTCAGCAGCGAGATCACGACCGGCATGTCCGCGCCGCCGATCGGGAGCACGAACAGCACGCCGAACAGGAAGGCGGCGCCGATCAGGACCCAGAGCAGCCACTCGTCCTGGACACCCGCGACCAGCGCGACACCGGCGCCTGCGCCCGTGAGGAACACGAGCGCGTTGACGATCTGCTGGCCGGGATAGGTGATCGGCCGTCCACCGATCAGCTCTTGCAGCTTCGCGAAGGCGATCATCGAGCCGGAGAAGGAAATCGAGCCGATCAGCGCCGACAGCGCGATCGCGACGGAGATGTCGACCTTGGGCGAGCCCGGCGCCGGAAGGATCCGGTGCAGCTCCGCGAGCGCGATCAACGCGGCCGCGCCGCCGCCGACGCCGTTGAACAGCGCCACCATCTGCGGCATCGCCGTCATCTTCACCCGGCGCGCCGCCACGGCTCCGAAGCCGCCGCCGATGAGCATGCCGATCACGATCGCCCACCAGCTCGTCGTGCCGACCTTGATCCACGTCACGACGACGGCGAGGATCATGCCCGCCGCGCCGATCTGGTTCCCGCGGCGTGCATGCGCGGGACTCGAGAGGAAGCGCAGCGCGAGGATGAAGGTCACGATCGTGACCAGGTAGAGCATGTTGGTGATGTTGGTGCTCACGTGCCCTTCCCGTCCTGCGGCGCGTCAGCCGGTTTCGTCGGCTTCTTCTTGAACATCTCGAGCATGCGATCGGTGACGACGAAGCCACCGACGACATTTGCGGAAGCGAGCACGACGGCTGCGAAGCCGATGATCCACATGAACGTGCTCTTGTCGGGCTGACCGAGGACGATCATCGCGCCAACGATCACGATGCCGTGAATCGCGTTCGTGCCCGACATCAGCGGCGTGTGCAGCAGTGCCGGCACCTTCGAGATCACCTCGAAGCCGAGGAAGATCGCGAGCACGAGGATGGTCACCTCGAAAACGAGCAGTGTGTTGTGGCTCATGAGCTCACCTTGTCGTGGGTCACACAGGTTCCGGCGACGACCTCGTCGTCCCAGTCGAGCTTGACCGCGCCGTCGGCGACGATCAGCGCCAGGAGCGACGACACGTTGCGCGACAAGAGCTGGCTCGCGTGCGTCGCCATCGTCGACGGCAAATTCGTTGTCCCCACGATCGTGACGCCGTGCTCGACGATCTCCTCGCCGGGACGCGTCAGCTCGCAGTTGCCACCGCTCTCCGCCGCCAGGTCGACGATCACGGAGCCTGCGCGCATCGCGCGCACGGCGTCGGCGGTGATCAGCTTGGGGGCGGGGCGGCCGGGGATCGCCGCGGTGGTGATCACGGCGTCGAACTGGGGAATGCGGTTCTGCAGCTCGGCCTGCTGTGCCGCCTGCTGCTCCGGCGTCAGCTCGGTCGCGTAGCCGCCTTCCGTCTCCTCGCCCTGAATGCCGAGGTCGAGGAACGTGGCGCCGAGCGATTCGACCTGCTCGCGCACCGCCGGCCGCACGTCGAAGGACGAGACGACCGCGCCGAGGCGCCGGACCGTCGCGATCGCCTGCAGGCCGGCAACGCCCGCGCCGAGCACGAGCACCTTGGCGGGCGGGATCGTTCCGGCGGCGGTCATCAGCATCGGGAAAAAGCGGGGCATGCGGTCGGCTGCGATCAGTGCGGCCTTGTAGCCGGCGACGGTCGCCTGCGACGACAGCGCGTCGATTGGCTGCGCGCGCGTGATGCGCGGCACGGACTCGAGCGCAAAGGCGTGGACACCGGCTGCGGCGAGCCGCTCGATGCCGGCCGGCTCGGTCAGCGGCGCGAGGAACGCGATCAGCACCTGGCCGTCATGCAGCCGTGCGACTTCCTCAGCCGTCGGCGGGGCGACCTTCGCAACGACGTCTGCGCCCCAAGGGTCGCCGATCGTCGCGCCCGCTTCGCGATAGGCCTCGTCGGAGAACCCCGCAGCCTCGCCGGCGCCTGTTTCGATGATCACATCCACACCGTCTCCGAGCCGTCCAACGGTCTCGGGGATCAGTGCGACGCGACGTTCGCCGGGAACCAACTCCTTCGGGACACCAAGTTTCATCCGAAGGCGACGCTACCGGATAGCGAAGCTACTACGGTACGTAGTCGGCACGGATTTGCGCGGCGCCTACACTGATCCCCCGTGACGAAGCTCCTTCTCGACTACGGGCTCGTCCTCCTCTTTGCGTTCGTGGCCGTGGAATCTGCCGGGGTTCCGATCCCCGGCGAGACCGTGCTGATCACGGCTGCGGTGCTCGCGCGGCCCGAGCACCACCACTATTCGCTGTACTGGGTGATCGTCGTCGCGGCGGCAGGCGCGATCGTTGGCGACAACATCGGCTACACGCTCGGCCGCTACGGCGGCCGCAAGCTGATCAACCGCTGGGGGTTCGTGCGCCGCCACGCCGAGCGCGTCCTGCCGCCGAGCGAGCGCTTCTTCGAGAGACACGGGCCGAAGACCGTCTTCTTCGGGCGGTTCATCGCCATCCTGCGCGTCACCGCCGCCTGGCTCGCCGGCCTCAGCCACATGACGTGGTGGCGCTTCTTCGCCTGGAATGCGGCCGGCGGGATCATCTGGGCGACCGGCGTCGCGCTGCTCGCCTACTGGGCCGGCCAGGCCGTCGCGGACGCGGTCAGCCGCTACGGCTTGTACGCGGTCCTTGCATTGATCGTCCTCGGTGCGCTTGCATATGTCGCACTGCGGGTCTGGCGCAAGCGCATGATGGAAAGCGTCTAAACGCAGGGATCGAGGTTTTCAGCAGGAACGATACGAGGCTCGATGGCAACCGCCGCATTGCTTACCCGAACACTCGCCGCACAAGATCCGGACGAAGCAGGTCACGCCGCCCGTGTGACGGTCCTCGCGCTGCGCCTGGCCGAGCGGCTCGACGCGGGCGACGCTCGGATCGAAGCGATCCGCAGCGGCGGGCCGTTGCACGACATCGGCAAGCTCGCAGTCGACCCCGCGATCCTCCGCAAGCCGGGGGCGCTCGACGCGGCCGAGCTGGAGCAGATCCGGACGCATCCGGTCGCCGGGACGCGCATGCTCGAAGGGATCAAGTCGCTCCGCGGCGCGCTCGACTGCGTGCTGCACCACCACGAGCGGTGGGACGGAGCGGGGTATCCGCACGCGCTCAGCGGCTACGAGATCCCGATCGAGGCGCGCATCCTCGCCGTCGCGGATGCGTACGACGCGATGACGACCGACCGGCCCTATCGCTCGGCGATCAGCCACGACGAGGCTGTCGCCGAGGTGGAGCGCTGTGCCGGCACGCAGTTCGACCCTGCGATCGCCGAAGTCTTCGTCGCTCTCTGAATCTGGTTCGGGCATCAGAGGCTCGCCCAGACCTCGAGCTTCGTCCGTGTCAGCCGGATCACCTCGTCGGTGTACTCCGTCGTCGACGCACCGCCGGCGAGGTCGGCGGTCTTCGTTCCCTGCGCGACCGCTTCGAGCGCCGCTTCGCGGATCGCCCGGCCCGCCGCCTGTCCTTCGTCCGACTGCGAGAGGAGCGCGGCCACCGCGAGGATCATCGCCATCGGGTTCGCCATGTTCTTGCCCTCGAGCGATGGGGCGGTGCCGTGCGCGGCCTCCGCCATCAACGCCGTCGGCTCGAGGTCGTCGCCCTCGAACGCGACGAGCATCGACTCCGAGCCGGCGATCGAGCCGAAGAGCGGCAGCACGAGGTCGGAGAGGATGTCGCCGTCGCGGTTCAGCGTCGGGATCACGAGCGGGTCGCCGGTCGAGGCGATCAACAGCGCGAAGGTCGCGTCGATCAGTTGCGGCTCGTACGGCACCGACGGATGGCGCGCGGCCGCTGCGTCCATCTCCTCCTTGAGCATCCCTTCGTACGTGGGCGAGACCGTGAACTTCGGGCCGCCGAAGACCTTCGCGCCGGTGCGCTCCGCCTCGCGGAACGCGAACTCCGCGACCGCGCGGCAGACGTGGCGCTCGATGCGCTCCGTGCGGAACGCGACCTCGTCGTCACCTTCACCTTCGCGCCACTCCTTCGCGCCGTAGGCGTCACCGACCGCCATGCGCACGACGGAGATCGGGGCGTGAACGCCGCCGAGCGGGACGACGCCCGGGATCCGGCGGCCGGTGCGGACGATCACCTTGCCGCCGATCTCCTCGCGCAGGATGCGGTTCGGCGAGCCGACGTCGCCGCGCGTCTCGGGCGTGACGGTCGCCGCCTTCAGCCCGAGCCCGTGCTTGCGAATCGCCGCGGCGGCCTCGTAGACGACGCCATTCGATGTGGCGCGCCGGCGCGCGAGTGAGAGATCGAAGCGCGGCAGATCGATCTGCAGCCCGATCACGTCGGGCGCGATCACGCGGAGCGACTCCTCGAGGAGCTCCTGCCCGGTCTGGTCTCCTTCGAGGACGACAATCGTCTTCAGCTCCACGGCGGCCAAGATTAGCGTGTTGGCCACCGCGTAAACTGCACTTCGGAAACCAATTCGGGAGGCGAAATTGGCTCGGAAAACCATTCTGGTTTGTGACAGCTGCGGGAAGGAGGTCGACGAAGCGCACGGGGCGACGCTCCGCGTCACCTACGGCGATGCCCGCCGCGGCTCGAAGGTGGCCGACCTCTGCGACGACTGCGCAGGGAAGATGCCGGGTCGCGCGGCTGCCCGCCGCGGTCGCCGGCCGAAGGGCGCGACACCCGCTTAGAGCGTCGTTTCCGTCGAGAGCGGTCTCGGGACACGTCCTGCGGCCGCTCTACGATGGGAAGGTGGGGTTGTCCCTCCTCGCGGGGCCTGCGCATGCCGGCAAAGTCGCGCTCCTCTTGGAGCGCTATCTGGCGCGCCTGGATGACGAACCGACTCTGATCGTGCCGAACGCATCGGACGTCGACCGGGTCGAGCGCGATCTCCTGGCCCGGTGTGGCTGTCTCTTCAGCGGCTCGATCGGCACCTTCGACGACCTCTTCCGGCAGCTGATCCGGGCCGATCCCGAGCAGCGCCCCGTCGCGACCGACGCCCAGAGGGCGCTCGTCGTGCGCCGTGCCCTGGCTTCCGCCTCGCTGAACGGCCTCGCGCGCTCGGCGCGCACGGGCGGATTCGCCGACACGCTGCTCCAGACGCTCGGCGAGCTGGAGCAGGGCATGCTCGACCCGGACGACCTCGGCGGCGACCTCGCGCAGCTTTACGCCTCCTACCGCGCGGAGCTCGACCGGCTCGGGCTCTGGGACCGCGACCTCCTGCGCCGCCGCGCCGCTGAACGGCTCCAGTCCGACCTCGATGCCTGGCACGGCGAGCCGGTCTTCGCCTACGGCTTCGAGGACCTGACGGGCGCCGAATGGTCGCTGCTCGAAGCGCTCGCAGGACGCACCGACGTCCAGGTCTCGCTGCCCTACGAACCCGGGCGCATCGCGTTCGCCTCGCTCGCCCGCACCGCCGAGGACCTCTCGTCGCTCGCGGACGGCCGCATCGAGGAGCTGCCGCCCCGCTCGGCGGAATACGCGCATCCGGCGCTCGCGCACCTGGAGCGCGCGCTCTTCCAGGAGTCTCCGCCGCCCCCGCCGGAGCTCGGCACCGGCGTGCGCTTCTTCGAAGGCGCAGGGGCGCGCGGCACGCTCGAGCTCGTCGGTGAGGAGCTGATCGCGCTGATCCGCGGCGGCACGCCGCCCGAGCGGATCGCGCTCGTCGCGCCGTCGGTCGAGCAATGGCGCGCGCCGCTCGAAACGGTGTTGGGCGGGCTCGGCGTCCCCTACGCGATCGAGTCGCGCGTGCGGCTCGGCGCGACGCCGCTCGGGCACGCGCTGCTGCAGCTGCTGCGCTACGCGTGGCTCGACGCGGGACGCCGCGAGCTGTTCGCCTTCCTGCGCTCGCCGTACTCCGGGCTCGCGCGCTCGTCGGTCGACTTCGTCGAGGGCCGCCTGCGCGGCCGCGCAATCCACACGCCGGCGCGCGTCGAGGAGGAGGCCGAGCGGCTGCGCGAGGCGCCCGTGCCTGCGCTCGCCGAGCTGCGCGGCGCCGAGACGCCCGTCGCCGGCGTGCGGGCGTTGATCCGCTCGATGCTGCGCTCCGCCTACGGCACCGACGCCCCGCCGGCCGGCGAGACGTCGCGGCTCGACCTCCGCGCCTACGACGCCGCGCTGCGGCTGCTCGACGAGCTCGATGCGTTCACCGCGCTCGGCGAGGAGGTGCAGGCCGAGGATGTCGCCGCGGCACTCGAGCGCGCCGAGGTGCGGCTGGCCTCGTCAAACGAAGCCGGGCGCGTCGCCGTCCTCGACCTGATGCGCGCGCGCACGCGCCGTTACGACGTCGTGTTCATCCTCGGGCTCGAAGAGGGCTCGTTGCCGCGCCGCTCCCGCACCTCGCCGTTCCTCGACGACGACGCGCGCCGCGAGCTCGGCGGCCGCCTCGAACGCCCGGATCAGGTGAGCCGCGACCGCTACCTCTTCTACACGGCGTGCACGCGTGCGCTGCGGCGTCTCTACCTCGTGCGCGAGGCGGCCACCGACGACGGCGGCCCGCGCGAGCCGAGCCCGTTCTGGGAGGAGGTCGCGGCGGTCTTCGACGACGACGACGTCGCGCGCGCGACGGTTCGCCGGCCGCTCTCCGCGCTCACGTGGCAGATCGAGGCCGCACCGTCCGACCGTGAACGGCTGCGCTCGCTCGCGCAGCTCTCGGTTGCCGACCCCGACGGCGCCCGCGCGGTCGCCGAGGCGAACGACTGGGGACGCCGCCTCGCGCGTGCGCGCTCCGCGCTGCACCGCAACACGCGATTGACCAGCGACGTGCTGCTCGCGGTCTACGGCTCGAAGACGACGTTCGGCGTCACGGAGCTCGAACGCTTCGCCGACTGCTCCTCCGCGTGGCTCTTCGAACGGGTCATCTCGCCGAGGACGATCGACGCCGAGGTCGACCCGATGCTGCGCGGCTCGGTCGCGCATAGCGCGCTGCACAAGTTCTACGCGGGCCTGCCGAAGGAGCTCGGCCACGACCGCGTCACGCCCGAGAACGTCGAGCAGGCCGTCGGGTTCCTGCGGCGGTGTCTCGACGACGCGCTGCGCGGCGGTGTTCGCCTCGAGCTCACCGACCTGCAAGAGGCCGAGCTCGACCAGAGCCTGTTCCGCGACCTCGAGGGCTTCATCCGCGACGAGGCGGCCTCGCCGTTGCAGCTCGTGCCGCGGCGCTTCGAGGTCGGGTTCGGCTCCGACCGCTCCGCGCCGGAGCTGCAGCGCGGCCTGCAGCTCGGCGACGACCTGTTCCTGAGCGGCAAGATCGACCGGATCGACGTCGACCCGTACAGCGCGCGCGGGATCGTGCAGGACTACAAGTCGGGCCGCGGCGCGCACTCGGCGAAGCAGATCGACGAGGAGCTGAAGCTCCAGATCCCGCTGTACATGCTCGTGCTGCGCGACCTCGTCGGCATCGAGCCGCTCGGCGGCGTCTACCGCGCGCTTGCGGGCGCGCGCGTCACGCGCGGGCTGCTGCACAAGGGCGCAGAGGAAGACTTGCCGGGCTACCAGCGCAACGACTACCTCGAGGACGGCGAGTTCTGGTCGCTCGTCGAGACCGCGCGTGAGCGCGCGCATGGCTACGCGCAGCGCATCCGCGCCGGCGACGTGCGCCACGACCCGAAGGGCGGCACCTGCCCCGCGTGGTGCGACCTCTGGACGATGTGCAGGATCGAGCGCCCTTGAATCCGGAACAGCGCGCAGCGGTCGCAGCGACAGGTGAGGTCTTCGTCTCCGCGGGCGCCGGCACGGGGAAGACGTCGGTGCTCGTCGAGCGCTTCGTCGGCGCCGTCTGCGAGCAGGGGCTCGACGTCGAGTCGGTGCTCGTCATCACCTACACCCGCAAGGCGGCCGGCGAGCTGCGTGCCCGCATCCGCGCCGCGCTGCACGCGCGCGGGCGTCACGATCTCGCACGCAAGCTCGACGGCGCGTGGATCTCCACGATCCACGGCTTCTGTTCGCGCCTGCTGCGCGCGCACCCGTTCGCGGTGGGGATCGACCCGCGCTTCCGCGAGCTCGACGACGAGCACGGTGCGGTGATCCGCGGCGAGGCGTTCGAACGCGCGCTCGCCGGGTTCTGCTCCACGCGCGACTCCGAGCGGCTGCGGCTGCTCGCGACCTACGGCGCGCAGGGGCTGCGGCGGATGCTCACCGGTGTCTACGAGACGCTTCGCTCGGCCGGGCGCGAGCTGAAGCTCGAGCTCGGCGAGCAGGCCGGCATCCCCGAGCGGCTCGCCGAGCTGCATGCGGCCGCGCACGAGCTGGCCGCCGATCCCGGCGTCACCGACAAGCAGCTTGCGGCGGCAAACGCCGCGCTTGCGCTCAGCTCGAACCCCGAGCAACTGCTCGATCTCGCGCATCTCGCCGCCACCGGTGAGCGTACAGCCGCGTTCCGTGGCGCACGCGACCGCCTCATCCAGGCGGCGTTCGACGAGCTCGCGGCCCGCGACAAGGACTTGCTGCAAGAGCTGCTCGACCTCTTCGCCGCCGAGTACGCCGCCGCGAAGGCGCGCGAGTCGTCGCTCGACTTCGAAGACCTGCAGCTCTTCGCGCGCGATCTGCTGCACGATCACGTCGAGGTGCGCGAAGCGGAGCAGCTGCGCTTCCGCGCGATCATGGTCGACGAGTTCCAGGACACGAACAACTTGCAGTGCAACATCGTCGACCTGCTGCGCGAAGGGGCGGGCGCGCCCGACGTCTTCTTCGTCGGCGACGAGTTCCAGTCGATCTACGGCTTCCGGCACGCGGACGTGGCCGTCTTTCGCGAGCGCCGCGAGCGCG
>Ga0265314_10002428_pt1 | contig 19111 bp, 16 predicted proteins | sample 4126metaG_FD_203106 | JGI IMG/M metagenome (GOLD analysis project Ga0265314, IMG submission 203106) | Rhizosphere microbial communities from Carex aquatilis grown in University of Washington, Seatle, WA, United States - 4-1-26 metaG | ecosystem: Host-associated > Plants > Roots > Rhizosphere >... | reverse complement strand
CGCCCAGGACCGACACGTCCGAGTTGTAGCCCGAGGACGCAAGCATCCGGCCCCTCGCCCGGGACAGGCACTCCAGGATCTCGATCAGCGCCGAGAGTCGGGAGCCGCCCGAGGTCTCCTTGAGGCGGGATAGGATGCCGATGGCCTCCGCTGCGGCCCGCGGATTGAAGTGGAGCCCCCTCCTGGACCGGTCCAGGAGCGGGCTCACCGACCTCATCTCGGGCAGGTCCCAGAACGACTCTCCTAGGCAGTCCCGGCGGAACTGCAGGACGATCGAGTGCGATGCACCGTCGCGGGCCCCGACGGACGTGCTCGCCCAGCGGTGGGGAAGGTTCGCCCCGAGGAGCACGAGGTCGCCGGGCCCGAAGTCCTCGACGGAGTCCCCCACGAAACGCCGCCCCCGGCCCGCCACAATCGCCGTCAACTCGTATTCCGGGTGGAAATGGAACGGAGCGGTGAACGCCTCCGACCGGAACTCCCTGCACCCGAATGACTGCGTACGGGCGGTCATCACCTTCTCAAAATGGACGCGCATCGCGATATTATCGCCACAAATGGGCGAACATTTCGAGACCTATGTTAAAAAACTGGAAACAACGGCCCATCTAGCGGTGGCGGGATGGGCGGGATCTTGGTACACTGACTCCCCCCTCGTGAGCTCGACCGACCTAACCCCCCGCCTGCGCGCCGCCGGCCTCATCACGACCGCGGCTCCCCGGTTTGAGCCCCTGGCAGGCGGGGTCTCGAGCGACATCGTGCTCGTGAGGGACGGGGACAGGAGCTTCGTCACCAAGCGGGCGCTCGGTAAGCTCAAGGTCCGGGACGACTGGTTCGCCGACACCTCGCGCAATGCCGTCGAGAGGTCCTTCCTCGACTACGCCGCCTCCGTGGTCCCGGGCTGCGTACCCCGCGTCCTTGCGGGGGACCCCGACGCGGGCTGGTTCGCCATGGAACACCTGGGCGGCGACCTGGCGAACTGGAAGGACCTGCTGCTCTCGGGCGTCGCCGAACCCGACCACGCCCGCCGGGCGGGCGACGTCCTTGGCAGGCTTCACCATGCCTCCTGGGGTGACGTCGCGGTGAGGGAGCGGTTCCCCACCCTGCGGAACTTCCACGCGCTCCGGATCGAACCCTACCTGCTGACGACCGCCGCCAGGGTGCCCGGCGCCCGCGCCGCCCTGGAGGCCGAGGCAGCGAGGCTTGCCGGCTCCTCGATCGCCCTCGTCCACGGCGACTACTCCCCGAAGAACATCCTCGTTTCATCCCGCCGGCTGGTTCTCCTGGACGCCGAGGTCGCCTGGTTCGGCGACCCGGCCTTTGACACCGCTTTCCTCCTGAACCACCTCCACCTGAAGGCCCTTGTCCACCGCGGCCACCCGGAACCCTTCCTGGCGCTGGCGGGGGAATTTTGGAGGTCGTACGCCTCGGCCCTTGCCGGCCGCGACACCGCCGACCTCGAGTCCCGCACCGTGAGGCTCATGCTCTGCCTGATGCTGGCGCGGGTGCACGGGAAGTCGCCGGCGGAATACCTGGCCCCTGAGCACCGTTCCCTCATTACTGGGTTCGTGCTCCGGCTGCTGGGGCGAAACCCCGCGACCGTCGCCGAGGCCGTCGCCGAGTGGAGAGCCACGCTGAGCAGCCCATGAACATATCCTCCGTACGGGCCCTTCAGATTTTCGACAGCCGCGGCCAGCCGACGGTCGAGGTCGAGGTCGCGCTCCCGAACGGGATCACGGGCCGCGGCCTCGTCCCCTCGGGCGCCTCAACCGGAAGCCACGAGGCGCACGAGTTGCGCGACTGCGATCCCCGCCGCTACCGCGGCCAGTCCGTAATCGGGGCCGTCTCCAATGTGGAGGGTGAGATCGCCCGCGCGGTCGTGGGCCGCAACGTGTTCGACCAGGAGGGACTCGACCAGGAGCTGGCGGCCCTGGACGGAACGCCCGGCAAGTCCCGCCTCGGCGCCAACGCGATCCTGGGAGTATCGATGGCTGTTGCGCAGGCCGCAGCGAACGCGCGCGGCGTGCCCCTCTACGAGCACCTAGGCGGCGGCAGGGGCGAGCTGCTGCCGCTTCCGGAAATCCAGATCTTCGGAGGGGGCAAGCACGCCCAGGGCCGCATCGACATCCAGGACTTCATGGTCATGGCCCTCGACGCGCGGACCTACGAGGAGGCGCTCGAGGTCACCTACAATGTCTTCCATGCGGCGGCCGACGTGATGCGCGAGCGGGGGCTTCTCGCCGGCGCCGCCGACGAGGGCGGCTACTGGCCCGCGTTTGAGCGCAACGAGGACGCCTTCGAGGCCCTTCTGGCAGCCATCGAGCGGGCGGGTTACACGCCGGGCCGCGAGGTGGGCCTGTCGCTCGATATCGCCGCCACCGACCTCTTCAGGGACGGCCACTACGAGCTTGGACTGGACAAGCGCAGCCTCACCTCGGAGCAATTCGCGGAGCTCATGGTCGCTTGGGTCGAGAAATATCCCATCGTATCCATTGAGGACCCCATGGCGGAGGACGACTGGGACGGCTGGCAGCGGGTACGTGCGGCCATCGGCGGCCGGTGCCAGCTCGTCGGGGACGACCACTTCACTACCAACATCGGGCGAATCGAGCGCGGAATCGCCGCGCGAACAGCCAACGCGGTCCTGATCAAGCTCAACCAGATCGGCACCGTCACGGAGACCCTCGAGGCCATCAGGCGCACGCAGGAGGCCGGCTGGCTCCCCGTTGTCTCGGCTCGCTCCGGCGAAACCGAGGACGCGTTCATCGCGCACCTAGCCGTCGCCACCAACGCCGGCCAGCTCAAGGTGGGCTCATTCTGCCGTAGCGAGCGCATGTCGAAGTGGAACGAGATCCTTCGGATCCACCGCCATCTCGGCGAGAGGGCGCGCTTCATAGGCTCCGGAATCTTCGAGACCGCCGGCATCCGCCTGCCCCACCCGCGCCGCGACAGGAGACCTTCACACTAAGTACCCATGAGCATCCAATACCGACTCAACCGCCTCTTCAATCCCGCCACAAAGCGCTGTTTCGACGTCGCCGTCGATCATGGCATCTTCGGGGAGCAGGAGTTCCACCTCGGGATCGAGAACCTCCCGCGCGCCGTCCAGGTGCTCGTCGAGGCCGCTCCCGACGCCATCCAGCTCTCCCCGGGAATGTCGCGCCTCCTCCAGGCGCTGCCCGTCAGGCCGAAGCCCGCGCTCGTGATGCGCACCGACCCGGCCAACTGCTACGGTCGCAAACTGCCGACCCGCTCGTTCGCCTTCGCCCTCGACGAGTCCGTCGAGACCGCGCTCCGCCTCGACGCGGCGTGCGTCGTCGTGAACCTCCTGAGCGTCCCCGGCGCCGACGAGCTCACGGAGTCGTGCATCCGGTCGATCGCGCAGCTCAAGCCCGCCTGCGAGCGTTTCGGGATGCCGCTCATGATCGAACCCCTCGTCTTCATGCCCAACGAGAAGTCCGGGGGCTACATGAGCAACGGCGACACCAAGAAAATCCTCGCCCTCGTGCGCCAGGCCGTCGAGCTCGGCGCCGACGTCATCAAGGCGGATCCCACGTCCAACACGGCGGACTACCACCAGGTGATCGAGACCGCCGCGGGAATCCCCGTGCTTGTCCGCGGCGGCGGCAAGGTCACCGACCGCGAGATCCTCGTCCGCACGGCCGAGCTGCTCGCCCAGGGCGCGGCCGGGATCGTGTACGGGCGCAACGTGATCCAGCACCCCAAGCCGGCCGCCATCACGAGGGCCCTCATGGCCGTTCTGCACGACGGATCCACGGCCGACGCCGCGTACTCGAAGTTCCTCTCCTAAGGCGCGGCATGAAGACCCTTCGCCTTGGCATCATCGGCGGCGGACTCATGGGCAAGGAGACCGCCTCGGCCCTGGCGCGCTGGTGCAACCTCGAGGACGTCGGCGTCCACGCCGAGCTGACTGCGGTCTGCGACCTGCAGCCGCCCGTCCTCGACTGGTTCCGCCGGATCCCGAGCGTGCGCCTCCACACGGCGCGCGCCGAGGAGCTCCTCGCGTCCCCCGAGGTGGACGCGGTCTACGTCGCGGTGCCCCACCACCTCCACGAGGCCCTCTATCTCCAGGTCCTGAGCGCGGGCAAGGACCTGCTCGCGGAGAAGCCGTTCGGCATCGACCTCGCCGCCGCGCGGCGGATCCGGGACGAGGCCCAGAGGCTCAAGCGATTCGTGAGGTGTTCCTCCGAATTCCCGTTCTGGCCCGGTCCGCAGCGCATCGTCTCCGAGGTCAACGCCGGCAGGTGCGGCCGCCTGATCGAGGTGCGCAGCGGGTTCCTGCACGCGAGCGACCTGGACCCGACGAAGGCCATCAACTGGAAGCGCCAGGCCCAGTTCTGCGGGCAGGCCGGCGTGATGAACGACCTGGGGATGCACGCGGTGCACATCCCCCTCAGGATGGGCTGGAATCCCTCGCACCTCTACGCCCGCCTCCAGAAGATCGTGGAGACGCGGCCCGACGGAAAGGGGGGCATCGCCCCCTGCGACACGTGGGAGAATGCGCTCCTGGCCGGCGAATTCAGCGGCCCGGGCGGCTTCCCCGTCCCCATCTCGATCGAGACCAAGCGCGTGGCGCCCGGCGAGACGGACACTTGGTACCTGGAGGTTACGGGGACGCAGGCGAGCTACCGGTTCTCCACGAAGGAGCCGAAGACCCTCTGGGTCTTCCGCCGCGACAAGGAGCAGTGGTGGCAGAGGACCGACCTCGGGAACACCCCTCCGTTCAGGGTCATCACGCCCGGCATCACAGAATTCGGCTTCTCGGACTGCTTCCAGCAGATGATAGCGTCCTTCGCCGCCGAGTGGGCGGGGACACTGAACGGCCGCTTCGGCTGCGTCACGCCCGACGAGGCGGTCTCCTCCCACGAGATCTGGGACGCCGCGATCCGCTCCCACGCCACGAAGTCCGTCGTGACGCTTCCCTCACCCTCCAAGTCATGAATTCGCCTCCCCTGCTCCCCTCCGACGGACCCTTGAACGCCGTGGCGCGAGAAATCGTGCCGTTCGCGCCCGCCCGCCACCGCACACGGCTCCTCGTCGTTGCCTGCGGCGTGCGAATCCATTTTCCCTGGGAGCTCGCCTGCCGCCGGTACGGGCTGGCGGTCGCGGAGGTGCGCGCCGCCGCCCGGGGCCTCCCGGTCGACATCGTCGCGCTGCCGGAGCCCTTCGAGGATGCGGCCGCCCTCGTGGCCGCCCTCGACGCGGAGCTGGCGGACGGGCTGGCCGGGATCGTCTTCTTCCACGCCGCCTACACGGCCGGAGAGATCGGCTCTCACATGGGGCGATGGCTCCTCGACCACCCGATGCCCGTCCTCAGCTGGTCGCACCCGGACCCGGCCGCCGAGCGCAACACCGCGAACAGCCTCTGCTGCCAGAACTTCATCCTGGGGATGTGGTCCCGCCTCGGGATCCGCTATGCGTGGATGCACGCCCCGATGGACGCCGCGGCGCGACCCCCGCTGGAGACCTTTGTCCGCAGCAGCAGGGCGCAGGCCAGGCTCAGGCACGCGAAGATTCTTCACGTGGGCGGCTCGCGGGTGACCGCCTTCTATGACGGCGAGGCCGACGAGCTCGCCCTCATGCGCCGGTTCGGCGTTCGCTACGACCGCATCGACATCGAGGCGGCGTTTCAGATGGCGAGGAAGCGCTTCAGCGACGCCCAGGTCGCGCGCCTTCGCCAGGCCCTGAAGGACTCGCCTGCGTGCGGGCGCATCGACGTCCCGGACGCCCAGATCGACCAGACCTACCGCTTCGGGCTGGCGATGCTGGCCATGGCCCACGAGCAGGGCTACGCCGCGGCCACGTTCAAGAGCTGGCCGGACCTATTCGACTGCTACGGCTGCGCCATCGACGGATCCGTCTCCCTCTGCAATGACCTCGGCTTCACCGTCGCCGAGGAGGGCGAGATGCCCGGCGCGCTCACGTCGCTTGCGCTCAACCTCGTGTCCGAAGGGACCGCGGTCGCCAGCCTGCACGACCTCTCCTCGGTCAGCGCCGAGCGCAACACCATCGGTATCTGGCACTGCGGCGCCGCGCCGCTGCGCTGGCTGCGACCGGGGACGAAGTTCGAGGCGCGCCGCCACTCGATCCTCGAGAACGGCGACCCCGCCACGGCCGTGGGGCTCATGGTGGAGTTCCTGCTGGCCCCGGGTCCGGTCACGGTCGCCCGCTACCAGTCCCCTGGCGCCTCGCGGCACTTCGCGTTCGAGGGAGAGCTCATCGACTCACCGATGCCCTTCCGCGGCACGTGGGGCGAACTCCGCGCCAACCGCGGCGCCGACGCCGCCCAGATCGTGTCCACGATCCTCGGGGGCGGCCTTGACCACCATTGGTCGCTCGGCTCCGGCCACTGGGCCGCCGAGATGCGCCAGCTCAACCACTGGCTCGGAGTCGCCGAGGTTCCCGTCTCCTGCGCCTGCGCCGCCCTCGGTGGCGTGAGCTCCGGCGCCGCCTGAGGCCATGCCCGACTTCGACGTCATCGCCTGCGGCATCAACACCGAGGACAACCTAGTCGCCCTGCCGGAAGTCGGGCTCAGGAATGAGAAGCACGTGGTGCGCCGCACAGGTGGCGCTCGCATTCGGCTCGCGCACCAACTTGCCGACGCTTGCGTGGGTGCGCGGCGCCGACCATGGGCGGCTCTCGGTGCCGCTTCGCGCCGCGATCGGGCGGATCTCCCGCTAGGGGCCCAGGGCCTCAGCTGACGAAGGAGTAGTCGTAGGGCTTGCGCATCTCGCGCCGCAGGTATCCGTCGGCCTCATCGGAATGCTCGCCGACGAACCTCTCGGCCTCGGCATCCCACTCTAGCCTGTGGCCCGTGCGCATCGAGATCGCGCCCAGGTGGCACATCGTCGCCGACCGGTGGCCGGTCTCGACGTCGCAGATGGGCAGCTTGCGCGACCTCACGCAGTCGATGAAGTTGCCCATGTGGTTGTTGCTCTTGTAGAGCCGGATCGCGCCCTCCGGGAGGGGCTTCGTGAGGAGGTGCGGGTCGCTCGCCGTGATCTCGTCGCGGTTGACCCAGATCCAGCCGTCGGTGCCCTCAAACCGGATGCCGTTTCGCTGGCCGTTCTGGTTCACGACGCTGCCGAAGATCGAGTCGTCCTTGGTCGTGTTGATGTTCAGTACGATGCCGTTGGAGTACGTGTACTTCACCGTGTACTCGGCAAAGGTCGTGTACCCGCCCGGGATCGGCTGGGCGAGGACGGTCGACTCCACCGTCTTAGGCGCCAGCAGGCCGATCGCCCAGTAGGCGATGTCGTTGTGGTGGGCGCCCCAGTCGGTCATCGTTCCGCCGGAGTACTCGTACCAGTAGCGGAACGTCGTGTGGCAGCGCTCCTTCATGTACGCCGTCGCCGGCGCCTGCCCCTGCCAGAAGTCCCAGTCGAGGGAGGCGGGGACAGGAATCGGCTTGAACGGGCCGTCTCGAAGTCCCGCCGGAAGCCATACATGGGCCTCCTTCAGGGTGCCGATCCGCCCGTTGCGCACGAGCTCGCAGGCGAGCCGGAACCGGGCCGAGCTGCGCTGCTGGGTTCCGGTCTGCAGGACGATCCCGCTGTCGCGCACGACCTTCACGAGCCGACGCCCCTCATCCACCGTGAGCGTCAGGGGCTTCTCCCCGTAGACGTCCTTCTTCGCGTGGGCCGCAGCCGTGTTGACCAAGGTGTGCCAGTGGTCGGGCGTCGCGTTCACGATGATGGGGATGTCGGGCCTCTCCATCACCCTGCGGAAGTCGGAGTAGATCTGGGGCACCTTCCCGTCGACCGTGAACTTCTTCGCCGCCGCCTCGGCGTGGTCCGCGTCGACGTCGCAGACGGCCAGGATCTCGCCGTACTTGCTGGCGTTTATGGCGTCAAAGCGCCCCTGGCCCCCGCATCCTATGAGCGCGATGCCGGGCCGGTCGTTCGGGGTGGGAAGGCTCGGCACGTCTGCCGCCGCGAGCTGCTGGCGTTCGATGAACCAGAGCGGGAGGCCCGTCATCGCCGCAATCAGGCTGCAGCGCTTCACGAACAGGCGCCGGGAAATGTCGAATGTCTTGGGCGTTTCAGATCCTGGGGAACGGTGCGGCTTGTCCGGTGTGCTCATGGGGGAAGTGGACCTGTTGGCCAGGATGCCGGCGGCGTGTGCCGCAACAATCGCTGCGCAGGGTTCTGGCACGTTGGTCGGCCACAGCCTCCATTGCAAGGGGGAGTGTTGAATTTGGGAGTCGCCCGCCCGGCTTGGCATACCTTGACACAGGCTTGGGCGCACACCGACCATTTCCACCGTGTCCGGATCATGTCGCCTCGCCATTCGGGCGGTACCCAACGCGCCGCGCAGCGCCGTGATCGGCTGGATCGAGGGCGCGCTCAAGGTGAAGGTCCATGCGCCGGCGCTCGAGGGCAGGGCCAATGACGCCCTCTGCGAGTTCCTGGCCGGGGAGCTGGGCCTGCGCAAGGGCTCGGTATCCCTCGTGCAGGGAGCCAAGTCCCGCCTGAAGGTCCTAGAGATCAGGGGCCTCTCACTCGAAGAGGCCCGATCGCGCCTCGCCGTCCCGCGCTGAGGCGCCTCCCCTCCGCGGCGCCCTGGCCTCTATGATCCCCAGGATGAGGAAGTAGACCGATCCCATGGCGAGCGCTTTCTCCGGATGCCTCTCCCAAAGTCCCGATCCGCGCGTCCGCCAGACCTCCTCGAGCAAAGCCGGCGTGATCCCGCCGCGGGGGACGGGGATGATGACCGTGATGAAGGTGAGGCCAACGTAGAGGGCCAAGCTCGCGGCCGCGCGCCGTTGGGAGGCGGAGACATCCGCAGCGCCCCGGGCCGTGCAGGCGGACCAGTACCTTCCCGACATCACGGCCGCGAACGATGCGAGGATCTCCCAGCTGCGGAACACAAGGGCGATCACCACCCCGAAGATCGTGTAGAGCGCCGCCAGCCTGAGCAGCGACCTGCCTCGCTCCACGCCCTGGCGTGCGGCCACAACGCCAAGGAGTACCCCCGAGTGGACCAGGATGAATTCCAGGACCATCATCCTCACCCCCAGCTTAACCCAGCGCCCGTTGTCGAGCGCCCTGGGCCACCACCAAGATATGACGAACATCGCCGACATGGCCCAACACGTGGCCGCGGTCCAAATCCGGCCGAACCGATCCCCAAGGGAGGGTGCGCATTCCTGCGCCTGTTCGCGCGTCGACTCCAAGGCCCAAAGGTAAGGCGGTTTCTGGATCGAGGGCAATGCGCGGGACCCATCTCTCGGGCGCACGCGACCAAATCGCGCGACCCCTGTTGACGGCGGCTCTGATCTGGCAACATTTGCGCCGAATGCCGCACGGAATGCAGGCCCGTCCGTCCCCTCTCATGCGCGCGACCGCGACGCTGGGGGTGATTCTCGTGCTGGCCCTTTCCGTCATGGCTTCTAGCCCCGAACTCCACGAGAAGCTGCACGGGCACGAGGCAGCTGCGGGCGGCGCGGCGCACCATAGCGGGGCCTCTCACGGCCTGCCGCCGGTCTCCGACGGCGACGACGGGTGCGTTGTCTCCCTCTACGCCCAGGGTATCGTCCTTTGTCTTGTGTTCGCAGCGCTGGCCTTCACGGGCCAGACCGTCCGGCGGTCCGGCTTTACGCTCGTGGAGCGGATCGAGCCGGAGGCGCCCGGCTACCTGCACCTGCCCCCTCAGGCTCCGCCGGTCGGCTAAGCCCGATCGTTCGTCCGGCACCCGCCCTGGAGGGGTGCCACCAAGGCCGGAGCGCTGCGCCTTGCGGCGCCCGCCCGTCTAAGACACCCCGCGGAGCGCGTGTCCCGCCCCCGCCCGAACCCAACGCGTAGGCAGACCAAAAATGAATTTCAAAACACTTCTCATCCCCATCCTGACCCTTTGCGCAGCCTTGCCGGCCCGCAGCCAGGCCGACGCGCCGCTAGGCGCCGATTCCAAGACGACCAGACTCGATCCCGTGATCGTGACCGACGAGCTCGACGAGACCCGAGGTCTCATTCAGCCCAGCCTCGGCGCCACGTCCTTCATCATGGACCAGCAGCAAATACTGAACCTGCCGCAGGGCGCCGACGCCCCGTTCAACCAGGTCCTCCTGCGCGCCCCCGGTGTCGCCGAGGACTCGGCGGCAAATGGCGACCTGCATGTCCGCGGTGAACACGCCAACCTCCAGTACCGGATAAATGACGTGCTGCTTCCCGAGGGTATCACGGGGTTTGGCCTCGAACTCGACCCTCGCTTCGTGAAAAGCATGCAGCTAATCACCGGATCGCTACCCGCCCAGTACGGATTCCGAACCGCGGGCATCGTCGACATCCAGACCAAGACGGGCGGATTCGACAAGGGAGGCGACGTCTCACTTTACGGTGGGAGTTTCGACACGGTTCGCCCCAGCCTCGAGGTTGGAGGCTCGGAGGGTAACCTGAGCTACTTCACGGACATGAGCTACGACCGCAACGCCCTGGGCATCGAGAATCCGACCTCGAGCTCCGTCGCCGTCCACGACCTCACGAGCCAGTACAAGGCCTTCGCGTATCTTTCCTACATCGTGGACAGGACCAGCAGGGTGACGTTCATGGGAAGCGCCTCCTACAGCGACTTCCAGGTGCCCGACACCCCCGGCCTTTCGGCCGGGACTTCCCCGGACGGGATCCCGTGGCTCCCGTTGGCCTTCGACTCGTCAACGCTCAACGAGAACCAGAACGAGCAGAACTACTACGCGGTGGTCACCTACCAGAAGTCCGCAGGCGACCTGAATTTCCAGCTCTCCGCCTTCGCGCGCGAGAGCAGCGTTCATTTCACGCCGGATCCCGTGGGCGATCTCTTCTTCAATGGCGTGGCGAGCGACGTCAAACGCACCCTATACTCGGCGGGACTCGAGGGGGACGGGAGCTATGCGCTGGGCGCAAGCCACACCCTTCGCGCCGGTTTCTCCCTCCTCGACGAGTCGGTGGATTCCGTCGCGAAATCCACCGTCTTTCCTGTAGATGCGAACGGCGACCCCGTCGGCCCGGCATACCCGATCACGGACAAGGGAACGCTTCACGGCGTGTTCGCGGGCTCGTACGTTCAGGACGAATGGAGGTTGCTCCACGGACTGACGCTCAACTTCGGGGCACGCCTCGACAGATTCGATTCCTCATTCGACACCGAGAGCCAGCTGAGCCCGCGCGTCAACCTGATCTACCAGGCCACCGAATCGACCACGCTGCACGCGGGTTACGCGCGCTACTTCACGCCCCCCCCGGTCGAGAATGTGCCTGGAAGCACCGTGGCCGAATTCAACGGAACCTCCAATGCGTCGCCGACGAACCTCGATGATCCGGTCAGAGCAGAGCGCTCAAATTATTTTGACGCGGGCCTGACCCAGAGGGTTGGCAAGGGGCTTCAGCTAGGGCTGGACGCATACTACAAACGCGCGAGGAACCAGCTCGACGATGGCCTATTCGGGCAGACCCTCGTCCTGTCGGCATTCAACTATGCCAAGGGCGAGGTCTACGGCACGGAATTCACCGCCTCGTATTCGGACGGCGGCTTCGAGACCTACCTCAACCTAGCCCATAGTGTGGCCCGCGGTACGGACTGGAACTCGGCCCAGTTCCTCTTCAGCCCGGACGACCTTGACTATGTAAGGAGCCACTGGATCTTCCTCGACCACGACCAGGCTCTTTCGGGCTCGTTTGGCGCATCCTACATCTGGAAGGAGGCGAAGGGTGAGACGCGAGTCTACGTGGACTCGCTCTACGGGACCGGGCTCAGGACAGATTCAACGGCACCGGACGGTTCCGTGATTCCTAACGGGGGGACCGTGCCCTCGTACTACTCAGTCAGCATGGGGGCCGAGCAGAGTTTCAAGGGGAAGGGCCGCGGCGTCTGGAAGGTCCGCCTCGACATCGTCAACGTGACGGACAAGTCCTACGAACTTCGCGACGGATCCGGCGTGGGTGTCAATGCCGCCCAGTTCGGCATGAGACGCGGAATCTTTGGGAGCACGTCGTATTCATTCTAGGGCGCAGCGCCCTAGCCACGCGCAAACTCGACGAGGGGCCCGAAATCCCCCGACTCCGCAACCCGGATTGCTTCGACGTACCGGGCCCTCGCCTCCCCAAGCCGGGCGCCCCAGGTAGGGGGCTCCTCGCCCTGCGACGCGACGAGAATGTCGGCGATTAGCCGGGCGTGGCGGCCGTTTCCGTTCGACCAGGGATGCAGGCCCGCGAGCCGGTGGTGCAGCCGCACCGCCGCCTCGTCGACCGGGTATGTGCCGAATCGGAGCCAGGCCTCGGCGTCGTCGAGGAACATGGCAACCCCTTCCGCGATCCGGGACGGCTCCCACCCCGGAGACCGCTCGGTCGTCCGGTATTGGCCCGCGTCGCGCCAGATCGCGCCGAACATCCTCTTGTGCAGCTCGCGGCAAAAGCCCTCCGAAAGGAGGTCACCCCTGCGCAGCACCGTCTTCCCCATCGCCCAGACACGCGCGGCATGCACCCTCATCCGCTCAATCTCGTCCAGTTGCCCGCGTGTCGACAGGCTCGGCACGAGGCGCGCGCGCTCCCCGGGCGAAAGCGGGGCCTGTTGGACGGGATTCTCAGCGGGATTCATCCGGAGGTCCTCCGCCCCGAAGCGCCATCGATTGGTCGGTTGCCTTGACGTGCCTCGCGGCCGGGTCGTGGATCAGCGCGAGTTCGGCATAGCTGCGGGCAACCGGGCCCCGGGGGACCACGAAGTAGACCAGCTCGCAGTCCATCGCGGCGGCCGCCCGCCGGAGGGAGCCCATGCTGATGGAGCCGGTCTGCTCTGACGCCTCGAATTGGGCGTAGGACTGGCGTTTCACCCCGAGCCTCCCTGCGATGTCGCCCTGGGACTGGCCGATCGCCTCGCGAATCGCCCTCAGCCATCCCCTGGCGGGCTTGTCCGCAGCCGCCTTCGCCGCATTCAGCACGTCGACCCTTTGCTGGAGTCCCTCGAGCAGGATCGCTTTGATTTCGGATGGAATGCAGGTTAATACCTGCCCTTATTTATATGATGCAATCTAAATATTGCCCTCAAATTACTAACGCAGTCTTAAGACTGCTCTAATTTGATTTTCCTCCGAAGGAGCCCAGCATCCTTGAAAACCGGAGCTGAACCACGATGTTTGCGAGCGTGATAAGGCTTCCTCCCACGACCAGCGAGCCCGTGGCGTGCTCGTTGACATACTCAACCCGGGCCAGGGCCGAAATGAGCGCGGGCACGAACAGGACGAAGACTGAGGCGAAGAGCGGCTCGGTGCAATAGATCAGGCCCGCCTCGGTGGCGGATATCTTGGGCTGCCACCGGGTCATGATCGAGAAGGCCCCTGCCGTGCAGACCGCGGCAAGGACAAGGGTGAGGGCGACCCACGCCGGCGATTCCCAGGGAGCAAGGAGGGCGCCGGCCCGAGGAGCCGTAGCCACCGCCAGCACCGCAAAGAGGACCGCCTGGAGCGCGAACATGACCAAGCTCACGGTGGCGGGCCGGTTCCCGGCGAACTCCTTGCGCTCCAACCACAGGATCTGCCCAGTGAAGAACACGGCGCACAGGAGGGTCTCCCACTCCCCCCTGCCGAGCCTGAGCGTGCCCCAGTCGAAGTGCCCGAGGACGGCGACGCCGACCATGACGAGGGCGCAGCACCCCCAGACGACCGCCCCGGGGTTTCGACGGTGGCGCAGCGCGATCCACGTCGGGACGAGGATCGCGGTGAGCTGGGTCAGGAAGGATGAGGTCGAGGCCGCGGTGAACTGGAGGCCGTCGGTCTGCAGCAGGGTTCCCATCGCGGCGAAGGCGCCCATCCCGACGCCCTGCCGGATCTCGCTATGCGTGGGGGCACCCTGCCTCCGCCCCCGCAGCGCCAGCAGGAGCGCCGCCGCCAGGATGAAGCGCGGCGCCATGGCGGCGCACGCGATGAACCACGTGCCCGCGTCGGGCACCAGGGCGTGGTTGAGAAGCGTGATCGCCTTGATCAGGGGGAAGCTCAGCCCCCAGTAGAGCGACGCGAGCGCCAGCATCCGGACGGCATGCCTGCGCTGGGTGTTGGGGGGGGTTGTCGTCATGGCCTTTGCCAGGTTCGGAACCGCCTATCGTGCCCGCATGGGGCCGGCCCGCCAAGCGGGAACGGATGCAGATTTAACACAATCCGGACCCGAGACGGCTCGACATGGGCCGCGCCTGCGGGCACTCCTCTCGAGGCTCACCCCAGCACAATGGCGAAACCCTCCGACGAACGGAAGATGTCGAAGAAAGCCTACGAGGCGCGCCTTCCCGAGGTCCGCGCCGCGCTGGTCCGGATGCAGGTCGAGCTCAAGTCGGCGAAGTTTCCCGTGATCCTGGTTGTGGCCGGGGTCGAGGCGTCCGGAAAGGGCGACGTCGTCAACATCCTCAACGGCTGGCTGGACCCCCGCGGGTCCGAGACCTTCGCGATGCACGACCCTACTGACGAGGAGAGGGACCGCCCCGCGATGTGGCGCTACTGGCGGACGCTTCCCCCGAACGGGCGCATGTCGATCTACGCCGGCGGCTGGCACTGGGACGCGCTCAACGACGACCCGCGGAGCGCGAGGGAGATGGCGCTCTTCGACGCCTCGCTGCGGAGGATCTCGCTCTTCGAGGCGCAGCTCGCCGCCGCGGGCACCCTCATCATCAAGGTCTGGCTCCAGCTCTCGAAGGTCGCGCAGCGCAACCGACTCCGGGACCTGGAGTCCGACCCGCGCACGGCGTGGCGCGTCACGCCGGAGGACTGGAAGAGCCAGCGCGACTACGAAAGGCTCGACAGGCTGGCGACACGGATGCGCGCCGCGACGCACCAGCAGGGCGCACCGTGGTATGTCATCAACGCCGAGGACCCGAGGTCGCGCAACCTGACGGTGGCGGACATCATCCTGTCGCGGTTCCGCATCCACGTGCGCGCCCACCACCGCGCCTCCAAGGCGGCGGTCCGCGCGGCAAAGAGGACGGTGCCGCTGCGCCCCTCGGGCCTTCGCCGCCTCCTGTCGCTTTCGCTGGACAACAAGCTCTCCCAGCCCGCGTACGAGAAGAAGAGGGACAAGTGGCTCGGGCGCCTGAACAAGGTCGTGCGGGCCGCCGGTCAGGAGCGGCGCTCGATCGTGTGGGTGTTCGAGGGATGGGACGCCGCCGGAAAGGGCGGCGCGATCCGCAGGCTGACCGACGCGATCGACGCGCGGGACTTCCGCGTGATCCCCGTGGCGAAGCCGACCGACGAGGAGAAGTCCCACCATTACCTCTGGCGGTTCTGGAGGCACGTACCTCGGGCCGGCATGGTGACGATCTATGACCGCTCGTGGTACGGCCGCGTCCTTGTCGAGCGCCTGGAGGGCTTCGCCACCGAGCCCGAGTGGAGGCGGGCCTACCGCGAGCTCAACGAGTTCGAGCGCGAGCTCAACGAGCACGGCGTCATCGTCATCAAGTTCTGGCTCCACATCAGCAAGGAGGAGCAGCTGCGCCGGTTCCGAGACCGCGAGGCCACGCTCTACAAGCGGCACAAGATGGGGCACGAGGACTGGCGCAACCGCCGGAAGTGGGCCTCCTACGAGATAGCCGTCGGGGACATGCTCGCGCTCACGAGCTCCCGGCACTCCCCCTGGCACCTGGTCGCGGCCAACAACAAGCGGCACGCGCGCCTCGAGATCATCAAGGTCTCGTGCCGCCAGATCGAGACCGCGCTGGGCCTCTAGGCGCCGCGCGGCGCAAAAAAACCGCCGCGGAGTTCATCCGCGGCGGCAAATATGCTAAACGCTTCCCAGTGCTTAGGAAACGTGGCCCGAGACGAGCTTGGTCATCTCGAACATGCTGACCTTCGACTTGCCTCCGAACACGGCCTTGAGCGACGCGTCGGCATTGATCATCTTCCTGTCCTTCTTGTCCTGGAGACCGTTCTTCTTGATGTAGTCCCAGAGCTTCTTGGTGAGCTCCGTGCGGGGAAGGGGCTTGGAGCCGACAACGGCTGAAAGGGCGCCATCGGGTGTTACCGGTTTCATGAACGCGGCGTTAGGTTTACGAGCGGATTTTTTGGCCATATTGAGTTTTTGTTTTAGGGTGCTTTGCTATGAAAGCAATGCCTTTCTAGAGCGAAAACCGCCCATTTTCCGAGAAAAATCTTTTTGAACATTTTAGGGAGGCGCCCCGCGCTGGTCGTCGACCTGCACAAACTGCCTGTACAGGGCCGCATAGTGGCCGCCCCTCGCAAGGAGCACGGGATGGGTCCCGCGCTCGATTATCCTTCCCTTGTCGAGAACGAGCACGAGGTCCGCGCTCCGGATCGTGCTCAGGCGGTGCGCGACGACGAAGCTCGTGCGCTCGCGCAGGAGCGTCGCCAGCGCGCGCTGGATCCGCGCCTCGGTGAGGGCGTCGATGGAGCTCGTCGCCTCGTCGAGGATGACGATCCTCGGGTTCGCCAGGAACGCGCGCATGAAGCACACCAGCTGACGCTGGCCGACCGAGAGCCCCGCGCCGCGCTCGCCCACCTCGGAGTCGAGACCGTCCGGCATCTCGTCGAGCACGTCGAGGCAGCCCAGGCGCGCCGCCGCCTCCCGCACCTCCTCGCGCGTGGCCTCGGGCCTGCTCAGGCAGATGTTCTCGAGCACCGAGCCCGTGAACATGAAGTTCTGCTGCTGCACCATCCCCATCTGCCGGTGAAGCGAGCGGCTGGTGATCGAGTGCACCTCCCGGCCGTCGACCAGGATCCTGCCCGTCGTCGGGAGGTAGAACTTCGAGATGAGGTTGATGATCGAGCTCTTCCCGCTGCCGGTGTGGCCCACGAGCGCGATCGTCTGCCCGGGTTCCGCGGTGAAGTCGATGTCGTGCAGCACGAGCCTCGAGGGGTCGTAGCCGAAGGACACCCCGCGCAATTCAATCCTCGCCCCAAGCGTGCCCCCGGACGCCCTCGGGTCCGGCAGGTCCGTGGCGTCCGCAGCGTCCTCCCAGTCGGGCGGCGTGTCGACCAGGTGGAAGATCCTCTCGGCGCCCGCCATCGCGAGGAGTCCCTGGTTGTACTGGTTGCCGATGATCGTGATCGGCGAGAAGAAGAAGTTGGAGAGAAGGATGAACGTGATCAGGTCGTCGGCCCTCATCGACTGGTGGAACACCCGCCAGCCGCCGACCACGAGGAGGGTCGCGATGAAGAACTGGCTGTTGAGCTCGAGGATCGGCGCCAGCACGGCGGAGGTTCGCGCCAGCGCGACGTTGTACCTCGAATGGTCCGAGAGCAGGCTCCTGAAGAGCCCCGCGTTCATGTCCTGGCGGACGAACCCCTGGGTCACGCGGATGCCGGTCACCGACTCCGCGAGGGTCGCCGTGACGCGGCTGAAGCTCTCGTGGGAGGCCCGCGTGAGGCGGCTCAGCTTCATCCTGAAGTGGTTGTTCACGGCCCACAGGACCGGCGCCATGCACACGACGACCAGGAACATCTTCCAGTCCCTGTAGAGGAGCACCATCGCCGTGAACGCCATCTGGCCGAACTGGATCGCGCTCACGAACCCGACGTCCTGGATGCCTACCCGCACCGCCTCGAGGTCGCTCGTCACGCGGCTCAGGATCCTTCCGAGCTTTATCCGGTGGAAGAAGCTCATCGGCTGGCGCTGGGTCTTGGAGAAGATGTCCGAGCGCATCCCGTTGACGACGGTCTCCCCGATCTCGAGCGCGTAGCGCTGGCGGAAGTGGAACATGACGTCCGTCAGGACCGCGAGCGAGGCGAACCCGAGCGTGCCAAGGAGGATCCCGTGGGTGTCGCCGTTCGCCACCGGCCCGGTGATGACGAGCGCGGTGACCCAGGCGAGCGCCGGCAGCTGCGCCGACCGGGCGAGGGTCAGCAGGACCATGATCGAGAGCTTCCTGCGGACGGGCGACGCGTAGGTGAGGATCCGCCTGATGAGGCGCCAGTCGAGCGGCTTGAACTGCTCCTCGTCGTCGTCCGGGTCCCGCACCCGGTGGACTAGGGTCAGGCTCGGCGCGCGCTCCTTGCCGGCGCTCATGGCTGTCCCCCCTTCAGGGCCTCCTGGAGCTCGCGGCCGTCCACGAGCTGCAGGTTGGCCACGTGCAGGTAGGGCCCCGGGACGCGTATCAGCTCCGCGTGGGTGCCCCGCTGAACGATGCGCCCGTTCTCGAGCACGATGATGAAGTCGGCGCGCCTGAGCGTGCTCAGGCGGTGCGCCACGATGAAGGTCGTCCTCCCCGCGATGGCGCGGTCGAGCGCCTCGAAGATCTCGTGCTCGGTCTCGCTGTCGATGGCCGCCGTCGGGTCGTCCAGAAGGAGGATGGCAGGCTCAAGGAGGACGGCCCGAGCGATCGCCAGGCGCTGCCTCTGGCCGCCCGAGAGGCTGTTCCCGCTCTCCCCGAGCACCGTCTCGTAGCCCTTGGGAAGGCCCATGATGAAGTCGTGGGCGGCGGCGACCCTGGCTGCGCGCTCGATCTGCGCCTGGGTCGCGTCGGGGTGCCCGAACGCGATGTTGGAGGCGACCGTGTTCGAGAACAGGAAGCTCTCCTGGAAGACCGTGCCGATGTTCCTACGCAGGTCGTCGAGGTGCAGGTGGCGCACGTCGATGCCGTCGATCAGGAGCCTGCCCTTGGTTACGTCGTAGAACCTCGGGATGAGGCTCATGAGGACGCTCTTGCCCGAGCCCGTGGCCCCGAGGATGGCCACGCACTCCCCCGGCTTCACGTCGAGGCTTATGTCCCGCAGCACCGGGTCCAGCTTGCCGTACTCAAACGACACGTCGTCGAAGCGCACGGCGCCCTCGAGCCGGGCGCGCCGCACGGCCCCGGGGGCCGACCGGACCTCGACCGGGGCGTCGAGGATCTCGAACACCCGCCGGGCGCCGATCAGCGACTGCTGGACCGAGTTGACGATCGCGGCGACGTTGTTCACCTGGCCTGCGAACTGGTCGAGGAGGCCGGCGAAGACGACCAGGCCCGCGCCGAGCGGGATCGAGCCCTTAACGACAAGGACCCCGCCGTACCCGAGCAGGACGATCGTGTTGATGCGGGTCAGGAACCCCGCGGTCGGGGAGAAGAGGCTGACCCACCAGAAGATGTTGTACTGCTGGGTGAGGATGGCGCCGTTCGACGCCTCGAACCTCTCGAGGTTCTCCTTCTCGC
>Ga0265314_10002426_pt1 | contig 19123 bp, 16 predicted proteins | sample 4126metaG_FD_203106 | JGI IMG/M metagenome (GOLD analysis project Ga0265314, IMG submission 203106) | Rhizosphere microbial communities from Carex aquatilis grown in University of Washington, Seatle, WA, United States - 4-1-26 metaG | ecosystem: Host-associated > Plants > Roots > Rhizosphere >... | reverse complement strand
CGCCGCGAGATCGGCCACGGCGCTCTAGCCGAGCGATCGCTCACGGCCGTCATCCCCGATGAGTCCGTCTTCCCGTACACCATGCGCGTGGTCAGCGACATCCTGGAATCGAACGGATCGAGCTCGATGGCTACCGTGTGCGGCGCCACTCTGTCTATGATGGACGCGGGCGTGCCTATAACTTCGCCCGTGGCGGGCGTGGCCATGGGCCTGGTGCTCGAGGACGAGAAGTACGCCGTCCTGACCGACATCGCCGGGGCGGAAGACCATTACGGCGACATGGACTTCAAGGTCGCCGGCACGAAGGAAGGCATCACCGGCCTGCAGATGGACATCAAGGTCCCCAAGGTCACCATCGCCATCATGAAGGAGGCGCTCGACCAGGCATTGCGCGGGCGGCTGTTCCTGCTGGGCAAGATGGAAGAGGCGATCGCGACGCCAAGGACGACGCTGTCGCCCTACGCTCCTCGCATCTACACGCTGACGATTCCGACCGACAAGATTCGCGAGCTGATCGGACCGGGCGGCAAGGTGATCCGCGGCATCGTGGAACAGACCGGCGTGAAGATCGACGTCGAAGACGACGGTACGGTCCACATCTATTCGGCCGACGAGGCCTCCGCCGCAAAGGCGACGCAGATGGTGAGCGATATCGCCGCTGTGGCCGAGATCGGGAAGACCTATCTGGGCAAGGTGGTCCGGCTGGTCGATTTCGGCGCCTTTGTCGAGATCTTCCCCGGCACCGACGGGCTGCTGCACATCAGCGAGATCTCGGAAAACCGCGTTAAGAACGTGCGGGACGAGTTGCGGGAGGGCGATCAGATCCTGGTAAAGGTGCTGGCGCTCGAGGGCAACAAAATTCGGCTCAGCCGCAAGGCGGTTTTGCGCGAGCAGCGGGACAAGCTGCAAACCCCCAAGAACTAGGGCCTGCGCCTCGTGGGGCAGGCGGTTCCGCCTGCCTGGGCAGGCCAAACGGCCTGCCCCACGGGGCTCGGACCGCTTAGACCAGAACCTTCAAAATCTGGGACAGGTTCCAGACCACCAGCGCCGCGAAGAAGTAGTTGACCCACTGGATCACCCGCTCCTTGCGGAACCACAGGCAAATCCCGCCCAGCGCGAAGGCCACGACCTTCGAGAGCGCTACGCCCGTCGCGGGGCCCATCAAGGTGAGCCAGTGCACGAAGGGGCTAACCTCCGCACCGCCCATTTTCAGGCCCACGATGGTCGTCAAGAAATCCAGAAGCTGTAGGTACAGAAACACTTGAAGGTAACCCACGCAATCCCTCCACTCTCGGCGTATCGGCCCTTTGGCCCCTCTCTTTAGGCCGATTCCTGCCGCCCCTCTGTTTCCAGCCCAACTTAACTGGCGTTTGATCTAAGAGTACCGCAAGCTGTGTATACTGTGACGTGAACTGCGTTTAGGACCTGTTCATCTCGAAAGGAGACCGTCGTGAAGAAGACCCTGTATGCGTCAATTCTCGCCCTGACCGCTTTGATCGCTGCGCAGGCCTCCGTCCGAGTCGGCGGATCGGCTTTCTCAGTCAATGGGCAGCTCGATCGCGATCATCAGTACTCGGGCGTCTGCCCGGTGGATCTGAAGTTCGATTGGGGCGTGATCAGCACCGAGCCGGCAACGGCCACCTATTCGATCACGAGAAGCGACGGTGGCCACTCTTCGCACACGCGTGCCGTTACTCTGCCGGAATATCGCTCTGTACCGATCCTGGAAGAGTGGCATCTGGGCGCCAACACCCCGCGGTTTGCCGACTTCCACGGCTGGGTGGAGTTGAACATCGAATCCCCCAACCCCGTGACGAACCGCATCAGCTTCACCATCCACTGCGGCGGCGGCAGTGCGGCCAGCGTCCGCGTGGGCGGATCGGCCTTCTCGGTGAACGGCCAGCTCGACCGGGATCATCAGTACACGGGCCCTTGCCCTGTAGACCTGACGTTCGACTGGGGCGTGATTGCCATGGACCCCACGCCGGTGGTGTACACCTTCTCGCGGAGCGATGGGGGCCATCAGTCGCACTCGTCTACGATCGACCTTCCGGCCCACCGTTCCGTGCCCATCCTGGACCACTGGCGCCTGGGCGCCAACACGCCGCAGTTCGCCGATTTCCGCGGCTGGGTGGAGCTGGTCATCGAATCGCCCAACCCTGTCGCGAACCGCATCGGCTTCACGCTGCATTGCAGATGAAGGGCTTGCGCCGGTGCTGGGCGGCGATCCGCTCTACCAGACCCGGCACACCTTCGCCCTGACCATCGGCTGGCCCGCCTTGCAGGCGAAGGCGTGCGAGAACTCGGGCATGTTGGACACCACGCCGTTGATGCGGTATTCCAGGGGCGAGTGCGGGTCCGTCACCGCGTGCACGCGCTTGCTTTCGGGGCGCTCGTCCCCACAGGCCCATTGCGCCATGCCGATGAAGAACCGCTGGTCGGGCGTGAATCCGTCGGCCGGCTGCAGGTCCTGCCCCTTCGTCGCGTTCTTCCAGGCGATGTAGGCCAGCAACGTGCCCCCCAGGTCGGCCACGTCCTCGCCCAGCGTCAGCTTGGAGTTGATCTTGATGTTGTCGATCACGGTGTACTGCCCGTACTGATCCACCACGCAGTCCGCGCGCTCCTTGAAGGCCGCGGCGTCCTTCTCCGTCCACCAGTCCTTCAGGTTCCCGCTCGAATCGAACTGGCGGCCTTCGTCGTCGAAGCCGTGCGTCAACTCATGCCCGATGGTGGCGCCGGTGTTTCCGTAGTTGGGCGCATCGTCCAGCTTGAAATCGAACAGCGGCGGCTGAAGCACGCCCGCCGGGAAGTTGATGTCGTTCATCTGCGCGTTGTAGTAGGCGTTCACGGTCGGCGGCGTCATGCCCCACTCGGTGCGATCCACCGGCTTGCCGATCTTGGCCAGGTCGCGGTGCATTTCGAAGGTCGCCGCGCGGCCGACGTCGCCGGCGAAATCGTCCCGCGCGATCTCGACGGAGCTATAGTCGCGCCACTTGTCCGGGTACCCGATCTTGTTCACCAGGGTGACCAGCTTCAAGAGCGCTTGCACCTTTGTTTCCGGGCCCATCCACGGCAGGTCCTTGATCTCGTTTGCCATGGCCAGTTCGATCTGGCGCGTCATCTCCACTGTCTTGGCCTTCACCTCGGGACCGAAAGTCTTGGCGACGAAGGCCTGCCCGAGCGCCTCGCCCAGATCGCGGTCCACATAGCGGACGCAGCGTTTCCAGCGGGGCTGCAGTTGGTCGACTCCGCGCAGCGTCTTGCTGAAGAAGGCGAAGTCCTCGTCGACGAACTTCGAGGAGAGATACGGCGCCTTGGAATGCACCACGTGCCAGCGCAGGTAGGTCTTCCAGTTGGCCAGATCCTGCGACTTCAGTTGCTGTTCCAGTTCCTTGAAGAAAGCGGGTTCGGTCACGTTCGCGATCGCGACGCCGGAGAGGCCGGTCTTGGCCAGGTATCCATCCCAGTCGAAAGTGGGCGCCAGGGCTTTGACCTGTTCGAGCGACATCTTGTGGAACAGGTTGTGGGGATCGCGCAATTCCACGCGGGTGAGCGACGCCTTGGCCAGCGCGGTCTCGATGGCCATCACAGTCTTCGCCTCCGCGGCCGCGGCCTTCGGATCGTCGCCCAGCAGTCCGAACATGCGGCCCACGTGCGCCACGTACTGCTCGCGGATCTCCTTCATCTTCGGATCGTCCTGGACGTAGTAGTCGCGGTCCGGAAGACCGAGTCCGCCGGCCACGGCGAAGGCGATCACGCGCTCGGAGTCGGCGAAGTCCTGGTTCGATCCGAAGCCGAACAGGGTTTCCGCGCCCTGCAATTGCTCGCTCGCCACCAGCGCGGCCAGACCGTGGATCGAGGTCAAGTGGGCGATGGCATCCAGATCCGCCTGGAGCGGCGCAGCCCCAGCCTTCGCGATCGCCTCTTCGTCCATGCAGGCGTGGAAGTAGTCCCCGATCTTCTGCTCGACGGCGCTGCGGCCCTCGGCCTTCTTGGCGGCCTCGTCGAGGATGCCCCACAGGAACTGCTCGTTGTCGTAAGCGAGCTTCGCGTAGACGTCCCAGTGGGCCTCGTCCGGCGGGATGGGGTTCTTCTTGATCCAGGCGCCGCAGGAGTAGCGGAAGAAGTCCGTGCAGGGATCGACGGAGCGGTCCATCGACGTCGTATCCAGGCTCGGAGAGTACGGGAGCCGGGAAACGGGCGCGGGAGTCTGCGCCAGCATCAGCGACGCGAAGCCAAGAGCGATCAGGGTTTTCATAAGATTAAATTCGGGACAGTATACTCATTCACCGATTTCCGAGTGGGCGCCCAAGGTATTGAAAACGCGGTGGGACAGGCGCCAGCTTGGCCCCAGTTTACCAGCTTTCATTAAATTGGTGAATGAGTATACTGTCCCGGGTTTTTTGGAGCTCTTCCAGGGTGGCGCGGCCGGTCGCTGCATCCAGCGCCTGGATTGCGTCCGACAGCACTTCGACCGGCTTGCCGGTCTTGAGCAGCCCCATCACGGCGGCGCGTACGCAATACTCCGTCACCACGCCATAGACCACCCAGCGGTCCGCGTTCAGCCGCTCCAGAATCGACGCCAGATTGCCGCCCGCGAACATGTCGACCCACTGCTTTTCGACGATGATCTGCTGGGCTCCGTCGATCTCGTAGCCGCTCTCCGTCGAGGGAACCACGACGCGCTTTTCGAGCAGCGTGCCGCATGGCTTCTGCTGCCCGGCCGTCCCCACGACGCAGTGCGGCGGCCAGTCGCGGAACTCCGGATCGTTCTCCGCGTGAGCGTCCACAGTCGAAACCACCGGGATTCCGTGGGCGGCCGCGTAGCGGTTCACTTCGGCCAGCCGGGGGAGCAGTCTCTCCGCCCCGGGAACGTACAGCGCCCCGGCGGGATACAGAAAATCGATCTGCGTGTCCACGTCGACGAAAACGGTCTTCATGCGTGCGTCGCCTCCACGGTGCTGCGGACCCGGTTGAGCAGTGCCAGTAACTCGCGGCTGTACTCCACCGGATGCGGCTTGCTCAAACCCGCCAGCGCTTGTGCGGTATGCGCGCGCGCCGCCGCGGCGTCCGGCAGCGGGCGGACCAGGCGCCCACCGGCCATCACGGGAGAGAGCAGCGGCTCGCCCTCCATGCGCTCGCCAGCCAGCGCGACGACGTCGTGTTGCGCGCTGCGAAAGATCTGCTTGGCGCCCGGCAGCGTCGGCTTGTCCTCGCTGAACTTGGCGGTGTACCGCGTCGCGCCCGCCTCCTCGATCTCAACCATCTTGTAGATGGCGCCCAACGCCGGAGCATCCGCCGAGGTCGCCAGCTCCGTGCCCACGCCGAAGGCGTCGATGGGCGCGCCCTCCGCCAGAAGCGCGGCGATCTTGTACTCGTTCAGATCCCCGCTGGCCATGATCTTCGCGTCGCCCAGCCCCGCGCCGTCGAGGATGCGCCGGACTTCCTGTGCCAATGCCCCAAGGTCGCCGCTGTCCAGCCGCACGCCCCACAGCGGCCGGCCGAGCGATGCCGCTTTGCGAGCGCCCTCCAGCGTGTCGTAGGTGTCGATCAGGTAGATGGTCCCGGCGCCGAGCAGTTTCTGCAGCTCGCGCTGCGCTTCGAGCTCGTCCGGAAACGCCAGCACCCAGGAATGCGCGGCTGTGCCGTAGACCGGGATGCCATAGCGGAATCCGGTGAGCACGTTGCTCGTGCCCAGGCAGCCACCGACGTATGCGGCGCGGCCGGCCAGCACACCCGCTTCGGGCGACTGCGCCCGCCGCGTGCCGAACTCGACCACCCCTCGGGCCGCCGCCGCCTCCACGATGCGCGCCGCTTTGGTCGCAATCAGCGTCTGAAAGCTGATCATCGAGAGCAGGTAGGTCTCGGCGATCTGCGCTTGCCAGAGCGGGCCGCGGACGGTCATTACGGGCTCTCCCGCGAATAGCGGCGTGCCCTCCGGCACGGCCCAGACGTCTCCTTCGAAGCGGAACGACGCCAGACTCTCGAAGAACGACGGGGGAGCGCCGGCCAGTTGCGGCACCGAGCGGAGATACTCGATCTCGGCACCATCGAAGCTGAGGCCCTCCAGGTACTCGACCGCCTGCGGCAGTCCCGCGGCAACCACGAAGTCGCGGTTTACGGGAAGGCGCCGGATCGAAAGCTCGAAGGTCGAGGCGCGGGCAGCGAGGCCGGTCTCGAAGTAGCCGGCGGCCATGGTCAGCTCGTAGAGGTCGGTCAGCAGACCGTGCATGCACCTACTTTTTCGCCGACTTGGCGGGCGCTGCCGCTTTCACCGCGGCGATGGTCTTCTGCAACTCATCCACCACGTTAGCATCGAGCTGATAGATGGTGGGCTCGTTCTCGCGCATGGCGAACCAGTCGTCGCCGGTCTTCGAAAGCGACACCTTCTCCACCCGCTTGCCGTCGCTCGAAGTGACGGTAAGGTCGATGGAAGGGGTCGAAAAGCCCTTGTCCGCGAACCTGGCCGCGCTGATTTCCCGCAACTTCTCGGCGAGCGCCCCCACGGACATCACATCCAACTGCTTGCCGCCCGCCATCCACTTCTCACCGGATCGCTGGAAGCTCGCGGATTTGGCGCCGTCGCGCACGTCGATGCGCGAGGGCTCGGTCCATCCGAAGTCGAAGAGCTTCTTGCTGCGAAGGTCCTCGGCGCTCTTATCGAACGCGCTGCCCACGCCGGGCGTCAGTTTGTAAACGCCTTCGACGACGCTGCTCCGGGCATAGTATTCGTGCTCCTTGTCCTTGCGGATCTGGAGCTGCTGGGTGCCGGCGGCGTCGGTCACCTTTACGGTCGCCAGCGGGACGGCGCTCGCGAACGCGGTCGCGGCCTTCTTCGCGTCTTCGTCGGAAACGGACGTGTCCATCTTAGCGTCCTGCAGCCTGCCGATCAGCTCGTCCACGAGGCCCCCATCGGCCCGCATCGGTTTCGGCTTCAGGATCTGCCACTCGTTCTGGTTGTTCTTTCCCAGTTCGAACGCCGGGCCCTTGGCCGCGATCTCGACGCGGGTCAGTTTGCCGATATCGAAGGTCAGCAGGCGCTTGTCGCGCAGGTCGTTCTCGGTCTTGTCCAAGGTGGTCTTGCTGTAGCTGACGATGCTGAAGATCCGCGGATCGTCCGCCATCTTGACGTAGTAGCCGTTGCCGGTGGGCACCTCGTCGCCGATCAGAAGCTGGCGGCTCCTGCCATCCTTCTGAGTGAAGGCGACATCGACTAAGGGTTGCGCGAGGCCGAAGGCGCCGGGATCGGTCGTCCTGGCCTCGATCAGCCGATCGGCGTTGAGCGCCGTGAGGGTGGCGAGCAGCGATCCGACAGCTTCCTGGTCGGCGGGGAGGGGCCGGGGAGCGGTCAGTTCCCACTTCGCCTTCTTCTCGAGAACCGTCGTCTCTCCGCCAGTCCGCCGGATTTCGATCTTCGTAACCGGATTGTTCTGGAGGTCGAGGATCTTTGGCGTAGTGTCGGCAACGGGCTTCTTCGCCTCAGCCTCCTTGGCTTTGTTCGACCAGTAAACGCCGCCGGCCAAGGCCACCAGCACCGCCAGCGCAATCACCAGACCGCGCATGCGCAGCATCGGCTATCTCCTCTTCCACCACACCATGAATCCGCTCAGCACGATGGCGAACGGCATGATGAGGATGCTCCAGTAGAAGACCAGGTTGCTCTGGTTCTTGGTCATCACGAAGGACTGGTCCTCAGGCTCCTTGGGCCGGATCGAAATCAGGTCCTCGTCGGAAGAGAGCCAGTTCATCATGTTGAGGAACAGGTCGCGATTGCCGATCGAGCGGACCGGCAACAAACCGTTGGAGGCCCAGATCGCATTGCCCACAACCACGAAGCGGCCCTGGCTGCCCGGCTTGCCGCCCGTGTAAGTGCCGGCGGCGGCCAGCGTGAACGGGCCCTTCTTATCCTTGTTGGGATCGGAGCGGCCGCCTGCAAGGTCCGTCGTCGCGTAACTGTCCGCGGACGTCCCAAACAGTTTCTCCACCGTCGCCTGACCGGAGGTCTTGACCTGCAGGGAGCGCGCGAGCGGGAAGGCCGTCGGGAGACCCTTCATTTCGCGGACGATCGGCTGCGATTCATATTCCACCACCGCTGGCGCCTCCGGACCGAGTTGCGCCACGAACGCAGTCATGTCGCGGACCAGGTCCTTGTCCACCGTCACGCCCCAGCCATCGAGCACCTTGAGCAGCGCCAGATTCTGGCTTGCCGGCTCGTGGCCTACGTTTAGCGGTGGATCGAGCATAAACAGCGCCCGCCCGCCGTCCTCGACGTGCTTCTGGATCGCAGCGACCTCGGCGTCCGCGTAATCCAGACGCGGCGCGGCGACGATCAGAACGGTGCAGTCCTTCGGCACCTCGGGCTTCCCGATCAGCGAGATGTCGCGGGCTTTGTAGTTGTTCTTCTCGAGCGTCTCGCGCAAGGCCGAAAGGCCGTTGCGGTTCGTGTCGTCGATTCTCATCTCGCCGGAGCTGCTGGCGAAGCACGCGTTGCGGTCGCCGGTCTTGAGCGCGCGGATGAGCGCGCCGGTGACCTCTTCTTCGGTGAGGGACTTGGCTTCCTCGCGTTTCGCGCCGGCCTGGACGTAAATGGTTCCCAGATTGCGCACGCCCATGGTGCGGGCCAACTGAGGCTTCTTCTCGAGATCGACGTAAACCACCTTCAGCCGCCCAGAGAGGTTGGCGTAACGGCCCAGCAGGTCGCGCGCGCGGCCAAACTCGCTGCCGCGGTCGAAGTAAGTGACGGTGACGTCTTCCTTAAGTCCCTTCACCACCTTCTCGGTTTGATTGGAGAGGCTGTAGAGCTTGTTCTTGGTCGAGTCGTAAGACGCGTTGTGCTGGTTGGCCAGATAGTTGGCCGCCACCAGCACCGCCACAATCACCAGGACATAGAATGTAACGTAGCCGCCAAACTTGGTCTGTCTTGCTTTGAGCCAGCCGAATTTCATCTTATGCCCTCCACCGCAGCGATTCCATGGAACGGGCGGTCAGGAACAGCCCCAGGAAAATCGCGGACAGGAAGTAAACTACTTCTTTCACGTCGAGCAAGCCTTTCGTGAACGGCTCGAGGTGAGTGACCACGGAGAGATAGCCCAGCACCTTCGTGACCGGCGTGGAGTCAAACTCAGTAAACCACCCTAGTATCCACAGGCACAAGAACACACAGAAGCTCGAGACACCGGCGATGATCTGGTTGCGCGTGAGCGTCGAAAAGAACGTGCCGATCGCCAGCAGAGCACAGCCCTGTAGCATCAGGCCCAGGTAACCGATGAGAATCGGCTTCCAGTCCGGCTTGCCGTAGGTGAACAGGAAAGTGAAATTCACCGCCGACAACGCGAGAGTAATAGCGTAGAGGGCTACCGCCGCCAGCCACTTACCCAGGATGATTTCGATGTCACGGACCGGCGAAGTCATCAGCAACTCGATCGTCCCGGAGCGCTTTTCCTCCGCGAACAGCCGCATGCAGATCATGGGAATCAAAAACAGCCCAATGACGCAAGTGTTCATCAGCACCGGCCGGATAATCATCTCGTTGATGTTCATCGGGAAGCTGCGGCCCATCATCTGGGCCTGCATGGAAATCTGCTGGAAGTACTTCACAGCGCTGTAAAAGAAGATACCGAAAATCACCGCGTACAAGGTCATGATGACGTACGCGATCGGGGAGGTAAAGTAACTCCTCAGTTCTTTGCGATAGATCAGCCAGATGTTTTTCACTTGCTTGCCTCCGACGGCATGGGCGGCGGGCCCGTCAGCTCGAGGAAGATCTCCTCCAGGCTGAGGGAGAGCGACCGCAGCTCGTTCAGGTTCCAGCCCGATTCCACCACCGCGCGGGCCAGGTCGCCGCGAATGGCGGCCTTCTGAAGGCTCTCGACCTCGAACGCCGCCCGTTCGTCGGTCGACTGCTTGAGCACCACGCGGCTCACTCCCGCCACCTGCTCCAGGCGCCGCTGCGCCGCGGCCGAATCGAGCTTCCCGTCGCGCGACTCCACCTCGATGGCCACCGACTCGGAACCGCGCAACCGATGTGTGAGGTTCTCGACCGTGTCGGTGGCGACCACCTGTCCCTTATTGATGATGATCACGCGCTCGCAGGTCTGCTCTACCTCGGGCAGGATGTGCGTGCTGAGAATGATGGTGTGCGCGCCCGCCTTGGCCAGGTCCTTGATGAGCTCGCGCGTCTCGATGATCTGCTTGGGATCGAGACCGGCCGTGGGCTCGTCGAGAATCAGCACGTCGGGGTTGTGGATGATGGCCTGAGCCAGACCGACCCGCTGCCGGTAGCCCTTCGAGAGCTTACTGATCAGCTTGTCGCGCATGTCGCCGATGGCGCACAGGCCCTCGACTTCGTCCACGCGCCGCGCGATGTCGGACCTCGGAACGCCCTTCAGCCGGCCCACGAAGGTCAGGTACTCTGCCACCTCCATCTCCGGATAGAGCGGCGGCGTCTCGGGCAGGTACCCGATGCGCCGTTTGACCTCGAGCGGCTGCTCGAGAACGTCGTAGCCGGCCACGCTGGCCGTGCCCGCGGTGGGCGGCAAAAAGCAGGTGAGGACGCGCATGGTGGTGGTCTTTCCGGCCCCGTTGGGTCCGAGAAAGCCGACCACCTGCCCCTTCTCCACCTCGAACGAAATGTCGTTCACGGCCACAGTACGGCCGTAACGCTTGGTCAATCCTTCAACTTTTATCATCGGATGTCAGCCAGAAGAAACACAGGATTCATGCGAATACTACAATCCCATAATGCCAAACCCGGAGTCCACAAACAAAATGTTGCCGGTCACGCCGCGCGACATAGGGCTGGCCAGGAAGACCGCCGCATCGGCCACCTCCCTGGGATCGGTGTTGTGGCGGAGCGGCGCGCGCTGTGCCACGTGATCCAGTATGGACGAAAAACCCGGGATGGCCCTTGCCGCAGCCGTCTTGACCGGGCCGGCGGAGAGGGCGTTCACGCGGATGCCCTTCGGTCCCAGGTCGCTGGCAAGATAGCGAACCACGGCTTCGAGCGACGCTTTCGCTACTCCCATCACGTTGTAGTTGGGAATCACGCGCGTGGAGCCGAGGTAGGTCAGAGTGGTGATCGAACCGCCCTCGGTCATCAGCGGCGCGACGGTTCGCGCCACCGCCACAAGCGAATAGGAACTGATGTCCTGCGCCAGCGCGAAGCCCGCGCGCGAGGTCTCGACAAAGGGCCGCGTCATGTCTTCCCGGTTGGCGAACGCGATGCTGTGGACGACGGCATCGACCCGTCCCGGGGACTCGCGGAGCTTCTCGGCCAGTTGCGCCAGCTCGCCGTCATTGCCTACGTCGCAGGGCAGGACCTGCGCCGCCGAGAGTTCCTGACCCACCGTCTCCACCGCCTCGCGCTGCCGCTCGCCCTGGTAGGTGAGAATCAGGCACGCGCCCTCGCGGCGGAACGCATCGGCGATGGCGTAGGCCAAGCTCCAGCGGTTGGCCACCCCGAGCACCAGTGCACACTTCCCCTCCAACAACTTGGACATGAAAACCTATTGTAACCCGATGGGACGGGCCTTCGGCGGTGCGGAGGCGGGCGTGGAAGCTCGCTGCAGGACTGGAGTCCTGCCCCACGTCCTGCACCCAGGTATAGAATCGTCATTGGATCGAACGCCAGGGGCAACGTGCTCGTAGTTCATCCAGAGGAGAAGTGTGCATGCGTGATATGCGGCTTGTGAAGGCGACGATGTGCCTCGGGCTGGCGTTCCTCGCCCCGGGGATCGCGGCGGCTCAGGATGCCGTTCCGGACTACAAGAATCCCAAGCTCCCCATCGAACAGCGCGTGGCCGACCTGCTGGGTCGCATGACGCTCGAAGAGAAGTGCGGCCAGCTGCTGCCGCAGCGCGGCGCTCGCGAGGTGCTCGACACCACCGGCAAGTACGACAACGACAGCGCCAAAAAGGTGCTGCTCTCGATGTACAACCCGGCCACAAAGATCAGCCCACACGACGCCGCGGTGCTGAGGAACGCGGTCCAGCGCTACCTGGTGGAGAAGACGCGCCTGGGCATCCCGGAGATGCCCGCCGGCGAGCTGCTGCACGGATTCATGTCCAACGGCGCCACCAGCTTCCCGCAGGCGCTGGCCCTGGCCAGCACTTTTGATCCGTCGCTGGTCAAGCGCGTGTTCACCGCCGCCGCCGACGAGATGGCTTCCGCCGGCGTGGTGTGGGCCTTCACGCCGGTGCTGGATCTGGCGCGCGATCCGCGCTGGGGCCGGACCGAAGAGACCTACGGCGAAGATCCCTACCTGGGCTCGCGCATCGGCGTGGCCGCCATCGAAGGCATGCAGGGCCCGAACTTCCTCATCGATCGCCATCATGTGATGGCTACCGCCAAGCACTTCGCCGTACACGGCGCGCCCGAGGGCGGCACCAACACGGCCCCCGGCAACTACGCCGAGCGGATCGTCCGCGAATCGTACCTGGCCGCGTTCCAGGCCGCCATCATGGAGGCGAACGCGGGCAGCGTGATGGCCTCCTACAACGAGATCAACGGCATCCCGTCCCACGTCAACCCCTGGCTGCTCGACAAGGTGCTGCGACAGGAGTGGGGCTTCCGCGGCTTCGTGACCTCCGACGGAGGCGGCCTGCAAATGCTGGTGCAGGTCCACCACATCGCGGCCGACTATGCCGACGCGGCTCGCCAGGCGCTGGCAGCCGGCGTCGATTACGACCTCAGCGATGGGTCCGTGTACAAAACCCTGCTCGATCAGGTGAAGGCGGGCAAAGTGCCGGAATGGCAGATCGACCGCTCGGTCTCCCGGATCCTGACCGCCAAGTTCCGCCTGGGGCTTTTCGAAAACCCCTACGTCGATCCCGACTATGCCGAGCGCACCACCAACTCGCCCGAGCACCGCGAGCTGGCCGAGAAGACGGCCGAGAAGGCGGTCGTGCTGATGAAGAACGAAGGCAACCTGCTGCCGCTCGATCTCACGAAGCTGAAGACCATCGCCGTGATCGGCCCCAACGCGGCCGATGTCCACATCGGCGGATACGGCCGCGAGCCGGGGCATGGCGTCAGCATCCTGGACGGCATCCGCGAACGCGTTGGCACCGCCGCCAAAGTGGTTTACGCGGAGGGTACCCGCATCGTCGAAGGCAGGAAGGGCTGGTTTGGCTGGATCGACCAATCCCCCATCGTTCTGCCCGATGAGGCCTCCCAGTTGAAACGCATCGACGAAGCCGTCGCCGCCGCACGCGGCGCCGATGTTGCCATTGTCGTGGTGGGCGAGGACGAGCGCACCAACCGCGAAGCCTGGGCCGAGAATCACCTTGGCGATCGCGATTCGCTCGATCTCATCGGCTACCAGGATCAGTTGATCAAGGCGATCGTCGAGACCGGCAAGCCGACCGTGGTGTTCCTGATCAACGGCCGTCCGCTCTCCATCAACTACGCCGCCGAGCACGTGCCGGCCATTCTGGAAGGCTGGTACCTGGGCGAAGAAGGCGGAACCGCCGCGGCCCGCGTGTTGTTCGGCGACGTCAATCCGGGCGGCAAGCTGCCCATCACTTTCCCGCATTCCGTCGGCCAGCTTCCGGATTACTACAACCACAAGCCGTCCATGAACCGAGGCTACCTCTTCGTGGGGCGCAAGCCGCTATTTCCGTTCGGCTGGGGACTGAGCTATACCACGTTCACCTTCGAGAACCTGCGCCTGGAGCCGGCCGAAATCGCCGGCGAGGGCCAGACCACGGCCTCCGTGGACGTCACCAATACCGGAACCCGCGAGGGCGATGAGGTGGCGCAGTTGTACATACACCAGAAGCTGGCCTCGGTCACCCGCCCGGTGATGGAGCTGCGCGGTTTCGAGCGCGTCACCCTCAAGCCCGGCGAGAAGAAGACCGTGCACTTCAAGATCACCCCCATCGAGCTTCAGATGCTGAACCGCGACATGCACTGGGTGGTCGAGCCCGGGACGTTCGACATCATGGTGGGGCCCAGCTCCACGCAGACGACCACCGTTCAATTGACGGTCAAGTAGGCGCCTGCCAATCGCGCCGGCCCAGACTGCGCGCGCCGCTGGGCCCGTGGCGACTCTTACGCCAGGGCTCTGCCGTGTCTGCGACGGCTCACCAGCAATCAGGACAGCGCGACGCCGTCGGGATCCTTGTCGACGACCAACTCGGCCTTCCTCGTTGACCATCTCTAGTCATCGACAGCGTCGAGGTCCACGATCCTTGCGGGCCCGATAGAATAGCCCTGGTGTGGGACGACCTGCAACTGCCGGGAGTACGCCGTAGAGTCGGTCCTCCACTTTGGCGAGGATGTGCCGCCCGAGAGCGCGGCCAAAACGGTCGAACCGCCGCCGCCGTCGCTGCCGCCGGAAATCATCCCCGAGCCTGAACTCCAGATGCCGAAAGACGCCGCGGCTGAGGAGCCGGTCGCGCGCCAAGCCCTGAATCAGGCGGCCCAGCGCGCGGCCAACTACATCAAGCAGCTTCCGGACTTCTTGTGCGTGCAGACCACTCGCACCTACCTCGACGCGGCCGGCAATGAAACCTGGAAGCACGGACGTACGGCAACGCACCATCTGCAGTATGTCGGTGGCCAGGAGCAGTACTCGGAGGTGGCGAATGGGCCGCGAGGGCTCCAGCAGCAAAAGGCCGTGCTGTCCTCAACCGGAGAATTCGCGAGCCTCCTGAAGACGGTCTTCGCTCCGCAGGTGAGAGCCAGCTTCCAATGGAAAGGTGCCGAGGTCGTCGATGGTGAGCCCCTGTTCGTGTACAGCTTTCGCGCCGACCGCAGCCGGGCCCGGTACTGGCTCTCCTGGGGCTCCTATCCGAAGCAGGTCGCCGCGGTGGGCTTCGAAGGAATGGTCTACATCGACCAGAAATCGTCGAATCCACGCCGGCTCGATATTCGCGCGACGGAATTGCCCGCAGGCTTTCCGATGCACGACGCCTCGCTGTCCGTTCGATACGACACCATCACCCTCGGTGGCCACCCGTACCCGCTGCCGGTCCGCGCTGTCACCACCTGCAGCTATGGAAAGCATCCTTCCCGGTTGAAGAACGAAATCGAATTCTCCGAGTACCGCAAGTACAACGTCGAATCGAAAATAGGCTTCGACTAGTTACCGAACCGCCAGCACCGAACCGCGCGCGTGAGCAAGCGGACGCCTGGAGGGGGCCCACGAGGTCCGCTCCCTCACGGTCGCGGTTCGGTGCTGTCCCTAGTCGTAGAAGTTCCGCTTCCAAGCGTGCCGCCGCAGGATGGCCAGCGTGGCGGCGTCGAGCGGACCCTTATCGGACGCGGCGCAGTTGGCCGCGGCGTTCTTCACGCGGCGCATGCCGGGGATCACCGTCGAAACCGCTGGGGCCGAAATGATGAAACGCAGAGCGATCTCCGGCAGCGCGCCGGCCACTCCGGCCAAGTCACGCTTCAGGGCCGCAACGTGCTCAGCTACCTGCTTCTTGCGGTCGCCGCGGAAATAGAACGCGCGGAAGTCGCCGGGCTCGAACGTGGTGTGCTCGTCGATGGCGCCGGCAAGCGACCCTTCGTCCAGCGGCACGCGCGCGATTACGCCGACGCCGCGCTCCAGACACAGCGGAAACAGGCGCTCTTCCGGGCTCTGGTCGAAGATGTTGTAGATCACCTGCACCGTATCGACCAGCCCGCTTTCGATCGCTTCCAGCGCCGAATCCGGATCGTGATCGTTGATCGAGAGGCCGAAGGCGCGGATCTTGCCCGTGCGCTTCAGATCCTCGGCGGCGCGCCGCCAGTCGTCGCGGCCGATCCACTCCGGGTTCCAGACGTGAAGCTGTAGGAGATCGATCGTCTCCAGGCCCAGGTTCTTGAGGCTGGTCTCCGCCGAGTCCATCACGTATTGGTAGGGAAACACCTGGTCGATATCGATGCCGCGCCGCGCCGGCCAGCGCTGGTTCTTCGGTGGCACCTTGGTAGCGACGTAGATCCTGCGATCGGCCTCGCGGACGACATTGCCTACGAGTTGCTCGCTGTGGCCATCGCCGTACGCCAGCGCGGTGTCGATGAAGTTGAGGCCAAGATCAATGGCCGTGTGTAGCGCGCGCAGGGATTCGTCATCGGTCCCGCCCAGCCATTGGACGCCCCCGATGCCCCACGCCCCATATCCAATTTCGCCGACTTCGAAACCCGTCTTGCCAAGTTTGCGATAGCGCATGTCTTCCATGGTGACAGAAAGGCACGCTGCCCCGAGCGGAGTCTCACGCGATCGAGCGGAGGACGAGGGGATGTGTGTTTGCGCGGCGGTTGGAGTCCTCGGACATCAGCACCGGTGGCCGTCCGCCCGTTCCCACCACCCTGACCTGCCCCGAAATCACATTTCGTAGTCCGTACAAGGCGAGTTCCAGCCGATCTTTCGCCCCCACTTTACGGAACAGGTGCGAGAGATAGACCTTCACGGTCGGCTCGGCGATCATCAGTTCGCTGGCGATTTCTTTGTTCTTGAACCCCTGGGACACCAGGCTCAGGAGCTGGCTCTCGCGCTGGGTCAGCTTGACCGTCCGGATGCTCGCGAAGCTGGCGGTCAACTCTTCCTCGAACCAGGACTCCCCGGCGGCGACTCGTTGAAGGCACTTGACGATCACGTCGCCGCCCAGCGACTTGCGGAGGATCCCGCGCACACCCTGCCGCATCGACTGGTAGGCCAGCTCCGGCGAGATCGACTGCACCCAGAGAACGATCCTGGCAGGCTCCGAGATCTCACGCTGCAATTGGAAGAGGCGGTCGAGCGGGGTTTCGTCATCCAGATCGATGATCGCCAGGTCCGGGGCGGCCGCGGCGATCCCCTGGCATAGCTGCCGCTCATTCGAGCAGACCGCCACCAGATCGAATTCCGGGATTGCCGACAGCAGGACACCAAAGCCCTTCGAGACCACCGGGACCGTCGAATAGAGCAGGATGCGTGTCATCCGGGCGATGCCCCCGTATGCAGGCAGTATACCCCACAGCGTGGTGGACAGCAAGAATTATTAATACCTTTTTGTGGGTATCGGAATGCGCATTTGAGTACTGTACGTACACCCCATTCTGCGCCTTCGGCAATAGTACTGACCTAACGTTCGGCTTAGGAAGCTCCACCGTCGCCGAGATGCGGCCAAACCCGGATTCCATGCCTCCCGAAGAGTACCAGGCGGACCGCAAACCTCTTCACAGGATGGACGACTACTAACTTCGGTATACCCACATGGCGGGACCTTTTACTGTCTTGCGTATGGGCCGCTATAACCTTAGGCTCCATTCAGGCGCTGCCGCTGGATCTGGGCGGGTAACGGCAGTCTGGCGCTGAGGAGGCGCGCCTATGAACGGACTGGTCGCAGGAGTCGTGATTTCGAATCCGGATATCCGGCAGGAGGTGGTCGGCTGCTTGCGCGAACTGCTGGTTCGCGTGCCGATTGACGACACGCTGTTCGGCGAACTGAACATACTGATGGAGCGGCTCAATCTGGTGCGGCCAGACGTGATCATCGTCGAAGTCGGCAGCTTGGGAGAGCGGACCGAGGAAACGCTGGCGACACTCAAGTCGTGCGCCTCGAACCCGGCCATCATCGTGGTGGATTCGGTGGCCCAACCGCTGCTCATCATCGCCGCTATGCGCGCAGGCGCGATGGAGTACCTCTATCCGCCCTTCGACAACCGGCTGCGAACGGCGCTCCAGCGCATCTGGGTGAACCGGGGCATCGAGAACGCGGTGGAGCACGTGGGCAAGACCCTGGGTTTCCTGTCCGTCAAAGGCGGCTGTGGCGCTACGACCATCGCCTGCCACCTGGCGCGCGAATTCCAGCGCCAGACCGAGCGGCGCATCCTGCTGGCCGACCTCGACCTGGAAGCGGGCATGATCCAGTTCCTCATGAAGACCGATTCGCCCTATTCGGTTCTCGACGCGGTCACCAACGTTCATCGCCTGGACGGGTGCTTCTGGAAGGCGCTGGTGTCGAACGGCACGCCCCGTCTTGAGGTGATCAGCGCTCCGGCGCGCGGAGCGGGGGGTCCGGTCGAAGAGATTCCCTTCCGCCATGTCCTGCGGTTCACGCGCAGCCAGTACGATTGGATTCTCGCCGACCTCGGCCGCGGCCTCAACCCGGTGTCGCTGAGCCTGCTGGGAGAGATCGACGAGTGCTTCCTGGTCACCACGCCCGACGTTCCCGCGCTCTACAAAGCCAAGCATCTGATGCAGGCCCTGGTCGAAGGCGGTTACCGGCGCGACCACCTGCGCGTAATCGTCAACCGGGCGGAGAAGAACGCGGAGATGACGCTGAATGACATTGAGAGGATGCTGGGCGTTTGTGCGTACGGCGTCGTGGCGAACGACTACCCGGCACTCCATGAAGCCTACACCGAGGGCAGGCTGGCGGAAGAGGGCAGTATTCTGGGCATGCACTACGCCCGGCTGGCGGCGAAGATCGCGGGCACCGAGCTAGTGGAGCCGAGGCCCAAGCGCCGCTTCCTGTCGCTGTTCTAAGGCTAAGCAGACTTGTGGGACAGGCGTCCACGCCTGCGCGGGACGTCTACGTCCCGCCCTAGCCGGACCTGAGTCCGGCACAGCTCTGGAGAGCTGCCCCACTCCTACCGGTGCTTATAAGCGATGCAGTCGATCTCGACGCGCATCGGCGGCATCACCATCTGCGCCTCTACCGTCGTCCGCGCCGGCTTCGCTTCTCCGAAGAACTCCGCGTAGACCACGTTCATGGCGGCGAACTCACGGTAGTCCGCCAGATACACCGTGGACTTCACCACATCGGCCAGCGACGCCCCGCAACCTTCGAGAATGCGCTGGATATTCCCCAGCACCAGGCGCGTTTCGTGAGCGATGTCCCCGAATGACAACTGGTCGGTCGCCGGATCTACCGGCCCCTGGCCCGATACATAGATGAAATCCCCGGCGCGGACAGCGGGCGCATACGGCCCACGGGGCGATGGGACACCCGCAGGCCGTATGCGCTCGATCGCCACAGCTACATCCCCTCCGACGGCGGCGTCCGCTTGCGCGGGCGCCGGGTGGTGGTGGACTGGCCTGCGGTCTTCTTGGTGCGCTTGGGAGCGGTGCCGGCGGCGCGGCGTGGCGCGCGCTTCCGCTTGGGCTGCTCCATGAGCGCGGGCGTCTGATTGGATTCGGGCTGCTTCTCCTCGA